>ENA-OQDD01000059-OQDD01000059.1-human-gut-metagenome-genome-assembly--contig:-NODE-59-length-41386-cov-3.335757_pt1 | contig 41386 bp, 44 predicted proteins | sample MGYA00242507_ERZ504598 | MGnify/ENA primary metagenome ERZ504598 (study PRJEB26092, sample SAMD00036318) | human gut metagenome | host: Homo sapiens | study: EMG produced TPA metagenomics assembly of...
GGCGGTCAGTTGATGAGAATGAAATGAAGTTGACCGGTGCCCGTGATGGAGTTTTTCCTCGCCAACTTGCGACAACTGACTTTATGATTCAAGATCCACGTTATTTGCAGACTTATGCAGATTATTTTTGTCGGTTTATAGATGCCTATAAAGAACAAGGAATTCCCATTGATATGGTAATGTATCAGAATGAAGCGTACAGTTACACTCCTTATCCTGGTTGTGCCTGGACTGCCACCGGTACGATTCGTTTCAATAAAGAATATTTAGCTCCTACTTTGAGGCAAATGCATCCTGAGGTGAAGCTTTATTTAGGTACTTTTAATACGAATCGCCAAGATCATGTAGAAACAATTCTTGCTGATACGGCTTTATGTAATTGTATTCGTGGTATGGGATTTCAATGGGAAGGACGTGAAATACTTCCTTCCATAAGAAAACAGCATCCCGAATGGGAATATATCTGTTCGGAAAGCGAATGCGGTTGGGGTAGTTTTGATTGGAAGGCAGCAGAACATTACATTTGAGTTGATAAATCATTATTTAGGGAATGGATGTTGTGAATATAATTTTTGGAATTGTATTTTGACCGATAAAGGTGAAAGTCCGTGGGGATGGAAACAGAATGCGTTGATTCGTGTGGATTCGGAAAAGCGTACGTTTGTTTATACCCCGGAGTATTATGCAGTAAAGCATTATAGCAAAATGGTGGCTCCAGGATCAAAATCTTACAATACAAGGCAAAGGGGAGGATAACCAACCAGTCATTATATTCCTGACTCCTGAGAATCAGTATTTGGTAGTGGCGGGGAATTTTAATGGCAAACAACAGAATTTGAGTGTAAAACTGGCGGGAAAATATTTGGAGGTGACGTTGCAGCCCCATTCTCTAAATACATTTTATACAAAATGATCACAAGGAATAATCCTCGTTAAATTGATATCCATTGTAGGGATCGGTGGATTCTTACAATGGATAAAAAGATGTAAAACTTCTATTTTCCCCCATTTGACCGAATAAAGTCCCTCTTTTGAAAGATTTATATACCCATCGTTAGGATTGTATTTTCTATCTTTGCATCAAACAATTTTTGAACTAATTATTATGAAACACAAAATCCTTACTTTCTTTTTGGCTTGTCTTGTGCCCTGGCTGGCAGGAGCACAGCAATCTGCCAATAGTCAAAACAATGTAGCCGAAAAAGATTACATAGCTTATCTCTTTACCTATTTTACAGGTAACCACATCAGCGAGGAAGCCGTATGCTATGCGGTAAGTACGGACGGATATACCTATTGGGCACTGAATGACAACAAACCTGTCATTGATTCCAAAATCATCAGTTCTACCGGTGGCGTGCGCGACCCGCATATCCTGCGTTGCGAAGACGGAAAGACATTCTATATGGTGGTTACCGATATGGTTTCTGACAATGGATGGGACTCCAATCGTGCCATGGTGTTGCTGAAATCTACAGACTTGGTGAACTGGAACCATTCTGTCATCAATATGCAGAAACGTTATGCCGGCCAGGAAAAACTGAAACGGGTATGGGCTCCTCAGACTATCTTCGATGCGGAAGCCGGAAAATACTTGGTTTATTGGTCAATGAAATATGGTGATGGGGCAGATGTGATTTATTATGCTTATGCCAATAAAGAATTTACCGACCTGGAAGGTGAACCGAAACCGCTTTTCATCCCTGAAAACAAGAAATCTTGCATAGACGGTGATATCGTATATAAAGATGGAATCTACCACCTGTTTTATAAAACCGAAGGACATGGAAACGGCATCCGGGTAGCAACTACCCGTTCACTGACTTCGGGACAATGGAGGAAGAACCCGACTACAAGCAGCAGACCCCGGAAGCGTGGAAGGTGCGGGAACTTTCAACTGATAGGTCAGAATAAATACATCTTGATGTATGATGTCTATATGAAAGGTAAATACCAGTTTACTGAAACGACCGATTTGAAAAACTTTAAAGTGATAGACAGTGAGGTGAAGATGAATTTTCATCCGCGTCACGGAACTATCATCCCCATTACCCGTGCCGAGTTGAAGCGCATCACCGACAAATGGCTTCAAAGGAAATGGGCAATATGACGATTCCCAACAATCCCGTGCTGCAAGGTTTCCATGCTGACCCCGAGATATTGTATTCTCATCAGACTAAAAAATATTATATCTATTCCACCACCGACGGACAGCCCGGATGGGGCGGATGGTATTTCAGTGTCTTCTCTTCGGATAATCTGAAGGACTGGAAAGATGAAGGGGTGATGCTTGATTTGAAATCCGATCAGGTGGCATGGGCAGATGGAAACGCATGGGCTCCGTGCATTGAAGAGAAAATGGTGGATGGAAAGTATAAATATTTCTTCTATTTCAGTGGTAATCCTGTAGCCGGAGGCGGCAAGCAGATTGGGGTGGCGGTAGCGATTCACCCATTGGTCCGTTCAAAGACTTGGGACATCCCATTATTACTGAATCTCCCGTGGGCCACGGACAGCAGATTGATGTGGATGTGTTTACCGATCCGGTTTCGGGAAAATCCTATCTGTACTGGGGCAATGGTTATATGGCGGGCGCCGAACTGAATGAGGATATGGTTTCCATCAAAAAGAATACCTTGACCGTATTGACACCGAAAGGAGGAAGTCTGAAAGATTACGCTTTCCGTGAAGCGGCATATGTGTTCTATCGTAATGGTCTTTACTACTTTATGTGGTCGGTGGATGATACCGGTTCGCCCAACTATCATGTGGCATACGGTACGTCGAAATCTCCGCTAGGTCCTATAAAGGTTGCTAAGAAACCGGTGGTACTGATTCAGGATCCTGCAAAGGAAATCTATGGACCTGCGCACAATGCAGTCCTACAAATTCCGGGTACGGATGAGTGGTACATTGTATATCATCGTATTAATAAGAACTTTATAGATCGTGAGAAGGGTCCTGGCGTGCATCGTGAAGTATGTATAGACCGTATGGAATTTAATCCGGACGGAACCATCAGGAAGGTTGTTCCCACGTTATAAAAGAAACATGACAATAAAGCATATACCATGAAAAAGACCTTATTATCTCTGGCAATCGCCTCATTGGCAGCAGGCCAATCCGTCTGTGCTGCCGTGGAAAAAGTATATAATGAGCCCGATTCGGTCTACATCTTCTCTTACGCCCATCCGGAAGACGAGGGACGCAGCGGACTGAAATTCGCATGGAGCCCCGATGGCGACAAGTGGCTGAGTGTATCCGACGGCTTTGCTATCTGAAATGTGATTTCGGGCGTTGGGGGGCGGAAAAGAGAATGATTAAACCTCTTCTGGAAAAAGCGGAAGATGGACGTTGGTATTGCCGGTGGCAGCTTACCCCCAGCGGAAAAGTATGGGGTACTTCCCATTCTTCCGACTTGTTGAAGTGGGCTCCCCAACAATATGTCAATGCGGAGAAGCCTGCCGTGCCCCGACTGGTCACTGCCCGGCAGATTGTCCTTGATAAAGATACCTTGAACGGTTATATGCAGAAAGTACCTTATGCGGATATAGAACAGTTGATTCGTTTTGCTGAGCATAAGAAATTCCGCGATATACAGAATAATGAGCGTACCGAACAGGATGCCGTCCGCTTTGCCGGACTAAAACCGGTCGCTGCCACCATCCGGGTGGATACCGGACGGGTGAAGCCCATTAGCGAGCATCTGATAGGTATTTTCTTTGAGGATATCAATTATGGAGCCGATGGTGGACTTTATGCGGAGCTGGTTCAGAACCGTGATTTTGAATATTCTGCCAAAGACGGTGCAAGAGATAAGAACTGGAACAGCACGTATGCGTGGAGTATACAGGGTACTGATGCGGAACTGTCTGTCAGTGAGGACAGTCCCATCCATGCTAACAATGCTCACTATGCAGTGTTAGAGGTACACCGCCCGGGTGCTGCTTGGTGAATAACGGTTTGACGGTATTGCCGTGAAAAAGGTGAGAAGTATGACTTCTCTGTGTTTTCCAAAGTGCTGGATGATACGAAAGGTGGAAAAGTGCTTGTGAGGCTGACTACCAAAGATGGCAAGGAAATTGCGCAGGCTGCTATTCGGGTTTCATCTACAGAGTGGAAAAAACAAAAGGCTGTACTGACGGCAACGGCGGATGCTGCGGATGCCGTGTTGTCCGTTTGTCCGCAGATGGCTGGGAAGTATGCCTTGGATATGGTTTCTCTTTTCCCACAGAATACATTTAAAGGCAGGAAGAACGGGCTGCGCGCCGATTTGGCACAGACTTTGGCGGACCTTCATCCCCGTTTTGTCCGTTTCCCCGGCGGATGTGTGGCTCACGGAGATGGTGTGGACAATATTTATGATTGGAAAGGCTCTATAGGAGCGTTGGAGGAACGCAAGCCTCTGCGCAATTTGTGGGGGTATCATCAGACCCGCGGTCTGGGATATCATGAATATTTTTTGTTCTGCGAGGATATGGGGGCCGAACCTGTTCCTGTAGTGGCAGCCGGAGTGCCTTGTCAGAATTCGGGTACTTGCAGTCATCACTCGGTAGGCGAACTGGGTTGCGGCGGTCAGCAAGGCGGAATCCCGATGGAGGAAATGCCGCAGTACGTGCAGGATGTACTGGATTTGATAGAATATGCGAATGGAGATGCGAAGAAGACCGTGTGGGGAAAGAAGCGTGCGCAAGCCGGACATCCCAAACCTTTCAATCTGAAGTACATCGGTATTGGTAACGAGGATTTGATTACCGATATCTTTGAAGAACGTTTCACCATGATTTTCAATGCGGTGAAGGAGAAATATCCCGAAGTGACCGTTATCGGAACGGTAGGCCCGTTCTATGAGGGCAGTGATTATGAGGAAGGCTGGAAATTCGCCACTAAGATGGGTATTCCGATGGTGGATGAACATTATTATAACACCCTGGATGGTTTATCAACAATCAGGATTTCTATGACCGTTATGACCGTAACAAGGCGAAAGTGTATTTGGGAGAGTATGCGGCTCATTTGCCGGGACGTCCCAACAATATAGAAACAGCTTTGGCCGAGGCCTTGTACCTGACTTCCGTGGAGCGTAATGCCGATGTGGTGACCATGACTTCTTACGCTCCGTTACTGGCTAAGGAGGGACATACCCAGTGGAATCCGGATTTGATTTATTTCAATAATACGGAGGTAAAACCCACCGTAGGTTACTATGCGCAGCAGATGTACGGACAAAATGCGGGCAGTGAATACATCGCTTCTTCCGTGACTTTGGATAATGCACAAGATGCGGTGAAGAAACGGATAGGTGTGTCGGTAGTCCGCGACGGAAAGACAGGAGATATGATCGTGAAACTGGTGAATCTGCTGCCGGTAGCGGTGAATGCGCAAGTGGAGCTCCCGTCTTTGGAAGGAATGAACACCACTGCCGTAAAGACGGTTTTGGCAGGAAAACCGACAGACCAACAGGTTCGTCCTGTATCCGGTACAATGGAGGTAAGCGAGAAATTCGGGTATGAATTGCCGGCTTATTCATTTACGGTAATCCGGATAAACAAGAATGAAAAATAACAATAGATAAATAAACATGAAGAAATTACTGACTTTGTTGCTGGCGGTCCTGCTGCTGGCAGGATGTGCCGGCAATAAGCCCGGGACATTCGAAGCGGGTAAGAATACCTTTCTGCTGAATGGGAAACCGTTCGTGGTCAAAGCGGCAGAGGTGCATTATCCGCGTATTCCCCGTGAATACTGGGAACATCGTATTGAAATGTGTAAAGCATTGGGCATGAATACGCTTTGTCTGTATGTCTTTTGGAATTTGCATGAGGAAACTCCCGGTAAGTATGATTTTACAGGTAATAAAGATATTGCAGCTTTCTGTAAATTGGCTCAGAAGCATGGTATGTACGTCATTGTGCGTCCCGGTCCGTATGTATGTGCGGAATGGGAATGGGTGGGCTGCTTGGTGGCTGCTGAAGAACGACAGCGTGCAGCTTCGTACTCTCGATCCTTTCTATATGCAGCACGTGGGAGCCTTTATGCATGAAGTGGGCAAGCAGTTGCAGGATTTACAGATTACCCGTGGTGGTAACATCATCATGGTGCAGGTGGAAAACGAATATGGTTCGTATGGCACGGACAAGCCCTATGTGTCTGCCATCCGTGATACGGTACGTGCCGCAGGCTTTACTGAAGTGCCTTTGTTCCAATGTGACTGGAGTTCTAATTTCCTGAATAATGGTTTGGATGATTTGCTTTGGACTATAAATTTTGGTACGGGAGCTGATATCGACAAGCAGTTTGCCAAACTGAAAGAAGTACGCCCCGACGCTCCGTTGATGTGCAGCGAGTTCTGGAGCGGATGGTTTGATCACTGGGGGCGCAAGCACGAAACCCGTGACGGACAAATCATGGTGGATGGCCTGAAAGAGATGATGGACAAAGGTATTTCTTTCAGTTTGTACATGACCCACGGAGGAACGACCTTTGGCTGGTGGGGCGGTGCCAATAATCCGGCTTACTCGGCTATGTGCAGCAGCTATGACTATGACGCTCCTATCAGCGAAGCAGGCTGGACCACCGACAAGTATTTTGCTTTACGTGATATGTTGAAGGACTACTTGGACGAAGGACAGACATTGCCTGAAGTTCCTGAAGCTTTACCGGTTATGGAAATCCCTGCCATTAAATTCACTCAAATAGCTCCGTTGGTTGACAATCTGTCCGAACCGAAGCAGACAGAGGAAATCCAGCCGATGGAGAAATTTGACCAAGGCTGGGGAAGTATCCTGTACCGTACCCATTTGCCGGAAGATGTGAAAGCGGGAACCGTTCTGAAAATCACCGAACAGCATGACTGGACACAGGTTTTTGCCGACGGGAAACTGTTGGGGCGTCTGGATCGCCGTGGTGGAGAACAGGAACTTACACTGCCTGCATTAAAAGCCGGTACACAGCTTGATTTATTGGTGGAAGCCATGGGGCGTGTGAACTTTGACAAGTCCATTCACGACCGCAAGGGAATTACCGAGAAAGTGGAACTGGTGAACGGTAAGAATGCCGAAACGTTGAAAGGCTGGACTGTTTATAATCTTCCCGTAGATTATGAATTTGTATCTTCCCGGAACTTTCAGGATATGAACTCGTCTGCCGCCTGTGGCATAGAGAAAAATGATGAAAGTGTTCCGGCCTACTATCGCGCTGCTTTTACCTTGGATAAGGTGGCTGATACGTTCCTGAACATGGAGTCTTGGGGAAAAGGTATGGTATGGGTGAACGGTCATGCCATGGGACGTTTCTGGGAAATCGGTCCTCAACAAACCCTGTTCATGCCGGGCTGCTGGCTGAAAAAAGGAGTGAATGAAATCATCGTTCTTGACTTGAAAGGCCCGAAAGAGGCAACCATCGTCGGATTGAACAAACCTATCCTGGATATGCTTCGTGTGGCTGTTCCTGAAACGCATCGTAAACAGGGGCAGACCATCAAACTGGAGAAGGAAACACCGGTATCTGCCGGTACTTTCAAACCAGGTAACGGTTGGCAAGAAGTGAAAGTTCCTGTTACGAAAGGACGTTACTTCTGTCTGGAAGGGCTGTCTTCTTTTGATAATACCAACATTGCCGCCATTGCGGAGTTTGATGTGCTGGATGAGAAAGGACAGAAAATCTCTCGTGAAAACTGGAAGATTGTTTATGCCGACAGCGAGGAACCCCGTAGCGGTAACCGCACAGCCGACAAGATTTATGACTTGCAAGAAAGTACTTTCTGGCAGACGGTGGATAATACGGCTTATCCTCATCAGGTGGTGATAGATCTCGCAAAGAATATAACGTGACCGGTTTCCGTATTCTGCCACGTGCGGAACAGGGAGCTCCCGGCATGATTAAAGATTATAAGGTGTATGTAAAAGCAACCGGTTTCGGTTATTGATATACTTTTCCCGTAGGTGGAAACACAGACTGCTGAAGAAGCTACCAAAAAGAATTAAAGACACAGATGTAAGGAGGAAGCTTCAAAAGAAGGAAACCTGCGAGTGGAGCAATTATCGGATACTTTAGCAAATTTAAAATTTGACTTAGAGTATCCGGTTTCTTTTTATAACTTTGTGGCAGTCTATGATTCTAACCGAAAGCACAATGAAATATATATTGACCTTTATACTATCTTTTCTCTCCTTCTTGGTGTGTTCTCAGAACATAACTATTACAGATATCCCTACCATTGACCAGCTGCCGGTAAATGCCATTCATCGCGTCTTCAGAGACAGCGAAGGATATATGTGGTATGGCACGGTGAACGGATTATGTCGTGATGACGGTTATCATGTGAAAGTGTTTCGTTCGGACATTGAAACTCCGGGATTATTAGAGGACAATTTGGTGGAGTGTATCGCTGAGGATAAGAAGGGGAATATATGGTTCGGTACAGACAAAGGGGTGTATATTCTTGATAAATCGGACTACAGTGTACATCCTATGGACCGGGAGCGTTTGAAGAATATTCCGGTGATGTATCTATATGCTACCAGTGACGGCTATATGTGGCTGAGCTATCGTTCTATATTGGCCAAATATGACATCAACGGACAGTTGGTCAAAGAGTATCCCCTCCGGAATAAGTACGGAAGAACTACTATTTCCGGATTTTGTGAGAGCCGCAACCATGAGATTATTATTTCTGTGTGGAATGGCCGGGTATATCATTTGGACAAAGAAAAAGACGAGTTCGTTCCTTATCCTGATAAGATGAGAAGACAAAATCCTACGGTGATGGTTCAGGATAATGAACAGGACTACTTCTGGTTGGCAACCTGGGGGGATGGTGTGGTGCGTTTTGACCCTTCGGCTCCTGAAGATTCTATGTTTGTATATTCTGAAATACCGGTCAATGCTGCCGGTGAGGAGGATGGGGTCATCCTTAGTCTGGTACAGGATGATAAACTGGGGTATATCTGGTTAACCACCGGGCACGATTTCATGTCCTTACAAATACAACCGGATAAGACGTTAAAACAATTGAAATTCCAGACAGGGCTTCTGCCTGTTAATCATATGTTGGTAGAAGTTCTGAAAGGGAGGGGATGTCTATGGGTGTCGGCCTTTGACCGTCCTAGTTTCATTGTACATCTGATGGATAATATGACCAAGGATTATGCCTTACCCGCTTTGGCGGACAGAGTAAACCGCAGTCCGGCTGTAATGGCTTTGTGTGATGACGGAGACGGTATGATGTGGATGATGCAAGAAAGAACCGGGTTGGTGTTATATGACTTGAAGCAGGATAAAGTGAAAATCTATTCGGATTTTCCCGAGCTTGTTTCGTTGTCTTTGGATAACGGACGAGAGATGACTCGAGCACGTATTAATAACGGTATTTGGGTGGCAAAAGATTTGAATAGATTGGTTTATGGTATGATCCGTAAGGGTATGGAGATGTATCTGGTGGATCTTATTGATTTGAACGGGCAGGTGGAATCGAACGCTACGGTGACCAAATTGTATGAAGACTCGCACGGAATCTTGTGGATAGGCTTGAACAAAGGACTTTGCAGTTATGATGTCCGTCAGAAAAGAATTAAACAGGTTTATCCCGATGTGGGGCATGTGATGGGAATCGTGGAGAATAAGGAAGGTTGATATGGATTTGTACTCAAGACAACGGTTTGTTTCAGACAACGGCGGATGAAAAACTTCGTTCTTTCAAATTGGACAAGAATTTCTCTTGTCTGTCTATTGCTCCCGATTGGATTTTGTGGTTGGGAACTTGTGACGGAGGAGTCTATTCTTATGATCCTTCAGAGAATAAGTTGGTCAGTTATAATGAGGCTTGTGGTATGAACGGTAATCAGGTGAATCAAATAGTGGCTGATGCATATAATCATATTTGGATTGATACAAACCAGAAACTGATAGAATTTAATCCTCGTAACGGTTCGTTCCGCACCTATCTTACCACGGATGGTTCTATCTTGTTGCGTCGCTTTCTTCCCACTGCTGTTTGTCAAGCAAAAGATGGCAATATTTATTGGGGCGGCATTCCGGGTATTTGCATGGTTACTCCATCAAACGGGTTGGAAAGAAAGGCTAGTGCAGTGAAGACCAAGATAACTGATATAAAGTTGCAAGGAGAATCATTGATATTCGGAGATAGAAAGAGTAGCAATTCCATTAACCGGATAGAATTGCATCCCGATGATCAGAATTTGGAAATTAGTTTTTCTTCTCTTAACCACCGTTATGCTTCAAAAATACGCTATGCTTATCGGTTGATAGGAGTGGACAAAGCGTGGGTATATGTGGAAGGTGGAAAAAACTCGGCTTTTTATAATCATCTGAGTAAGGGCACTTATACTTTTCAGGTGAAAGCGACGGATGAAAATGGTCTTTGGAGTAAAGAGGTAACTGAACTGACTATCCGACGCCTTCCTGCTTTTTATGAAACTTGGTGGGCGTATTTGTTCTATGTATTGATAGTGATGGGTGTATCCGGTTATAGTCTGTATCTTTATCTGAAACGCGTGGACCGTAAGAATAATGAAATGTGGGCGGACAGCAAGGAGATGATTAAAATGCGTATTTATTTGGATAGTAAGGTGAATTTGCCTGAACCTGAGTTTGCACAACTGGACAAACTTCTATTGGAGAAAGCGGTAAAAGCCGTGGAAGATAACCTTACTGAGCCTGATTTTGATGTGACAGCTCTAGCTGATGCCATGAATATGTCCCGTTCTACTTTGACCCGTAAATTGAAAGCCATAACAGGCCGAACTCCATTGGATTTTATCCGGAACATCAAGATGAAGCATGCCAGACACATGTTGGAAGATAAAGACAAAAGTGTAACAGAGGTTGCCGCTACGTTGGGGTATTTTAATCGGAAGTATTTCACCACTTGCTTTAAGGAGGAATTTGGAATGACTCCCAGTGAGTTCCAGAAATCACAACACGAAGAATAAACATCTTCCTGTCCTTTAATTGTTGCAAATAGGGGGTACAAATGCGTCAAGTTATAGCTAGAGCTATTTGTATCCCCTGTTAGCATGGTTCTTCACCTGTATTTCTATTTCCTATTTCATTCTTTTGCCACAACCTTTTACGGGGAGAAAAACACATCTTCTTCATTCATTCCCGCAGTAAAGGTATGTATAACTTTAAATTTAATATAGAATGAAACATTTGTTTTTGTTGCTTACTCTGCTAGCTTTTCATTAACGGCCTTAGCCCAGCAAAAAGTGACGGGTAAGGTGAAAGATTCTTCCGGCGAGCCTGTCATAGGAGCCAGTGTTGTTGTAAAAGGCAATAATACCATGGGAACCATTACCGATTTTGATGGAAACTTTATGTTGGATGTTCCGGCAAAGAGTGTGTTGGTTATTTCTTATATTGGCTATGTCACTCAGGAAGTCCCGACAGCAGGAAAGAATTCATTAGAGATTGTTTTAAAGGAGGATACCAAAACCTTGGATGAAGTGGTGGTGATTGGTTACGGTACACAGCGTAAAGGTGATGTGACCAGTTCTGTAGCTAGTGTGAAAGCCGACAACTTTGTAAAAGGAGCCGTGAAAGATGTGGGACAGCTGATTCAAGGAAAAGTAGCCGGTCTGGCCATTACCAATCCTAACGGTGACCCGACGGGAAGTACTCAGATACGTCTTCGTGGTACAAATACCATTGGTGGAGCTAATACAGCTCCTTTGGTATTGATTGACGGAATTCCGGGAGAACTCGGTACAGTGGCTCCCGAAGATGTGGAGAGCGTGGACGTGCTGAAGGATGGTTCTGCTGCCGCTATTTATGGTACGCGCGGTACGAATGGTGTGATTTTAATTACTACCAAACAGGCTAAAGGAGTGGATATTAACCAGGTGGAGTATAATGGCTACGTCAGTACTTCTCTTATAGCCAAAAAGTTGGATATGCTGAATGCAGATGAGTTCCGTACCCTTTATCCTGACCAGGACCATGGGCTGATACGGATTGGATTGATGAGATTAGCCGTACACCGGTTAGCCATGTTCATAACTTGTCATTGATGGGTGGCAATTCAAAGACTAATTATATTGCCAACTTGAACTATGCCTCTCGTCAAGGGATCATGAAAAAATCGGATTTCGAAAGTTTTCAAGGACGTATTGAGGTAACCCACCGTATGTTTGATGATAAGTTGAAGTTGAAATTCGGTTTGTTTGGTAAGAAAAACCAGATGGAATCTACAACTAGTGGGGGTAGTTTCAGAGGTTGGGTATATGGCCAGGCAACTCGTAGAAACCCGACTGATCCGGTAAGAAATGAGGATGGTACATGGAATGAGAATGTGAGCAAATTCGAATACGAGAATCCGTTGGCTTTGTTGTATGAGGCTGAAGGAAATGTAAAAAAGACGCAGTTGCGTTACAATGGAAATATTGTTTATAATCCTATCAAAGATTTGACTCTTTCTGCCGTATTCTCTTATATTCGTGACAATATGAACCGTGGCTACGGTGAAACTTTGAACCATATTTCTGCTTTGCGTGATGGATTTGGCTGGTTGGTCTTCGGTAGGTGCTTATACCAAGATGGAGAAGTTGATGGAACTTACTGCACAATATAACAAAGAAATCGGTGCGCATAAATTTAGTGTCTTGGGTGGTTATAGCTACAATGAAACAGACTTTGAAGAGCTTTGGATTGATAACTATGGTTTTCAGGATGATTATTTTGGCGGATGGCATAATATTGGCATTGGTTCTGCTTTGAAAGACGGTAAAGCGAATATCGGCTCAAAGAAAACTCCTACAAATTTGATCGGTTTTTTTGGGCGGGCTACCTATTCGTTCAAGAATCGTTATTTGTTGATGGGAGCTCTTCGTTATGAAGGAGCCAGCCAGTTATGGGGTACTGATAATGCATGGGGGCTTTTCCCATCTATATCTGTAGGATGGAGAATTACCGAAGAAGCATTTATGAAGAATCAGAAGATATTTGATGATTTGAAACTTCGTGTGGGATATGGTGTGACGGGTTCACAGCCTAAAGATCCTTTCCTGGGGGTGGCTATGTTGAAATACGGCTCGTATGCTTTTGTAAATGGGAATTGGGTACAGACCATTGTTCCGGCATCCAATCCGAATCCTGATTTGAAATGGGAGGAAAAGAAAGAAACCAATATTGGTTTGGACTTCGTTTCATGGGGTGGCCGTTTGTCCGGTTCTATTGATTATTATAACCGTGATGTGGATGGCTTGATATACGAATATGGAGTACCGACTCCTCCGAACTTGTATAATAAGACGATGGCCAATGGGGGTACAATGAGAAACCGTGGTGTGGAAGTGTTGGTAACTGTGGTTCCTGTTCAGAATAAAGATTTTGAATGGAGCACTACCGGAACATTCTCTTTGAACTCTAATAAGCTAATCAGTTTGTCTGGCAGCATCTTTAAGTCGGATTATGACTATTTTAATACGGGTACTGTGGAATACTCCGGTCAGGTAGCCGATTCTCACAGAGTACAGGTAGGTGAAAGCATCGGTAATTTTTATGGCTTTAAAGTAGTAGATGTGGACAGTGAAGGTCGTTGGATCTACGAAGACAGGAATGGTGAGTTGGTGAACTATAAAGATTTTACTCATGCTCCCGAAGATAAGCATGTTATTGGTAACGGTCTTCCTAAATGGTATGCGGGATGGAACAATACTCTTCGTTATAAAAACTTCGACTTGAATGTGACGATGCGTGGCGCGTTTGGTTTCCAGATAATCAATGGTGGACGTATGAATTATGAGAATGTAAAAAACAGCCGTTTTGAAAATCGTTTGAAGTCTGTGAATGACTTGGTATTTGGCAAGCATACGTTGAGTCCGGAAGTAGAACCGGAATTCAATAGCTATTATGTAGAAGATGGTGACTACTGGAAGATTGACAATATCACTTTGGGATATAGCTTCGGTCAGGTAGGTAAATATATAAAGTCACTCCGTATTTATGGTTCGGTATTGAATGCTTTGACTATAACCGGATATAAAGGTATTGATCCGGAAGTATCAACAGATGGTTTGACTCCGGGGTATGATACACGTGACAGATATCCGAGTGTGCGCTCATTTACTTTCGGCGTTAATGTGAAATTTTAATGAACTAAAAAGGAATTGAAGATGAAAACAAATATAAAATTATGGACAATGGGACTGATGACAGCCGCATTGTTGGGAAATACAGCTTGTACTGATTTACTGCATGAGAGCTATGGACAGGTAGTGTCTGAGGATTACGTACCGAAAACGGAGGAAGATGTCAGTTATCTGGTAAATGCCGCTTATATACCTTGGCGTGAAACGTTGCTGCAATGGAACGGAGTGGTTCGTGCACAGGAATTGTGTGCGGATCAAGATGTTCTTCCTGCCCGTGATGGTATTGGATGGGTAGACGGTTATATCTATAAAAGATGGCATCAGCATACTTGGACTACCGAGGATGACGGTGTGCTTCAAGGATGGGAACGTACGTACAATGGTGTGAATACCTGTAACCGTATTTTATCTCAGATAGAAGAAGGTGTGATCAGTGTGGATGGAGAAACGAAAGAAAAGTTGATTGCCGAATTGAAAGTACTGAGGGCTTCATATTATTATATTTTGATTGATTTGTATGGTAATGTGCCCATTGTGACAGATTTTAAAGATACTTCTTTGCCGCAACAGTCTACTCGTAAAGAGGTCTTTGACTTTATTGTGAAAGAAATAACGGAGAATATGGATTTGTTGTCCGAAACGCCGAGAGGTTATTATTATGGACGTTTCAATAAGTGGGCGGCTCATACATTGCTGGCCAAAATGTATTTGAATGCTGAAGTTTGGTCGGGTACTGCTCAATGGCAGAAATGTATTGACGAGTGTGATATCGTGATTAATTATGCCGAGAAGTCCGGAGAATATGCATTGGAGAATAATCAGAAGGATGTTTTTGTAACGCATAATGAGAATTCTAAAGAAATTATCTTTGCATTGCCGTTTGATGAAATTTATGTGACAGGATGGAATGATTTTGATTTTCATATGTACACTTTAGCACCTGAGAATCAAGATACTTACCAATTGACTGCACGTCCTTGGGGAGGCGTGTGCGCAGTGCCTCAGTTTATTAATTCTTTTGATGAGGATGATGCACGTTTAGAGGATAACTATATTCAAGGTCAGCAATATACCTATTCCGGTGAAATCTTGAAGCGTAGTATTGATGGAAAACCATTGATTTATACGGTAGATGTCCCCTCTATTGATCAGTCGGATGTGGATGATGGGTTCCGTTGGGGTAAATTTGAATATGCCACCGGTATAACCAACCGTTTGAGCAATGACTGGCCGTTGTTACGATATGCGGATGTATTGATGATGAAAGCGGAGTCATTGATGCGTTTGGGCAAATCGGGAGCAGGTGCTTTGGTGACTCAGGTACGTGAACGCGCCTTCAAGAATGAACCTGAAAAAGCGCAAGTTACAGACGCGGAACTGATGGGAGGAAGTGTATATGATTATGGTCGGAGAGATAGTTATAAGACAGAACATGATGGAGGAACGGATATTAAATATGGTCGTTTCCTTGATGAGCTTGGTTGGGAGTTTTGTCAGGAAGGACGCCGCCGTCAGGACATGATTCGTTTTGGCATCTTCACTACAAAAGCTTGGTTCTCTCATGATAAGAGTGATGAAACCAAAAATCTGTATCCTATTCCAAATAAAGTATTGTTGACCAATAGTAATCTGAAACAGAATCCGGGATATTCTAAATAGTATTTATTGGATGTTTTTTTAAGGATGAAAAGGTTGTTTTTTTCTTTTCTACATTAAATTAGAAAGAATTATGAGTAAAAAGATTTCAATAAGTTTGTTGCTCCTCTGTCTGGGATTATTTTCCCAGGCACAGAGCTATCAGAAAATGCCGCAAGGAGTTAAGACTACTGTACAAGGTATAGATGTTGAAGTGGCATTTTATTCTCCATCCATTGTCCGGGTTTATAAGACACCGGAGGGAAGTTCGTATGACAAGAAGAGCCTTGTAGTAATGAAAGAGCCTGAGGAGACCTTTGTGGAGTTTGCAATGAATAAAGAGTATATTCGTTTAAAGTCGGATGCATTACAGGTGGAGGTCAATTCATCTACAGGTGGAATCAATTTCTATGATGCAACCGGAAGGGTGTTGTTAAAAGACAAGGATTATGGAACACAGTTCACCCCGTTTGATGATGCGGGTACTTTTTCTTACAATGTCCGGCAGGCTTTTTTATTAGATAAGGATGAAGTGATTTATGGATTGGGGCAACAACAGACTGGAAAAGTGAATCAGCGCAATCAAAAACTTTTTCTTCGTAACAAGAATATGAGTATCTGTATTCCTTTTATTCATTCAGTGAAAGGTTACGGACTTTATTGGGACAATTATTCCCCAACTATGTTTACGGATAATCCGCAAGAAATGTCATTCGATTCTGAAGTGGGCGATTGTGCCGACTATTATTTCATTTATGGTAGCAATGCGGACGGCGTGATAGCCGGAGTCCGTGATTTGACCGGGCAGGCTCCTCTTTATCCGCTGTGGACACTTGGATTCTGGCAGTGCCGCGAGCGTTATAAGAGTCCGGATGAACTGTGCGAAGTGGTTGATGAATACCGTGATCGGAAAGTTCCTTTGGATGGAATCATTCAGGATTGGCAGTATTGGGGATGTGATTCTAACTGGAACTCCATGAAGTTCCAGAATCCTCGCTATATTAATAAGATGGGCGACAAAGAATACATGAAATATCTTCCGAATGGTGAGAATCCGGATGCACGTTATGGTACTCCAAGAATAAAAAGCCCTCAAGAAATGATTGACTATATACACAAGCGGAATGCGCATATCATGATTTCTGTATGGGCCTCTTTTGGTCCGTGGACAGAGATGTATCATAAGATGGACAGTCTGAATGCTTTGCTTCATTTTGAGACTTGGCCGCCTAAAGCCGGAGTGAAACCTTACGATCCGTTCAATCCTGTAGCAAGAAGTATTTATTGGAATGAAATGAAAAAGAATATCTTTGATCTAGGTATGGACGCTGGTGGTTGGATTCTACCGAACCCGATCATCTGGAGATTCAAGATAAAGATTTTGATACAAAAACTTATTTAGGTTCTTTCCGAAGAGTTCACAATGCTTTTCCTTTGATGTCCAATAAAGGTGTTTATGAGCACCAGCGTGCTACCACTTCCGACAAGCGGGTATTCTTACTTACCCGTTCTTCATTCTTGGGACAGCAGCGTTATGCTTCACATTCATGGAGTGGAGATGTCGTTTCTACTTGGGAAGTGATGCGCAAGCAACTGGCAGCTGGCCTGAATTATTCTTTGTGTGGTATTCCTTACTGGAACACTGACTTGGGAGGATTTTTTGCTTGGAAATATAATAATGATGTTAATAATATTGCTTATCATGAGTTACACGTCCGTTGGTATCAGTGGGGAGCTTTCCAACCTATCATGCGTTCTCATAATTCCAGTCCTGTTGCTGTAGAGATCTATCAGTTCGGCGATAAAGGTGATTGGGCTTATGATGCATTGGAGAAATATACCCATTTGCGTTATCGCTTATTACCTTATTTATATAGTACTACTTGGGAAGTAACAAATAAGGCAGGCAGCATTATTCGTCCTTTGGTGATGGATTTTCCGAAAGACAAGAAGTACTTGATATGGATACGGAGTATATGTTCGGACGTAGTTTTTTAGTACGTCCGGTAACTGATTCTCTCTATACATGGCAGGATAAAAAACAGAATGGTTATCAGAAAAATATGCGGAAAATAGAGAAAACGGATGTATATTTGCCTGAGGGAAGTAACTGGTTTGATTTCTGGACTGGGGCAAAGTTGGCTGGTGGCCAAACCATACAGCGTGAAGTACCTATTGATATCATGCCTGTTTATATCCGTGCCGGTTCTATAATTCCTTGGGGGCCTGCGGTGCAGTATGCCACAGAAAAAAGTTGGGATGACCTGGAGATTCGTGTTTATCCGGGTGCTAATGCAACTTTTATTCTTTATGAGGATGAGAACGATAATTACAATTATGAAAAGGGAGTTTATTCTACTATCACTTTCCGTTGGGATGATAGTAACCGTACTTTGCACATCAGCGACCGTGAAGGAAGATATCCCGGAATGTTGGAAAAGAGGAAGTTCAAAGTAGTTCTCGTAAATCATAGATCAGGAGAAGGCGATAAACCATTGAAGGGAGGAAAGATGGTGAATTATACCGGTACGGCAATTGAGGTGAAACTTTAGAATGTTCATATTGAATATCCAGCAGAATAAATAAAGAAACGATAAAATACATTATGAATTTACTTAAAACCATTTTATCCACTTCCGTTTTTGCTATAGCTTCTGTAGCTTTGCATGCTCAGCTACCCGCAAAAGTAGAAAGTTTTCCAGTCAGGGATGTGCGGCTCACCGCCAGCCCTTTCAAACACGCAGAGGATATGGATATCCGTTATCTGCTGGGAATAGACCCCGACCGTCTGTTAGCTCCTTATTTGAAGGAAGCTGGTCTTTCTCCTAAAGCTGAAAATTATACCAATTGGGAAAATACAGGGCTGGACGGTCATATTGGCGGACATTATTTATCGGCCCTTTCCTATATGTATGCCGCTACGGGAAATAAGGAGATCAAGGCGCGTCTGGATATATGATAAGTGAACTGAAACGCTGCCAGGATGCCGCCGGTGACGGTTATCTGTGTGGAGTTCCAAACGGGCGCAAAATGTGGAAAGAAATAGAGGAAGGAAACATTCGCGCGTCCGGTTTCGGATTGAACGACCGCTGGGTTCCTCTTTACAATATTCATAAAATATATGCCGGCCTTCGTGATGCAACTCTTCAGACCGATAGCCGGGAGGCAAAGGAAATGTTGGTGAAACTCACGGACTGGATGATTCGTCTGGTATCCAAGTTGAGCGATGAACAGATACAGGATATGCTGCGCAGCGAACATGGAGGGCTGAACGAAACATTTGCCGATGTGGCCGCTATCACCGGCGACAAACGCTACTTGAAACTGGCTCACCAATTTTCTCATCACACCGTGTTGCAGCTTTTGTTGAGACAGGAGGATAAACTGACTGGTATGCACGCCAATACCCAAATACCGAAAGTGATAGGTTTCAAACGTATTGCCGATTTGGAAGGCAACCGGGACTGGAGCGAGGCCGCCCGCTATTTCTGGGAAACAGTGGTAAACCATCGAAGCATCACCATCGGAGGTAACAGTGTGCGTGAGCATTTTCATCCGGCTGATGATTTCAGCAGTATGCTCACCAGCGAGCAGGGGCCTGAGACTTGTAACACCTACAATATGCTCCGCCTTACAAAAATGCTGTATGAAACGAGTGCGGACGTTCATTTTATGGATTATTACGAACGGGCGCTTTATAACCATATCCTTTCCACGCAAGATCCTGTGCAAGGCGGATTTGTTTATTTTACCCCGATGCGTGCCGGTCATTACAGGGTCTATTCGCAGCCTCAGACCAGTTTCTGGTGTTGTGTGGGATCGGGGATGGAAAATCATGCCCGTTATGGTGAAATGATTTATGGACACAAGGATAATAATCTGTATGTCAATCTTTTCATTCCGTCTACCTTGCGCTGGGGAGATACCCAAATTGAGCAACAGACGGCTTTTCCCGATGAGGAGGGGAGTACTCTTGTTATTTCTCCGGAAAAGGGAAAGAAAGAATTTACCCTTCTTTTCCGTATTCCCGAATGGACGAAGCCGGAAGCATTACGCTTGTCTGTTAATGGTAAACGGCAGAACGTAACGGTCAAAGAGGGATATGTTAGCCTGAACCGTACTTGGTCAAAAGGTGACAAAGTAAGGCTGGAACTGCCGATGCATTTGCGTGCCATTGCACTGCCGGATGGTTCTGCCAACTATTCCATCTTATACGGACCGATTGTGCTGGCCGCCCGGTTGGGCAAGCAAAATCAGGATGGCATGTTTGCCGATGACAGTCGTGGCGGACACATTGCTGCCGGACCGCGTCTGCCTTTACAAACGATGCCTGTCATTGTGGGGGATAAGAACAATCTTCTTTCTCATCTGAAAAAAGTGGAAGGTAAGCCGTTGACATTTACATTGTCCGGAGTTTATCCCGAACGCTATGAGGGTATGACTGTGGAACCGTTTTTCCGTTTATACGAGTGCCGGTATATGGTCTATTGGCCTGTGCTGTCCGTACAGGAGTTGCAGGCAAGGCAGGAACAGTTGGCAAAAGAGGAAAAGGAGCGTGCCGCATTGGATGGTATGACCGCCGATAAAGTGATTTGTGGGGAACAACAACCGGAAAGCGACCATTTCATCCGGATGGAGAATTCCCGTACGGGGGATGATGAAGGGGTTCACTGGCGTGAGGCGGCCGGTTGGTTCAGTTATCGTATGAAGACGAACGGAAAGCAGGTCAATAAAGTGCGTATCCGGTTCCGTTCTGAGATTCGTAAGGATGCAAAAGTATGGATAAACGGGCAGGAAGTAGGACGATTGGCTGGTAAACCGGCTTCGGATGTATCGGTGGGGATATTTGATGTACCTGCATCTATGCAATCCAATGAGCAACTGGAGATAAAGATCGGTAAAGGAAATGAGAAAGTGACTCCGCATATTTATGAGGTGCGGCTGGTGGCTGAATGATGATAGATATACAAACCGGTCATGCCTCAGTTGGCATGACCGGTTCGTCTTTTCAGATAATTCCGTTGTCTTTCAAGACCGCTTGTAACTCTTTATCAGTGATATTCTCACGCTCTGATTTATCATAAATGAAATGTAAGCCAATCTCTTTTTCTTCTTTGGATAGAGTGGCGATGAGAGTGATCACTCTTGCTCCGCCTCTTTTCCCTTTTCCTTTTGATGCTATACTCATGCGTACTTTGTGTAGGCCATTGCCTAAATCAGTACCCATGTCAGGGTTCTGCATGAGTTCTGCGGCTAAAATTGTCAAGTCTTGCTTCAATGATTTATATCGCTTGGAAAGTTTCTTAACTTCTTTTTCGAAGTGGCGATAAACTTTGATTTTATAATTCATTGAGCAATTCTTCTATGGGACGGCCTTTCAGCTTTCCTTCACGCATCAGTTTGATGTCTTTGCAAGTCTCGGACAGCCCGTCCATTATTTCACTTTTGGTCATGTAGGGTTCTTCATCCTCTGCCACCATGGTAGAAACAGATTCCATTTCCTTTTTAGCATGAACAAGAGTCTTCCTTACAGACTCCAACACCTTTACATTCTTGATGTCCAGGATTTCCCGAATCAGTTCGTTTTGTATTGATTCCAATGTGATTGTACTCATGACGTTCTCCTTTCTTCTTATTATTTATCTCGTATGGCAAAGATAGCGAAAAGGTGGCATGTCTGCTTGTTTTCTGCATGAAAAATAGTTTTCATTTAGAGGTTGTACCTAAAAGAAATACCTTTTTTCATTTAGTTTTCCTATTTTTGCAGGAAACAAACCGAACAGCTAATGAAAATTCTCCATACAGCAGACTGGCATCTGGGCCAGACTTTTTATGAATACGACCGGCGGGAAGAACATCTCCATTTTCTAGAATGCTGAAACAGCAGATAAGACAGCATGAAATAGATGTATTGTTGATAGCAGGTGATGTATTCGACAGCCCGAACCCTTCGGCGGAATCACAACGAATGTATTATCGTTTTCTAAGAGAAGTTACGTCCGAAAACCCTTCTTTGCAAATTATCATCATTGCCGGAAATCATGACTCGGCAGCCCGTCTGGAGGCCCCCAATCCCCTGTTGGAGGATATGAATGTCACCGTTCGCGGTGTCGTGCGCCGCAATGCGGAAGGTGATATAGACTTGCAACACCTCATTGTCCCCCTTTACACAGAAGGGGAAGTGACCGCCTATTGCCTTGCCGTTCCCTATCTGCGTCAGGGCGATTATCCTTCGGCTGAAAATTACTCAAAGGGAGTCCAACTGCTTTATGAGCAGCTTTTCAATGAAGTGAAGGAGAAAGGACTTCCCGTTATCGCCATGGGACATCTGCAAGCCACCGGCTCGGAAATCTCGGAGGACGACCGTTCGGAACGTACCGTTATCGGAGGCTTGGAATGTGTATCCCCCGATGCTTTTGATGAGCTATCGCCTATACTGCATTGGGGCATCTGCATCGCTCCCAGCGTGTGTCCCATCGGGAGAATGTGCGTTATTCCGGAACTCCTATGCCCATGTCTTTTGCTGAGAGGAACAATGCTTCGGGAGTGGTCATGATAACGATAAGTGCTGAGGGTACCGGCATAGAGAGATTGGCATTTGAACCGTTAGCCGGCGTGATGAGTATTCCCCGTCAGGCCCGTCCGCTGGAAGAAGTGCTGCAAGCCATCGGCGATTTGCCCGATGGGGATGTCACGTTGCGGTCGCCCTATCTGGAAATAAAGATTTTGATGACCGAGCCGGAACCTTCTTATAAGTATAAGATAGAGGAAGCGTTGAAAGGAAAAGCGGTCCGCCTGGCACGCATCGCCGCTATGCTTCCACAAAAAAAGGCAAGCGGCATTGTCGCCACTTCCTACGAGGAGTTGCAAACCATCCGTCCGCTGGATATGGCACTGGATGTCTTTAAACGGAAATATGGAGGGACGGAGATGCCCGATACCATGAAACAATTGCTGGAAAGTGTAATCAAGGAGGCAGGAGTATGAAAATAGTAGCGATAAGAGGAAAGAATCTGGCTTCATTGGAAGGTGAATTTATGATAGACTTTACCGTCGAACCTTTGTGCTCGGCAGGTATATTCGCCATTACAGGCAGTACCGGAGCCGGAAAATCAACCTTGCTGGATGCTTTGTGTCTGGCTTTGTTTGACTGTACGCCACGTATGAACAAGGCGAAAGAGAATAACGTCTCTGTCATGGATGTCGCCGACAGGGGAATTGCACAGAACGATAGCCGTTCCATCCTTCGCCGGGGTACTGCCGAGGGGTACTCGGAAGTGGATTTCGTCGCTTTGACAGGAGAGGTGTTCCGTTCACGCTGGACGGTGCGACGTTCGCGTGGGAAGGTTAGCGGTTCCTTGCAAAAAGTGGAAATGACGTTGACCAACCTTACTTCCGGAGTGGAACAGCAAGGAACAAAGACCGAATTATTATCCCGCATCAGTGAACTGATCGGACTCTCTTTCGAACAGTTCAACCGCTCTGTGTTGCTGGCTCAAGGAGATTTTGCTACCTTCCTGAAGGCTCGTCAGCCTGATAAAGCCGAAATCTTGGAAAAACTGACCGGAACGGAAATTTACTCGCGTATCTCTGCTTCTATTTATGAACGCACCAAGCGGGCGGAAAGTGAATATAAATTATTGCAGGAACGTATCAAAGGCATTGAGTTGCTGACAGATGAGCAATTACAGCAACTTTCGGCTGAAAAGGAAGAATTACAAGTCCGCTTGTCCGTTTCGAAGAAGAAAGAGGAGGCGTTGTCCGGCAAGTTGAAATGGCTGGAAGAAGAAGGACGCTTGCATACAGGATGCATACAGGCGGAAGAATCACTTTCCGGCATCAGAAAAGAAATAGAAGCCGCCCGTCCGCGTTATGAACTGTTGGCCCGTATAGAGCAGGCTCAGGATATCCGCGATGTGTATATGGAACAGCGTAACGCCCGGAAGCAGATAGATGCCGGTCGTTCCCGGTTAGGCGAAATAGAGGTTGCCATCCGGCAGAATGCGGCTTTACAGACTTCCGCGAACGTGCAGTGGGAAGCCGCTCAGAAAGAACTGGCGGAATTTAAGACCTATTTGTCGCAGCAAGAACCGCAATTGGATAAAGCCAGAGCATTGGATGTGCAGTTGGTGGAAAATAGAAAGCAATTAGCTGAAAGTCAGAAAGAAGCGGCTTTGGCATTGCAGGCTAAAGATAATCTGCGTCAATCCGTTTGTAAGACAGAGAAGGATATAAGTTTGTTGATGGAGAAGCAAACCGCCTTGCAAACCTGGTTTGAACGATATACCGCTTATTCCCAATTGATTCCTGCCGTTGAACTGATTACCAGCTTGCTGACCAATCTGGAAATGGCAAGGGCGCAAAGCGTATCGAACCGTCAACTGCTGGATAAAGTAAAGAAAGCGAGTGAAGCGGAGGAACAGCGGTTGAAATCGGTACAACAGGAAGCCGAGCGTCTGAACCGACTGTTGCCGGCAGAGGTGCTGTTGCTTCGTGAGCAGTTGGAGGAAGGAAAGCCATGCCCGGTCTGCGGGAGTTTCCATCATCCGATGAGGGAACAGACCAATGTCCAATCCTTGCAGGAAGAGGAACTGAACCGTGCGAAAGAACAGGTTGCTAAAGAAACGGAACAACTGAAAAACACGCTGAATGCCCGCCAACTGGAGATGGCCCGTCTTTCCGCATTGATTGAAAATTATGTGGCGCAAGTTGATGATACGCTGAAAAAAGTAGAAACATACGTATCCATTATCCCCAATTGGAAAGATTTGTTGGAGCAGGGCACATTGAAACATTATGTCCAGCAATTCGGCAGGCAATGGAATGCCCGTTTGCAAGAGCAGACCGAAATAAAAGAGGCTCTTACCTCAAAATCAGCCAAAGAGATAGTTTGAAAAAAGAAGAAGCCAATGCCATTGGTTTGTACGAAGAAAAGAAACAAAAAGAAGAAAGACAGCAGGCAGAATTGAACGAACGTGCTCGTCTGCGGTCTTCCCTGCTGAATGGTGAATCCACCGAAACAGTGGTTGCAACCCATGCAAGACGGCAAAAGGAACTGGAACAACAACTGGAAAAAGCCATGAACTTGCATCATTCTTTAACTGTGCAGGCGGAATCTTACAAAGGACAGACCGCACAGTTGGAAAAGGAATTAGTCCGTCTGACTGCTGTCTTGCAACAAGACGAACTGAAAATAAACGAGTGGCTCACTCTTCAAAAGGAAACGTATGCCGAGTTGGAACAATTGCTTTCCAAAGACAAAAGCTGGATACTGGCTGAGAAACAAGCGTTGGGCACACTGAAAGAGAAGGAAACCACTCTTCAGGCGGTCCTTGCGGAGCGAAGGCAGAAAAGGGAGGAGCATCAGCAAGCTCCTCTGAAACCGGATACCACGGAAAACAAGGAGTCGCTGATTGAAACATTGACTGCCTGCACTGCTGCCAAAGAAATGGAAACCGGACGTTTGGCCCAAATAGAGGTGACGATACAGAACCATATAAAAGGTAAGGAACGCATAGCTGGCATCGAGAAAGAGTTGGAGGAAAAAAACTCTATCTACGAGAATTGGGCGAAACTGAACGAACTGTTCGGTTCCCAGACTGGCGCCAAGTTTAAGGAAATAGCCCAAGGTTATACGCTTGATGTCCTTTTGCTTTATGCCAACAGGCATTTGCAAGACCTTGCCCCCCGTTACGAACTGCAACGCATCCCTGATACGCTGGCCTTGCAGATTGTGGATCTTGATATGATGGGTGAGGTGCGTAGTGTCCATTCCTTTCGGGCGGGGAATCTTTCTTGGTATCTCTCGCCTTGGCATTGGGTTTGTCTTCCTTGTCCTCCAACCGGATGAATGTGGAATCGTTGTTTATTGACGAAGGTTTCGGATCGCTGGATATGGACACTCTGCGCATTGCGATGGATGCTTTGGAGCGGTTGCAGATGCAAGGGCGTAAGATAGGGGTGATTTCCCATGTGGCGGAGATGATGGAACGTATCCCTGCGCAGGTGCAGGTGGTGAAGACCGGAAGCGGAAGGAGCAAGGTGCAGGTGATGGGACCAATATAAGGATTGTACTCCATTACAGATGACAATAAAATAAAAAAGTGACGGACTATGAAAAAAACATTAATTGGATTATTGGGCTCGACAGTTATATGTGTACTGTTTCTTGCAGGTTGTATTGATGAACATTACGGGGAGGATAGCAATACCATTGTTACCAATCTGACCGGTTATGCATGGGAGAGAACATTTCAGATACGTACTGAGGATGGCAGGGATGCGGAAGTCTGTGAACATTATGAGTTCGGGCTGAATGGTAAGGCTTCCTGTAAATCACGGACGACGTGTGATGGCGAGGAAGTGGAAGAGCATGTACATTATTTCCGATATGATTTTATCACTCCCAATAACAGATATCTTCTTCTGGATTACTGCTACTGGCAGATTGACAGGATCAGTTCTTCAGTATTGAGCATATATGAAACCTTTGAGAATCCTGTGGTTGTGATGGGGCAGACCAGGAATATAAGAGTTTCTCGGCTGTCCCGTTGGGGAATGACTGATGCGCTATGTCTGATGTGTTTTAGGGACAGAGGCGTTACAGGCATAAGTGAGGGAAAAATATGATTTTTGTCTCCATATTGAATACTGTTTTTACTTATTGCTTATGAGAATCGGACCGGTGTTTTTGATGGGATTTTGTATTAATGTTATAACTGTACGATTACACCGGAAATTCCATATCAAAGACAAGGACGTTTTTTTAAAAGATCAAGAGCTTTTTAAAAAAGAACAGGAGCTTTTTCAAAAACAACAGGATGTTTTTGATGCTTTTCTACTCGTATTGCATAACATGGCAAAATACCTTGTTTTTCTTTCAGAAGTTTCAGCTTCTCCGCAAACGTCCTGTTCATCGGCTTTTCGGCTGAAGGATATACACGATAAAATCCTTCAGCCGAAAAAGATCTTTCAGCGTGACAGGGTAAGCGATGTCGTATTGGTTGGTTTTCTATCGGTATTCGGATTTACCTTTATACATTTATTGACTACGGCTGAAAGAAAGAACTACGCGGTTGAAGGATCTCGGTGCATCAATCTGTCAGCCGGAATGCCGATGAACAGGACGTTTGCGGAGAGGCTGAAACTTCTGAAGGATTTTTGGGGGCATTCTTCAAGAGAGGGGTATTTCTCTTCAAAAGATGGATACGCATATCAAAAAGAAGGTGGAAAGACTTTGAAAACTTGTCGCAAGATGTCGCAATTCTTGTAGCAAGTTTTTCGGAATCTTGTAGCAGGATTTGCAGATTCTTGGTATAGGAATATCTTGTTTGATTTTATAGCTGTCCGGTAAAAATGCCGAAGTTCCCCCAAAAAGGTCTAGCTTTGGGATAAACAGATTCGGTTTTAATGGTAAACAAATATGATTGTATCATTCATTCCACAAACATGTAACTTGTTTGCGATATATATTCCGATAATTTTAGTATATTTTGTAGAATGTGTCTGTGTAAATTAGACGTAGCATTTACCGTCTGTGAAAAGTAGGATACTTATTATTGAACCTGAATCCGAAGCCCAGCATCAGATAGTTGGGATCATGGAAATCCTGTAAATTATATCCGATATGAAGGAATGAGTTGCGCGTAACTTCTATCTTCAGTGCCAATATCTGGTAGAAAGATTTTAAATCTCCGCCTGCATGAATCACATTTGTACCCAATCCTATTCCTACTGTGAAGTAAGGCATCACGTACTCGGCACGTCCCGAAACTCCCAGTGCCAGTTGTTTGCCGGCAGACGGCTTGAGGAGCTCATCGCCGTATCCGTCCGGGCTATACACATTCGCACTGCCGTCATAAACCCCGTCTAATGAAATACCCGCACGGAATTTATACCCGAAATTATACATTGGCGCGAAATTAAATCCCAGTACCGGATAAGTTTCAGGAGAAGCAACCATTTGCCCCTCTCCAATCGTTACTCCTTTTCTGCGCATGAACCGAACAATACCAGGTCATAACTGATATGACGGGGAAATTTAGGTACGGGTGATTGATACAAGGGCTTTGCAAAACATTCTTCTTTTCTATTGATATTGTAAACCAATCCTACCTTTAGTCCGATGGAATTGAGTCCCGCATTCGGGAATTTGGTATTACCGTTAGAGAAATGCGTTACTGCCACACCTGTTGTGAAATCAAATTTGGGAGAAAGCATCCAGTTGAAATAGAAGTTTGTATTCAGATAGGCGTTTACTTTCGAACCTATCACTTTATTATATGGATTCAAATCGCTGTGGTATGGTTTCCAGCCAAATGAAGCGCCGAAATTCCATTCATAGTTTAATGACAATCGTTGGTTGAAACGGGCGATACGCGCTCCTTGAAATAAATAGACAGTAAGCGGGTTGCCCAATTGCGGCTTCTCATACATATTGTAGTAGCCCACGCCAATACCTTGGTAGGCCCCTCTGTAAATACGGTCGTTATAGGTGTTCGGATGAAACTGGAATGAGTACTTCAAGTGAAGCGACAGGGAATTCTCTATGGGTTTCCAATTCAGATTTTCTCCTCTGAAAAAGGAACTGGTGGGGAAAATATATCCGGGACGTGCCTCAATGCCGATACGGTGGATAAAATGACGTTTCAATGACAGGGAATCTACATAAAGCCGGTCGGGGAAGTTGGTTTTGTCTGAAATGGAAACCGCTGTTGTGTCTATAGGGTTTCCCTCTGTATATTGATTGATTGTGTCTTTAGCAAAGGTCATGTTACTTAAGAACAGTAATGCATCCAGAAGTATCACGAGTTTCCATTTTTGTATTGTGCCTTTCATATGCCGTGTAATGTTTTTGTGCGTTTTACCGATCTATCGTATGGTCTGATTTTTTTATTTGTGGCACAAATATAATCATAGTATTTGAAAAAAGAAATTTGTTAGATATAAAAAGGTTTTGTATAACCTTGATAACCACTATTTAAACTATTTTGAGGATGGATTGTAATGTCATCCTCTACCATCGGCTCCCCACATCATTTTATTGCGGAGTGTGTTGAAAAAGATATGGCTGTTTCGTTTTACTACATTTATTTTATAGTCGGCTTTGCGGATAGTGAGCCGGCTTCCTTCACGGCAAGTTTCGCTACGTCCGTCGATGGCAATCAGGAAATTGTGGCTGCGGCTCTCTATATCCAATGTGATTTCCCAGTCGTCGTTGATGACAATGGGGCGTACATTCAGGCTATGCGGTGCTACCGGAGTGATGGCGATGGTGTTGCTGTGTGGCACGATGACAGGTCCCCCGATGCTCAGCGAATAGGCTGTAGAACCGGTAGGAGTGGCGATGACCAGCCCGTCCGCCTGGTAGGTGGTGAGATAGGCTCCATTGATGGCTGTGTGGATGGAAATCATGGAAGAACTGTCACGCTTCAGTACCGCTATCTCATTCAGACCGAAAGGGTAACCTTTCAGTTCCTGTTCTTTGCAGGATACTTGCAATACGCTGCGGTCTTCTATCCGGTAGTTTCCATTGTAGATGTCATTGAATGTGTCTTCCATCTCTTCAGGAGAGACATCAGCCAGAAAACCTAATCGTCCGGTGTTGATACCTAGTATGGGAATGTTGCGTGAACCCACACGGCTGGCGGCTTTCAGGAAAGTGCCGTCGCCTCCGATACTTAGTATCATGTCGGCTTCAAAATTATTTCCATCGAAAACACCGGCGTGACGGATGCTTATCTTGAGGTCGTCCGTCAGAAACTCGTAGAACTCCCGGCAGATGTGGACTTCAGCGTTATGTTGTGATAGAATGGATAGCAAACGTTCCACATGAGCCGATTTCTTGGCTTGATAAGTGTTTCCGAAAAGGGCGAATTTCATTGGGCGTATATTCATTAGTTAATTTTATAAATCTTTTGTTTGTCAAAATGGACCAGGTTTTAATAAAACCTGCTAACTTTGCACATCAGAACTGCAAAGATAATAATATATTGCCAAGATGACAAAGTTAAGTGTAAATATAAACAAGGTAGCCACCTTGCGTAATGCCCGGGGAGGCAACAATCCGGACGTGGTGAAAGTAGCCTTGGACTGTGAGGCGTTTGGTGCGGAAGGTATCACTGTACATCCCCGTCCCGATGAACGGCATATTCGCCGCAGCGATGTGTACGAACTTCGTCCGCTGCTTACCACAGAGTTTAACATTGAAGGGTATCCCTCACCGGAGTTCGTTGATCTGGTGCTGAAAGTGAAACCTCATCAAGTAACGTTGGTGCCCGATGCGCCCGATCAGATTACGTCTAATGCCGGATGGGATACCAAGACCAATCTTTCTTTCCTTACCGACTGATGGATACGTTCGGCCAGGCAGGTATCCGCACCTCTATCTTTGTCGGTACGGACAAGGAGATGATAGAATATGCCGCCAAAGCGGGAGCCGACCGGGTGGAACTTTATACGGAACCATACGCTACGATGTACCCTCGGAATCCCGAAGCGGCCATTGCTCCTTTTATAGAAGCGGCGAAGGTGACACGTAGCTGGGAATGGGGCTGAATGCAGGTCATGACCTTAGTCTGGTGAATCTGAAATATATGCATACGCATATTCCTTGGCTGGACGAGGTGTCTATCGGTCATGCATTGATAAGCGATGCGCTTTATATGGGATTAAAACAAACTATTGAAGAATATAAAAATTGTCTTCGTTCATGATGAATATCACTTTACTGGCTGCACAGGCGGCTTTGGCGGATACTTGCCGGGGGTAATCCCGTATTGACTCCCGTTTCAGAGGAGGCTCGGATGAATCTTTGGGATATGGCGATGAAAGGTGGATGGATCATGCTTGTGCTGGCATTGTTGTCTGTCGTCTGTTTTTATATTTTCTTTGAACGCATGGCGGTTATCCGCAAGGCGGGGAAGGATGATCCTTTGTTTATGGAACGTATTCGTGATTATATCCGCACGGGTGAGATAAAGTCGGCTATAAACTATTGCCGCATCACCAATACTCCTTCTGCCCGTATGATTGAGAAAGGTATTACCCGTATGGGACGTCCTGTTGCCGATGTGCAGGCTGCTATCGAAAATTCCGGCAATATAGAAGTGGCAAAACTGGAGAACGGACTGCCTGTTGTGGCGACTATTGCCGGCGGTGCTCCGATGATTGGTTTCCTTGGTACTGTAACCGGTATGGTGCAGGCTTTTTGGGAAATGTCCAATGCCGGGAACAACATTGATATCACGTTGCTTTCAGGAGGTATTTATGAAGCGATGATTACTACTGTGGGTGGTCTGGTTGTGGGTATTGCGGCTATGTTTGCCTATAATTATCTGGTAACCCGTGTGGACAAGGTGGTAAGTCAAATGGAAGCGCGTACCATGGACTTCATGGATTTACTGAACGAACCCGTTCAAAAGTAATAGCGTATGGCACTGAAAAGAAGACATAAAATATCACCTAACTTCAGTATGGCGTCTATGACAGACATCATATTCCTGTTGCTGATATTCTTCATGATTACCTCTACCATGGTGTCGCCCAATGCCATCAAGGTATTGCTTCCGCAAGGCAGGCAGCAGACTTCGGCAAAGCCGCTTACGAGGGTAATCATTGACAAGAACCTGAACTTCTATACTGCTTTCGGCAATGAGGATGAAATGCCGATAGACTTGGAAGAACTGCCCGCATTCCTGCAAAGGTGTGCCGAGAAGGAACCCGATATGTATGTGGCTCTTTATGCGGATGAGGCTGTGCCTTACCGCGAAATAGTAAGGGTACTGAATATTGCTAATGAAAATCACTTCAAGATGGTGTTGGCTACACGTCCGCCTGAGAAGAAACGTTAAGCTGTAAGCATGAAGAAAAATAAGATAACAGGACTGATTGGTACGGCTGTACTGCATATACTTCTCCTTATCCTGCTGCTGGTGATTGCTATCCGCCGTCCGCAGGTTCAGGAAGAGGGGGGTGTTCCTGTTATGCTGGGAAATACAGAGCTTTCTCAAGGGAATGCCGACCCTTATACGCTGACGGATATAGATATAATGAATGAGCCTGAGGCTCCGGCTCCCGATGTATCTGAACCGGAAACGGTTCCTCCCGTTGAAACGAAAGAGGAAATCATCACGCAGACAGAAGAGGAAACGGTGGCAGTCCCTAAAAAGGAACCTAAAAAAGAAACCCCTAAAAAAGAAAAACCCAAGAAGGAAACTCCTAAAAAGGACGTACCGAAAAAGGAGGCGGTGAAGCCGAAAGAGAAGACTGAGGCCGAGAAACGCGCTGAAGCAGAAAAAGCGGCGGCTGAGAAGAAAGCGGCTGCCGAAAGGGCGGCAGCGGAAGCGGCGGCGAAGAAGATAGCCGGTGCTTTTGGCAAGGGAACTCAAATGGGAAATAAAGGAACCGGTACCACAGGCTCCGGTCTGGAGGGTAGTCCGACGGGAAACTCTTCGGAAGGGAAGTCCGGCGGAGTGGGCGGTTACGGAACATTTGACCTCAACGGACGTTCTTTGGGTAGTGGCGGTTTGCCGATGCCTGTCTATAATGTGCAGGATGAGGGACGGGTGGTAGTGACTATTACCGTAAATCCCGCAGGACAGGTGATAAGTACCAGTATCAACAAACGTACCAATACAGTAAACGCTTCGTTGCGGAAGGCGGCGGAAGAGGCCGCCCGTAAAGCACGCTTTAACCAAGTGGACGGAGTGAATAACCAGACAGGTACTATTACATATTACTTTAAACTGAAGTAGCTTATGAAAACAATTTATGTATTTTTGGCAGAAGGCTTCGAGGAAGTGGAGGCGCTGACCCCGGTAGATGTGTTGAGACGTGCAGGTTTGCCTGTGAAGACTGTTTCCGTAACAGGTGTGCTGACCGTAAACGGTGCGCATGGTGTTCCGGTAGTAGCCGATATGGTGTTTGAAGAAGTAAAAGAAGGGGATGCGGAGATGATTGTATTGCCTGGTGGTCTGCCCGGAGCGACAAATCTGGATGCTCACGAAGGTTTGGGCAAGTTGATTATGACATTTGCTGAAGCCGGACGTCCGTTGTCTGCCATCTGTGCCGCTCCGTTGGTATATGGAAAGCGTGGTTTGTTGAAAGGTAAGAAAGTAACTTGCTATCCGGGATTCGAAAAGTATCTGGAAGGTGCTGAGTATACGGCCGCTTTGGTAGAGAAAGACGGTAATTTTATTACCGGTAAAGGCCCCGGTGCCGCTATGGCATTCTCATTTGCCATTGCCGAGAAATATGTCGGTGCGGAAAAGGTGACAGAATTGAAGCAAGGGATGATGATTGCAGAATGAACAGGCATGTCATTATAGTTGCAGGAGGCAAAGGGTTGCGTATGGGAGGGGATATTCCCAAACAGTTTTTGCCTGTAGGGGGTAAACCTGTGTTGATGCGTACCATAGAGGCTTTTTACGCTTTTGATTCTTCTATGCATATTATATTAGTTCTTCCGGTGAGCCAGCAGGCTTACTGGAAAGATCTTTGTGAAACGTATCATTTTGCTTTGCGTCATGATATTGCCGATGGGGGCGAAACTCGTTTCCATTCTGTAAAGAATGGGTTGGCATACGTGAAGGGAGAAGGCTTGGTAGGTGTTCATGATGGCGTGCGTCCTTTTGTTTCCCGGGAAGTGATAGCCGGATGTTATGAGGCAGCGCAGACTAAGCAAGCGGTTATTCCTGTAATTGATGTGGTGGAAACCGTGCGTCATCTTACGAAGCCGGGAAGTGAAACGGTTCCGCGTAATGACTATAAACTGGTTCAGACTCCTCAGGTCTTTGAAGTGCAGTTGTTGAAAGAGGCATATCAACAGGAATATACGGATGCCTTTACTGATGATGCTTCTGTAGTGGAGGCGATGGCAGGGAGGTCTGTCTGGTGCAGGGAAATAGAGAAAATATTAAATTAACCACCCCTTTTGATTTGAAAATAGCGGAAGTCTTAATTTGAAATGTTCGATATCACTACGCGTGACATAAAATATTTGCAAGGAGTAGGCCCGCAGCGTGCAACCGTCTTGAACAAGGAATTGAATCTTTTTTCCTTGCATGATTTGTTGTACTATTTTCCATATAAATATGTAGACCGCAGCCGCCTTTATTATATCCATGAAATAGACGGAAATATGCCTTATATCCAGTTGAAAGGCGAAATCCTCAGTTTTGAGACTTTGGGTGAGGGAAGACAGCGCAGACTTGTCGGTCATTTTTCTGATGGTACGGGCATCATTGATTTAGTCTGGTTTCAAGGAATTAAATATCTGCTAGAGCATTATAAGACCAGGACAGAGTATATTGTCTTTGGTAAACCGACCGTATTCAATGGCCGTATCAATGTGGCTCATCCCGATATGGACCCTTCAGGCGAACTTACCTTATCTACGATGGGGTTGCAGCTTATTATAACACAACGGAAAGGATGAAGCGCGGTTTCTTGAACTCTCATGGGCTGGAGAAGTTGATGAAGAATGCGCTTGCCCTGCTACAGGAACCTCTTGCTGAAACATTGCCCCCTCGGTTAGTGGAGGAGCATCATTTAATGTCTTTGGATGAGGCCATCCGTAATATTCATTTCCCCAAGAATCCCGAATTGCTGCGGAAGGCCCAATATCGTTTGAAGTTTGAAGAGCTGTTCTATGTGCAGCTCAATATTCTACGTTACAGTAAAGACAGGCAGCGTAAATATCGGGGCCTGCGTTTTGAACGGGTGGGTGAGATCTTTAATACTTTTTATTCACAGAATCTTCCTTTTGAACTGACCGGAGCGCAAAAACGGGTGATAAAGGAGATAAGAAAAGATATGGGAAGCGGACGGCAGATGAACCGTTTGCTGCAAGGTGACGTGGGAAGTGGGAAAACATTGGTGGCCTTGATGTCCATGCTTATCGCACTGGATAATGGCTATCAGGCATGTATGATGGCTCCTACAGAGATTCTTGCCGCCCAACATTATGAAACCATTCGGAAATTCCTGTTTGGCATGGATGTGCGCGTGGAACTTTTAATGGGATCTGTCAAAGGAAAGAAGCGTGAGAAGATATTGAAGGATTTGCTGACGGGGGATGTTCAGATTCTTATAGCACGCATGCCGTTTTGGAAGATACTGTGGGCTTTTCTTCTTTAGGAATGGTGATTATAGACGAGCAACATCGTTTCGGAGTGGCTCAGCGTGCCAAGTTATGGAGCAAGAATGTTTGTCCGCCTCATGTGCTGGTCATGACGGCTACCCCTATTCCCCGTACCTTGGCTATGACACTGTATGGTGATCTTGATGTATCAGTTATTGACGAATTGCCGCCGGGCCGTAAACCCATCCAGACTATCCATCAGTTTGACAATCGCCGTGCCAGTCTTTATGCTTCCATTCGCAAACAGATAGAAGAAGGGCGGCAAATCTATATTGTTTATCCTTTGATAAAGGAGAGTGAGAAAATGGATATCAAGAATCTGGAAGAGGGGTATGAACTGATTTGTGCGGAATTTCCCGATTGCCAGGTCAGCAAGGTGCATGGTAAGATGAAACCGGCGGAGAAGGATGCTGAGATGCAGCGTTTTGTCAGTGGTGAAACCCAGATTATGGTGGCCACTACAGTGATTGAGGTCGGGGTGAATGTCCCGAATGCCTCGGTGATGGTCATTGAAAACGCCGAACGTTTCGGACTTTCACAATTGCATCAGTTGCGTGGGCGTGTGGGACGTGGCGCTGATCAGTCTTATTGTATTTTGGTCACCACTTACAAACTGACCGAAGAAACTCGCAAGCGGCTTGAAATAATGGTACAGACCAATGATGGTTTCGAGATAGCGGAAGCCGATTTGAAGTTGCGCGGTCCCGGTGACTTGGAGGGAACCCAGCAGAGTGGTGTCGCTTTTGACTTGAAGATAGCCGATATTGCCCGTGACGGTCAATTATTGCAATATGTCCGTGATGTGGCAAATCGTATTGTAGATGAAGACCCTGCAGGAACTCGTCCGGAAAATGCTATTCTTTGGCAGCAATTGCAAGCATTGCGTAAAACAAATATAAATTGGGCGGCTATCTCTTAGTTTATGTTACTGCATTGTTAAAAGCAAGGATATATGTTGCATAACATGTTTGTAGCGTTTCCCCTTTATTTATAGAGGTTTCTGAACATTTTATCGAAGCATTGTATATAACTTACATACAAAAAGAGTTAAAGAAGTTCCTTCTTTCTCAAGGAAAATCTTTATCTTTGGAAGAATTTTTGGAAAAAGCACAGTATAAACCTTAAATGAACCCAATATTATGATGGAAAAAACGCTGGTTATTTTGAAACCTTGCACTCTGCAGAGGGGCTTGGTGGGTGAGATTATTAATAGATTTGAAAGAAAAGGCCTGCGTTTAGCCGGAATGAAAATGGTTCAGTTGACGGATGAAGTGCTTAGCGAACATTACGCTCATTTGAGTTCAAAGCCGTTCTTTCAGCGAGTGAAAGATGCAATGATGGTTTGTCCTGTTATTGTATGCTGCTTTGAAGGTGTGGACGCTGTCCAAGTAGTGAGAACATTAACCGGTCCTACTAACGGACGTCTGGCGGCTCCCGGTACTATCCGTGGAGATTACAGCATGAGCTTTCAGGAGAATATAGTTCATGCTTCCGATTCGCCGGAAACCGCTGAAGTGGAACTTAAACGATTTTTTAAACCAGAAGAGATATTCGAGTATAAGCAAGCCGTGTTCGGTTCCCTTTATGCTAATGACGAATATTAAAAAGAAAAACCTAAAAAAACGGATGATTTTGAAATGTGTTAAAGTAGTCGCAGCGGCAGCCTTCGCCCTGGTTAGCCTGAATGTGTCAGGACAGGATCTATTGGCACGCCAGGCACCTATCGACCGAAAATTGAAAGCAGTAGATTCTGTTGCATTGATTCGTCAGATAAAGGCGGAAAAGTCAGCTTATCCTGCATATAGTCTCTACCCTAATTGGAGTAACGAGCGTGTACACGCTTATGGTAATACTGTTACTATTCCTGATACATTCCGTATTGATATGACCGGTTTCCGTATGCCGACAGAACACACAAAAATAACTTCTAAATTTGGTCCCCGTCGTCGTCGTATGCACAATGGATTGGATATAAAAGTATATATAGGTGATACGATCCGTGCAGCTTTCAGTGGAAAGGTGCGTATGGTGAAGTATGAACGCCGCGGATATGGAAAATATGTGGTGATTCGTCACGAGAATGGATTGGAAACAGTATATGGTCACTTGTCAAAGCAGATTGTGGATGAGAACCAGTACGTAGAAGCAGGAGAACCTATCGGATTGGGTGGAAACACCGGACGTTCCACCGGGTCACATCTTCATTTTGAAACGCGTTTCTTGGGACAGGCCATTAATCCGGCATTGTTATTTGATTTTGAGAAACAGGATATTGTAGCCGATTCTTATTTGTTCAGAAAAGGTAATAACAGATACCAGCGTAACAGGACTAATAGTAAGAATGTGAATTTGCTTGCTTCATCAGATGGTACTATCCGTTACCATAAGGTAAGAAGTGGGGATACATTGAGCCGCATTGCACAGAAAACAGGTACATCTATTGATGCTTTATGCAAGTTGAACCACATTACCCGCAGAACTATTCTTCGTCCGGGACAAGTGTTAAGATGTTCTTAAGCTTTAGTTAATTAAGAAATATAAAATAGGGCGGGAAAGAGTATTCTTTTCCGCCTTTTTGTTTACGCTTAAGCAGAAAAATGCGTAACTTTGCCGCCTAATCATAGAGTGTGATGAAAGATACGAAACAACAATTTGAACATGTGATAGCTATTTGCCGTGATTTGTTTGCGAAAAAACTGCACGATTACGGTGCAGCATGGCGTATCATGCGCCCTTCATCTGTTACCGATCAGATATTTATCAAGGCAAACCGTATTCGTAGCATTGAAACCAAAGGGGTGGCGATGGTGGATGAAGGTATCCGTTCGGAGTTTATCGCTATTGTAAATTATGGAATAATCGGCTTGGTTCAATTGGAACTGGGATATGCTGAAACGGATGACATGACTGAAGAGCGTGCTTTGGAATTGTATGACCGGTATGCCAAACAGGCTTTGGAACTGATGTTGGCCAAAAATCATGATTATGACGAAGCGTGGCGCAGCATGCGTGTCAGTTCGTATACTGATTTGATTTTGATGAAAATCTATCGTACCAAGCAGATTGAAGGTCACGATGGAGCTACATTGGTATCAGAGGCATTGATGCCAACTATATGGATATGATTAATTATTCTGTATTCGGATTGATCAAGTTGGAATTTGGAGAGTAAACAGTTACATAGTATCATTGGAATCTGGACAAACGCCTGCCGTTTTTTGCTGGCGGCAGTATTTATATTTTCCGGTTTTGTCAAAGCGGTAGATCCGCTGGGTACTCAATATAAAATTCAGGATTATTTGGAGGTTTTCGGTTGGGCTGCTTCGGTGCCTGCCTTTCTTCCGTTTCTGGCGTCTGTATTGCAGGCAATGGTCGAGTTTTGTTTAGGAGTATATCTTTTGTTTGGTATCCGCAGGAGAATGACCACCTTGTTTGTTGTGCTTATCATGGGGGTGATGACTCCGCTCACCTTATGGTTGGCTCTTTCCAATCCGATATCGGATTGTGGATGTTTTGGCGATGCTGTGACTTTGACTAATTGGGAAACTTTTGGGAAGAATGTATTTTTGTTGATAGCTGCGGCTTCCGTTTTTAAATGGGGAAACCGTATAACTCCTTTGGTGACCAAGCGTTTCGATTGGTTGGTGGCTATGTATACGTTTCTCTATATTTCGGGGATGACTTTGTATTGTTACCGTGAGTTGCCTGTCTTTGATTTCCGCCCTTATCATATCGGGGCAGATATACGTAAAGGGATGGAAATTCCGGAAGGAGAGAAGCCTACTGTTTATGAGACCCGTTTTATTCTTCAAAAAGATGGAGTGGAGAAAGAGTTTACATTAGAAAATTATCCCGATAGCACATGGACTTTTGTGGATTCCAAAACGATGGTGAAGGAACAAGGATACGAACCGCCTGTTCATGACTTTTCCATTATTCGTCAAGAAGACGGGGAAGATATAACCGATGAAGTACTGGATGATGATAATTATACCTTTCTGTTGGTGGCGCATCAGCTGAGCCAGGCGGATGATAGTACCATTGACCTGATAAATGAACTGTATGATTATAGTGTGGAGCATGGATATCAATTCTATTGTCTTACCTCATCACCCGATAGTGATATTGAAGACTGGCAGGAGCGTACGGGAGCCGAGTATCCTTTCTGCCTGATGGATGACATTACACTGAAAACCATGATACGCTCTAATCCCGGACTGATGTTGCTGAAGAACGGAGTGGTTATAAACAAGTGGAGTGTGAATAGTCTGCCCGATGAATATGTGCTGACCGACAGGCTGGAAAAACTGCCTTTGGCACAAATCAATGAAAAGACTTTCAGTCATAAAGTGGTGCTGGTATTGGCATGGTTTGTCTTTCCGTTGTTGTTTTTCAGCATGGTGGATGTCATTTGGGAGCATTTTCATAGGAAAAAGAAATTGAAAGAGAATCGAACAAAATAATTTCATTAACCCTTTAATAAAACAAACAAAATGAGAAAAAACATTGTTGCAGGAAACTGGAAAATGAACAAGAACCTTCAGGAAGGTATTGCTCTGGCAAAAGAATTGAATGAAGCTTTGGCTGCTGACAAACCTAATTGTGATGTGGTAATCTGTACTCCGTTTATTCACTTGGCTTCTGTTACTCCTATTGTTGACAAGGCTGTAATTGGTGTAGGTGCAGAAAACTGTGCAGATAAAGTATCAGGTGCATATACCGGTGAGGTTTCTGCTGAAATGGTAGCTTCTACAGGTGCTGAATATGTAATTCTGGGTCACTCGGAACGTCGTGCTTACTATCACGAAACTGTGGAAATCCTGGAAGAAAAAGTTAAATTGGCTTTGGCTAATAACTTGAAGCCTATCTTCTGCATCGGTGAGGTATTGGAAGAGCGTGAAGCTAACAAACAAAATGAAGTGGTTGCTGCTCAGTTGGCATCGGTATTCTCTTTGTCTGCCGAAGATTTTAGTAAGATTATCTTGGCTTACGAACCGGTTTGGGCTATTGGTACAGGTAAGACTGCTACTGCTGAACAGGCTCAGGAAATCCACGCGTTTATCCGTTCTTTGATTGCCGACAAGTATGGTAAAGAAGTTGCTGATAATACTTCAATCCTTTATGGTGGAAGCTGCAAGCCTTCTAATGCTAAAGAATTGTTTGCTAACCCTGACGTAGACGGTGGCTTGATTGGTGGTGCTGCTTTGAAAGTTGTTGACTTCAAAGGCATTATCGATGCATTCAAATAATTAATTTCATCACAGATTACTCAAGCTTACACAGATAAAGAATCATAAAATCGTCTGTGGAAATCTGAGTAATCTGTGATGATTTACTTAAATTCATAAAACGACATGAGATACATTTTTATCCTACTCTTTTTGAGTCTCGGACTTTCCGCTTTGGCACAGCAGAACATAGTAGAAAGCTTGCAGCGTAACCGTGCCGGAGAAGGTACTGTAACCATCCGTCAAGATCCTAAAATAACAGGCTTGATTGGTAGTATCTATACAGGAAATGTTACGGGAGGTGAGCAGAAAATGTTGAAAGCCAGAGGGTATCGGGTTCAGGTCTATGCAGGAAATAATTCGCGGGTGGCTCGTAATGAAGCTAATAATGTGGCTGCCAAGGTGAAAGAGGAGTTTCCCGATATGCCTGTCTATGCCTATTTCCAGCCGCCTCGTTGGCTGTGTCGTGTAGGTGATTTCCGCAGTATTGAGGAAGCGGATGCCGCTATGCGCCGTCTGAAGGTACCGGTGTTTTTAAAGAAGTATCTATTGTTCGTGAACAAATTAATATTCCCCTGGACTAATAACATGGAAGAACTATTGCATCCCGAATGGTCAGCAGAGAAAATTGAACAGTTGAAAGGCCATTATCAGAGTATTTTATCCCTATTGGGTGAAGATGTAGAAAGAGAAGGATTGCTGAAAACTCCTGAGCGCGTAGCCAAAGCTATGCTGACATTGACACGCGGTTATGAACAAGATCCGCATGCCATTTTGTTGGGAGCTAAATTCAAAGAAGAGTATAGTCAGATGGTTATCGTGAAAGATATTGATTTCTTCTCTTTGTGCGAACACCATATGCTTCCGTTTTATGGAAAGGCACATGTTGCTTATATTCCCAATGGTTATATCACCGGTTTGAGTAAGATTGCCCGGGTAGTGGATGTGTTTTCTCATCGGTTGCAGGTACAGGAACGTATGACACTGCAAATAAAAGAATGTATTCAGGAAACCTTGAATCCGCTGGGAGTGATGGTAGTGGTCGAAGCCAAGCACATGTGCATGCAGATGCGCGGGGTGGAGAAACAAAATGCCATTACTACTACTTCTGATTTCACTGGTGCGTTTAACCAGGCTAAAACACGTGAGGAATTTATGAATTTGATACGGCATAACCGATAAGGAGTTATGCCTTTATTTTAGTACTACCCGGTCGCCGGCACGCTTGGCCATAATTTTTTTGTAATTCACTTAATTCTTTAAAGTGGGCCATA
>ENA-OQDD01000060-OQDD01000060.1-human-gut-metagenome-genome-assembly--contig:-NODE-60-length-41264-cov-4.937331_pt1 | contig 41264 bp, 54 predicted proteins | sample MGYA00242507_ERZ504598 | MGnify/ENA primary metagenome ERZ504598 (study PRJEB26092, sample SAMD00036318) | human gut metagenome | host: Homo sapiens | study: EMG produced TPA metagenomics assembly of...
TGCCAAAGAGAAGAGAGAAAGGCGGTTTTTAACAATGTTTCTGTCCTTTTGTGGAAAAGTTCCCCGCGACGAGGGGCTGCGTTCGTTGCGCCCAACGCCACCGTGCAAGGCGATGTGATCCTGAAAGCCGGTTCCACAGTGTGGTACGGGGCCGTGCTGCGCGGCGACGACGGCACTTTGACCATTGGCGAAAACTCCAACGTGCAGGATAACGCCGTGCTGCACTGTGATGTGGGCGGTGCTGTAATGCTGGGCAAAAGCGTCACCGTGGGCCACAGTGCGCTGGTGCACGGGTGCACGGTAGGGGACGGCAGCCTCATCGGAATGCACGCCACCCTGCTCAACCACTGTGTCGTGGGCAAAAACTGCATCATCGGCGCGGGTGCGCTGGTGCCGGAGGGCATGGTCATCCCGGATAACTCGGTGGTTGTGGGCGTGCCCGCAAGGGTCATCAAGCAGGTAAGCGCGGCCAGATCGAGGCCAACCTGCACAACGCCGCCCACTACGTAGAGCACGGCAAGCTTCACGCCGCCGAGCTTACCAAGGGCTGACCCTGTGCCGATTTTACAGTTTTTTGCCACATTTTTTCGTCTTTCCGCCAAAAAGCCGACATTTTAATTGACACCTGCGGTCTTGTCTGCTATAGTGAAATTGGCAGTTTATGTCATTCTGGAATACCAGAATTTTTGTACACCGCGCTGTTTGGTTTTTATCATTGGGGGAATTTTGTAAAAAGTTCATTGCGGGATGTTTTTTCACAGAAATGTAATGACTTTTCACTTAAAATCGGGTATACTATACCTTGCGGGGAGACGGGGCCGCAACCGTCTTTCCGCACATGATTCCTCCTCACACCAAAGCAATACCCCAAACAGAAACTCCCTCCGGTGTACCGCAAGCGCCGGAGGGAGTTTCTGTTTGCATCAGCTTTTGTATTTTATGATTTCCTGCAATCAAAGGAGAGATTTTTATGTCTGAACTGATCACCCGCCGTACTTTTTTAAAGGCCACTGGTGCCGCCGCACTGGTCGCTGCCGCCGGCAGTATGCTGGTTGGCTGCGGAGATGGAGCGTATGCTTCCACTCCCGAAAATCTGGTTGCTCCTCCCATCGATAATAGCGATTTCGCTAATTTTGGCTCTTTTACCGCAGATATCGGCCCTTTGAGCGGGCAGTGGACTTCCAGCTCCATCTATGAATTTGATACCCGCCACAACTATTTCTACACCGGCTTCAAACTGGATAATGAAAGCGGCAGCAGTGATGTCACCGTCAGCACCAGCAACTTTGCTTTCAGCCATACCGATGGCGGCACTGGTAAGGTATGTGGTCTTGGATACAAAGGTCTGAACAGCAGCAAAACCGCCTATGTATTCAACCAGTCTCTTGCTGTTCCTGCAGGCCGGTCCAAAACCGTTATTCTTTTCATCGACATCGGCCCCGTCACTACCTCTTCTTTCGATAAATTCTATAGAGGAACCATAACCATCACGCTGAGTAAACTTAATAATCAAACGGCCACCTTTACTTTTAACGGCCTGATCAGCGACCCTTCCTCTACCGTTTCCTGACAGTAAAACTCCCCTGAAATGCCGTAAAAAGCCTTTCGGGGGAGTTTTTGTTTACAGCGCGCGGAACTTTGCCGCAAACACGCTGAGCACGATTTTAGGGTTCACCTGCGCGCCAAGGCGCTGGATGGCGGCTTCGGCCAGCCGCAGGGCACGCTGGGCGGCAATGCCCTGCACCGGTGCGTGGGGGCTATGCCGCAGGCCCGCTGCCGCCACCGCGCGGAAGTCCGTCAGCAGGGCGGCGGCACCGGCTTTGTCCTTTTCGTAGGCGGCCAGCAGGCAGGCTGCGGCATAGCTGTCACGGTCGGCAGCGGCCTTTGCCAGCTGCAGGGCCTTTTCCACCTGCGCGGTGCGGGCTTCGTCCTGTGCGGCGGCAAGCACCGTACCAATGTGCCCGTCGAACAGTTCGCTGTACAGCGCGGCCGTCTTTTTGTCCACCCCCTGTGCGGCGCAGTAGCGGGCGCACTGCTCCGGCGAGACAGGAGCCACTGCAAAGCTGACGCAGCGGCTGCGGATGGTGGGCAGCACGCCTGCCAGCGAATCCGCCGTAAGCAGGAACAGCACCCCCTCCGGCGGCTCTTCCATCACCTTCAGCAGGGCATTGGCGGATTCCTCGTTCATCTTTTCCACATGGTAGAGCAGCACGGCACGGCCCTCGGCCGAAAGGCTGGTGTTGAAGATCTCGCTGCGCATAGCCTTGACCTGACTGACCAGATATTTTCCGCCTGCGCCCATACCGGCAACGCTGATTGCTTCACGCACGATGCCGGTCTCCACATGGCCGCTGTCGCGGTCGCCGGGCTTACCCACAGCACGGCAGCATTCGCCCCGCAGAAGGGCCTCAGCGGGCGCTCCGCCTGCAGGGTAAAGATAATCTGCCGCAATGCAGCGGGCCGCAAAACCGGCTCCAAGGCCCTCTTCACCCACCAGCAGCACGCTGTGGGTCAGGCGGTGGGCCGCCAGCATCAGCTGCACGCTGCTTTTCAGTTCTGCATTGCCCTCCATGCGGTCCAGCATCATGGTGTTTCTCCTTACCTTCTGTTTCTCCGCTTCCACTGCTCACGGCGTACCCACGCGCGGACGGAACGATAGGCCATCGGGCCAAAGAACAGCCAGACGTTCGCCATGCTGAGCAGCAGGCTCAGCTTTTGCGGCAGCGGCGCGCCCAGAAAGCTGAGCACCCACAGTGCTGCCGCAAAAAAGCCAAAGTATTTCACCCGGACGGGGATGACAAAGAACAGCAGCACCTGCACCTCCGGGTACAGCATGGCAAAGGCCAGCAGCAGCGAAAGGGACAGGCAGTAGGTGCTGCCGGTCACGCCGGTGAGCAGGCAGGCCAGCACGGTGCCCAGCATCCCGGAAAACAGATACACCGTATAGCGGAAATCGCCCCACTCCTGTTCCAGCGCTGTGCCGATGAACCATGTGAAATAGATGCCCAGCACCGCGCTGAGGATGCTGCCGCCGTAAGAGGGGATGAACGCAAAGGTGATGATGCGCCAGATCTGGCCGCGCAGCAGAAAATAGCGGCTGAGTGCCAGCCAGACACTGACGGTCTGGTTGACAAACAGCTCGATGGCCAGCACAAGGATCTGCCCGCCCACCAGAATGTTGGTCAGATTCGGGATGCCGAAGCGGCCGTATTTGCGCTCCAGCTGGTTGAGCCAATTGTTCATATAGGGTGCCTCCAACGCATTGTATTCCGATATCGGTGAGTTTTGCCGCATTTTTCTGCTGTTATTGTACCATGATTGGCCGGGGCATTCAAGGCAATGCCACAGTGTGGAAAACTGCCGCATCTTCCGCCCAAAAATACAGCTGTCAAGCGGATCTTGCGGCACAAAAGCACAACTGGAAAGTGTATGGAGTTTCCTGTCTGGAATGAACTTTTCACTTTTTCCACCGGGTTTTCCACCGTTTTTGTGAAGAAAAGGGCAAGTTTTCCATGAAGTTTTCCACTTTTTCCACCGGGTTTTCCACAGCAAAAGGGCATCATCCTATACACACCGTAATTCAGGCCGCAGCTTTCTGGTAAGTTTTGGGCAAAAATGCGGGCATTCTGCCTTTTATAAAAAAGAAAGTCGAAGGATTTTCTTTGCATTCTACAAACCGTTCCTGAGCGGCGATTTGTTTTTCTCCAATCTGGAATGAACCGGTCACAAGTTTTCAACACTGGGCCGCTGCCGTTTTTCTGTGTGGAAAAGGCGGGGAAACATGCAGTTTTCCACACCGGAAAAAGCTGCTGCTCGCGGGCGCGCCGGGAGCAAACTCCCCCAGTCTCGCTGCGCTCGACAGATTCCCCTTTTTGTCGCTGCGCGACATCTTCCCCCGGCCGGGGGAAGTCGTCCTCTGGGATGGGGCCTTTGGCAGTACGGAAAAGTTTCCGGCTAAAGTGCAGAGCTTGCGGCACGCCAGAGGCTCCCTCTTTGAGGGAGCTGGCAAACCGTCAGGTTTTGACTGAGGGAGTTGGCATCGCGCAGCGACGACTGAGAGGGTTCGTCCTATAAAAATGCCGGGCAGTCACTTCAAGACTGTCCGGCATTGCTTTTTTCTTTACATCATATTGTGGAATACCAGCTGTGCGATCTGGAAATACAGGATCAGGCTGCAGGCATCCACGATGGTGGTGATGAAGGGGGTAGCCATGATGGCCGGGTCGGCACCCAGCTTCTTGGCTGCCAGCGGAAGCATACCGCCCACCAGCTTTGCCAGAATGACGCTGAAGAACAGCGACACGCTGACCACGATGGCATAGCCCATCACGTTGGCGTACTGGCCGGGGAAGAGGAAGGTGTACATCAGTAGATGCGCAGGCCGTTCACGATGCCCAGCACCGCGCCCACGATGGCCGACACCCGCAGCTCCTTGCCCAGCACCCGCACAAAGTCGGCGGTTCTACCTCACCCAGAGCCAGGCCGCGCACCATCAGGGTGCTGATCTGGTTGCCGCAGTTGCCGGCGGTATCCATCAGCATGGGCATGAAGGAGACCAGCAGCGGCAGGCTGACAAAGGCCTCTTCATAGTGGGTGGTGACCATGCCGGTAAAGGTGGCGGACAGCATCAGAATCAGCAGCCATGGAATGCGCTGCTTCGCGTGGGTCCAGACGCTGGTGCCGAAGTAGGTGGTGGCATCGTCGTCCGGCAGAATAGCAGCCATCTTCTGCATATCCTCGGTGCTCTCGTCGGTCAGAACGTCGATTGCATCGTCGATGGTGATGATACCCACGAACATGCCCTCGTTGTCCAGAACAGGCATGGCGGTAAAGTCGTAGCGCTGCATCTCACGGGCCACGTACTCCTGATCGTCGGTCACTTTCACAGTGACCACGTTATCATCCATGATCTCGTTGATGGGAGTATGCGGCTCTGACAGCAGCAGGCTGCGGGCAGAAACAACGCCCTTCAGGCGGTTGCGCTCCACCACGTAGCAGGTGTACACGGTCTCTGCGTTTTCGCCCTGCTTGCGGATGGCTTCAAAAGCCTGCGCCACGGTCATATCCTCGCGCAGACGGACATATTCGGGGGTCATCAGGCTGCCGGCAGAGCTTTCGGGGTAGTTCAGCAGCTTGTTCAGGCTCTCACGGGTCTGCTTGGAGGATTTCTCCAGCACCCGCTTCACCACGCCTGCCGGCATATCCTCCAGCAGGTCGGCGGCATCGTCCAGACTCATCTCTTCAATGGCGCCCACCAGCTCCACATCTGAGAAGGCGTTCACCAGATCGTCGCGGGCCTCGTCGGACATATAGGCAAATGCCTCGGTGGCCACTTCCTTTTTGAGCAGGCGGAACACCACAAGGCGGTTGTTTTCGTCCAGCTCTTCCAGCAGCTCGGCAAGGTCGGCGGGCTGCTCTTCCTCGGTGACTTCGCGCAGCTTGACGTACTGCTTCTTGATCAGCAGCTTGAGCAGGCGGCTCTTGGTGAGCATCTCAGGGTTGGCCTTGACCTCTTCGTCGTTGGCTTCCTCTTTTTCGGCCTCGCGCATGTCCTGCTTGAGGTCTTCAGTAGCTTCCTCGTTCAGATCTTCAGCCAGCTTCTGGCGGACCTCGGCGGGGATATCAGCAGGCAGCTCCTGCACCGGCAGCGCCTGTTCCGCAGCATCAGCCGTCAGCTTTTTTTCTTCCATATCCATTGGGCGTACCTCCTCAGTTTTTACGGAACAGGAGCAGCTCCTGTATCCGGAGGACGCAGCAGATCGGGAAACAAAAAACGCGCCGCCTTGCCTGCCGGAATGCCGCAAACGCCGCATTCTGCGCACACAAAGCCGCGCCTTCCTCTGCTCTGTTTTGCGGAAAGATGCACCGTTGAAGCGGTGTTTTCCGCAAGGCTCAGCGAAGGAGGCGAACGGTTGGGGAAAACGCAGTTGTTTTTGTTTTCTGATCCACCGCGCCGGTGGTTCTACTTCGACTATGATCCGGGTCCATTTTCCTGCGTTCACCTCCAAGTTTTCATATTCATTTTTATTATAGCGCCGCAAAAAAACGGGGTCAACCCTAAACCACCGATTTACCAGAATTTTGCAAAACAAAACACCCTCTTCCGTGTTGCGGCACACGAAAAAGGGTGTTTTGCTTGGATATTGCCTTGGTGTGAGGAGGAATCATGTTACTTGGGTAAGCGGTTGCGGCCCCGCTTCCCATGGCAAAAGTATAACAGCTTTCACAATTCAATTCGTTAAGAAGCTATGAAGAAACTGTAAAAAGGGAATGGTATCTTTTGGAAGATTTTGTGATAACATTTTTTGATTGACCTTCGTTTTTTCACATGCTAAAATGGAACTGTAAAAGCGGCTGTTGTGATGCCAGATCACAGCAGCCGCTTCTCTTTTACACAAAAAATACGCCCCGGTCACCTTGCGGTGAGCGGGGCGCTAAAAACGATATACGTTTTTACTGCGGCAAGATCCCTGCAAAGCAGGTCTTATGCAGCAGGCGGAGCAAGGTATCTGCAAGCAGACCTTATGCTCCTGACACACGCGGGGTGTGCTTTCAAGGACCCTCGCGGGCGCTTTGGTATCTCATATCCCGCTGCGGTACTTCGCACGGAACAAAGCACCGCCCGGGAAGTGAAATCAGATAGAACTCGTATGGCGAATGCTGTACTTTAGCACATCACCTGCATGGATGGATGCGTTTCTCCGCTTCGTACCGCTGCATTGCGCAGTAACCGCCGGTACGGGGCAGCCGCCCTCTTGCATTGTGGGGCTAAGGTGCCGCAAATATTTGCATCCAAAGCGCAGAAGAATGCTTACTTGTACAGGTCGACCAGACGGGTCAGGTGCTCGTAGCGGTCGTTTGCAACTTCCTGGTTGCGTGCGAACAGCTCCTTAGCACGGTCGGGGAATGCACGAGTCAGGCGGCTGTAACGGGTCTCGTTAGCCAGCAGTGCCTGATACTTCTCGTTATCCACAGCCTTGGAGGTCAGGGTGAACGGATTCTTGCCCTGAGCCTTGTTTGCCGGGTTGAAGGTGAACAGGTTCCAGTAACCGGCCTCAACTGCCTTCTTCATCTCGTTCTGGCAGTTGGTCATGCCGCCCTTGACACCGTGCAGCTCGCAGGGAGCGTAGCCGATGATCAGAGACGGGCCGGGGTAAGCCTCAGCCTCAGCGATGGCCTTGACAGCCTGAGCCGGGTTAGCACCCAGTGCGATCTGAGCAACATAGATGTAACCGTAGGTCATAGCGATCTCGGACAGGCTCTTCTTGCTGATTTCCTTACCAGCAGCAGCGAACTGGCAGACTTCACCAATGTTGGAAGCCTTGGATGCCTGTCCACCGGTGTTGGAGTACATCTCAGTATCGAAGACCATCACGTTGACATCCTCGCCGGAAGCCAGAACGTGGTCCAGACCACCGAAGCCGATGTCGTATGCCCAGCCGTCACCACCGAAGATCCAGACGGACTTCTTGGCGATGAACTGCTTGCTCTTCAGGATCTCTGCAGACTTCTCGCAGCCGGCAGCAGCAGCCTTCTCCAGCTCAGCGATCAGGGCCTTTGCGGGCTCGTCGTTGGCCTTGGTGTTGTTCTTGGTCTCCAGGAACTTCTCAAAGGCAGCCTTCAGCTCAGCAGAAGCCTTGTCGGAACCAGCAACCTCTGCGATCTCCTTGATCAGGTTCTCGCGGACGGTCTTCTGGCCGATGTACAGGCCCAGACCATGCTCTGCGTTATCCTCGAACAGGGAGTTGCACCATGCAGGACCATGGCCGCTGTCCTTGTTGACGGTGTACGGAGAGATGGAAGCGGTGCCGCCCCAGATGGAGGAGCAGCCGGTAGCGTTGGAGATGTACATCTTCTCGCCGAACAGCTGAGTGATCAGGCGAGCGTAAGAAGTCTCGGCACAGCCTGCGCAGGAGCCAGAGAACTCCAGCAGCGGCTGGTTGAACTGAGAACCGATAACGGTATCGTCAGCAAACTTGGAAGGCTTCTTGGAGATGTTGGCCACGCAGTAGTCGAACACTGCCTGCTGATCGGCCTGGCTGTCCTGCGGCACCATGGTGATAGCCTTGGTGGGGCAGACGGTGACGCACTCGCCGCAGCCCATGCAGTCCAGAGGAGACACAGCCATAACAAACTTGTACTCGTTTGCGGGCTTGTTGTCGCGGCTCTTGGTCTGTGCAGGAGCAGCTGCCAGCTCGTCGGCGGTCAGCTGGAAGGGACGGATGGTAGCATGAGAGCAGACGAATGCACACTGGTTACAGCCAACGCACTTTGCAGCATCCCACTCGGGGACGTTGACAGCGGTGCCGCGCTTCTCGTATGCAGAAGCGCCCTGCTCCCACTCGCCGTTTGCATTTGCCACGAAGGAAGAGACAGGCAGGCTGTCGCCGTCCATGCGGGCAATGGGCTCCATGACATCGCGGATCTGCTTGACCAGCTCCGGACGGCCGGTGAGAGCCTTGGGTGCGGGATCAGCCTCGGGGTTGGACCAGGATGCGGGCACGTCCACCTTGTGGATGGCGTCAACGCCTGCATCGATAGCCTTCCAGTTCATCTCAACGACGTCCTGGCCCTTCTTGCCGTAGCTCTTCTGAGCTGCCTGCTTCATGAAGTTGACGGCATCCTCGATGGGCATGACGTCAGCCAGCTTGAAGAATGCAGACTGCAGGATGGTGTTGGTGCGCTTGCCCATGCCGATCTCGATAGCCTTATCGATTGCATTGATGGTATACAGCTGGATGTTGTTGTCAGCGATATACTTCTTTGCCTCGGCGTTCAGGTGCTGGCCCAGCTCCTCATCGGACCACTGGCAGTTGATCATGAACACGCCGCCGGGCTTGACATCCTGGACCATCTTCATGCCCATGTGGATGTAAGCGGGGTTGTGGCAGGCCACGAAGTCAGCCTGGTTGATGTAGTAGGGGCTGCGGATGGCTTGTCGCCGAAACGCAGATGCTGATGGTCACGCCGCCGGTCTTCTTGGAGTCATACTGGAAGTATGCCTGAACATACTTGTCGGTATGGTCGCCGATGATCTTGACGGAGTTCTTGTTAGCACCGACAGTACCGTCGCCGCCCAGACCCCAGAACTTGCACTCCTTGGTGCCAGCAGCTGCGGTGATGGGAGCGGGCTTGACTTCCGGCAGAGACAGGAAGGTGACATCATCGGTGATACCAGAGTGAAGCGCTCCTTGGGCTGATCCTTCTCCAGCTCCTTGAACAGAGCAAAGATGGAGGACGGCGGGGTATCCTTGCTGCCCAGACCATAACGGCCGCCGGTCAGAACGACATCGTTCAGGCCAGCCTCACGCAGGGTAGCAGCAACATCCAGGTACAGGGGCTCGCCCAGAGAGCCGGGCTCCTTGGTGCGGTCCAGCACAGCCACCTTCTTGGCGGTCTTGGGCAGGACCTTCAGCAGGGAAGCGGAGACCCAGGGACGGTACAGGCGGACCTTGACGATACCGACCTTCTCGCCCTTGGCGTTCAGGTAGTCGATGACCTCATCAGCAACGTCGCAGATGGAGCCCATAGCCACGATCACACGGTCAGCATCGGGTGCGCCGTAGTAGTTGAACAGATCGTAGTTGGTGCCCAGCTTTGCGTTGATCTTGGCCATGTACTTCTCAACAACAGCAGGCAGAGCGTTGTAAACGCTGTTGCATGCCTCACGATGCTGGAAGAACACGTCGCCGTTCTCGTGGGAGCCGCGCATCTTGGGGTGCTCGGGGTTCAGAGCCTTCTTACGGAACTCCTCCACAGCCTCCATGTTGCACATTTCCTTCAGATCGGCGTAATCCCACTTCTCGATCTTCTGGTACTCATGAGAAGTACGGAAGCCATCGAAGAAGTTCAGGAAGGGAACCTTGCCCTCGATGGCGCACAGATGTGCGACAGGGGACAGATCCATGACTTCCTGCACGCTGCTCTCGACCAGCATTGCAAAGCCGGTCTGACGGCATGCCATAACGTCGCTGTGATCACCAAAGATGTTCAGGGACTGAGTAGCAACGGTACGTGCAGAAACATCGAACACGCAGGGCAGCTGCTCAGCAGCGATCTTGTACATGTTGGGGATCATCAGCAGCAGGCCCTGAGAAGCGGTGAAGGTGGTGGTAACAGCACCTGCACCCAGAGAGCCGTGCACAGCGCCAGCAGCGCCGGCCTCAGATTCCATCTCGACGACCTTGACCTGATTGCCGAAGATGTTCTTCTGGCCAGCTGCGGACCACTGGTCCACAGAGTCAGCCATCGGAGAAGACGGGGTAATGGGGTAGATGGCAGCCACGTCCGTGTAGGCATACGCTACATGGGCGGCAGCGGTATTGCCATCCATAGTTTGCTTTGCTCTAGGCATTTTTCTTCCTCCATTATTCAGAATTTGGTACCTTTTGCGCGGGGCAATATGCCCCACATGGGACCGGAGAACCCCATAAAGGCACTATTGCTTGTATACTATAATAGCAAATTCCGCCCATAAAGTAAACGTAAACCGCTCAACAAACGCACCAAAAATAAAGAAATTTTTTTAGCGCTTTTGTACGTCTTTAGTTCGTTAAAGTGAGCACTGGCGCGGATTTTCCGGTTTTGGCCTGCCTGCTTTGCCAGATCCTGTAATTTTTTTCGCAAAAAGGGGAGGGAACCCTCTCCCTTGTATTTATCACATCTTTATTGACAACAAACCTCATTTTGCCGTAAACTGAAGCCATAGAAAACCGGCGCTGTGCCGGGCAAAGAGGGTAATAAAATGGAGAAGACCGTGCATTACGAAAAAACACTCACCAGCGAGGTGCTCTTCGAGGGCCGGGTGATCACCCTGACAAAAGACACTGCCCTGCTGGAAAACGGCAAGACCGCCGAACGCGAAGTGGTGCATCACCACGCGGTGCGTGCATCCTGCCCTATTTTGAGGACGGCACCATCTGCATGGTGCGTCAGTTCCGCTACGCCATGCAGCAGGAGCTGTGGGAGCTGCCTGCCGGCAAGCTGGAAAAGGGTGAGGACCCCTTTGAAGCCGCCAAGCGGGAGCTGGGCGAGGAGTGCGGCCTGACCGCGGACAATTATATCTCTCTGGGCCAGTTTTTCCCCACCGTGGGCTATGACACCGAAGTGATCTATACATGGGTCGCTACCGGCCTGCACAAGACCCAGATGCATCTGGATGCCGATGAATTCCTGACCCCTGACCGTGTGCCGCTGGATAAAGCTTATGAGATGGTCATGAGCGGCGAGATCCGGGACGGCAAGACCATTGCCGGTATCCTGAAGCTCAAGGCCTGATCGCCGAGGGCAGGCTGTGAACATCCTGTACGAAGATGCCGCCCTTGTGGTGCTGGACAAGCCCGCCGGACTTTCCAGCGAAGAGGGCGTGCCCGCAGCCCTGCGGCAGCTGTGGAGCCAGCCGGATGCCTTTGTAGGCGTGGTGCACCGGTTGGACACGGGTGTGTCCGGCCTGATGGTGTTTGCCAGAACACCCGGGGCTGCGGCCGCACTCAGCCGTCAGATCACCCAGAGTCAGAACGCCTACGCTGTGCAGGATGGCAGGGCCGAAGGGAAGCCGGAAGTGCCGCAGTTCATCAAGCGGTATCGGGCCGTCATTGCAGGCGGGCCGGACGAAGCACTGCCCGCCGAAGGCACCCTGCGGACTGGCTGTTCAAGGACAGCCGCCGGGGCCGGGTGTTCCCGGTCAGCCGCCCGCGCAGAGGTGTACGGGAAGCCGTGCTGGAATACCGCATCGTGAAAACGGCAGGAGAGATGAGCCTTGCTGAGATCACGCTGCACACCGGCCGCACCCATCAGATCCGGGTGCAGTTTGCATCCCGGAAGCATCCGCTGGCCGGAGACGGCAAATACGGAAGCCGCGTAAAAGGCAGCATTGCCCTGCAGAGCTGCGGCCTGCAGTTTTTGCACCCGGAGACCGGAAAGCCCATGGCATTCACGCTGCCGCTGCCGGAGGGTGCGTTCTGGAAACCGTTTGAAGGATAATGCATTTCCATTAGGTGAGAGGTATGGAACAATACAAAACTGATGCTGAGATCTATGCTGTGCTGGAGCGGGAAATCATTGACCTGACCATCCGCCCCGGCTCTTCGCTGAGCGAAAATCCGCTCTGTGCCCGCTTTGGCGCACCGCGCACCCTGATCCGGGTGGTGCTGCAGAAGCTGCAGGAAAACGGGCTGGTAAAGATCGTGCCTTACAAGGGCACCACCGTCACCCGGCTGAACCGCCGCATCGTGGACGAGCTGATCTACGAGCGCACCGCCGTGGAAGCCGCGTATTGCGGGATTTTTCGCCCCGGTGCACCCCGGAGCAGCGGGCGTTGATCCGCAGGCGGGTGGAAGCCTACGAGGCCCTTGCGGCCATGGAGAGCCCGGATTACAACAAGCTGTACGAGGCCGACCGTGCTGCACGGGACATGGTTTGCGGCCATGGATAAAATGTACCTGTGGAGCACCCTGCAGAACGCCCACGCCGACTACAGCCGCTTCCGGATGCTGGACACCATGACCACCGGCGGCCTTGCCGAGGTGATCGCAGACCACCGCAACCTGATGAACGCCATCGAGCGGTGCGACCTTTCCGCCTTTGAACCGTTGGTGGAACGGCACCTGTACGGCGGCATCCGGCGGCTTGGCTCCAAGCTGACCGAGGAATATGCCGATTATTTTGAGCCGGAAAAGTAATTGTTCTATGTGGAACATTTTATAAAACGAAAGGGCACAGCGCATTGCAGCGCCGTGCCCTTTTGTTTTATGCTGTCTGAATTTCAGAACACCCCGGAAATAAAAATTTCCAGACCAATGCCAATGAGGATGATGCCGCCAGAATGGATGCCTTGCCGGAGAGCTTGGTGCCAAACTTTTTGCCGATGCGCAGGCCCGCCATGCAGATAAAGAAGGTGACCACCGCAATGATGAGCGATGCCGCAAGTGCCATCAGCCAGCCGTATTCCGAAATGGTGAAGCCCACCGAAAGCGCATCAATGCTGGTAGCCACGCCCTGCATGAGCAGTGCACCCGCACTCAGCTCTGCTGCTTCTTCGGCCTCTTCGCCCTTGATGCCATCCACCAGCATTTTGCCGCCAATATAGCCCAGCAGAGCCAGCGCGATCCACGGATGAACTTTTCAAACGAAGAGAACAGCTCCACAATGGTGTGCACGCACACCCAGCCTGTCATGGGCATCACGGCCTGAAAAAGGGCAAAGGTGCCCGCGATCCTGCACATGGTTTTCCTGCTCATGCGGGGGTCGTGCAGGCCGTTTGCCATGGACACCGAGAACGCATCCATTGCAAGGCCCACGCCCAGCAGGGCACTGTTGAGGAAAAATACAAAGCTCCATTCCATATTGTCTGCCTCCTGAATCTGACCAGAATATCGGGCAATACAAAACCCGGTCTCGGGCGCACATGTACGTCCGGGACCGGGTGATTTTTTGAAACCAACTCCATGTGCACGGGCGCTGTTCTATGCGCCAAAAACACATGAGTCTCGCAAATGAAAGCAAGCCAGACCGGAACCAACGGTCATCATGTTGACTTGCTGCGCCCTGCAAAAGCGCCTGCTACTCCCCCACGAGTATTTGTGATTGTTTTGCCATTGTAGCATATCTTTGCAGGGAAGTCCAGACAAACCTGCGCGGTTACACGGTATTTTTCCATCGGCGGGCAAAATACCAGTCCTGTGAAATAATAAAACACAGGGTGTTGCCCAGTGCCCTCAGGGTAACAGCATGTTCCTGGCGCAAGGCCCGGCGGGCGCAGCGCTCGTACTCCCGCGCCTGCTGCATCCGGGCACTCCGGCGCTCTTCGGCGGTCAGGTGCATTCCCACATCGATCAGGGAGTGCAGCAGTGCCCAGTACAGCTCACACAGCGAACCCGTGATGCCATGGCGGCGGACGCACTCGAACACGGTATAGTTTGCTTCCACACGGTCGAGATTGCGCAGGGTGACTTTGCTGTTGACGATGCTGCCCGCCACCTTGCGGTAAAGGTACAGCGCATCCGGGATATTCGCGATTCTGTCCGCTTTTTCGTAGGCGTAGGCGATCAGCAGGGTGTCCTCGTTCAGCTTGCCCTCTGCAAAGCGCAGCTGCGCAAAAATGCTGCGGTGGTACAGCTTGTTCCACACCACCATGTAGGCAGAAGGGTGCTGTGCTCCAACGCCTGCTCCGGGGTCAGCACCTCCCGCCGCACATGCAGATACTGCTTCCGGATGGGGGTCAGGGCTTCGTCCACCTGCCGGTAATTGCACACGGCCATCTGTGCACCGGCCTCCTGCGCCGCATGGTAAAGCTTTGCGCAGAAGTCCGGCGTGATGGTATCGTCTGAATCCACAAAGGCGATCCATTCGCCCTCTGCCGCGTCCAGCCCGGCATTGCGTGCCCCGCTCAGGCCACGATTCTTCTGGTGGATGACCCGGATGCGGTTGTCCTTTGCCGCTGCGGCATCGCACAAAGCAGGGCAGCTGTCCGGAGAGCCATCGTCCACCAGGATCAGCTCAAAATCCGTGAAGGTCTGGGCAAGGATGGAAGAGATGCAGGCGCTCAGGAAACGCTCTGTCTTATATACCGGCACGATGATGCTGATCTCCGGCTGTTTTTTATGTTGTTCCTGCACAATAAACTCCTCATTGCTTCAGGTCGTTTTCTGTCGTCTTTCCGCCCTTTTGCGGCATAGATCCAGATAACTGCAGGCCGATGCAGCGCAGACCACTGCCGCCCACAAATTTTTTAGTGTTACGCCGCGGGCTTGCATCAGCCGATGGCGGGCTGTACGCTCATACGCAAAGGCTTCCTTCATCCGGGGGCTTTTGCGCTCTTCCGGTGTCAGGTGCAGCCAGATGTCCCACACGGCAGTCAAAATCGGGCGATAGGCTGCACACAAAGCATCCCGGATGCCGTTTTGGTACAGCACATCAAACAGGCGGTACCATGCTTCCACCCAGTCCAGTGTTTTCAAGGTAGTCTTGCGGTGCATGGCACTGCCGGTAACGATGCGGTAATTGTATAAAAAATCCCATACACCGCAGGCAGAAGCCGCTCTTGCGTAAATGACCGGCATGAGACAGGTATCTTCAAACGCCTTGTTTTCTGGATAGCGCAGATTTTCCAGCAGTTTTCGGCGATAAAGCTTATTCCACGGAACCTGAAAATCCGACACCACCATCCGGCGCAGAACTTCCTCCTGCGGCAAAAACTCGTTCAAAAGGCGATGTTCTCCGCCTGCAAGCGTTTTGCCCGTTTCATCAATGCACTGACTGCTGCAGATAGCAAAATCTGCACCCGTTTCCAGCGCTGCCTTATGCATTTTTTCCAGATATTCTGGTGCTGCTGTATCATCCGAATCCACAAATGCGATCCAATTTCCCTGTGCTGCATCCAGACCCGCATTGCGGGCTGTGCTTACACCGCCGTTTTGCTTATGGATCACCCGCACGCGGCTGTCCCTTTTTGCTGCTGCATCGCACAGGGCAGGGCAGTTGTCCGGTGAGCCATCGTCCACAAGGATCAGTTCAAAATCTGTAAAGGTCTGAGCGAGGATGGAATCAATACACTCATTCAGATATTTTTCCACCTGATACACTGGCACGATGATGCTGATCTCCGGTTTTCCACTTTCTGTTCTTTCACTCACAGTATTTCTCCCATTCGGAATTCAGTTTTATTTCCGGTACTTGAAGTTGAAGTAGAACTGCGGGTTTGCAATGCAGAGTGCGGTTTCTGCTGCGTTGCGCAGGGTACAGGCCCCCTGTTGACGAACCTCTCTGCCTGCTTTTTTCAAGCACGCTTCCGCCTGCTGAACCCGTTCACTGTTTCTCTGTTTGGGTGGCAGATTTTTTTTTGTGTTTCGGAGCATGCGTTTCATCAGTACATACTGCAGGAATGCTGTGTCTTTTTTTCCATACTTGAGTGCACAAGCAAGAAGGCCGTAGTTTGCATCGATCTCATCCAGATTTTTCAAGGTGACTTTTCCATGCATGATGCTTGCCGGATGCAGCCGGTAATGGTACAGTTTTTCCTTTATACAAGCCACAGCTGTTGCATGTTCAATGATTTCCGGTGTGGTAAATGCATCTTCATAGTTTTTGCCCACAGGAAAAACGATTCCTTCCAGCACATCTCTCCGATGCAGTCTTGTTGCTGCCTGAATCAACGGCGTAAGGCGGATGCGGTGTATTGCTTCCTCACGGGAAAGCACTTCTGTACGTAAAGGCTGTTCCTGATAATCACAAAGACTTCCATCCTCTTCCATAAAAACTTCGTTGCAGACTGCAAGTTCAGCACCTGCCTGCTTTGCTGCCCGCAGCATTTTTTCGTAGTAAGTCTTGTCTACAAAGTCATCCGGGTCCACAAAGCCGATCCAATTTCCCTGTGCAGCTGCCAAACCCGCATTGCGAGCTGTGCTTACACCTCCGTTGATTTTATGGATCACCCGCACGCGGCTGTCTTTTTCTGCCGCAGCATCACACAGGGCAGGGCAGTTGTCCGGGGAGCCATCGTCCACAAGGATCAGCTCAAAATCCGTAAAGGTCTGTGCCAGAATGGAATCAATGCATTCGTTCAGGTATTTTTCCACCTTATACACCGGCACGATGATGCTGATCTCCGGGGATTTTTTTTGCTCTGTCATGTTCCTTAAACCACTTTCTGTGTTTATTTTTATTCCTCACACGCTATTTCTATTATACATGGTTTGGATGGATTTGAAAAGAAGCCGCCGTGCAGAAATCTCTGTGCGGCGGCTTCTTTCAAATCTTATTGTGTTTTCAAGGTTTACTCTTCGCCCTTATCGTCTGCTTCCGGGGCTTCTGCAGCGGCGGCAGCATCCGCAGCTTCCATGGCGGCAAGCTGCTCTGCGGTGGGCTCGGCATCGGCATCGGAGGTGTCGATCTGCTCGGTCTGGGCCTCGTCGTCGTGGTCGGTGCGGGCAAGTACCATCACCTTGTCGTTCTCACCCAAGCGCATCACCCGCACGCCGGAGCCGTAGCGGCTCTGCAGCGGGATCTCGTTGGCGTGCAGACGGATGATGATGCCTCCTGACTGCTCAGCAGCACGTCGTCCACATCGTCCACGATCTTGACCGCAGCCACCTTATCCTTGGCGGCGTCGTAGTTGCGGATGCCCTTGCCGCCGCGGGCGGTGATGCGGTAGGTGTCGATGTCCGACCGGCGGCCCTTGCCGTTCTCGGTGACGGTGAGCACCGTGCCGCCCTCGCGGCAGATGCACACGCCCACAACTTCATCGCCCTCGGCCAGACGGATGGCGCGCACGCCGTGGCCGCTGCGGCCCATGGGACGTGCATCCTCTTCGTTGAAGCGGATGGCCTGACCGTTGCGGGTGGCAACGATGAGCATATCGTGGCCGGAGGTCAGGCGGGTCCATGCCAGAGCATCGCCCTCGTTCAGGGCAATGCCGATCAGGCCGGACTTACGGATGTTAGCATACTGTTCCAGCGGGGTGCGCTTGATGAGGCCCTGCTTCGTGACCATGGTCACAAAGCCGCCCTCGGTGTCGGCTTCCTTCGACTGGCAGATCATGTTGGTGACCTTTTCGCCCTCGGCCAGCTGCAGCAGGTTGACGATGTTGCTGCCCTTGCTGGTGCGGCTGCCCTCGGCAATGGTGTAGCCCTTGATGCGGAACAGACGGCCCCGGTCGGTAACAAAGAGCACATAGTCGTGGGTGGAGCCGACGAACATTTCCTGCACGATGTCCTCTTCCTTGCGGGTCATGCCGGAGATGCCGCGTCCGCCGCGGCGCTGTGCCTGATAGGTGGCCTTGAGCTGGCGCTTGATATAGCCGGCTCGGTCAGGGTGTAGACACACTGCTCCTCGGCGATCAGATCCTCGATATCCACCTCACCGGTCACGGACTGGATCTCGGTGCGGCGCTCGTCGCCGAAGCGCTTTTTCATTTCCAGCAGCTCTTCCTTGACGATAGCAAGCACACGGGCGTCATCGGCCAGAATGGCCTCCCAGTTCTCGATCTTGGCCTGCAGGCTGGCAAGCTCTTCCTCGATCTTCAGGATCTCAAGGCCCGCCAGACGGCCCAGCTGCAGCTTGACGATGGCATCTGCCTGCGGGTCGTCAAAGCCGAACTGCTCCATGATGGCAGCCTTGGCCTCTGCCATGCCGCCCTTGCAGGCGCGGATGGTGGCGATCAGCTCGTCCACGATGTCGGTGGCCTTCTTCAGACCTTCCAGAATGTGGGCGCGCTCCTTGGCCTTTTTCAGGTCGTACTGGGTGCGGCGGCGCACCACCTCGTCCTGAAATTCCACGTATTTCTGAAGCATCTGCTTCAGGGTGAGGACTTTCGGCACCTTGTGGTCGATGGCCAGCATGATAACGCCCACGGTATCCTGCAGCTGGGTGTACTGGTACAGCTGGTTCAGGATGACCTGTGCATTGGCGTCCTTGCGGATATCCACCACGATGCGCATACCTTGCGGTTGGTCTCATCGTTCAGGCCGGTGATGCCCTCAATGCGTTTCTCCTTGACAAGGTCGGCCATGTTCTCGATGAGGCGGGCCTTGTTGACCATATACGGGATCTCCGTAATGATGATCTGGGTGCGGCCGTTCTTGGTCTCCTCGATGGTGGCGCGGCCCCGCAGGGTGATCTTGCCCCGGCCGGTGGCGTAGGCGGCGCGGATGCCGCTGCGGCCCATGATGATGCCGGCAGTGGGGAAGTCCGGGCCCTTGATGTATTCCATCAGGCCGGGCAGGTCGATGTCCGGATCGTCGATATAGGCGATGCAGCGTCAATGACCTCGCTCAGGTTGTGGGGCGGGATGTTGGTGGCCATGCCGACCGCAATGCCCTGACTGCCGTTGACCAGCAGGTTGGGGAAGCGGCAGGGCAGCACGCTGGCTCCTTCTTGGTCTCGTCAAAGTTGGGGTCCCAGTCGATGGTGTCCTTCTCGATATCGGTCAGCATCTCCACCGCCATGCGGCTCATGCGGGCCTCGGTGTAACGGTAGGCAGCCGGGGGGTCGCCATCCACAGAACCAAAGTTACCCTGACCATCCACCAGCGGATAGCGCAGAGAGAAGTCCTGTGCCAGACGGACCATGGCATCGTAGACCGATGCGTCGCCGTGGGGATGGTAGGAGCCCAGCACCGCACCAACGGTGTCGGCGGATTTGCGGTAGGGATGGCTGGGGTCGTTGCCGCGCTCGTGCATGGTGTACAGAATGCGGCGGTGAACAGGCTTCAAACCGTCGCGCACATCGGGCAGGGCGCGGGACACGATGACCGACATGGAGTAGTCCAGGAATGCGGTCTCGATCTCCTTTTTCACATCGCGGATGATCTTTTTGGTTCCGCTGCCCGGTATCATCACATAATCTTCTTCCATTGTTTCCTCCGTAGGGTTTGACCCTCTCTTTTGTACAGGAAAGGGATTTTTTTCTCGGAAAACAGCCTTGCCCTCTCAGGCGCTTACGCGCCAGATTCCCCCTTTTGTCGTTGCACGACATCTTCCCCCGGCGCGGGGGAAGTCTTTCCTCAAAGTGGGAGCCCTTGGCAGTCCACGCAAACGTCATCTCTTTGCCAAGGCCTCTCCCTTTGGGAGAGGTGGATTTGCGAAGCAAAGACGGAGAGGGCGAGCACGCTTACACGTCCAGCTTTGCGTACTGGGCGTTGGTCTCGATAAAGCGGCGGCGCGGCTCCACCTGATCGCCCATCAGGATGGTAAAGGCTTCATCGGCCTTCTCGGCATCGTCAATGGTGATCTGTACGATCACGCGGTTATCGGGGTTCATGGTGGTCTCCCACAGCTGTTCGGGGTTCATCTCACCAAGGCCCTTATAGCGGTTCACCTTTGCGCCGGGCATTTCCTGCGAAAGCACGGCCATTTCGGCATCGTTGTAGGCGTACTTGATGGTGTTGCCTTCTGCACCTTGAACAGAGGCGGCTGGGCCACATACACATGGCCCTGCTCAATGAGCGGGCGCATATAGCGGAAGAAGAAGGTGAGCATCAGGGTGCAGATGTGGGAGCCATCCACATCGGCATCGGCCATGATGAACACTTTATCGTAGCGCAGCTTGGAGATATCGAATTCGTCACCAATGCCGCAGCCCAGTGCCAGTACAACGGGCATCAGCTTGTCGTTGCCGTAAATTTTATCGGCGCGGGCCTTTTCCACGTTCAGCATCTTGCCCCACAGCGGCAGGATGGCCTGAATGGCAGAATCACGGCCCATTTTTGCGGAACCGCCTGCAGAATCGCCCTCGACGATGAAGATTTCGGTGCGGCTGGGGTCTTTTTCGCGGCAGTCTGCCAGCTTGCCGGGCATCCGGCTGGTCTCCAATGCGCTCTTGCGGCGCACCAGTTCGCGGGCCTTTTTGGCAGCGGCACGGGCCCGGGCGGCCTGGGTGGCCTTTTCAAAGATGGCCTTTGCCACGCCGGGGTTCTCCTCAAAGAATTCCATCAGCTTGGAGTAGACCATATTGGAAACAAGGGTGCGGATCTCCGTATTGCCCAGCTTTGCCTTGGTCTGGCCCTCAAACTCCGCCTCCTGCAGCTTGACAGAGATCACGCAGATCAGGCCCTCGCGCACGTCTGCACCGGACAGGTTCTCGTCCTTATCCTTCAGCAGGCCGTGGCTGCGGCCGTAATCGTTGAACACGCGGGTCAGGCTGTTCTTGAAGCCCTCCTCGTGGGTGCCGCCGTCCGGGGTGTTGACGTTGTTGGCAAAGCTCAGCAGCAGCTCGTTGTAGCTGGAATTGTACTGCAGTGCGATCTCTGCCATGCCGCGGTCGGTCTGGCCCTTGAGGTAGATCACATTGGGGTGCAGCACGTCCAGCTTGCGCTTCTCGCCCAGATAGGTGACGAAGCTCTTGATGCCGCCCTCGTAGCACATGACCTCGGTGCGGTAGCAGGGTTCCCCCTCCTTGCCGTCCTCCAGTACGGGAGTGTACATCTCACGCTCGTCGGTCAGGGTGATCTTGACACCGGCGTTCAGGAAGCTTTCTTCCCGCAGGCGCTTTTCCAGCGTGTCGAAGTCGTACACGGTGGTATCCCGGAACATCTCCGGGTCCGGCTTGAAGGTGACCCGGGTGCCGGTAACGCCGTCGGCTACGGTGCCGATGCACTTGAGCGGGCCGTCCGGGTCGCCGCGGCGGAAGGTCTGCTCGTATTCGTGGCCGTCGCGGCGCACGTTGACGGTGAGCCACTCGGAGCAGGCGTTGACCACCGAAGCGCCCACGCCGTGCAGGCGCCGGCCACCTTGTAGCCGGAGTTCTCGCCGCCGAACTTGCCGCCGGCGTGCAGGATGGTGTAAACGACGGTGACGGCGGGCAGGCCGGTGTCGGCCTGAATGTCCACAGGGATGCCGCGGCCGTTATCCGTGACCTGAATGATGTTGTCTTTCAGGATCTTGACCTCGATGTGGTCGCAGTAGCCGGCCAGTGCTTCATCGATGGCGTTGTCCACGATCTCGTAGACCAGATGATGCAGGCCGCGCTCGCCGGTGGAACCGATATACATGCCCGGGCGCTTGCGCACCGCCTCCAGACCCTTCAGAACCTGGATCTCGCTGGCATTATACTCATGGTCGGTAGCGGTTTCGGCATTTGTGCTGGTAATGATTTCTTCTGCCATTTCCTTTCTCCCTTTTGTTCAATGTTTGCATTTTTGTTCGATCTATCGTAAAAGCAGAGCATATTCTCCGCCTGTTGGCTGGTTTACTCAATCATTTTTTCGGCTCTGCGCCGCATGGCAGCAGGCGACAGCTCCGAAAGATACACCGTGTCCACCACGGCCCCGTCTGCCAGAACATAGCTCTGGGGCAGCTCGTCCGAAAGGCTCACCACCGCGCCGTTCTTCTGGCGTAGTTCAGAAACTCCCGGCCCCGGGGGGTGATGGTGGTGGTTTCCAGATTGAAGATGCCGATAATGTCCCGGTCATTCAGCACGTAGTCACGGCCCAGATGAATATACATACAGTATTTTCCTTATTCTGGCAGTTCATGCATAAAGCGCCGTTTATTCACCGGCAGCTGCATGTACTTTTGCATCATTTCTTCATGCTTTGCTCAGCACACCGCCGTTCATGCGGTACACTTCGCCGTCCGTTTTCAGGAACGCGGTGTCATCGCAGCTGGTCACGAATGTCTGCTTTTCCTTCATGCGGGTGAGCAGATACTGCTTGCGGCCCTCGTCCAGCTCGCTGAGCACATCGTCCAGCAGGAGCACCGGGTGCTCTCCGGTGATCCGGGCAGCGGCAGCCGCTTCGGCCATTTTCAGGCTCAGCACCACGCTGCGCTGCTGTCCCTGACTTGCAAACACCTTTGCGGGCTGGTCGTCCAGCAGCAGCTCAACGTCCTCGCGGTGGATGCCGCACAGGCTCTGCCCGGCGCGCAGCTCTTCGTTCTGGCGCTGCTTCAAAAGTGCGGAAAGCCCGCCCGGCTCAAACTGGGCGGCATACCGCATCGCCATGCGCTCTGCCCCGTGGGAAAGCTCGGCATAGTTGGCGCAGGCCAGCGGTGTGAGCAGGGCCAGATACTCCCGCCGCCGCTTCTGGATGGCCTCGCCCTGTGCTGCAAGCTCCACGTTCAGCACTTCCAGCAGGGCGCATTTTTCTGCCCACGGGCGCTCCGTGCCGCCTGCGGAATGACGCAAAAGCGCGTTTTTCTGCTGCAATGCCCGCACATAGCGACGGTAGGTAGCAAGGTAGCCGGGGTACAGCTGGCACAGCGCCGCGTCCAGAAACCGCCGTCGTCCTTCCGGTGCACCTTTTACAAGGCTCAGGTGCCCGGGGTCGAACACCACAGCCGGAAAGCTGCCCGCAAGGCCCGCCGCCCGCTTGGGCGGAGAGCCGTTGACCGATGCATACCGGCCGGGGCGCTGTGCATCCGGCGTGCCCACCGTAATGCGCACATTTGCCGGTTCGTCCGGTTCCTGATCCTCCTGCCGGGTGCGCTGGGTGACGGCCTCCAGTACCGCGAATGTTTCTCCGCGGCGCACAAGCTCGGCATCCTTGCCGCCCCGGAAGCTTTTGCCGCCGGTCAGCAGCCAGATGGCCTCCAGCAGGTTCGTTTTGCCCTGACCGTTGTTGCCGCAGATCACGGTCAGCTCCCGGCCAGGTTCCAGCTGCGCTGCCGCAATATTACGGTAATTCGCAACTTCCAGTGAAAGCAGACGCATTACTGGCCCTGACCCACTTCCACAGTCTGGCCGTCCAGCTCGATCACATCACCGGCACGGCACTTCTTGCCGCGCATGGTGCACACCTCGCCGTTCACCTTCACGGCACCGCCCTGCACCAGCTCCTTGGCTTCGCCGCCGGTCTCGCACAGGCCTGCATATTTCAGCAGGGCATCCAGCTTGATAAATTCCGTATGGATGAGAATTTTCTGCATAATTTCGCCCTCTTAATCGTTCTTGAAGCGCACCGGCAGCACCAGATACAAAAAGTCGTTGCCCTCGGCAGGCAGCACCTTGACCGGGCTCAGAGGGCCGCTGATCTCCATGCGGACCTTCTCGGTGCGGGCGTTGCGCAGCGCATCCAGCAGATAGCGGTTGTTGAAGCCGATCTCCACCTCGTCGCCCTCGCAGTCGGCGTTGAACTCGTCCACCACGCGGCCAAGGTTGGTCTGGCAGCGCACCACGACTCTACCTCTGTAAAGGAGATGCGGAGAGGATTTTTTAAACGCTCTGTAATAATCAGCGAAGCACGCTCGATGGTCTCGATGAACTCCTTTGTGTCGATGGTCACGCGGGTGCGGCTGTCGGCGGGGATCACGTTGCGGTAGTTGAGGAACTCGCCCTCGATCAGACGGCTCATGATGGTGTAGCCGCCGGCCATAAAGACCACATAGCGGCGGTTGGCGCTGATGTGCACCGGCTCTTCGTCGTCGTTGGGCAGCAGGTGGGCGACCTCGGTCATGGTCTTGCTGGGCACGATGATGCGGATATCCTTTACCGCCGTCACCGGGCGTTCCACGATGGCCAGACGGTAGCCGTCCAGTGCCACCACAGTCAGCTTGTCGGGCAGGATCTCGAACAGCTCACCGGTGTGGGCGGGCTTTTTCTCGTCCTGACTGACAGCATATAACGTACGATCGATCATATCTTTCAGTACGCCGGTCTTGATGGTCAGGGTCTCTTCCGCTCCGGTATTGGGCAGCTCCGGGAAATCGTTGGCCGGCATGGACTGGATCTCGAACTGGACTACGCCGCTCTGGATGGTGGTCTTGCCGTTCTCGGCAGAGAGGATGCTGACCTGACCGGCGGGCATCCGGCTGATCATGCTGCTGAGCAGCTTTGCATTCAGCACTACCTCGCCGGCTTCCTTGACATTGGCTTCGATGGTGGTCACGATGCCCATTTCCAGATCGTAGCCGGTGAGGTTGAGCTGGAAGCCTTCGGCTTTCAGCAGGATGCCTTCCAGCACAGATGGCAGAACGCATGGTGACGGCTTTGGACACACCATCGATGGCTGCGCTCAGCAGAACTTTATCACATACGATGTTCAAACTGAATTCTCTCCTTTGTTTTTCGTTTCTGATGTTGTTTTGTGTTTGAAAACAGTTTCAGAACCGGTCTATCTTATTGAACTTGTTGTAGTAACCGTAGTAGGGGGTGGGGAACTTGTGGAAAACCCCGAAAAGCCTTGTCGGAATGCGGGGGTTTTGGTTTCCACGGGGTTGTGAATGTGTTGTGAATGGATCGTGGAAAGGTTGGAATAGGTCTTTCTTTCCACAGACCATGTGGAGAACGGAGGTTGAATGTTGAAAACTCTGTGGAAAGTGTGGAAAGGTTTGCGTTTTTACCACAAGATATAGGTTCTTTTTCCCCGTTTTGTTCCGTTTTCTCCCCATATTTTGGGGTTTCACCCATAAATGAGTACGACTTTTGCACGATTTCTGCGGTCAGGCCTTCACGTTCTTGATGATGTCGCTCACGGTCTCGCGCAGGTGCTGGTCGTTCTTCATGTCACGCTCCATGGTCTTGAGGGAGTAGACGATGGTGGAGTGGTCACGGCCGGAGAATTCACGGCCGATCTCTTCCATGCTCATGCCGGTGACCTCGCGCAGGATGTAGATGGCCACACGGCGGGCAGAGGCAACGTTGGCGTTGCGCTTGGTGCCGCGGATGTCGGCAGGGGAGACGTTGAAGGTGCGGGACACCTCGCCAATGATCTTCTCGATGGTCACGGGCACCGGCTGGGTCTCATTGAGGATGTCCTTGATGGCATTCTGGGCCACACTGATGACCGGCTGGATGCCTCCAGCATGTAGTAGGCGTTCAGTTTTTTACAGCGCCCTCCAGCTGGCGGATGTTGTTCTTCAGGTGATTGGCAATGAACTCGGCCACATCCTCGGGCAGGTCCAGATGCAAAAGCTCTGCCTTGCGCTTGACGATGGCCACGCGGGTCTCAAAATCCGGCGGCTGCACATCGGCGGTCAGGCCCCACTCAAAGCGGGTGCGCAGACGCTCTTCCAGACTTTTGATCTCCTTGGCCGGGCGGTCGGAGGCAATGACGATCTGCTTGTGGGCATCGTGCAGGGAGTTGAAGGTGTGGAAGAACTCCTCCTGCGTGGACTCCTTGCCGGCGATGAACTGGATATCGTCCACCAGTAGCAGGTCTGCCACGCGGTACTTCATGCGGAAGTCCTCGGTGCTGCCGGCGCGGATGGCGGCGATCAGCTCATTGGTGAACTGTTCGCAGGTAACGTACATGATGACGAAATCGGGGTGGGTGCGCTTGATCTCGGTCTGGATGGCCGTGAGCAGATGGGTCTTGCCAAGGCCGGAGCCGCCGTAGATGAACAGCGGGTTGTATGCGCCGGAGGGATTGGCCGCAACCGCCTGTGCAGCAGCAAACGCAAACTGGTTGGAAGGGCCTTTGATGAAGTTTTCAAATGTGAACTCGTAGTTGCCCTGCGGGGAGGCGGGGTTCGCCTCGTACTGCTGGGCCAGCACCACCTCGTGCGGCGGTGTGCTGGGCACCACCAGCGTGATGTCCACGTCGAAGCCCAGCACGGTCTTGAAGGCTTCCTTGAGCAGGCCAAGGTAGCGGTCCGTCACGATCTTGCAGATGAAGTCGTTGCGCACCGAAAGGGTGATGTGGCTGGAATCCTCAAAGCTGATCGGCTCCAGTCCGTCGATATAGAGATTATAGGTCGGCTCGGCCATCTGCGTTTTGCAGTACGCCTGGGCGGCCTCTAAAACGTCCTTAAAAGAATCCATAAAACATCCACTCCGTTAAAGTTTTCAACAATGCTGCTGATACTAGGTTAGTATACCACAAAAAACGCTGTGCGTCCATATTTCTATAATGTAATTTATAATACATAAGAAAAGCCCCTGCACGGTCGTTGTGGCATGGGCAAAACAGGGCCACAATATCTTGTGGCAAAAGAGTTTTCCACGGCAGAATGGTGAAAAAGTTGAAAATCTTTTCACAAAAAAGTTTGAAGGAAAGCGAAAAAAATGCTTGACAGAACGCCATACTATGCGATATACTGTTGAATTGCAAGCCTGTCCCCAATCTGGGACCACATCAGACCCCATACCGGGGATAAGTTTTTACGGAGGATACAACCATGAAGAGAACTTTTCAGCCCAAGAAGCGTCAGCGCAAGGAAGTTCATGGCTTTCTGACCCGCATGAGCACTAAGAACGGCCGTAAGGTCATCAATGCTCGCCGTGCAAAGGGCCGCAAGAGCCTGACTGTCTGATCCGGCCTTTTATGACGGGATCCGGCGCAGAAATGAATATGCGCACAAAAGACCGCTGATATTGGATTAGCGGTCTTATTTTTTTTGAAAATTGAAAGAATTTTCGTAAAAATGCCCGCATGGGCTTTCAAAGTCGAAAAATTTTTGATATACTGGCTGAAGAATGCACTCTTCGGGCGTGTTCTCAGCCACAGAAAGGAGGCGCGGAATCATGCGCTATCGTCCCATCCGCCGCAACAGCGAGTTTGGCAGAGTGTATGCCCGCGGCAAATCCTATGTGAACCCCGGTCTTGTGATGTATGTGCTCAAGACCCGCAGCAAAAAGACCCGCGTGGGTCTGACCGCCACCAAAAAGATCGGCCACGCCGTGCAGCGCAACCGCGCCCGCCGCGTGATGAAGGCGGCCATCGACGAGCATCTGGACTACAACATCGGCGGCTATGATCTGATCTTTGTAGCCCGCGGTATGACCCCGCGGCTGAAGAGCTGGCAGCTGAGCAGCGTTGTGGCAAAGCTGTTTGCACAGGCCGGTCTGCCGGATAAGGCCAAACGACCGGATGCGCCGCCCCCTGCCACCGTGCCCCCGGCACGCAGGGCACAGGCGGAAAAGCCGGACGCATGAACCGCCTGCAGTACATCTGCCGCCGCGCGCTGTGCGTGCCATCCGGGCCTACCAGTACACTCTCAGCCCATGGATCGGCCGCAGCTGCCGTTTTACGCCCAGCTGCAGCAACTACACCATGCAGGCCATCATGACCCATGGGTGCGTAAAGGGCATCCTGCTGGGGGCATGGCGCATCGCCCGGTGCAATCCCTTCGGCAAATGGGGCTTTGACCCGGTGCCGGAGCCGGGCCGCTGGCAGAACCCTGCCCGCCGGCTGCAGCCCGCAAAGCTGTTTGAAAAGCGGCATAGGGGATAAAGTTTATCTGTCATTGAAGAGAACTCCCTCAGTCACGGCTTGCGCCGTGCCAGCTCCCTCATGGAGGGAGCCTCTGGCGAGAAGGAAAACTTTATCGCCATGACAAAGGCCCCATCTCAGAGGGGGCTGTCGAGCGAATGCGAGACTGGGGGAGTTTCTACGGCATCTGAATCAGCTTCTTGTGACGCGGTGCACTGTGGGCAGCGTGTCCTACGATAAAAATAACAAGTCCCGTGCCACAGACGGGGCAGAATGGACAAAGGTATGAACTTCTTTTACATCCTGAGCGGTCCTCTCGGCTATGTCATGGAGTGGATCTACAAGCTGCTCCCGAGCTACGGCTGGGACATCATCATCTTCACGCTGCTCATCAACATCGTCAAGATCCCTCTGCAGCTGAGCCAGCAGAAGAGCATGGCTAAAATGTCGGCCTTCCAGCCCATGATGATGGAGATCCAGACCAAGTACAAGGACAAGCCCGAAAAGCAGCAGGAAGAAATGCTCAAGCTGCAGCAGGACTACGGCTATAGCCCCACCGCAGGCTGCGTGCCCATGCTGTTGAACTTCCTTGTCATGTTCGGCGTTATCGGTGTCGTGTACAATCCGCTGGAGCGCATCTTCCACATCAGCGCTGCGGCTCTGACCGCCGCCGGTGAGGCCCTGACCGCCTCCGGCGTCGCCTTTACCGCCATCACCCGCGATACCAACATCATCGCACAGGTGGTTGCTGGCAACGGCGGTGTGCTGGGCTGCTTCAGCGCCGAGCAGATCGCTACCATTACCGAGTTCAGCCAGCACATGAACTTCCTCGGCATCGACCTGACCCGCATCCCCAAGCTGGGCCTTTCTCTGGACATCGTGCTGCCGCTGCTGTCGGTCATCACCATGCTCCTGTCCACCCATATCAGCATGAAGGCCAGCGGCCAGCAGATGCAGGGCAGCATGAAGCTGACCATGTATATGATGCCGCTGATGTACCTGTTCTTCTGCTTCACCTATCCTCTGGCATTCTCTCTGTACTACGTCATTTCCAACATCGTGATGACCGTGCAGACCCAGGTCATGCGCAAGGTGTACGACCCCGATAAGATGCGCAAGGAGATCGAAGCGCAGATCGCAGAAAAGAAAAAGCAGGAAAAACGCGGTGTGAAGAACACTACCGTCAAGGTCACCGATCCCAAGACCGGCAAGACCACAGAAAAGAACCTTTCCGCCAGCGAGATGAACAAGCGCCGTCTGGAGTATGCCCGCCAGCTGGACGAGGAGCGCTACAAGGACGAGCGTACCGTGCCGCTGAGCGAGCTGAACAAGCAGGATAAAGAATAAGAGGAGGATGAACGGTTATGATCCGTAAGCAGGAAGCGACCGGCAAAACGGTCGATGAAGCCCGCGCAAAAGCCTGCGCTCTGCTGGGCGTGCAGGCCGATGATCTGAATGTCAGCTGCGAAGTGCTGGAAATGCCCCAGAAGACTGGTTTTCTGGGCCTGAAGCTCACCCCCGCTAAGGTGTGCGTGAGCGTGGAGGAGCCGGACGCTCCGGCTGCAGCACCCGCTGAGCCTGTTGTTGAGAAAAAGACTCCCGTGCAGGAGGCTGTCAAGGCCGCTCCCGTGGCAGAGGAGCCTGCTGCTGCGGCAGCACAGCCGGCAGCAGAGGCCGAAGAGCCTGCTGCCCCCGCTGCAGAAGCTGCTGCAGAGCAGCCCGCTGCCGAGGAAGAGGAGCCGGAAGTCCCCATCGTGATCGAAGAGAACGCTAAGATCAAGGCTGCTGTGGACTACCTGCGTGAGGTCATTGCCCTGATGGGCGTGGAGAATGTCACCTTCAGCGCTATGCAGAAGGGCGAAGCTACCATCATCCGTCTGGACGGTGAAAAGCTGGGTGCCTCATCGGCCGCCGCGGCGAGACCATGGAGAGCCTGTCCTATCTGGCAAGCCTTGTGGCAAACCGTCTGGAGGGCGATTACATCAAGCTGGGTCTGGACGTTGCCGGTTACCGCGACAAGCGCGAGAGCGACCTGACCGCACTGGCACAGCGCATTGGTGCCAAGGTGCGCAAGACCGGCCGCAACTTTGCCATGGAACCCATGAACCCCTACGAGCGCCGCATCATCCACTCTGCCATCAGCAAGATGGAGGGCGTGCGCAGCGAGAGCAAGGGCGAAGGCCGTGACCGCCGTGTGGTCATCTACTCCACCGCACCCGATGCACAGACCGAGAACAACTATGGCGAGCGCCGTCCCCGCGGCGGACGCGGCAATGGCCGTCGTCCCGGCGGCAGCCGCAATGGCGGCTATCGCGGCGGAAACCGTTCTGAGCATGGCGACCACAATGGAAACCGTGGCGGTTACCGTGGAAGCGCAATGGTGCACCCCGCGGCCCGCGGCCTTCCGGCGTGCCGGAGCGCACCTATGCACCCCGCGATGCAGAGAATGCAGCACCGGTAGCACCCAAGCGCACCGAGCGCGTGGACGATTTTGCCGATTTCAGCTTTGGCAAGATCGAGCTGTAATTTTGCAGAATTACTTTTGAAATCAGGGTCTCCGGAAGATCTGCGGATTTTCCGGAGACCTTTTTACGCAAAAAAGGATTTTACCCAAAACTGACGCCAAGGTGGTTTCGGGTCGGGCAGCTGTTGCGGTATACTGAGCATAAAAAAGTCATTCTTCTCAAAATTTGGAGGATTTGCCTGTTTTTTGCCGAAATCTTTCTCTTAAATGGCAATTGTAAAACAATTGGTCAAGGATTTATACTGTAGTCAAGAGCGTTCTGTTCGTGAAGAACAGACAGAATGATGAAAAGAGAGGTATTCAACTATGGCTCAGAACAAGATCTCCCGCCGCAGCTTCCTGCGTGGTGCAGGGGCATCCGCAACCATCGCAGCCGCCAGCTGCATGGCACCCTCTGCAGCCGCCTGTGACATCAAGTCCCTGTGGAGCATGGATTTGCAGATCCTTGCCACCAGCGATACCCACGGCAAATTCGACCCATGGGACTACGCTGCCAACAAGGCAGATGCTTCCGGCAGTGTGGCCCAGCAGGCGACCGCCATCAAGCAGTGCCGCACCCGGAACACGCTGGTGGTGGATGCAGGCGATACCATTCAGGCCAACTCCGCAGAGCTGTTCCTGAACGATGACCTGCATCCCATGATCGCTGCCATGAATGCCATCGGCTATGATATCTGGACCACTGGCAACCATGAGTACAACTACGGCATGGATGTGCTGAAAAAGGTCATGGGACAGCAGAAGGCCAAGGTGCTCACTGGCAACGTTTACGCACCGGACGGCACCCCGCTGGCCGACGGCTACACCATCATCAAGAAGGGCACTGTCAAGATCGGTGTCATTGGCATGGTCACCCCCAACATCATCCGCTGGGATGCCAAGAATCTGGAGGCTGGAAGGTCACCAACCCTGTGGACGAGAGCCGCAAGATCATTGATAAGATCAAGGATCAGGTGGATGTTCTGATCGGCGTCATGCACATGGATACCGAGAACGAGTACGGTGTCTATGGCTCCGGCGTTACCGATCTGGCCAATGCCTGCCCGGAGTTTGATGTAATCGTGGGCGGCCACGGCCACAGGAGCATCCCCAACATGATGATCAACAACGTGCTGGTGGTGGAGAACAAGAACGCCGGTGCCACCCTGTCCGAGATCCACGTCTATCTGGAGCGCCAGCTGGACGGCAAGTGGAAGGTCGTGAACCGCACCTCTGAAAACCTGCAGATCAAGGAGTACGAGCCCGATCCGGAGCTGACCGCTTTGCTGGCCTCCTACGACACCCGCGCCAAGGAAGACGCTGTTACCCCCATTGGCGAGCTGAAGGGCGGCGATCTGGCCCCCGAAAACGAGATCGACTGCCTGCCGCAGGCCATGGTGCAGGATACCGCGCTGCTGGACTTCATCAACGAAGTGCAGATGTACTACACCGGTGCGCAGGTCTCTGCTACCGCCCTGACCTCCATGACCTCCCAGATGCGCGCGGGCACCATCCGCAAGTGCGATATGGCCAGCATCTACACCTACCAGAACACCCTGTACAAGCTGCAGATGACCGGCGAGCAGCTGCGCCGCTTCATGGAGTGGTCTGCTGCCTTCTTCAAGACATGGAAGCCGGATGAAGTGACCATCGCCTTTGACCCCTCGGTGCGCTACTACCTGTATGATGCTTTTGAGGGTGTCAACTACGAGCTGGACGTCTCCAAGGAGCCGGGCCACCGCATCAAGAACCTCAAGTGGCCGAACGGCAAGGCCGTGAAGGACACCGATACCTTTGTGGTGGCAGTGAACAACTACCGCGCCACCACCCAGCTGCTGACGGCTGCGGACATCTTCCTGCCGGGCGAAGAGCTGCCCAAGCTGTTGGAGATCGATGTGCGCGGCGACGTGGGCGGCATCCGCGAGCTGCTGGGCGAGTACATCCGCACCGTGAAGGGCGGCACCATTGAGCCGCACGTGAACAACAACTGGAAGATCGTGGGCAACAACTGGAAGGCTGCCGATCACCAGAAGGCTGTGCAGCTGCTGCGCGAGGGCAAGCTGGCCCTGAATGAGAATGCCGATGCACGCACGCTGCCTGGCAAGGCCATCACCACGGCGGATATCGCCAAGTTCTAAAAAACAGTTTCCTGTAAAAAGGGGCTTTCCGTGTTGGGACGGAAAGCCCCTTTTTTGTGTGAGAAACGGGCGGATTTTCAACCGTTCCCCGGGAATTGGTTGAAAAAACAGTACCATTCCGCAGCATTTCGTGGTACAATGAAACTGTATTGGTCTCGCTGCTGTGGGCAGATGGGAGCAAGCGGCCAGACCGGGCGCGGAAAGGAAGCCAGAAAAAACCATGCAGGAAACGACCATTGCAGCCATTGCAACAGCGCCGGGCGCAGGCGGCATTGCCGTCGTGCGGCTCTCCGGTGCGGAGAGCTATCCCATAGCAGCCCGGGTGTTCCGCCCGGCCAACGCCGCAAAAAAGGTGGAGGATGCCAAAGGCTACACCGCCATGTACGGCACATTCCGGGAAGGGGACGAAGCCTTTGATGAGGGGGTGGCCCTGTTTTTCCGCGCGCCCCACAGCTATACCGGCGAGGACGTGGTGGAGCTTTCCTGCCATGGCGGCAGCGCCGTGGCCCGCCGTCTGGTGGAAGCCTGTCTTGCTGCCGGTGCGCAGCCTGCCGCGCCCGGCGAGTACACCCGCCGCGCGTTCCTGAACGGCAAGCTGGGTCTGACGCAGGCCGAAGCGGTGATGGATCTGATCTCGGCGGATGGCCGTCAGGGTGCCGCGCTGGCCAATGCCGCGCTGGGCGGTGCGCTGGCAAAGAAGATCAGTGCCCAGAAGGAAGCGCTTACCGCCATTCAGGCTCACCTTGCCGCATGGGTGGATTTTCCCGAAGAGGATGTGCCGGAGCTGGACGGTGACCATCTGCACCGCGTACTGAGTGGGGTAAAGGCAGAGCTGGACGAGTTGATCCATAATTATCAGGCGGATACCGTCCTGCGCGAAGGTGTGGACTGCGCCATTGTGGGCAGACCAAATGCGGGCAAATCCACACTGCTCAACCTGCTGGCCGGGTTCGACAGGGCCATCGTCACGCCGGTGGCTGGCACCACCCGTGACGTGGTGGAGCAGGCGGTACAGCTGGGGGATATCCAGCTGAATCTGTTCGATACCGCCGGTCTGCGCGAGACCGAAGATGCCATTGAAGCCGAGGCATCCGCCGCAGCTGGAAAAAGCTGGAGGAGGCAGGCCTGATTCTGGCTGTGTTCGATGGCTCTGAGCCGCCCACGCGGGAAGATCTGGAGCTTGCACAGCGTTGCACAGGCCGTCCAGCCATTGCACTTATCAACAAAGAGGATAAACCGACACAATTTGACGCAGAGTTGATAGCACCCTGCTTTGCCATGGTGCTGCCGGTGTGCTGTCAGGAGGAGGAGAGCCGCAAGGTGATCTCCGCTGCGGTGGCCCGCCTGCTGGGTACCAGCCAGATCGACCCCCATGCCGCCAGTCTGTCCGGCCAGCGTCAGCTTTCCGCCGCACTGCGTGCGCGGGACGCTGTGGCCGGTGCACTGGATGCTGCCGCAGGCGGCTTTGGCTGGATGCCGTTTCCGTCTGTGTGGACGACGCACTGGCCGCCCTGTGCGACCTGACCGGTGAGAACGCCTCGGAAGCTGTGATCGAACAGGTGTTTGAACGTTTCTGCGTGGGAAAGTGACGAAGAGCTTCCCGCGCGAAGCGTGGTCGCGTGTTTAAGTTTGATGCCTTTTGCAAATGCATCGCCGCCGGGGATGTTCTCTTTTGCGGTGCGACCAAAGAGAACCAGAAAGCACCCGCTACTTTCGAGGCGCGGGAGGCACGAATTAAGGGCTACTCGCCCTTAATAATCCCAAAGGAGATGGGTTCCATACAAAAAATCCAAGTCGCTCCGCTAGAGGATTTTTGTGTTACGCCGATTTGTAGTCGCTTGCGCGACGAGCCATACGGACAAGTTTATGCGTTATCTGCTGCGCGACAGCTGCAGGCTGACAGCAGCAATATGCCGTTTTCTGTTACGACCCTTTCCCGTGAAAAAGTAAATTCGAAAAGCCCGCAGGCTTTTCGGATTTACAAATTTAAAAAATATATTTCCGCTGAACATGCCCAGAGTGAAACGGAGGGCATTTTAAATCATTTGTTAGAGGAAACCCGAAAGTATATGAACCACTTAGGAGATTATGACGTTATCGTCATCGGTGCCGGTCATGCCGGCATCGAGCAGCTCACGCCGCCGCAACGCTGGGCGCGAGAACGGCCGTGTTTACCATGAGTCTGGATGCCATTGGCAACATGCCCTGCAACCCCAGTATTGGCGGCACGGCAAAAGGCACGTTGGTACGTGAATTAGATGCGCTTGGCGGCGTGATGGGCCTTGCTGCAGATGCCACCTATCTGCAGAGCCGGATGCTCAACAAGGGCAAAGGCCCGGCGGTGCACGCCCTGCGTGTGCAGACTGACCGCAAGCGCTACCATGAATATATGAAGCATGCATTGGAACTCACGCCCGGCCTTGCCATCCATCAGGCTGAGGTTGTGAGCATCGAGACCGAGAACGGCCGTGTGAAGGGCGTCGTGACCCAGCTGAACGGGGAATACAGCGCCAAATGCGTGGTCATTGCCACCGGCACGAACCTTGGCGGCAAAATTTTTGTGGGCGATGCATGGTACGCCTCCGGCCCGGACGGGATGCACGCCGCTAACGCCCTGACCGACAGCTTGAAGGCTGCCGGGCTGCCGCTGCGCCGGTTCAAGACCGGTACCCCTGCCCGGGTGCACCGCCGCAGCATCGATTTTTCCAAGCTGGAATGCCAGCCCGGCGACCCGGACAATGAGCTGCAGCCCTTCAGCTTTATGACCGATGCACCCATGCACAACAAGGTGGAGTGCTGGATCGCCTATACCAACCCCGAGACCCACAGGATCATTCTGGATAACATCCAGCGCAGCCCGCTCTATGGCGGCATGATCGAGGGCGTCGGCCCGCGCTACTGCCCCTCCATTGAGGATAAGGTGGTGCGCTTTGCGGCAAGGACCGCCACCCCATTTTTGTGGAGCCCTGCGGGGAGAACACCGAGGAGATGTATCTGCAGGGCGCTTCCAGCAGCCTGCCGGAGGATGTGCAGAACGCCTTTTACCGCAGCATCAGGGGCTTTGAGAACATCGAGATCATGCGCCCGGCCTACGCCATCGAGTACGACTGCGTGGACCCCACCAGTCTGGAAGCCACGCTGGAAAGCAAGGTGGTGCGGGGCCTGTACGGCGCGGGCCAGTTCAACGGCACCTCCGGCTACGAGGAAGCCGCCGCGCAGGGCCTGCTGGCCGGACTGAACGCCGCCCGCAATGCGCTGGGCAAAGAGCAGCTCATTCTGCCGCGACACACCAGCTATCTGGGCACACTGTGATGATCTGGTCACCAAAGGGGTCATGGACCCCTACCGCATGATGACCAGCCGCAGCGAGTACCGCCTGACCCTGCGTCAGGACAACGCTGACCAGCGGCTGACCCCCATCGGCAGGGAATACGGCCTTGTGCAGGATGACCGCTGGGCCAAGTACCAGCACACCCAGAGCATTCTGGAAGCGGAGCGCCGCCGCCTGCACGAGACGCATCTGCGCACCGCCGACCTGCGCACCGCCATGGAAGCGGCCGGTCTTGCCCCTGCTGCCGAGGGCGGCATTGCGGAAGAGCTGCTGCGCCGCCCGGAGATCAGCTATCCGCTGCTGGCGGGTATGATCGGCTGGGGCGAGGAGATCACCCCCATGCTGGCCGAACGGCTGGAGACCGAGATCAAGTATGCGGGCTACATTGCCCGGCAGGACCGGATGATCCGGGACGTGGCCCGGCACGAAAAGACCCTGATCCCGGACGACTTTGAATATTCCGACCTGACCGGCCTGACACTGGAAGCCCGCGAAAAGCTGGCCCGCATCCGGCCGAAGAACCTCGGTCAGGCGGGGCGCATCCCGGGCGTATCGCCCTCCGATGTGGCGCAGCTGAGCATTGCACTGGCAGCGAGAGGAAAATAAAATGGAAGAACTGAAGCTTTACGAGGGCCGTCCTGCCGACTGCACCGGGCGGCTGGAAAAGAGATCCGTACCTATGACCTGCTGGACAAGCTGGGTATCCAATTCTGGCGCACCGACCACGGCTGGATGAAGGCCGACACAATGGAGGACTGCCATGTGATCGATGCCTGCCTGAATGCCACCGTGTGTAAGAACCTGTTCCTGTGCAACCGGCAGAAGACGAACTTCTATCTGCTCATGATGCCCGGGGACAAGCCCTTCAAAACCAAAGAGCTTTCCCATCAGCTGGGCATTGCCCGCCTGAGCTTTGCCTCGCCCGAGGATATGGAGCAGTATCTGGACTGCACGCCCGGCTCCTCCTCCATTATGGGCCTTGCCAATGATGCTGAAAATAAGGTGCAGCTGCTGATGGATGAGGACATAAAGGCAGGGGAGTACCTCGGCTGCCACCCCTGCATCAACACCTCCTCGCTCAAGCTGCGAACGGCAGATGTGCTGGAAACTTTCCTGCCTGCCGTGCACCACGAGCCGATCTTCGTTCACTTGACCGGCGAATAACAGAAAGGAAAACCTGCGTATGATCGATAAACCGCGCCTTGAAGCAAAATGTTCCACATGGAACATCACTCTCACCGGCACCCAGCTGGACCAGCTGGATGCCTTTGCCGAAATTCTGGTGGACTACAACCAGAAGGTCAACCTGACCGCTATTACCGACCCGAGGGGATCGAGGATAAGCACTTCCTCGACAGCCTGCTGTTTGCCAGCCAGCCGGAAGTGGCGGGCCGCATGGTGGATGTGGGCGCAGGCGCAGGCTTCCCGGGCATCGTGACCAAAATCTACAAGCCGGAACTGGAGTTGACCCTGATGGAGCCCACCGGTAAGCGGGTGGAGTTTTTGAAGTACGCCTGTGCCCAGCTGGGCCTGACCGGCGTGGAGTTTGCAAAGGAGCGCGCCGAGGAAGCCGCCCGCAAGGCGTGGCGTGAACAGTTTGATCTGGCCTCGGCCCGTGCAGTGGCCGCGCTGCCCATGCTGGCCGAATACTGCCTGCCGCTGGTAAAGGTGGGCGGCAATTTCCTCGCCATGAAAGGCTCTTCCGGTGAGGAAGAACTGGCCGCAGCGCGCGGTGCCATCAAAAAGCTGGGCGGCGAGTACAAAGAGACCCGCACTCTGCACCTTCCGGGCGGCGACACCCGCACTCTGATCCTGTGCAAAAAGATTTCGCAGACTCCGACAGCTACCCCAGAAACGGCGGAAAAATTGCGAAAAGCCCGTTGAAATAACGAAATATCGATAGAATTTTGTAAAACCCTGCCGAACGAAACTTCTGGCAGGGCTTTTATTTGTGTGATACACTGTGCCTGAAGCCTGAGTTTTCCACGCTTTCCCGGGAAAATGTGAAAAACAAAACCCATCCACCACGCGAAAGGAGCCGTGTATCCATGTTTGAACGCAAAAAGCAGGCGGGCAAGATTTATTTCCTGCCCATCGATCAGATCAGGCCGTCGCCGTTTCAGGCACGGCGGGAGTTCAGCGAGCAGGAGCTGGCTGCGCTGGCCCAGAGCATCCGTGAAAATGGTCTGCTGCAGCCAATCTCGGTGCGAAAAGTGTCGGATGGCGGCTACGAGCTGGTAGCCGGAGAGCGGCGGCTCCGTGCCTGCCGCCTTGCTAAAATGACCACCATCCCGGCCATCCTCTGCAATTACGGCGACGAGCAGACCGCGGCGCTGGGCCTGCTGGAAAACATCCAGCGGGCCGACCTGAACCCCTTTGAACAGGCGCAGGGCATGAAGGATGTGATGGTGCTGTGGGACTGCACCCAGCCGAGGCTGCCAAACGTCTGGGCATGGCGCAGCCTACCCTTGCCAACAAGCTGCGGCTTTGCAGTTGAACGCCGACCAGCGGCAGTTCGTGCTGGACAACAACCTCACCGAGCGCCATGCCCGGGCGGTACTGCGTCTGCCGGAGAACCGCCGCAGTGAAGCATTGATCAACATTGCCAAGCGCCGCATGAACGCCCGCCAGACTGACCTTTACATTGAACAGCTGCTCAACACCCCTGCAAAAGGCAGGCACCGCATCTCGATGGTCAAGGATGTGCGTATTTTTGTGAACACCATCGACCATGCCATCCGTCTGATGACCGATAATGGTGTGCCCGCCACTGCCCACCGGGAGGAGAAGGACGGGTATATCGAATATACGGTGCGCATCCCAACCACCGCCGCCGAACGGTAAAATTGTTCCATGTGGAACAGGAAACTCCCGTGCAGAGCGTAGTCGCGTGTTTAAAGTTTCATGCCTTTTGCTAAAGCATTGCCGCCGGGTACGTTCTCTTTTGCGTGCCAAAAGAGAACCAGAAAAGCACCCGCTACTTTCGAGGCGCGGGAGGCACGAACTAGGGGCTGCTCGCCCCTAGTAACCCCAAAGCTGTTGGGCTCCATACAAAAAATCCAAGTCGCTTCGCTAAAGGATTTTTTGTGTTCCGCCGATTGGAAGCCCTCAGTCGCTGCGCGACAGCTCCCTCAAAGAGGGAGCCTCTGGCGAAACCGGAAAGCGTTATGGTTTGCCCGGAAACTTTGCCGTTATGCCAAGGGCTCTCCCTTTGGGAGAGCTGGCAAGCCCGACAGGGCTTGACTGAGAGGCTAGCCAGCTTCCCGGCGCGCATTCCAAATCGTTGATTCGGCTCCCAAAACCGTGCAGTTTTTGATTTTCCCACCTCTAAAAGTTAAAAATCCAGCGGAAAAACGCTTCAGATGGTTCAAAAACCGATTTGGATGTGCTATACTAGGTGTTAAGGTGCCTGTATGGACGGGAAACCGGCGGGCATGACTGCGAATGTTCCACATGGAACAATTAAATTTTCCCGGAAGGAAGAATTGTGCGTGGCAAAAATTGTAGCAATTGCGAACCAGAAGGGCGGCGTTGGCAAAACCACCACCGCCGTCAACCTGTCGTCCTGCGTTGCGGCGCTGGGCAAGCGGGTGCTCATCGTAGACCTTGATCCGCAGGGCAATACCACCACCGGCTACGGCATCCCGAAGCGCAGCGTGGAAAAGGGAACCTACGAGATCCTGATCGGTGAAGCGCGGGCCTCCGAGGCCATCCGTAAGACCGAGTACCGCACCGATGTCATCGGCTCCAACACCCGTCTGGCCGGTGCCAGTCTGGAAATGATCGACCTGCCCGCTCGTGAGAGCCGCCTGCGCAAGGCGCTGGCCGAGGTGCAGAAGGACTATGACTTCATCTTTATCGATTGTCCGCCCAGTCTGGACCTGCTCACCCTGAACGGCCTGAGTGCCTGCGACAGCGTTCTCATTCCGGTGCAGTGCGAGTATTACGCGCTGGAGGGTCTTTCGGAGCTGATCAGCACCTTAAAGACCATTCGCAAAAAGTACAATCCGTATCTGGATATCGAGGGCGTGGTGTTCACCATGTTCTCGCTGCGGTATAACCTGACCGTGCAGGTGGTGGAGCAGGTGCAGAAGTATTTCGGCTCCAAGGTGTACAAGACCACCATCCGCGCTCCATCCGCATTTCGGAGGCACCCAGCTACGGCCAGCCCATCAATTTCTATGAACCAAGGGCAAGGGCAGCGAAGCGTACATGGATCTGGCAATCGAATTTGTCAAGAACAACCGCCCGCACGAGCCCAAAAAGGCCCGCCGCAAAAGTGCACCCGTCGCAGAGCAGACGAAAAATGCTCTGGAAGATTAAACCTCAGGGGGAACATGAATGGCAAGAGGAAAAGGAGGGCTTGGCCGCGGGCTGGACAGTCTGTTTGAAGATGCCGCCCCGGTTTTTGAGTCCGGTGCAAAGGTAGACACCTTGCCCCTGCGTGAGATCGAACCGGACCCGGAACAGCCGCGCAAGACCTTTGACGAACAGGCGCTGGGCGAGCTGGCGGCCAGCATTGCAGAGCATGGTCTGCTGCAGCCCATCGCGGTGCGTCCGCGCCCGCGCGGCGGCTACAGCATCGTGGCGGGTGAGCGCCGCTGGCGTGCTGCCGTATGGCAGGGCTGAACGATGTGCCGGTGGTCATTAAGGAAGTCAGCGACGAGCAGGCCATGGAGCTGGCTCTGGTGGAAAACCTGCAGCGCGAGGATCTGGACCCGGTGGAAGAAGCAACCGGCATCCGGGAGCTGATGACCCGCTGCGGCCTGACGCAGGAGCAGGCGGCACAGAAGCTGGGCAAGAGCCGCAGCGCACTGGCCAACAGCCTGCGCCTGCTGAACCTGCCGGAAAACGTGCTGGAACTGCTGAAAAGCGGCTTTATCAATATCGGCCACGCAAAGGTGATCCTGAGCCTGCCCACGCCGGAGCTGCAGGAACAGGCGGCGCAGATCATTGCGGACAACCAGCTGAACGTGCGTCAGGCCGAGGCGCTGTGCAAAAAGCTGGCAAAGCCCGCAAAGGAGCCCAGAGAACCCAAGCCGCGGGGCACTCTGCCGGTGGAGGTGGAAGAAAGCCTCAAGCAGGTGCTGGGCAGCGAGGTGAACGTGGCCTACCACGACGCAAGGGCAAGCTGACCGTGCATTTCTATTCAGACGAGCAGCTGCGGGCCTTTGCCAACCTGCTGGGACAGTACCAGAACGAAGAATAAAGCGATCCAAGGCGGGCGACCGTCTTTGAACGGCACAGGGGAGGGGATCTTCTGTGCGAACCGAAATAGAGCAAGGAGAGTCAATCATGCTTGATATCAAATTTGTCCGTGAAAACCCGGACGCTGTCAAGGAAAACATCAAGAAGAAGTTTCAGGATGCAAAGCTCCCGCTGGTGGACGAGGTCATCGAGAAGGATGCCAAGTACGCGCATGCCTGAAGGAAGTGGAAGCCCTCAAGGCTGCCCGCAACAAGCTGAGCAAGGCCAACGGCCCCCTGTTCGGCCAGCTGAAGAAGTGCACCGATGAGGCACAGAAGGCTGAGCTGCAGGCTCAGATCGATGCCAACAATGCCGCCGTCAAGGCCGACGCCGACAAGATGGCTGAGCTGGAAAGGAAGAAGAGACTCTGTCCGCACGCATTCAGGAGATCATGTACACCATTCCGCAGATGATCGATCCAGCGTGCCCATCGGCCCGGACGATACCTATAACGTGGAAGCACAG
>ENA-OQDD01000061-OQDD01000061.1-human-gut-metagenome-genome-assembly--contig:-NODE-61-length-40869-cov-3.313092_pt1 | contig 40869 bp, 41 predicted proteins | sample MGYA00242507_ERZ504598 | MGnify/ENA primary metagenome ERZ504598 (study PRJEB26092, sample SAMD00036318) | human gut metagenome | host: Homo sapiens | study: EMG produced TPA metagenomics assembly of...
CCTTTGCGTCAACAGCCTCGCGTACTGCTTGTTCTCTTTGTTGTTTCTTCTTCTTTCTTGTTCTGAGCCGTTATAGGTATCATACTGCCTGATAGAAGGAGACTTGCCAAAAGGAATAATTTATTTGCTTTCATATCTCTCTGTAGGTTTAGTGAATCTGTCCTTGCCAAAGATAGCCAAAAAGAATACTCATTGTTCTGAAAAAAACATAAGATAATCAAACTGTCAATGAGTTAAGTACGCGATTTATCTTTTGAGTCCCGATAATAAAAAAGATGATTTGTCCCCATGCGGAGTCAAATCATCTTTAAAATCTCCCCATTAGGGGAAGACTATAAAATATTATTTGGGTAGATTAAAAGCCACACTCATTTCTTTCATCTGTTCCTGACTCATACCGTCCGGCTCAAATCCCATATTCTTGGCAGCGATGTAAATCAATGCGGATTTATTTAAAACATCGATTTGGTCGAATGCGGCCATTACGTCACGGTCAACGGCAAAAATGCCGTGTTTTTCCCACATAACGACATCATAATCGGCTAGTTCCTTGATGGTTGCATCGGCTAATTCTACAGAACTAGGCAATTGATAAGGAATCATGCCCAGGCCACGCGGACAGAATGCTTTTGTTTCAGGAATCATACTCCATAACAGGTTGGTTGCCACATCTTTTTCCATGAACTTTTTGTTGTGAGACAGGGCAATCAGTTCGATGGGGTGTGTATGCACGGATGCTTTGTAAGGAGAACCTATGCTGATGAGGTAATTGTGTACGCTCAGGTGGGAGGGAACTTCCGAAGTAGGTTGAACCGGTTTGTCGGCAATGATGACATAGCTGGCACAGTCATCCAAAATACGGATGACAGAACCGTTGTCCATAGGCCAACGCGCCAAATCCCGCATACGCATATTGGTTCCTTTGCAATAAAAATAACAGCCTTTCAAGTGAGGCAGTGTTACACCGATTTGTTTTACTTCGCTGATAGCGGGCATCTGACGGATTCATCGTCTACATATTCGGTGATATTGACGGTGATATTACCTCCGTTACGTTCGGCCCATCCTTTTTGCCACAAATATCCGGCTACTTCGGCTACTTTATTCACCTCTTTGGCCAATTCAGGGCGATTGTCTAAGATTGATTTCATATCTTTTTTATTTGATTGTTCATAGGATATTGTTATTCATCTTTTTCATTCTGAATAACAGTATGCTACAAATATAGTAATTCTTTTAAAATAAATTAGGAAATACGAGAGAAAAGATAAGAACTACCAGTCCGGTTATCAGAACAGTGATAGTCCGGGTAGATACGCCTTTCCATTCTTTTAATAAAATACCCCATACGTTACTGAAAGTAACATTCAAAGCCATCAATATACACCATGAGAAAGCTAGCAGTACAGGACTTTCGGTCAGGAAACTTTTACCCATTTCCAAACCGAAGAATTGCATATACCACAGTACTCCTGCCAAAGCACAGAATATCAAGTTATTTCCCCATACATTGCTTTTGGCATAATCACTCATGGTTTTGTTGGCTATATTTTGTTGCAGACAGTAAACCGCATTGGTCAAAAAGCCTCCCAATGTTACTAGGAAGATTACGGGAAGTCCTGCATAAAGCCCTTCTACGCCTCCTGCCAATGCAGCTTCTTTGATGGGCGTTCCGGCATCGAGTCCTAAAGCGAAACAGGCACTCATCACACCTGCCAGTAGGGCTACCAACAGTCCTTTGGTCAGAGCGAAATCTTTTACTGCCGCGCGTTTTTCTTCTTCGCTCATGTTTTTGGCGCGAAGACTGCCGGCATATCCTATAATGCAATACCCGACAAAGTGATACATACTCCCAGTAAAAGAATAAGTCCGTTTCCTTCAAACAGGTTGGTTCCGGCAAAAATGGCGGGAAAAAGTGTGCCGATCCGGCACAGGTGCCCAGTGCGATACTTTGTCCTAAGGCCACTCCCAGATAACGCATGGAAAGACCGAAGGTGAGACCGCCTACTCCCCATAATATACCATAAAAGATGCTCATCGGAGCACCTCCTGTTCCCCAAAGGTCAAATAAACTGCTTCCTTGAGGGATACCTAGCAACGCACCCAATAACGGGAATACCAGCCAGGCAAATACACCTTGTAGCAGCCAGAAACTTTCCCAACTCCATTCTTTCACTTTTTTTATAGGTACGTATGAACTGGATTGGCAGAAACTTCCTATGGCGATGATGATTAATCCGATAATGATTTCCATTGTTTATATTCTTTTAGGCTACAATTATGTTCCCGGTAGGGGCAGCACTTGAGGCCGCCCCTACGGAAGACAATCTTGTAGTTGGATATTGATTAGCGTTTCGAAGTGACTTCTGCTTCGTATTTCTCTACTTCTGCAATGAACTCTTCGCCTACGGGTACATTGTTCTTCAAGCAGAACATATCCCATACAGCATTCCAAGGCAAAGCTTTTTCTTCTTCGAGCAGAGCCAGACGTTGGAAGCCTTGTCCGTTTGCTTCATATTCGCGCAGTTTGGCAATCGGTTCCAATAAAGCGCGTACCATACATTTTTGAGCCGCGCGGCTGCCTATAACGTATGCACCAATGCGGTTGATGGAAGCATCGAAGTAGTCAAGTCCATAGTGTACACGATCCAAGGCGTTGCAACGAACGATTTCGCTGAATAAATCCATAGTCGGGTCGTCCATGATGGTTACATGGTCTGAGTCCCAACGTACGGGGCGGCTTACGTGCAGCATCAGTTCGGGGACATACAACAACAAGGAAGAAACTTTGTCGGCAACACTTTCTGTCGGGTGGAAATGGCCGGTATCCAAGGTAATCATTTTGTTGTTCTTGGCACCGTAGCAATATAGAAATCATTAGAACCTACTGTATAGCTTTCCAGTCCGATACCGAATACTTTTGATTCGATACAGTCTTTCATGTTCTTATATTCTGTTGCGAAAATCTGATCCAGAGAGTCTTTCAACAAAGCACGGTATTTCATGCGGTTTACAGTGATGTCTTTGCTGCCATCGTGTACCCACAGGTTCATGATACAAGGATCGCCCTGGGCTTTACCCATCTCTTCGGCTACGGCACGACAACGTTTGGTGTGCTCAATCCAGAAGTTGCGGATACCTTCATCGGGATTTGATAAAGACAAGTCACCGCTTTTAGGATGAGAGAATGAAGTAGAGTTGAAATCCAGTTTCATGTTGTTTTCCTTACCCCATTCAATCCAGCTTTTGAAGTGTTCGGGTTCTACTTCGTCACGATCTACGACTTTTCCTTGGAAGTCGCCATAAATTTCGTGCAGATTCAAACGGTGAGTACCTGGTATATATGAAGCTGCTTTCAGAATGTCTGCACGTAGTTCGTCGATGTTGCGGGCTTTGCGGGATAGTTACCTGTAGCCTGGATACCACCGGTCAATGAACCTGCCTGAACTTCGAAGCCGGTTACATCATCTGCTTGCCAGCAATGCAGTGACAGATGGAAATTCTGCATGGTTTCCATTACTTTTTCTGTGTCGACACCTACAGCGGCATAACGTTCTTTTGCGATCTCATACGCTTTATTAATCAATTCTTCTTTCATGATATTATTTGTTTGTTTAATGAATAAATTTCAAGGTGAATATTAAATATCTTCTCTATAATGAGCTAAATACTTCTTATATGCTTCTTCCCATTCTTCTGCTTGCTGGGGCTCAAAAGAAACGGTTTCTATGGAAGTGCTGATTAGTTGGCGCATAGCCGCGATATCGCTTACCAGCCCGTTGGCTTTTGCCTGTAACATAATGTTACCGATAGCTGTTCCTTCACTGGGACCTGCTATAACAGGTACGCCCACTGCATTGCAAGTGAACTGGTTTAACAGATTGTTTCGTGAGCCTCCACCGATAATGTGCAGCTTTTCGATGGGGAACGGGGCCATTTGTTGCAAATAGCCGAATACTTGTTTGTAGCGCAGGGCAAGACTGTCGAATATGCAACGGGTGATTTCGCCATAACTCTGTGGTACAGGTTGGTTGGTTTCTTTGCAATAATGTCCGATGGCTTGAATCATAGATGTCGGATTGGAGAAGCAGGGGGCATCGGGATTGATGAGACTGCGGAAAGCGGGAACTGTCAGAGCGGCATCTATCAGTTCTGTGTAAGAATAGTTGTTGGTTGATTCCCATTCTTTGCGGCAACGCTCCAACAGCCACATGCCACAGATGTTTTTCAGGAACCGGGTAGTTCCTTCCACACCTCCTTCATTGGTGAAGTTCTGTTCAAAGCTTTCCTTATTTATAATGGCATCTTTCACTTCAATTCCCATCAGGCTCCACGTACCGGAACTCAGATAAGCGAATCTTTCGTTTTGTGCTGGTACGGCAGCCACGGCTGAACCTGTGTCATGACCGGCAACGGCAATGACTGGAATAGCTCCCAGACCTGTGATTTTCTGCACTTCTTCTGTCAGTACTCCGATAGGCTCTCCCGGGAAAACGAAACGGCCGAACTGTTCTTCCTTGATATCTGCTACATCCAGCAGTTCCTTTTCGAAGCGTTTGGTGCGCGGATTCAACATCTGGGAAGTAGAAGCGATGGTATATTCTGTTACCATTTTACCGGTCAGCATATAGCTTAAGGCATCCGGCATAAACAGTATTTTATCGGCTGCTTCCAAGGCCGAGCAATGATTGCGGTGGAGTGTTGACAATTGGAACAAGGAATTGAAATTCATAATTTGAATTCCAGTGATGTCATATACTCGTTCACGGGGAATATGGGTAAAATATTCTTCAGGTGCACCTGTTGTGTGAGGGTCGCGGTAGCAATAAGGATTGCGGAGTAACTCTCCGTCTTTGCCCACGAATACGAAATCCACCCCCCAAGTATCGATACCGATGGACCGGATAGGCAGATTGTCTTTGGCTACCACTTTCAGTCCCCTGATAATTTCATTGTATAAGGCGTAAATATCCCAATAACAATGTCCTCCGGTTTCTATAATATGATTAGGGAAACGAGTCAGTTCTTTCAACTCCATTTTGCCTTCTCCCAGGCAACCTAAGATGGTACGTCCACTGGTGGCACCCAGGTCTACCGCAAAGAAATAAGTGTGTTCCATGCCTTTATTTTTGATTTTAAGGAATTAATAGTGATGCAAAAATAGTTTATTCCCCGAAAGTCGTCCTTGTTTTTTTGATATTATAACTGTTGGATTTGGTTGTACCTGCCGTAAAACATAATATTACCGTCTTTTTAAGAAGATCGCATTGAAAAGAAGAATTTGGTGTGATTTTGGTTTACTCTTGGGATGATGGATAAGAGCTTTATTGAAAATATGCATAAAGTCGCAAAAATATTCTCTTTTTTGTATCTATATTCCCGAATATTCTGTAATTTTGCAGCCGAATCAGAATAATTATGCAGTATGAAGAGCAAGAATAGCAGACTTGATGCCATTAAGATTATTATTTCGAGCAAGGAAGTAGGTAGCCAGGAAGAGTTGTTGCAGGAATTGGCGAAAGAAGGATTCCGATTGACCCAAGCTACTTTGTCTCGTGACTTGAAGCAGTTGAAAGTGGCGAAAGCAGCCAGTATGAACGGAAATTATGTATATGTATTGCCAAACAATACCATGTACAAACGTATGACTGAGCAACATTCGGCCAGTGAGATGTTGATGCATAATGGATTTATTTCCATTGAATTTTCGGCTAATCTGGCAGTAATCAAGACTCGTCCCGGATATGCTAGTAGTTTGGCTTATGATATTGATAACCGGAACTTTGATGAAATATTGGGAACTATTGCTGGTGATGATACTATTATGCTTGTCATTCGTGAAGGCTGCACAAGAGCGGGAGTGAAGAATGCGCTTTCATTGATTATACCGAATATACAATAAAATAATATAGATAAAAAAGGAAATGGATGCTAAACAAGTGGATGTGATGGTGGCAGATGCCTCACATGAAGTTTACGTTGATAAAATTTTAGATACTATTAGAGAGGCGGCTAAGGTACGCGGAACAGGCATTGCAGAACGCACACATGAATATGTGACTACAAAGATGAAAGAAGGAAAGGCGATTATTGCTTTATGTGGAGAGGATTTTGCAGGATTTACCTATATTGAGTCATGGGGAAACAAGCAATATGTAGCAACTTCGGGATTGATTGTGCATCCCAATTATCGTGGGATGGGCTTGGCCAAGCGTATAAAGGCGGCTTCGTTCCGATTGGCACGTCTGCGATGGCCTAAAGCGAAGATATTCAGTCTGACCAGTGGCGCGGCGGTAATGAAAATGAATACAGAACTGGGATATGTTCCTGTAACTTTCAATGAACTGACTGATGATGAGGCCTTTTGGAAAGGTTGTGAAGGCTGTATCAATCACGATATATTAGTGGCAAAGAACCGTAAGTTCTGTATTTGTACAGCCATGCTTTACGATCCGGCTTTGCACGAAGAAGACACTATTTAATAAATTAAAAATTAAGAATTAAAAATTAAAAGATGGCTGCGCGTTCATGTACTTATTTCTCAGTTTTCAATTTTTAATTCTCAATTAAAATAATATCATTATGGAAGAAAAGAAGAAAAAAGTAGTAGTAGCATTCAGCGGGGGGCTTGATACCTCTTTCACTGTAATGTATCTGGCTAAGGAAAAAGGGTATGAAGTGTATGCTGCTTGTGCAAACACGGGTGGTTTCAGTGAGGAGCAGCTGAAGCAGAACGAAGAGAACGCTTACAAACTGGGTGCTGTGAAGTATGTGACATTGGATGTGACCCGGGAATACTATGAGAAGAGCTTGAAATATATGGTATTCGGTAATGTGCTCCGTAATGGTACTTATCCTATTTCTGTAAGTTCTGAACGTATCTTCCAAGGGTTGGCCATAGCGCGTTATGCTAATGAAATAGGTGCGGACGCTATCGCACACGGCTCGACTGGTGCGGGTAATGACCAGATTCGTTTCGATATGACTTTTCTGGTATTGGCTCCGGGGGTTGAGATCATCACATTGACCCGTGACATGGCATTAAGCCGTCAGCAGGAAATTGATTATTTGAATGAACATGGTTTTGCCGCTGACTTTACAAAATTGAAATATTCTTATAATGTAGGTCTTTGGGGAACTTCTATCTGCGGTGGGGAAATATTGGACTCTGCGCAGGGTTTGCCCGAAAGTGCTTATTTGAAACAGGTGACCAAGGAAGGAAGCGAACAGCTTCGTCTTACATTTGAAAAAGGTGAGCTGAAGGCTGTTAATGACGAGAAGTTTGATGATCCTATCAAGGCTATTCAGAAAGTGGAAGAGATCGGTGCACCCTACGGTATCGGCCGTGACATGCACGTTGGGGATACCATTATCGGTATCAAAGGGCGTGTAGGATTCGAGGCTGCTGCTCCTATGCTGATTATCGGAGCCCATCGTTTCCTTGAAAAATATACGTTGAGCAAGTGGCAGCAATACTGGAAAGACCAGGTTGCCAACTGGTATGGAATGTTCTTGCATGAAGTCAGTATCTGGAACCGGTAATGCGCGATATTGAGGCAATGTTGCAGGAATCTCAGCGTAATGTAAACGGTACAGCTATCTTGGAACTCCGTCCGCTTTCATTCTCTACTGTGGGTGTTGAATCGAAAGACGACCTGGTGAAGACCAAATTCGGTGAATATGGTGAAATGCAGAAGGGATGGACAGCAGAAGATGCCAAAGGCTTTATCAAAGTGACTTCTACACCTTTGCGTGTTTATTATAATAACCACAAGGACGAAGAAATTTAATAAGTATGATTAAAGCAGGAATTATCGGTGGGGCAGGTTATACGGCGGGCGAATTGATTCGTCTGCTGATTAATCACCCTGATGTAGACATAAAGTTTATAAACAGCAGCAGTAACGCCGGCAATAAGATTACCGACGTACATGAGGGACTCTATGGTGAAACGGATTTGGTTTTTACCGACGAACTTCCTCTGGATGAGATTGATGTATTGTTCTTCTGTACGGCTCATGGAGATACAAAGAAGTTTATGGATAGTCACAATGTACCCGAGGATTTGAAAATCATAGACCTCAGTATGGACTACCGTATCAAGAGTGATGACCATGACTTCATCTATGGTTTGCCGGAACTGAACCGTCGTGCTATCTGCCATAGCAAGCACGTGGCCAATCCGGGATGTTTTGCCACTTGTATTCAATTGGGTTTATTGCCGTTAGCCAAACATCTGTTACTGAACGAGGATGTAATGGTAAATGCCATTACCGGAAGTACAGGGGCAGGGGTGAAACCGGGTGCTACCAGCCATTTCAGCTGGCGTAATAATAATATGAGCATCTATAAACCGTTTTCTCATCAGCATGTTCCCGAAATCAAGCAATCATTGAAACAGTTGCAAAACAGCTTTAATGCTGAAATAGATTTTATTCCTTACCGGGGTGATTTCCCGCGTGGTATCTTTGCTACTCTGGTAGTCAAATGCAAGGTGGAACTGGAAGAACTGGTGAAGATGTATCAAGACTATTATGCCGAGGATTCTTTCGTTCATATTGTAGACAAAAATATAGATTTGAAGCAGGTGGTGAACACCAACAAGTGTTTGATTCATTTGGAGAAGCATGGCGATAAACTGCTGGTTATCTCTTGCATTGATAACTTGTTGAAGGGGGCAAGCGGACAAGCGGTCCATAATATGAATCTCATGTTCAATCTGGAAGAAACCGTAGGGCTGAGGTTGAAACCGTCTGCTTTTTAATAAAGAAGAGTTTATGAAATTATTTGATGTATATCCTCTTTTTGACATAAACATTGTCAAGGGAAAAGGTTGTCATGTATGGGATGATCAAGGTACGGAATACCTTGATTTGTATGGTGGTCATGCGGTTATTTCTATCGGTCACGCACATCCGTATTATGTGGAAATGATAAGCAAGCAGGTTGCACAGTTGGGATTTTATTCCAATTCGGTGGTTAACAAGCTACAGCAGGAAGTAGCAGACCGTTTAGGGAAACTTCGGGTTATGATGATTATCAATTGTTTTTGATAAACAGTGGGGCCGAAGCTAATGAAAATGCGTTGAAACTGGCTTCTTTTTACAATGGTCGCAAACGTGTGCTTTCTTTTTGCAAAGCATTTCATGGACGTACTTCACTGGCAGTGAGGTAACCCACAATCCGAAAATTATAGCCCCAATCAATGACAATGGGCATGTGACTTATCTGCCTTTGAACGATATAGAAGCAGCTAAAGCGGAATTGGCAAAAGGAGATGTCTGTGCGGTGATTATTGAAGGTATTCAAGGAGTAGGCGGTATTCAGGTTCCGGAAGTGAAATTCTTGAAAGAACTGAGTAAGGCTTGCGAAGAAGTGGATGCAGTACTTGTTTTGGATGAAATACAATCCGGCTACGGGCGTAGCGGTAAATTTTTTGCTCACCAACATGCAGGTATCCGTCCCGATATGATTACGGTTGCAAAGGGGATTGGCAATGGTTTTCCGATGGCTGGTGTCCTGATCAGTCCGAAATTCAAACCCGTATATGGACAATTGGGAACCACTTTTGGTGGTAACCACCTGGCTTGTGCTGCTGCTATCGCGGTGCTGGATGTTATGAAAGGTGAGAATCTGGTAGAGAATGCTGCAAGTAGGTGCTCATCTGCTGAAAGAATTGAAACAATTCCCACAGATTAAAGAGGTGCGTGGCGAAGGTTTGATGATCGGTATGGAATTTGACGAACCGATTAAGGAACTGCGTCAGCGTCTGCTGTTCGAACAGAAAGTATTTACCGGAGTCAGTGGTACGAATGTAATCCGTCTGCTCCCGCCTTTGTGTCTGACTATGGCTGAGGCTGATGAATTTATTGGACGCTTTCGTAAAGTGTTGGTATAAGCTGGAGATTCAAGAGGGATAATAATCAGCGAAAGAAAATAAGGTCTCGTCAGGAAACATTTCGGTTCCGGCGAGACTTTTTGATTTCATCTTCTTCAAAGTAATTTTATTTTTAGCTTTTCATAATACGTTCTTCTCCTTTTTTCCCTTATCTTTGTAGCTATAGACTTAATCTTTAATAATATGAAAGTAGCAATTATTGGTGCGGGAAATATGGGAGGGGCCATTGCTCGCGGCCTTGCCCAAGGCACTATCATTCCAGCGAGTGATGTAACAGTAGCCGATCCGTTCAGCGGAAGTCTGGAAACTCTACAGGCGGATTATCCGGAGATTAATGTGACAACGGAAAATCCGAAAGCGATAAAGGATGCCGATATCGTTATTCTGGCTGTAAAGCCGTGGTTAATAGACCAAGTGTTGAGTGTGGTTCATTTGACTCCACGGCAAGTATTGGTTTCTATTGCAGGTGGTGTAACTTTCGAACAGCTGGTAAAGAGTGTAGGTCCGGAACAGACCATATTCCGTTTGATTCCCAATACTGCTATTTCTCAGTTGGAAAGTATGACTTTGATATCCAGTCGTAACGCCAGTAAGGAACAAGAACAACTGATGCTGGATATCTTTAATGAATTAGGATTGGCTATGCTTATTCCTGAAAGTCAGATGGCTGCTACTACGGCTTTGACTTCATGTGGTATCGCATATGTCTTGAAATATATTCAGGCAGCTATGCAGGCAGGTATTGAATTGGGGATTTATCCGAAAGATGCACAGAAAATGGTTGCCCAGTCTGTGAAAGGAGCCGCTTCCTTGATATTGAATAATGATACTCATCCCAGTGTGGAAATAGATAAGGTGTGTACGCCCGGTGGTATGACTATCAAGGGTATTAATGAATTGGATCACGAAGGGTTTGACTCAGCGATCATTAAAGCAATGAAGGCTTGTCTGAAATAGAAACAACCTCATGGAAATGACGTGGATAACACGGTTCTCGTTTTTGTGTATTGTGTTATCTACGTTTTTATAGAAGGTACTTTTGCAGGTTTAGTATAAAAATATGTTCACTTTTTTGTTTCCGATTTCATATTTCATGTTATCTTTGCTATACAAGATCAGATCTAATGTGAAAGAGAAATATGATAAACACAGAATTGTTCAAAGAAGTGTCACCTTTGTCTGCCAAGGATTGCTTTATTTTGATAGAGCGTCAGAAATCGAATTTTAATTTTCCTATACATATACATCCCGAATATGAACTGAACTATATTGAGAATGCAAAAGGCGCACAACGCATTGTGGGAGACTCCATAGAAGAAATAGAAGAAGAGGAACTGGTGCTGGTCACCAATCCTCAATTGGAACATGCTTGGAGGGATTATAACAACAAGCCGCAGAATATCCATGAAATAACCATTCAGTTTCATTCCGATCTGCTTTCCGACCAGATTCTGAACAGGAACCAGATGATCAGCATTCGGGAACTTTTCCACCGTGCCCGTAAAGGAATCGTGTTCAGCAGGGAGACTATCGCGAAAGTCCGTCCGTTGTTGAAAACGCTGTCTTGCGAGAACGATAGTTTCTATTCCTTGATAAAACTGCTTGTTATTCTTCATGAATTATCATTGGACAAAGGGATGCGTGAGCTATCAACCGGGCAGTTTGCCATTAACTCTGTTTCCAAAGAGCATACTAACGAGAAGTTGAACAAGGTGCTGGATTATGTTCATTTTCATTTTTCGGAAGTGATCCGTCTTGCAGATGTAGCTAAAATGGTAAATATGAGCGAGGCCTCATTCTGTCGTTTTATCAAACAGCATACTTCCAAAAGTTTTATCGATTTCCTTACTGATATCCGCTTGGGGGCCGCTTCACGTGCTTTGGTTGATTCTTCCTTGTCAATAGCTGAAATAGGATATGATTGTGGCTTTAATAATCTATCCAATTTCAACCGTATCTTTAAAAAGAAAAAAGGAGTGACTCCTAAAGAGTTCCGTGATAATTATCGTAAGAACAAGACTATCATTTAAAAGGTTCGGCCGGAACTTTCTCATGGACTTGCCTGATTTTGACAGCACTAAAAGAAAGCGGATTTTCTGAAAGTTCGGGGATGTTGTAGGATTTGAATGCCTGGAAATAATGTTCCGTGTCTTTTTGCGGTACTACGAACGGCTTGTAAGTTTTTTCTTCTTTATTCGGATAGCCAGAACAAGGCTTCTCATATTGACGGTCTCTATTTTGATAAAATATCATAAGTATATGTTCGGATAGTATTGGTTTGTCTGTCGGTAAATTTCCATCTTTGCCTTTGGGTTACAACCTGGTAAAACTTTGAATACTAACCTTAAAAAAGACAAGTGTCATGAAAAAGCTATCTTACCTTTTTGCCGTGGCAGCTTCCGCCGCTTGCCTCTGTGCTGTACCGATGTTACCGATGCTCTTCCGGCAGAACAAATCCCGGCCGATGCACGTAGTACCTTGGGGGCCGATGTAGTTCTTCAGTGGAACAACGAAGAACAAACCATCGATGGTTTTGGTGTGGCGCAGGCCGGCTGGTCCGACTATCTTTATGCCCACCGCAAGCGTCAGGAGATTATGGATGTGATGTTCGGACAGGACGGGCTTCGCCTCAGTATCCTCAGGGGCGAGGTATTCCCCCATTACGATGAAACCACGTTTAATATGGACGAGGATATCAATCTGTCTTTGGACGATCCTTTTTTCGATATTGATTTCAACCGTGATGAGAATCGTGTTGCCGAAGGATCGCACAGCGCAACGGACAGTTGTGGATCATGAAAAAAAGCGAAGCAGGAATACGGTGTGGACAAACTCATCTTTTCCGTTTGGTCTGCTCTGGCTTATATGAAAAGCAACGGCAGTACCTCGCAAGGTTTTTTGAAACGCGGCAGCTACCAGGCCTTTGCGACTATCTTTCCAATTTCTGTGATGCCTACACAGCGGCAGGCCTGCCTGTCTATGCCATCTCTCCTGCCAACGAGCCCGAGTATGCGGCAAGCTGGAACTCATGCCTCTGGCTTCCCGGTACCACTACGCTGGGACCGTTCATTGTGAATAACTTAGGTCCCAAGTTGCGACAAACCCATCCCGAAACCCGGATTATCTTTGGCGAGAATGCCCAGTGGTCTGCCATTCTGGGCTTTATCATGGGCAGTAAAAATTATGTGCGCGACATTCTGAACCTGAATCCTAAAATCACCAACTTTCCCGTCATTGCCGCCGGACACGGCTATGTGGATCCTGTGACCGGGAAAGATCCTGCCATTGAACCGTTCAGCAAAGCCGAATCGAAGGGAATTCCCGTGTGGCTGACCGAAATCAGCGATCCTACGGAAAGTTATGATGCTACCATGACCAGTGGCTTGAAATGGGCGAAGAAGTTCCATCGTTTCTTGTGTGAGGCCAATACCGGCGCTATTGTGTGGTGGGCAGGTGCTATACCGGATGGCGGAACCACCGAGGGGCTGATTAACATTGAAAAGAACCGCGTGGACTATGAAGTGACCAAGCGTTGCGAGGTGTTCGGCAACTTCTCCCGTTACATCCCTGTAGGAAGCAAGCGCATCTCGGCGCAATATGATTTCGAACAAGGCTATATGGTGTCTGGCTATAAATATGGTGACAACGGTTACACGGTTGTAGCCATCAACCCTGCGGATCATGAAGTAGTTATTTCGTTGGCTCTTGAAAGCGCTCAGGTTTCCGGTGCTTTGCAAGGCTATGTCACCGATGACACCCGTAAATGGGAGCCGGTGGAAGCTGTTCAACCTGCCGATGGTGTCTATACCCTGACCTTGCCGGCCCGTAGCGTGGTTTCCTATACCGGAACTGTGTTGAGTAGTTCGTCTTTGTAACATTGATTCTGTTTTTATTTCTACGCTGCAATAGTTTTTTGTTCCGTCATTGTATTGCGCTGATAAACAGTAATATGCGGTGACGGAATTTCCTGTATCCCCACGAAGTGCTTTTTCGTTTTTTCTTGCAGAAGCCGGTTCGTCGGATATCGGTTTCCATGTCGGGTACGTAATCTTGATATATGTATGGCAGTATCCGTGCAAGGGGATGGGAGTTTCCATGCAAGAAGACTGCATCATTTGTTGCACCACTCGGCTGAACGTGCTTTTCACTCAAGTGAAGTGCCGTTGCCACCTGTGTGAAACGGTTGCTTCACCAAGGTGAAGCAATAAGTCATAAGACTGTTTTCACGGTTGCATCCTGTTGATAAAATACATCTATTGAAGTTTTGTCATTTTGTGTGTGGCGGTTGTTGTGTTGTACATTGATGAACGATACCGCCGCTTACCTACCGGTTGAGAGCCTTTATGGATGTTTTTTCACAGTAATTGGTTGATAATTAGAAGAATACTGTGTAGGAAAAATTTTATATTTCACGTTCAATTCAGATGTGTTTTCCATTGTCTTGAAGAATTTTTTTTTGATATTGATAAGATTTCATTGTTTAATGCTTGAATTGTATTTGTTCCTGCTTGCTTGAATTGCCATCTTTGCAATGTTAATTTTTAATTCAAATAACTATGAAAACAAAGACATTCTTAATTTCAGCTGCTATTCTTCCATCCATGGGGCATTACCGTTGTTTGCGAAAGCAATAACGTGTTGGAAATCTATTTTTAGTTAATTTTACAGCAATATTTTTTAATTAAACTCTAATACATTATTTATGAAACAAATTGCATTTACATGGTTGCTGTGCATACTTAGTATATGTGCCTATGCTCAGCAAATTACTGTTACCGGAACAGTGACGGATGCGGAGAATAATCCGTTGATTGGTGCGGCTGTTGTTGTAGTAGGAACTACGGATGGCGTGATTACCGATTTTGATGGCAAATATACCATTAAGGCCGCTTCCGGTCAGTCTTTGAATTTCTCTTATGTAGGTTATCAGGAGCAAACTGTTAAGGTTGATGGCCGCAGTGTGATTAATGTGAAATTGTCGGAAGGTGAATTGTTGGACGAGGTGGTGGTTATCGGTTACGGTACAGTGAAGAAAAGCCATTTGACAGGTGCGGTCGCTTCTGTTTCCGGTAAAGAGTTACAGGCAAATGTTGCACGTAGTGCTTCAGCTGCTTTGCAAGGAAGAGTTGCCGGTGTTACTGTGTCGGCTGCCAACGGTCAGCCGGGGGAAGGCTTGAATATTAATGTCCGTGGTATCAGTTCATTGAGTGCCACCAGTCCGCTTTATGTGATTGACGGTGTGTATGGTGATATCAATATGGTTGATCCCGCTGACATTCAGTCTATTGAAGTGTTGAAAGATGCTTCGGCTGCTGCTATTTATGGTTCTCGTGCTGCTAATGGTGTTGTATTGGTCACTACTAAAGGCGGTCGTTTGGAAACTTCTGCCCGTGTAACAGTGGATGCCTATACAGGCGTTCAGATGGTTGCCAAATACATTGATGTAATGGATGGTAATCAGCTTCGCGATTTGGCAAAGGCTACCGGTTATAGTTCGGCAGAAGGGTTGCTGAATTGGAATGGAGGTGCTGGAACAGACTGGCAGAAAGAACTTTATAACTCGGCTATGGTGAGCAAGGTTAGCTTGAATGTATCTGGAGGAAACAAGACCTCGACCTATAATCTGTCGGGAAGCTATCTTAACCAGGATGGTATTGTGAATACTACCGGTTATGAGGCATGGAACATTCGTGCTAAGAATACTTTTTCTTTTTTCAATAATCATTTGCGTATGGGGACTACGTTGATGATGAAATTCTATAAAAAGAAGTATGAAGATGTTTCATATACCTCCGCTCTGACAGCTGTGCCTATGTGGAATGTATATGGTGAAGATGGCACTTGGGGTGTCGCTCCGGAATGGACCAGAGGAGATAATCCTGTAGGTTGGACAGAAGCCTATGATTACCAAAGACATGGGATAGACATTTTATTGAATGGCTATGCCGAAGTGGATTTGTTCTTGAAAGGATTGAAATATAAATTCAATGTAGGTATAAACAAATATACAAGACGTAATTATGCCTATAGTTCTCCTTATTATTTCAGTTCTACTTCACAAAAGAATGAAGCGGAATTGTCGGAAAGTACAGACTGGGAGAACGATTGGTTGATTGAAAATACAATCAATTATGATAATACGTTTGGCAATCATACGGTTTCTGCTTTGGTGGGTTATTCTGCCCAGCGTAACAATGCGCGTGGTTTTGGTGCAGGACGTAAGGGTTTCCCGGAAGGTTTCTCTGTGATTGACGCCGGTTCGGTTTCTTCACAAAATACATCGGGTAGCGCATGGGCCAATACAATGATTTCTATGTTTGGGCGTGTGATGTATTCGTATGCCGATCGTTATATGCTGTCTGCTTCTGTTCGTCGGGACGGTTCTTCCAAATTTGCAGATGGAAACCGCTGGGGCACATTCCCGTCTGTATCTTTGGGTTGGAATGTGATGAATGAAGATTTCTTTGAAAATATCAAGGAAACCATGAATGAATTGAAAATTCGTGCCAGTTATGGTGTACTGGGTAATTTGAGCGGCATTGGCAATTATGCTACCCAGTCTGTTGTTTATAAAGGTATGAATAACATGATGGGCACAGAACTTTGGGAAGGTGCCATTACCGGTAAGGAATGGACTTCACCCATGAATGTGACTTGGGAAAAGACGAAGACTTTGAACTTGGGTTTGGATTTTGCTTTCTTGAACAATAAGTTCAGTGTCAGTGCTGATTATTTTATTCAGAAAACAGAAGATATGTTGTTGTCTATGCCGCAGTCTTTGAGTTTTGGCTTGAGTGGGAATCCTACAGTAAATGCAGGTACAGTAGAAAACAAAGGATTTGAAATTTCATTGAATCACCGTAATAATGTAGGCGATTTGTATTATCATGTAGGTGTCAATGCCACCTTTATCAAGAATGAACTGACGGAAGTAAACGGAAGTCGTGATGAATGGCAGGGATTCAATCCTCATGCCAAAGGAACGATTACTTATGCCAAGACCGGTCATTCCATAGGTTATTTCAATTTGATAAAGACGGATGGTGTATTCCAAAGCCAACAAGAAATTGATGCGTATGTGGATAAGAACGGTAATAAGATCCAGCCTAATGCACAACCGGGTGACTTGCGTTTCGTGGATTATAACGGAGATGGTAAGATTGACAATAATGACCGTCAGGATGTAGGCTCTGCTTTCCCGAAAGTTAACTTGGTGTAAGTCTGGGTGCTGAATGGAAAGGTTTGGATTTGAATATGTTCTTTGACGGAAACTTTGGCAACAAGATTTACAATGCCCAGTATTATAGTACGGTTTATAATGAATCAACGGGAAACCAATATGCAGAACGCATGAACAGCTGGACTGAAAACAATCATTCTGACATTCCTCGCTGTTTGTTTGGTACTAGCGATCCTAATGGTACAAACTGGGGCTATACGGACCGTTGGTTGGAAAATGGTTCATTCTTGCGCTTGAAGACTTTGGAATTAGGTTATACGTTGCCCAAAGTATGGGTATCTAAAGCCGGTTTGCAGAATGTGCGTGTTTATACGGCTATGGAAAACCTTTTCACTATAACCGATTATAAAGGATATACTCCTGACTTGGGTATGGTAGATGCCGATGGTGCCGGTACATCAGGTGGTTCGGGTGTAATGACCCGTGGTTGTGATGACGGTCGTTATCCGATGGCACGTACTATCACCTTTGGTTTACAAGTAAATTTCTAATTAGGAATAAGTAATATTTGCAGAATATGAAAAAGAATTTATAAAATACATAGCTGCATTGGCTGTAGCTCCAATGTTGTTGTCTTCTTGTAGTGATGACTTTCTGAATGAGATTGATCCTAATCGTCAGACTCCGACCACTTTCTGGACATCCGAGGATAATGTGATGAAAGGCTTGTCCGCAGTTTATAATCCTTTCCGCCGTATGACCAGTGGATATTATGGTGGGTTGGAAGGCATCATGCATCTTCAGATGCGCGGTGACGACCTTTACCCCACTCGCGGAGAAGAACCTTATATTTGGGAATATTTGTCGTTTGTCAACACAACGAATACAAAGGATTTGAGCTGGGGAAACATCTATGAAGGCATTCAGATGGCAAACGAATTCATATATCGTGCGGCTACGGTTGATATGGACGAAACCAAACGTGAGCAAATGATAGGTGAGGCTTATTTCTTACGTGGATTCTGGTACTTCCGTTTGCGTACTGATTATCGTGATGCGGTTATCCGTACTCTCCCGCAGGATGCAGATCCGGAAACTCATGGACTGTCTAGCGGTGATGAAGTGCTGGAACAGGCTATTTCAGACTTTAAGGAAGCCAAGTCTCGTTTGCCTAAGCTTCGTTCAAGCGATGAGAACGGTCGTGTAACTCAAGGTGCGGCTATTGCCATGTTGGGTAAAGCTTATATCTGGAAAGGGGATTATCAGGCCGCTAAGGATGAGTTTGAAATTATAATGAATGGTTATGGTTACGATTTGACTCAAAAGTATGAGGACAACTTCCGTGACGATACGGAATTTAATGCTGAATCTATTTGGGAAATCAATTATGATGCCAAAGGTAATTCGGGTGACTCTTGGGGCAATGGCACTAGTGACGACTCGTTTATGGGAAACAACCTTGCTCATTATTTTGGTCCGACACTGAAAGGTGAGAATATTGGCGGTGGTTGGTATAAGATGCAACCTTCTCCCTATTTGATAAAAGAATTCATTTCCGAACAGCGTCCGGAAGGCTCTGATTCCAAATGGGATAAGCGTTTATACACTACGTGCTTCTTTAAATACTCTGATTTCGGTGATGTGAAACCGGATGAAAAATTCTATGGTGGTAAAGTGGAATTTGATGATATGTTTAAATGGACGGTACTGCCCGAAGGCGATGGCAAATATGGTATTGCCAAGCAAGGATATGCTCCTGCTTATCCGGTTATCGAGGGTGTTCAAGGGCGTTTCATGATGAAGAAGTTTGCAGCTTGGTGGGTTCCCACAGGATGTACGATGTATTCTAACGATGCCGGACGTATCAACAATTTACGTATTATGCGCTTTGCAGAAGTTTTGTTGCTCCACGCTGAGGCTTGTCTGGAAACCAATGATGAAAGCGGAGCAATGAAAGATATTAACCGGATTCGTGTACGTGCCGGGTTGCCGGAGAAAAACTTGAGTGGAAAAGATGCTATAATGACAGAACTCCAGAAACAGAAATTGCTGGAATTTGCCGGAGAGAATATACGTTGGGATGATATGGTTCGTTGGTACGGAAATGATCCTGCTAAGTTGAAAGCTATCATGCACGAACGCAAGACCGATTCTCAACATTATGAATTGCTTTACGAAGAAAATGAAAGTGGTGAAAAGGAATTGGTAGGATATAAACCGACAGACGCATTTCGGATACACAAGGATTTGACCATTTTGAAGCTAAATTCTTGTACTTCCCGATACCTCAGGCAGAGGTGGACGCTAATTTGAATTTGGAGCAAAAGCCGGAATGGAGATGATTGTATTGAACTGATAATTAAAAAGTAATGAGAGGTGTGTCAAAACGTGGATAATGCCATCGTTTAGTTCGCAGGGGCGAGGTCCGCTCGCCCGAAAACAGTTTGCTTTGTGTCTTCGGGCAGGCAAACCCTTCCCCTACAACTGACGATGGGATAGGCCCGGTTTAGTTTTGACACACTCCCATAAAAACAATGAAGCCAAATGAAAAGGAAAGGATATTATTTATGCTCTTTGTTGGTTATGATATTTGTATTTTTGTCATGTCGTGATGAAGAACAGGATTGTACCCAAGCTATGCAGGATATACAAAACCAGTTGAAGGAAAATGATTTATTGAAATCTGTTTCTCAAGAACGTGAACAATGTGTTTTGTTATTCGAGTCCAATAAGATAATTTTCCGCAAGAGTTAATCCAAAGTGTAGATGTGGATGCGGAAAACTGGAAAACGACTTTGACATTTGCCAATGGAAGCACTTATGTTATACCTACCTTAGGTACTTCGATTGACAACTTGATATTGAGTTCTACAGTCAATCCTTCCGGTTGCAATCCATTATCGGCCAGTGTAGTTGTAAAATTACCTGTATTGGGACGCATTAAACTGATTGTACACAGCAAACCGGGAAAGCATACGCCTGACGTGGAATATACATTTAAAGATGTGGGATTAAAACAGAATATTCCGGTATTGGGACTTTATCCCAATTATAATAACCAGATCACTTTAATTTATACGGATTTGCAAGGAAATGAACGTGCTCGGTCCAATCTAAAGCTTCAGACGAAAACATTGGAAAGCAGAAGGCTGCCTAAGGAAATCAGAGTGGTAAAGGCTCAATATGACCGAATGGAGCCAGGCATGAATTTGGTAAACTCCCCCGGACAGGATGAAACAGACACTTCTATCCCTTATATGATAGATGCTGACGGAGAAATCCGTTGGATTCTTGATTGGGAGAAGTCGGATGAACATCGATATATCGGAATCGGGTGCGGATTGATCCGGATGCAGAACGGACATTATATGACCGGTGACGGAAACCATCATCGGATGGTGGAGGTGGATATGATGGGAAATACAATTCATAATTGGGATATGCTGGAACGGGGATACACTATGCATCATGCCATATCTCAAGATAAGCAAGGCAATATATTAGCGACTGTGAGCAAGACTTCCGCTAAAATCGCCAATGGGAAAGATGTACGGATAAATGATTTTATTATTATGATGGATCCCGAAAAAGGGAGATATTGCAAGAATGGGATTTGGTGCACATGTTGGATTCGGCTCGCTATGGAATGACCGATTATGATCTAACCTCAGACCCTTTTGCACAAAGTGCCAGTAATTGGGCGCATAATAATGGTATAGTAGAGTGGGGAGATGATTATCTGGCTACAGCTCGTTATCAAGGAATCTTTAAGTTTAATAAAGCTGGAGGTATTGAGTGGATTATATCGCCTCATGGGTATTGGAGAGATAAATACTTGAAATTATTATTGAATCCTCTTCATGCCGACGGGACTCCTATTACTGATCCTGAGGTGATAGCCGGAACGAAGAATTGTGATGATTTTGAATGGCCTTGGGGATGTCATACAGCTGTCCCATTACCTAATGGACACATTCTTTATTTCAATAATGGTTATGGGCGTAACTTCAAACTGGATTTTACAGACAGGAAAAATATTTATACTTGCGGCATAGAATATGAAGTGGATGAAGTGAACCGTACGGTTCGCCAAGTTTGGCAGTATGGAAAAGAGCGTGGTGCCGCGTATTTTACTCCGGCCCGTTCCGGGGTGCAATATTTGGAACAAACGGGTAACAGATTAATTTGTCCGGGAATGAGCAATGTGCTTAGCAATGGCAATCGTGGTGCACGCGTGACAGAAGTAGATCCTGAAACACAGGATGTTGTGTTTGAGTTGGAATTGGAAGATGCGATTTACCAGCGGGTTTACCGTATGTCTCTTTATCCTGAGAACCAATAACAACACTGTATAGAATATGATTGATTTTTGATAAAATAGTATAATTCTAGATGCTTGGATAGCATTCTTTTACTGTAAAAGATGGATTGATAACAATGAAAAGAAAATAAGATATGAACGGATATTTCAAAAAACAAATAGAAGCATTGCGCCAACGCCATGAAGCGTTGTTGCAACGTCCTAATGAAATGCAGGAAGAAACGAACGGTATCATCCGCCGTTATGTTTATCCGGTACTGACACGCCAGCATATTCCCCTGGAATGGCGTTATGACTTCAACCCTGCCACCAACCCTTGTTGTATGGAGCGTATCGGCTTTAATGCTACCATGAACAGTGGTGCCCTGAAATGGAACGGAAAGTATCTGATGGTGGTGCGTGTGGAGGGAGCAGACCGGAAGTCGTTCTTTGCCATAGCCGAAAGCTAACGGGGTGGACAATTTCCACTTTTGGAAACGTCCGCTGGTATTGCCCGATGTGGATCCGGCGGAAACCAATGTGTATGATATGCGTCTTACCGCTCACCAGGATGGATGGATTTATGGTATCTTTTGCAGCGAACGCCATGATGACAAGGCACCGGCGGGAGATCTGTCGGCGGCGGTGGCAAAGGCGGGAATCGTACGCACGCGCAATCTGGTGGACTGGGAACGGTTGCCCGACTTGAAAGCGGCGAGCCAACAGCGCAATGTGGTGTTGCATCCCGAATTTGTGAATGGGAAATATGCCCTCTACACCCGTCCGCAGGATGATTTTATTAATGCCGGAAATGGGGGAGGAATAGGATGGGCGTTGATAGACGACATCACCCGGGCGGAGGTGAAGGAGGAAATGATAATAAACCACCGTTATTATCACACGATCAAAGAGGTGAAGAACGGAGAGGGACCGCACCCCATCCGCACCTCCCAAGGGTGGCTGCACCTGGCGCACGGAGTACGCGGATGTGCCGCCGGACTGCGCTATGTGCTCTATCTGTATATGACCGCAGCCGATGAACCGTGGCGCGTCATAGCTGAACCAGCCGGCTATCTGCTGGCTCCGCTGGCGGGGGAAAGGGTGGGCGATGTGTCCAATGTGCTTTTCTCGAACGGATGGATAGCCGATGACGACGGTACGGTATACATCTATTATGCCTCCAGCGACACGCGGATGCACGTGGCGGTTTCTACGGTGGATCGCTTGGTGGACTACTGTCTGCACACGCCTGCCGACGGATTGCGTTCCGCAGCTTCAGTGGCGGCGGTGAACGCGCTGATAGATCGCAACGAGGCATTTCTGAACGGGTAAAATAGAAGGAATATAAAGGCATTGATAAGATAAAGTCGTTTTTAATGCGGAATGGCTGTTTTTTAGGTGGAAAGAGAAGTGGATAATGCCATTTATTTTCTTGTCGAAAGGGAATAAATGGCTAATTTTGTAATTATAAACCCAAAATAGATATTGTATGAAAAAGATTGCTTTATGGGCTATGTGCATAGCCGTAATGGTGTTGTCGGGTTGCCGGAAGGCTCCGGAATGGAAAGCGGAACATGTGTTTGTCATCGGTTTGGACGGATGGGGCGCCTACAGTGTGGAAAAGGCGGATATGCCGAACGTGAAGGCGTTGATGGATGCCGGATGCTACACGTTGAAAAAACGCAGTGTACTTCCTTCATCCAGTGCTGTAAATTGGGCTTCCATGTTTATGGGGGCAGGTCCTGAACTGCACGGGTACACGGAGTGGGGATCAAGAACACCCGAACTACCCTCGCGTGTGCTGAACGAGCATGGCATTTTCCCCACCGTGTTCAGCGAGTTGCGCAAGGCGGCTCCCGATGCCGAGATGGGCGTACTGTATGAATGGGATGGTATCAAGTATCTGGTAGATACGCTGGCTTTGAACCATCATGCGCAGGCACCCGACTATAACACGCATCCTACGGCTTTGTGTGACATGGCCTGTGAGTATATTACGCAGAAGAAACCGGTGTTGAGTGCTTTCTGTTTCGACAACCCTGACCACGTGGGGCACGGTGACGGACACGATACTCCGGCTTATTATGCCAAACTGAGAGAACTGGACGGCTATGTGGCCGTATTGTGGATGCCATCAAGGAAGCGGGTATTTATGAAAACAGCATCATTATTGTCACCGCTGATCATGGGGGAATCAATAAGGGACATGGCGGAAAGACCATGGAGGAGATGGAAACGCCGTTCATTATCGCCGGAAAGAACATCAAGAAGGGGGGAGCTTTCGAAGAGAGCATGATGCAGTTTGACTGCGCGTCTACTATAGCATCTGTTTTCAATCTGGAGCAACCGCAGGTGTGGATAGGACGCCCCATGACACAGGTGTTTGAATAAAAGATGAAGCGGATACTATGAAATTGCATATCGTTGATATTCTGATTATTTGTGCTTATCTGATGGTTATTGTCGCCATCGGGTTGTTTTTGAAAAAGAAGGCGGCAAAGAATATGGATTCTTATTTTTTGGGCGGAAAGTCGTTGCCGTTTTATATGTTGGGACTGTCGAATGCATCGGGCATGTTTGATATTACCGGCACCATGCTGATGGTGTATTGGGCTTTTGCTTATGGGTTCAAAAGTCTGTGGATTCCATGGTTGTGGCCCGTGTTCAATCAAATTTTCCTGATGGTCTATCTGTCGGTGTGGCTCCGCCGGAGCAATGTGCTGACGGGCGCCGAATGGATAAAGACCCGTTTCGGGCAGGGGCGGGGGGCTACGCTCTCGCATACTATTGTCATTGTCTTTGCTCTGCTCAGCGTGCTGGGCTTCTTGAGCTACGGGTTTATCGGAATCGGCAAGTTCATGGAGATCTTTTTTCCGTGGGAGGTAGTGTCGCAGTATGTGCCCTGGGATATTCCGGTACAATATGTGCCTCATTTTTACGGCATTTTCTTTACGGCCATTGCTACCTTCTATGTGATGCTGGGCGGTATGCTCAGCATTGTGTGGACGGATGTGGTGCAGTTCCTCATCATGACGGTGGCGGGTGTGGTCATTGCCATTATCGGGATGAACATGGTGACTCCTGAAATGATCCGGGAATTTGTGCCTGCAGGGTGGGAGTCGCCTTTCTTCGGCTGGACGCTGGACATTGACTGGAGTGAACGGATGAGTTTGCTGACGGAACGCATGGCGGACGAGCCTTACAGCCTGATGGGTGTCTTTGTGATGATGGCGTTGCTGAAAGGGATTTTTATGAGCATGGCGGGACCTGCTCCGAACTATGACATGCAGAAGATCCTGTCGTGCAAGTCACCCAAGGAGGCGGCGCTGATGAGCGGTTCGGTATCGGTCATTCTGCTGATTCCGCGTTATCTGATGATTATGGGATTTGCGTTGCTGGCTATCTATTTCTTTAAAGTGGATGGAGGACTGGAACAGATGACGGCTGTCCACACGGATTTCGAAACAATTCTTCCTCACCTGATTACGAAGTATGTGCCGGTGGGGCTGGCGGGTTTGTTACTGGCAGGATTGCTGTCGGCATTCATGTCTACATTCGCTTCTACGGTGAATGCGGCACCGGCCTATGTGGTGAATGATATTTATCTGAAGTATATCAACCCAAGGGCTTCCGTCAGGACACAGATACGGGCGAGTTACCTCGTTTCGGTACTGGTGGTGGTTATCAGTACGGTGATGGGCTTTTTTCTGAAGGACATCAACGAGATTTTCCAGTGGATTGTGGGCGCGTTGTTCGGCGGATATATTGCCGCCAATGTGTTGAAGTGGCACTGGTGGCGGTTTAATGGTGAAGGGTATTTCTGGGGAATGACTTCGGGTGTGGTGGCTGCCATTGTGATGAAGTTCACGGTACCCGATTCGTTGGTACTTTATTTTTTCCCCGTGTTGTTCGGCATTTCGCTGGTGGGTTGTATCGTGGGTACGTACTCGGCACCTCCTACTGACGAGGAGACGCTGGTGAACTTCTATATCCGGGTACGTCCGTGGGGGTGGTGGAAACCGGTGGCGGCCAAGGCGGTAGCACGCTATCCGCAGGTGACGCGCAACCGCCATTTCAAGCGGGATATGTTCAATGTGGCGATTGGTATCGTGTGGCAGTGCTGTCTCACTATTGTGCCCATGTATCTGGTGGTGCGCGGTACGGGGGGACTCATTGCGTCGGTGTTGCTGCTGGTGGTGACCACGTGGTGTTGAAATATACCTGGTACAGGCCGTTGTGCAGGGAAGAGAAGGAATATGATGAGTTGATGAAACGTATCGGAATGGACTGATAGACAAAAAAGGGTAAATGTGTCAAAACTAAAATGGCTACCCCGCAAAGTTACAGATCGTATTTATAACACTTAAAAAAGGGTCGTATCAAGCTCTGTATTGAGTAATGATACGGCCTTTCTTTAGCCTTTTAGGATGTTCAAATGCCAGATTATAAGTTCATATTTTCAAAAACAGAGTTTTGACATCCTCTTTTTGTCTGTCAATATCAACCGGAAGGTTTAGCTCACTTCGGGCGGCTCCAGTATGCGGCTGGCGTACTCATGTTGTAGCGGTAGCTCGACACCTTGTTTCATCAGTATTCTTCCGGAGAACATTTTGTTGTCCAGTGGCAGCGGACGGGCATCTTTTCCGGTTTAGTTCCGTGATGCGGTATTGCTTGTCGCTTTCAGCCTGTCCATGCGGAAACGGGGAACAATCTGATTGCAATAATGCTGAATCTTGTAGGCAAGAACACGGCATGTTTTTTCTGTGGGGTGTAGAGCATCAGTGAGAAAGCACCTCTATCATTGTAAGGCGAGATGAGACGGTATGATAAATTGCCCAGCTGTATCATCGGACGGATTTTCTTGTAGGTAATAATGGCTTCACGTTTTCGGGAACGGACAACGGCAGGGAGGTGTTCGGAGTAGCTATCAGAATATCTTGTTCCTATACCCGGAGCGGAAAGGAAGAGAAGAGGCATAAGTTTGCCGGAAGTAGTTTTTCATGGGATGGTATTTTTTGAAGAATAATGATCTGTATGTTTGGAGTTATGCAAAAATGAAAGAAGTTTTTGGCATTTTATGATAGAATATTATTCATGTGGCACTATGTGCGCATTTTATGTAATTATGAGGTGCTTTGCCGCAATAAATATCAAGGAATCTTTTTATCTTTGCGAATATTGGTAATCAGTGCTTAAGTATAAAAAAAGGTTATGGAAAAGAGAGATAAAGAGGAAATGAGCCGCAGGAAGTTTCTGAAGATAGTAGGCGTCAGTGCGGCTGCATCGGCGGCAGCCCTGTATGGTTGTGCATCCGAAGGGAAACCGGCTTCATCCGAGGCTTCTGTATTGGGCGAAGTGCCTGTGGATAAAATGACGTATCGCGTTTCCCCCAAAGGGGAGCGTGTCTCACTTTTAGGATATGGATGTATGCGCTGGCCGTTGAAACCTGCACCGGACAGCGATGGAAATGTGATAGATAAGGATGCGGTGAATGAACTGGTGGATTATGCTATCGCTCATGGAGTGAATTATTTCGATACATCTCCTGTTTATTGCCAAGGGTTTTCTGAAAGAGCCACCGGTGCGGCCTTGAAACGTTATCCCCGCGAAAAGCTCTTGATTGCGACAAAGATGTCCAATTTCCAAAACTATACTCGTGAGAATTCCATCAAGATGTACCATCAGTCGATGAAAGAATTGCAGACGGATTATCTGGATTATTATTTGCTTCATTCCGTAGGTGGAGGGGAAGGGATCAAGACTTTCCATGACCGTTATATTGACAATGGAGTTCTTGACTTTTTACTAAAAGAGCGTGAAGAAGGCCGTATTCGTAATTTGGGATGGTCATTTCACGGATCGGTGGAAGTGTTTGATTATTTGCTGTCGCTGGATGTGAAATGGGATTTTGTGCAAATTCAGATGAACTATGTAGATTGGCGCCATGCTTCGGGTAGAAATGTTAACGCGGAATATTTGTATGGAGAGTTGGCCAAGCGTGGAATTCCGGCTGTGATTATGGAGCCGCTGTTGGGAGGACGTTTGTCTAAACTGAACGACCACCTGGTGGCGCGCTTGAAGCAGCGTCGCCCGGAGAACAGTGTGGCATCGTGGGCGTTCCGTTTTGCCGGTACGTATCCCAACGTGTTGTGTGTGCTGAGTGGAATGACTTATATGGAACATTTGCAGGATAACCTTCGGACTTATTCGCCCTTGGAACCTTTGAATGAGGAAGAAAAAGAGTTCTTGGAAGAAACAGCCCAATTGATGCTGAAGTTCCCTACGATTCCTTGCAATGACTGCAAATATTGTATGCCCTGTCCTTACGGGTTGGATATTCCGGCGATTCTGGTGCATTATAATAAATGTGTCAACGAAGGAAATGTGCCTAAAAGCAGTCAGGATGAGAATTACCGCCGTGCACGGCGTGCTTTCCTGATAGGTTATGATCGTAGTGTGCCCAAACTGCGGCAGGCAAGCCATTGTACCGGATGTAACCAGTGTAATCCGCATTGCCCTCAAAGCATTGATATTCCCAAAGAACTGCATCGCATAGACGCATATGTGGAACAGTTGAAACAAGAGACTTTATAATGGAATGGATAAACATGATAAAATAACGAATGCTTATGTTACGTAAAATAAGACTTGCCGCCGCCCTTTTGTTCTTTACAATGATCACGTTGCTGTTTTTGGATTTTACTGGAACTGTGCATGGTTGGTTTGGCTGGATGGCGAAAATACAGTTCCTTCCTGCCGTGCTGGCATTGAATGTGGGGGTGGTGATAGCCCTTGTTTTGTTGACTCTGCTTTTGGGGCGTGTCTATTGTTCGGTTATCTGTCCGTTAGGGGTGTTTCAAGATATCATTTCCTGGGTTTCGGGAAAGGTAAAGAAGAATCGTTTCCGCTACTCGCCTGCTTTGTCGTGGTTACGCTATGGGGTATTGGCAGTGTTTGTCGTCGCTTTGGTAGCAGGGGCGGTTTCATTGGCGGCGTTGATTGCTCCTTACAGTGCATACGGCCGTATCGTTTCTAACCTGCTGACACCTTTGTATCAGTGGGGGAACAATGTACTTGTCCTATGGGCGGAGCGTGTGGACAGTTATGCTTTTTATTCGGTAGATGTTTGGATGAAAGGTCTTTCTACTTTTGCAGTTGCAGTGGGTACTGTGATTGTGCTTTTTATTTTGGCATGGCGTGGAGGAAGAACTTATTGCAATACCATTTGCCCGGTGGTACAGTATTGGGATTCTTATCTAGATATTCTTATTTTAAACCGGTTATTGATACGTCTAAATGTAATGGTTGCGGACTTTGTGCTCGTAATTGCAAGTCTTCCTGCATTAATCCCAAAGCACATGAGATTGATTATTCCCGTTGTGTTGCTTGTATGGATTGTCTAGGCAAGTGCCGCCAAGGGGCAATAAAATATGTATCGGGGCAGATGCTTCTGAAGAAACAGGCTCCGGCAAGTGAAGGAGTTGGCAAACGGGTTTCTCAGGCGTCTTTAAACAAAGAAAAGGTAGATACTGCACGGCGTGGGTTCTTTACGGTTTCGGCTTTGATTGCTGCAAGTGTTGCCGTAAAAGCTCAGGAAAAGAAAGTGGATGGCGGTCTGGCTCCTCTTATAGATAAGAAAGTTCCCAAGCGTGCCACTCCTATTGTTCCTGCGGGAGCATTGAGTTTCCGTCATTTTGCGCAGCACTGTACGGCTTGTCAGCTTTGTGTGTCGGTGTGCCCTAATCAGGTATTGCGTCCGTCCGGTGATTTGAAACATCTGATGCAGCCCGAGATGTCTTACGAACGTGGATATTGTCGTCCTGAGTGTGCGAAATGTGCAGAAGTATGTCCTACTGATGCTATTCACTTGGCTGATTTGACAGAGAAGTCATCTGTACAGATTGGTCATGCTGTGTGGGTTGCTCAGAATTGTATAGTGAACACAGATGGGGTAAGTTGTGGAAATTGTGCCCGTCATTGTCCTACGGGGGCTATCTTGATGGTTCCTAAAGATGCCGATGATGGAAAATCACTTAAGATACCGGTTGTGAATACAGAACGTTGCATCGGTTGTGGCGCTTGTGAAAATCTTTGTCCGAGCCGCCCGTTTAGTGCTATTTATGTAGAAGGTCATGAGATGCATCGTATTATCTGAATGAAATAGAAAGGAAGATGGATGAATTAATCAGATTGTTGCATGAAGGCGGCTATTCCTGTGTTATCAGAAAGGAAGAGATCCGTACTTTTACCCAACGCGGGGTAGCCGATTTATATGATTTGCTGAATCAGCATCCGGTCTTTTTGCATGGAGCGCAGGTTGCTGACAAGGTGGTAGGAAAAGCAGCTGCCGCATTGATGGTGCTGGGGGGTGTCCGGGAGGTTTATACGGATATCATCAGTGAGCCTGCATTGGCTGTATTGCACAAGGCGAATATTAGGGTGGAGTGTGTTCAAATAGTTTCTCGTATTTGGAACAGAAACCGGACAGGTTGGTGTCCTTTGGAAACTCTTTGCTATGAGTTGGAATCGCTTGAGGCTATGTATCCGGTGATTCAGAATTTTGTGGAAAGGATGAGGGGCTTCGGAAGCTAACTTCGTGGTTCTTGTCTTGTTTCAAATGTGCTGATGATGCTGTACGTTCGGAGAGTAAACGTTTTGCATATAATCTTAACTAATGTTGTCTGTCAGATGGTTTTCTTCGAAACTTAATGAAATTTTGCTAGGAATTCTTAAATCTTCATTATCTTTGAAGCATAAAACAATAAGATTATGAGTGACCAGATAAAACAAATAGCTGAGCGTCTCCAGGATTAAGGGACGTTCTGGAACTGACTCCTGATGAAGTGGCTAAAAGTTGCCAGCTTTCAGTGGAAGAGTATTTGGGTATGGAAAGCGGGGAGAAAGATATTTCTGTCAGTGCTTTACAGAAAATAGCCCGTAAATACGGTATTGCATTGGATGTATTAATGTTTGGTGAAGAACCTAAGATGAGTTCTTATTTTCTGACCCGTTGTGGTTCAGGAGTGTCGGTAGAACGGACCAAGGCGTATAAATATCAGTCATTGGCTTCCGGTTTTCGCGGGCGTAAGGCTGATCCTTTTATTGTGACTGTAGAACCGAAACCGGAAAATACTCCGATTCATTTTAACTCACATGAGGGACAAGAATTCAATTTGGTTATTGAAGGAAGAATGTTACTTAATATAAATGGAAAAGAATTGATCTTGAATCCAGGTGACAGTCTTTATTTTGATTCTTCTATTCCACATGGTATGATGGCATTGGATGATAAGACTGTGAAATTCTTGGCAGTAATATTATAATAAATTGAGATTAAAAAGACAGCGTTGTCATTGACTGCAACTATTTCTAATTTTTGGTTCTCAATTTTTAATTGAATAAGATTATGGTAGAAAAATTCTTAGAACAGACCACATTTACCTCACAAGAGGACTTTATAAAGAATTTAAAGATTAAAATCCCTGAAAATTTTAATTTTGGTTATGATATAGTAGATGCCTGGGCTGCCGAAGAACCCGATAAGAAAGCATTGTTATGGACTAATGATAAAGGGGAGCATATACAATATACTTATGCAGACTTGAAAAAGTATACGGATATGACTGCTTCTTATTTTCAGAGCCTTGGTATTGGTCATGGTGATATGGTGATGCTTATTTTAAAGCGTCGTTATGAGTTCTGGTACTCTATTATTGCCTTGCATAAGTTAGGAGCTGTGGTTATTCCTGCAACTCATCTGTTGACAAAAAGGATATCGTGTATCGTTGTAATGCTGCTGATATCAAGATGATTGTAGCTGCAGGAGAAGATGTGATAACAAAGCATATTATAGATGCCATGCCCGATTGTCCTTCAGTAAAAAACTGGTCAGTGTAGGACCGGATATTCCGGAGGGTTTTGAAGATTTTCATAAAGGTATTGAAAAAGCTGCTCCTTTTGTCAAACCGGAACATCCCAATACGAATGAAGATACTTCATTAATGTATTTCACTTCGGGCACTACAGGCGAACCTAAGATGGTGGCACATGATTTTACATATCCTTTGGGACATATTGTAACTGCCAGTTTCTGGCATAATTTGCATCGTGACAGTCTTCATCTTACCATTGCCGATACAGGTTGGGGGAAAGCTGTCTGGGGAAAACTTTATGGACAGATGATAGCAGGAGCCAATATTTTTGTGTATGATCATGAAAAATTTACACCGGCAGATATTCTTGGAAAGATTCAGGATTATCATATCACTTCTTTATGTGCTCCTCCTACTATTTATCGTTTTTTAATTAAGGAGGATATTAGTAAATATGATCTTTCTTCTTTGGAATACTGTACTACGGCGGGAGAGGCTTTGAACTATTCTGTATATGAAACGTTCAAGAAAATCACAGGTATCCGTCTGATGGAAGGTTTTGGACAAACGGAAACTACATTGACTTTAGGTACTTTTCCCTGGATGGAGCCTAAACCCGGAAGTATGGGGGTACCTAATCCTCAATATGATATAGATTTGTTGACACACGACGGGCGTTCTGCTGAGGATGGAGAACAAGGTCAGATTGTTATTCGTACAGATAGGGGCAAACCATTGGGATTGTTCAAAGAATATTATCGTGCTTCGGAATTAACGGAAGATGCTTGGCATGATGGTATTTATTATACAGGTGATGTGGCTTGGCGTGACGAGGATGGTTATTTTTGGTTTGTAGGCCGTGCTGACGATGTGATCAAGAGTTCGGGTTATCGTATAGGCCGTTCGAGGTGGAAAGTGCTTTGATGACCCATCCGGCTGTTGTGGAATGTGCCATTACCGGTGTGCCTGATGAAATCCGTGGTCAGGTGGTAAAGGCGACGATTGTCCTTTCCAAAACTTTTAAGGGTAAGGAAGGACCTGAGTTGGTAAAGGAGTTGCAAGATCATGTGAAGCGTGTGACTGCTCCGTACAAGTACCCGCGTGTCATAGAGTTTGTAGAAGAACTTCCAAAGACCATCAGTGGAAAGATTCGTCGTGTGGAAATCCGTGAAAAGGATAAATAATCTGATCGGAGTTTTATTGGTAAAATAATTAAAAATGAAAAAGGTTTTACTTCTTGTGTTTTTAAGTCTGGCCTGGTTGTCAGCAAGTGCGCAAGCCTTGGTTCCTATTACATGGACAGCCTATGGTCTGACTTTTGAGGCTCCAAAAGGGATTTTGGTGGAGGAGGATACAGAGGAGACTTTTCTTCTGAACAATTCCAGGTTTTATATCACCATTCAGTCTTTGGATTCGGATGGTATGACAAAAAGTGACTTGAAGAGTGTATTAAAAGACTATGCCAATGATGACGGGGTGAAAGACCAGTCGGCTGTGCAGGAGTTTGAGTTACCACAGTTTTTCGGTACTTATTTAAAAGGAAGCTGCGAAACAGATCATTGTCTTTATGCTTGTCTGATGACTAAGGCGGCAGGTAGTGGATTTTATATATCTATTATCTATAGCAAGGAAAATGAAAATATTGCCGAAAAAATACTGAAAAGTTTTACAATGGAGGAATAAACAAAAGAGCGTTAATGCTTGTTTCTTAGATAAGAAAGCGTTCAAAATTTACCAGAAAATTACTAGATTATTAATAGCAAATGAAAGGACTGGCTTCGTGAGAAGGTAGTCCTTCTTTTTTGTGTAGTTATGAATGTTTAGGGAATCTATGATTCATGTGTAATATGCTTTGCCGACATCAGAATATCAAATGATTTTGGGCCATAATAAGGGACATTCATAGAATAATAAGTTAGCCAACTAATTCGTAATACTTTAAGTATGCATTAGCTGGCTAACTTATTATTCTATGAATGTTTCAGGTTAAGGCATTAACGTCCGGTCCACCATAAGGGGGTGATGATATTATCTGAGCCTCCTAATAACTCTACAGCTTGTTTATAGCCTTCGGGGTCTGCATTCTCCAGACTGGAAGGATATCGCATACGCTGTGGATAAAATTCCCATTTCTGTCCGTCTTTCCAAGAATTAGGATTCCAGACATTAACCATGTCTGAACCGGTCATTGAACTTTCGTTTGCAGGAATCTCAAAGAATGGTAATCCCAAACGGCGGAAATCCGACCACATTTCCAATACCAAATACGGAGTTTGTGCAATGAATTTTTGAGTGATAATTTTAGTCAGGTGGTCATTCAATGCTTTTCCATATAACGTTTTAGAAGCTGTAGGATATTCATAAGTAACAGTCTTCTGTTCCTTGCTGTATCCATCCACATAAGTCATTTGTTCAGCAGTAGGTTCAGTGGTATGATCAAATTTGACTGAAGTACCTACACGATTGTAGTTGGTGGAATTCAGATAATCATTCACATATTCGCTAACACCAAAGTATTCAAAACTAGCTTTAATACCGTTTTCATAGGCTTCTTTCGCTGTTGTTCCAGTGTTCCAACCATACAATGAAGCTTCTGCTAGCAAGAAATACGTTTCCCATGCTGCAAAGAATATGCGAGATTTTCCCTTACAATAGTCTTTACCCAACATTGGAAGAGTACAGCCGGGGCCATATCCATTTGTCACCAGTTGGTTATAAGCCAAGGTTGGCGACCATCCACCACGCGAACCAGCGGGATAACCATTCCAACAACGAGTTGCATCAATCTTTATTTCTCCGGGATTATCCTTGTTAGGAATCGGATTTCCGTTTTCGTCTACTGTGTAAAGAACGAAATCTTTAGCTGTCCTGTCATTATATTTATCTATGTAGTTCTCAGCATTTTCATCATCAGGCAGACAGAATATCTTTAATGCACGAGGGTCAAGATTTTCCGGCATACCATCCAACCAATATTGTTTAGTAGGATTATCTGTATTAGCAACATAATGTCTGTCATATTTAATACCTAAATAATTAGCTGGTTTAACATAACTAGCCAAATCGGAACGTTGTTCTGTTACTTTAATACCACCTAAATTAGTCAGAAGATTGGCAACTGTTGAAGAAAGAACCTGATCGTCAAATGAACGGGTATATACTCCGGAAAAGACATCCCATCCATCATTTTCTTTTACTGCAAACATATCATCAGCCGTTAAAATCTTGTTACCTTTAGCCGCATCCTCAAATTCGGTCTGCGCAGTTGCCTTGTCGATGTTTGATAAACGCATAGCCAGACGCATACGGAGTGAATTTGCATATTTCTGCCACTTCACAGGATCATATTTTACATTGTCAAACGGGTCGCATTTACCTTCTGCCTCAACAGGTAGGACAGAGGTGTTGATAGCTGCTGCGGCTTCTTTCAACTCCTTTAAAATGAATTCATAATCATCTTTCTCTGAGTTGAAAACAGGATTTTCCCCTAGGAAACTTTCAATAGGATAAGGTCCGAAATTATCGACAAACTCACTGATAAGATAGGCACGCCAGATACGGGCAAACTGCTTTACGTTCGGGAAAAATTCTTTTTCATGTGCAGTGGTAGTGGCCGCTTCGAGCTGGTTCTCTACTGCTGTAATAGCCAACGTAGCATTTTTAATACTGGAACTGAGATCAGGATAATAATAAGCAGATGTGTAGTCATCACTATAGCGGCCTACGTTCAGAAAACTCATTTCTCCACAAATTCTGGCAGCACTAGCCCAATTATAGACTACTACACGTTCTGCGGTACCGGGATTCATCTGTGCCTGTCCTATAGAATTATTCAATGCATATTGAGGTTTTACATATTCCTCACCGGCGGCTGTGGGATTGGTATTGACTTCATCAAAGTCAGAGCAGGAAACTAATCCGGCGCAAAAGCCAAGCCCCAAAAATAATTTATTCATTGTTTTCATTGTTCTTTTTCTTTTTTATGATTAGAAACCAAGAGTTACATTAAACAGGTAAGAACGTGATGTCGGAGCTGACGAGTTCTCCAAACCTGTTGCATTAGTGCTTGTAGCATATACTGATTCCGGATCAATACCGTCCAAATGGCTTGAAATCATCCATACATTATTCACGGTGAAACCAAGCTTAACCTGTTGGAACGGAGTCTTTTTCAACATAGATGACGGGAAACGATAACTCAAGGCGATGTTACGCAAACGGATGTTGGTTGCATCATAAATATAAGCTTCCGAAATGCCGGCGCGACCTGTAGCCAAAGCTTTGTAATAACGTTCTAAAGAAACACTTTGATCATTTACCTTATAACCGTTACCATCTTTGATAACTCCCGCTACAACGATATCCTCACGTTTACCGCCTGGAGCAGTACATTCGGCAATACCACTACGTTGCAAGTTCATATTGGTGAATGAGAAAATATCGCCACCAAAACGTCCGTCAATCAGGAAACTAAGTGTGAAGTTTTTATAATTAAATGTATTTGTCCATCCTAATAGGAAGTCAGGCTGTTGTTCACCAATCTTATGCTTGTCACTAGTGGCCTGTGGCAGTCCTGATTCATTGAGTAATAATTGTCCTTTAAATTCTCCTTCTTCTACTCGTTGATATTTGGTACCCCAGATTTCACCATAAGCACCTCCCGCAACTGCATAAACCTGTAATGCGTCAGAACCTCCTAAAGCATACTGCATACCTGGTTTTCCCGGTAATAATTCAATAATCTTACTCTTGTTCTGAGAGAAGTTCAACTGAGTATCCCAACTAAATTGAGCTGTTTCGATAGGGCGTGCATTCAACATGATTTCAATACCGGTATTTTGAATGTTACCTGCATTTACTTTCATGTTATCATAACCGGAAAGGTTATTTAAAGGAATATTCATTAACTGGCGTTTTGCGTTTGTCTTGTACCATGCAAAGTCAACTCCTAAACGGTTATTGAAGAATTTCAATTCAGCACCGGCTTCCCAAGAAGTAATCAACTCGCTGCGTACATCTGCATCGTATTTGGTTTTTCCTTGTCCGGCAGTTGTATTGCCATTAGGGTCTGAACCAATACTATATGTATTATATAACTGATATGCATCCATATCGTTACCTACTTGTGCAAAAGATGCACGTGCTTTAGCATAAGTAAACCATTCGGGCATGCCTTTGCCTACTTTACCCACCATATCACTGATCACCCATGACAATGAAACAGACGGATAGAAGAATGAACGGTTTTCTTTATTCAAAGCTGATGACCAGTCATTACGGAAAGTTGCATCCAAGAATGCCCAACCATTATAGTTGATCCCAAGAGTTCCATACAAAGAATTGATTTTTTATGAATATAGGTTTCGGTTATTGACAAATCTTTTTTGTCACCATTGGCTAAAGAGAATAAATCGGGCGCAGTCAATTTTCCCATAGAATTATCCAAACCTGTAGATTTTCTTTCCATTAAGTTACCACCAAAAGAGAAATTACCACCAAATTTTCCAAACAATTCATCCTTATGGCCACTGATCAAAAAGCTGAAATTATTTTCGAAGAACTTTTTCTCACTAGTGCTGTAACGGCTGTTCTTATTATTAGTAGGACTTCCTGCATACAATTTCTCTTCACCCTCAGTGAAATACATATCACTACCGGCTTTGATTTCAGCATCCAGCCAATCTGTAAATTTGTACTTCAATGATCCGTTCATCAGGAAACGATTGCGGCTATCTTTATTGGGATTATAATCTTTAGACCAATAAGGGTTGATACCCCCTTTACTCCACCAGATCATTTCGCCGAATTCGTCTTTGACAGGGCTGGAAAAGTCACGGATGTCAATAGTCGTAGGCATATTGAAAATAGTATAAAATGCATTATTCCCACGTGCACCACTGATAGGGCGGTTTTCTGCGAGGGTATTGATGTATTGTACTTTTGCATCAATGCTCCAACGATCATCTTTACCAAAAGTAGAAGATGCACGCAAAGTTAAGTTTGTACGGCTTAAGTTAGCACCCGGTATCATGCTGGAGTCATCCATACGATTCAATGAAGTGTAAATGGATGTTTTATCATACTGCTGCTGGAATGATATGCTTTCTGATAAGTTCACACCTGTATCAAAGAAATTTTTTACGTTATCAAAGATTTGCATATTTGCAGTTGTACCATCCCATTTTGTATAGCTTTGCCCTGTTACTTCAGGTCCCCAGCTATAGCTGTTAGTTGAGTCGAACACGCCATTCTCACCTTGTCCAAAGGCTTTTTGGCGTTTAGGGAGCATAAATGTTGTCTCAGCGGAAACTGAACCAGAGATGGTGATACCCAAACCTTCACGCTTTGTTCCTTTTTTAGTTGTAATCAAAATAACACCATTACCGGCACGAGAACCATAAAGTGCAGCAGCTGACGCACCTTTCAACACAGACATGGACTCAATATCTTCAGCATTAATATCTGAAAGTCCATTACCCATATCCAATGTCGGGTTATCAATATCATTATTACTTGCTCCTGTAAAGTTATCCATTGGCACACCATCGACAACAATTAACGGCTGGTTCAAACCTGTTACAGAATTCGCACCACGAAGCTGGATTTTGGAAGAACCGCCAGGACCATTACTTGAACGGATAATCTGGACACCTGAAACTTTACCTGTCAAAGCATTTGCGAGGTTCGTTTCACGAGCTTCAAGTAACGCGTCACCTTTTACCTCCTGCATGGCATAACCCAGTGCTTTTTTCTCACGTTTGATACCAAGAGCAGTCACTACAACTTCGCCCAATGTTTGTGTGTCATCCTGTAAAGTTACATTCATGGGTTGTCCATCCCAAGGAATCTCTACTGTTTGATAACCTACAAATGAAATTTGAATGATATCCCCTTTTTTCACATTGGATAAAGAGAAGTCGCCATCAAGTCCGGTTATCGTACCATTAGTCGTACCTTTCACTACTACAGACGCACCGATAACGGTTTCACCTGTAGCGTCTACTACAACTCCTGTACAAGCTCCATTTTGTTGTGTGATTTTCACATCGGCAACGCCGGGATTGGCGACCGCGTATGCTGCTCCGGTAGAGGCACCCATTAGGAACAGCAACATACTGACTGATTTTAGTCGTTTTAACATAGCTGTGATTTTTTTTAAAGTTTATTGAAAATCAAGTAATTCCGTTTCCTTAGTTCCTTCAGAACTACTCTTGCAGCTATTGTGTTGATATTCAATGTAGTTGAATATGATAACGACAAAAGAAATTTCCATTTAAAGCCGTTAAAACAAACTTTAAATGGAAATTTTCTACTTCATTTCTACCCAAATCACTACTTTGCACAAAGAAATAAGGGAGTATTACATTCCGTAAAAGAATGAGAACTTTCAATAATTGGTGGGAAAGTTTTTCATCTTACAAATGAAAACAGCATCGGCTCATTGTTTTAGAAAGTCCTTATCTTTTTCAAGAAGAATCAACTCTTTACTTACATATAAATAATATTTGCAAAATAATTCTATGTATAGTCCTGAAGGTCAAAATAAAACAATCCCCTTGTTTTTACAGGAAAAACAAGGGGAACTGTTATTCTTTAATTTTATTTTCAGTTCTTCGGTCCTTTGCCAAAATCAGGATTTTCTTTATCCATCCATACACGTTCGTCATGCAAAACTTGTGGATTTTTTGCATTTGTACCTTGATATGTATAACCTTGTGCTTTATATGCAGCGATAGTTATGTCATGTAACTGATCTGATTCCAAAGGCTCCATAACAGCAAATCTTCTAGGGATAGGATAAGAGTCACCCAATTGTTCGTCAAATTCCTTACGCGGTAAAATGGAACTATTCTTCATAGGAACACCAGAACGCATAATGTTAACATATTGATCAATCGGTGCATTAAAATAATGGAGATATTCTTGGATATACACTTTTCCAAATCAGAAGCTTTATCTCCACTTAAATTATAAGCCTCTTTCTTAAGCAGTTCTGTCAGCCATTCCTCTTGCAGCTTAATGGAAACATCATGAGGGTCATTTACATAAGGACTGTCATAATAAGGTATATGATTCTGACCGGCAACATAATCATATCCTTTTACTGAAGCAGTGATACCGTCTGTAAAATACTCTTGGGCACTTTTTTGTCCATTCCAAGTAGCTCCCAACAGGGTGAATTCAGCCAAGAAGAAATTGGTTTCCGCTGCCGAAAAATACAGACCATACCAGCCATATTGTTGAGTGTCCTGAACCGGAGTAACATCCGGAGCATCCGGATAAGTATATGTCAACAAACCTTTTACCATTTCTTGATTCCGGTAAGTACACGGATAATAGCTTTTCTTGGCACCAGCTGCCGAGTACAAAACAAACAATTGTCCTGTGGGGTCAAAATAATCCTCGTATTTGTCCATCTGTCCTGCACCTATTTCTACAGGAAGACCATAATAACGTACCCAAGGTTCACCTGGGCCACCCCATTCTTTAAAGACTTTCTTTCCATTTTTAACCTCAGAAATTACATTCTTTTCTACAAAATCCGGCATTTCTCTTTTTTGATCAAAATAAGCCTGCACAACATTAGAATTGTAGTCATTCTTTTGGAAGAAATAAAGCAAACGCGGATCTTTGTTGTTTACCAAAAAGTCTATAAGATGTTGCGTACCTACTCCTACAGAAAAATCATTATTCCAATTGTTATCGAACTTACCTTGTTATATACAAAGTCATCATCCGTAGTAGCAATTAAGCCAACAGGACTTCTGCCACCTGTTTTACTATTTCAAAAGCACGGTTCCGGTCTTTGTTTATCAAACGGGCTGCAATTTTCAATTTCAAAGAATTGGCCAGTTTGCCCCATTTTTTCAAATCACCTTTATAAATAAAGTCCTGATTATTCAAAACATCTTTGATTTCGTTACTGCTCAGATAATTAATAGTCTGGTCCAGTTCTTTCAGCCATACTTCCAAAAGTTCCTCTTGAGTGTCATACTTAGGCAATAACAAAGGAGGATTGGTATATCTGGCTTGTTCTGCTTCTGTATATTGACGTGAGCCATATAGGTCGGCATCTTGGATACTTAAATAAACCAACAAAGGATTACAAAGATATTGGATATATTCATAAGTCGCTTTTTCCTCTTCAGGCAACTGGCTGATTTGATATCGAATCTCATTAGCATAACGAAGAACTTCGTTTACTTCATAACCACAACCATTGGCTTCATCAGTCGGACGATTTGAACGAGTTGTATTACCTCCTGATGAAACTGTTGTTTGCGACCAGGTAGAAAGATCATTAAATCCTCCAAACCACTGTGCATAATCTCCCGGTTGGAAAGAAGCCTCACATTTAGTGAACAGGAAACGAATATCAGGCTTTGTAATAGTAGACGGATCTGAATTTAATTCAGAGAATTCATCTACACAGGAAGTAAACATTACACTTCCTAAAAGCAGTGCGGCTGCTAAAGTTCTATATTTAGTGACTGTATTTATAACCATAGAACAACCAAAACTAATCAGAAATATCCGAGTGTAAATCTTTAATTACCAGCATATTCTAAAATTTAACACTTTTCGGTTGCCATTTGTCGCTTCCCAAATTTCCACATAT
>ENA-OQDD01000062-OQDD01000062.1-human-gut-metagenome-genome-assembly--contig:-NODE-62-length-40587-cov-3.758354_pt1 | contig 40587 bp, 53 predicted proteins | sample MGYA00242507_ERZ504598 | MGnify/ENA primary metagenome ERZ504598 (study PRJEB26092, sample SAMD00036318) | human gut metagenome | host: Homo sapiens | study: EMG produced TPA metagenomics assembly of...
CCATGCTTTCTGCTCACTGTACACATGGTTTTCCGCCACATGATACGCTGCCGGGGTCGGATCTGCTTTTCATTCAGGATTTTTGCGATGGTGCCTGTTCTGTTGCCCTGCAATGCCAGTTCAAAAATCAACCGCACATATCGACTGGCTACCGGGTCGAGGATTAGCTTATGACAGTCGTTCGGGTCCGACAGGAATCCAAACGGGCGGTATCCTCCGAGATACATTCCTTTTTTCTGCATCACATGGTCTGCTGCCGCGATTTTGGCAGAAAGATCCCGGCTGTAGGATGCGTTGATGATGTTCTTAATGGCTACTTCCAGTCCGCGTACATCGTTCCCGGCCTGCATTCCACTGTCATACCCATCGTTGACAGAGATGAATCGAACGCCCAGCAATGGAAAAATGCGCTCCATATAATCGCCTGCTTCGATATAATCGCGAGCAAACCGGGAAAAGTCCTTTACGATAATTGTTTTCACCTTGCCATCCTGCGCGTCCTGAATCAGCCGCTGGAACGCCGGGCGGCTCGTGGAGGTGCCGGAGTAGCCATCGTCCACATACTCCTGACGCGGCTCTGCAGCCAGTTCCGGGCGAGCCATGATATACCCCTCTACCAGTCCGCGCTGGCCCTGAATGCTGTTGCTCTCGGCCTTATCAGCACCCACATCCTCGTCTGCAAGGGAAAGCCGGTAATAGGTTCCGATCATCTGCTGCTCACCGCCTTTCAAATGTGTAGATCAATTCTGCCTTTACGATTTCCTCTGCACGATTTTCCAGATTTCTCATGCGGCGCACCCACTCCATCTGATTTTCTTCTTTCAGTTTTTCTGAAATGCTCTCCCGCTGGCTCATCTGCTCGATCAAAACCTCATATCGCTCTGCTGCCTGTTCTTCCACGTCTGCCAAAACAGCGTCCAGCTTTCCATTCAGCAGCAGGCTCTGATAATAGGCTGGTTTTCGCAGTTTCAGGTACGCCTTGTGCAGCATCCCCCAGCGGCCAACCGGACGAGTCCGTGGCACTTTCAAGGCTGGCAGGTAATAATCGCCAATCAAAATATATTCCATCCCTGTCCGGGCATCGTAGATTTTCTCTTTCATTTCTTTCATTGCTTTGTTCTCCTTTTTCATCACAATAAAAATTCTGTATAAGTGATTTTTCCGCGGTCCACTTCGATTTTCTTTACATACTGCTGCAGATTATCTGCCGTCAAAAGGACTTCTGTGCTGCCTGCGATCTGCTTTTCCCGTTGCAATTCTTCTTGAACAACGGCCAGTTCTTTCTCTTTTCAGTGTTGTGATTTCATTTTCCAAACCCTGCTTCAGTTCCAGAAATTTTTCTTTTGAAAGTTTTCCGAGAACATACTGCTCATAGCCACTGCGCTTCTGTGATTCCAGTCGAACGACATTGCCCATTACCTGTTCAATTTTACGTTTTGTAGTTATTTCTTTTGATTGGAGTTTGCTTTTTCCAGAACTTTTCCGTACCAACTTCTGCAAATCACGGTGTTCTTCCATCCGCTGGTGCAACTCCTTGTTAATGCCGTTCCAGAGGTCTTTCTCTGAGATGGAAACATGGCAAGATGCACAGTAAAAATACAGCGTACCATCACTTTGCCAATGACAAACCAATTTTTCTCCGCACTTTTTGCAAAAGATTCTGCCTTTGAAGATGTTCGGATTGTTCTTTCTGCGCTGTCTGCACCACTTTTTCCGCTCATCCCTGATTGCTTGCTCGGCTTCCCGTAATGCGGAAACTTCATAAAACAGTTCCCAGCTGATAATCGCCGGATGGCTGTCCGGCACCATCCGCCAGCTTTCCCGTGGATTCTGCCCGATTTTCCGATACGTTTCATCGTAGGCGATGCGATTATAGACCATTGTCCCTGTGTAGACTGGATTTTCCAGAACCTTTGTCACAAAAGCTGGTTGCCATGCAGGGGCCTTTACCCGTGAGGTATTTCTCATATAACCCAGCTGACAGCGGCGTGTAAAAGGTGTCGGGATTTCCTGCGCGGACAGCTTCTTTGCAATCTCGTACTCTTTCATGCCGGATTTCTTCCAGAAGAAAATCTGCATCACCACATCGCTGACTTCCTCGTCCAGAATCAAATGATTCTGCTGATTTCTCTTGTAACCGAACGGAACAGGCGTATAGATTTCTCCCCGTGCTTCCTTGGAACGAAAGCACGACTGAACCTTCTGGGACAGGTCTTTCGAGTACATCTCATTGATCATGCTCTTGATCGGCACCAGCATCCCGTCCCGGCTCTGTCTGTTCAGGCTGTCATAATTATCATTGATGGCTATAAATCTTACGCCAAACAGTGGAAACACTTGCTCCAGATACTGACCTGTCTCCACGAAATTACGACCCAGTCGGGAGAAGTCCTTTACCACAATGCAGTTGACTTTCCGCTCCTGCAGTGCTTTTAGAAGCCTCTCAAATTCCGGGCGGTCAAAGTTCATCCCTGTGCACCGCTTGTCCGCAAACACATCCAGCAACATCAGATCATCCCGGTGGTTGATATACTCTTTGATGTAAGAAATCTGCACTTCCAGCGATTCCGTATCCCGAAGTACATCATCAAAATCGGACAGTCGTGCGTAATTGCGGTTTTCCAGATACGGTGCGGTGTGTTCTCCGCTTCCCGCTGCGCCGCACTTACCTTCTTGCTTACTCTTGCCATTAGTCACAGCCTCCTTTTAAGCAGACACTTCACGCTGCCCCATCTGCTTTTGATGCAGTTCTTCCAGCAGGTCCGCAATTTCATCGTGGAATCGGAACATAATCTCTACCCGATTGCCCTCATACACTTCGATTTTCTCAATCAGTTCCACGACCATCGGACGGGTGATTTCTTCCAATTTTCGATACTTACGGTACACATCCAGAAACGGATAAGCGTTTGGAGCAGTCTGTAGGTTTTGCTGTTCTGCTTCCAGTTCTGTGATTTTGCGGTCATACTCTTCGATCCGCTTGCTGTACAGTTCGTTGTAGTTCAAAAATCCTCCCGTGTGAGGATTTTCTCTGCGTAATCCCCGTACAATTTTTCCTTAATGCCCTGTGTATGGGCCTTTTCTGCAGTCAGCTGCCGAATCTGCCGTTCGATGCGCCGCACACGGTAGGGCTCCTGCTGGGCCTGCCGGATGCTTTCTACAAACTCTGCTTCCTCCATCACGATCTGAATCTGCATCTGGAGCGCATTCCGCACAATGTTATAGAGCTTTTCATCCCGTAGGTTATGGCTCGTGCAGCTGCCCTTGTTCTGCTTGCTGCCGGAGCACTGATAATAGATATACCGCTTTCCCTTATAGCTGGCCGACCTGCGCACCAGCCGGCTGCCGCAGTCCCCACAGTAAAGAAATCCTGCAAACAGGGCCACCGTTTCGGCATCGTTCGGTCTGCGAGTTTCGGTTTCCAGAATCCGCTGCACCAGTTCAAACTGCTCTGCCGGAATGATTGCTTCATGGGTGTTGTCCACGATTACCCAGTCCCGCATCGGCACGTTCATTTTCTTTTTGGAGCGATAATCCAGTCGTCGTGTCTTTCCCTGCACCAGCTTTCCGATATAGACCTCGTTGTGCAGAATGCGGTCCACTGCCTTGGCAGACCACGGCGCTCATCGCTCTTGCGGAAATGCAGGCTCAGCTTTGCACCGCTCTGCAGCTTTCGCGCAGCGGGGGACGGTACCTTTTTCGCATTCAAACGATTTGCGATGCCCTGATTGCTCATGCCATTGATCTTCCAGTGAAAAATGTTCTGCACTGTTTCCGCTGCCAGTTCGTCCACGATCAGCTTGGTATGATTGCCGGGGTCCTTCTGGTATCCATAGGTTGCAAAACTTCCCACAAAATCACCGCGTTTTCGCTTGACCGCAAGCTGGCTCTTGATTTTGACGGAAATGTCCCGGCAGTACGCATCGTTGAGCAGGTTCCGCATTGGGACCATGATGGAATCGCTGGTCTTCCACGCAGATTGACTGTCATAGTTGTCCGTCACTGCAATCAGCCGAACCCGCATGACCGGAAAAATGCGTTCCAGATAACGTCCCACTTCAATGTAATTCCGTCCAAAGCGGGACAAATCTTTCACCAGAATGCAGTTGATAGTCCCTTGTTCCAGTTCCCTGAACAGGTTTTGGAACGCAGGCCGTTCAAAGTTCGAGCCGGAGTAACCATCGTCCACAAACTCATCCACGATGCACAGTTCCGGGTGGTCTGCGGCATAGGCTTCCAGTAGTGTGCGCTGGTTTGCAACGCTGTCGCTCTCTGTCTTATCGCCATCCTCACGAGACAAGCGTAAGTACAAGGCTGTACGGTATCGGGTTGTATTTTGCTGTGTTCTCTTCTGCAAATTCATATCAGGGTATAACAAAAGCCTTCCACCTCCTTAACGAATCGGCAATACTGTTCGTCAGAGAAGCGAAAGGCTCCACATTTTTCTATGTAGAACAAGCCTGCCGAGTAAACTTTACTCAGCTGGCACATTCCTATTTTCTTACCCACAAACAGCTTACCAGAATTGTCACCCTTTGTCCAGTGCTTTATCACATTAAAGTGTGAAACTTTTCTGTGTGATTTTTCAGCAGCTTGCCGAAATATTCTCTGCCTTTTCAGCTGGCCGATTGAAAACACCTGCCAATTCGCTCAGACAGTGTGCTGCTCCCTCTCGGTGCGAAATTCAGCTTCACAATAATTCCGTTGTCCAGATAGCAATAAGGATTTCGGACCTTATCCAGCAGATTTTTCAGCCTTTTCTCCTGCGGCAGTCCGTGTTCCACTGCATCCTGCGGCAGTTCCTGCAGTTCATGCTGTTCAATCGTGCGGATGTCCCGGTTCTTCATCTGGTGGATCTGCTCCAGCCAATTCATTCTACCGTTTTCTTGCAATCGCGTTCCTCCCATTCAAGCCAGAAGTGTTTTCAGCAAGTTCAATTTTGCCTGTCCTATATCATTTCTCATGCTGGGGCCTGTGCAGGCAATCGGGGTACACAGTTCCAGCAGACGGTCATAGATACGGGCGTGGGCGGTATCCTGCGGGTTCTTCAACTCCGTCAGGGTCAGGTTCGTGGTAACAATCAACGGTTTCCGGCTGCGGTAGCGGCTGTCGATGATGTTATAAATCTGCTCCAGCGCATATTCCGTGCCGCGCTCCATACCGAAATCGTCAATGACAAGCAGCGGATAACTGCACAGCCTGTCCACGACTTCGTTTCGCCCGGCAAAAGTATTGTTCAGTTCATTCATAATACGGGCAAAATTCGTCATGCAGACTGCCACCTCCTGTTCCATCAGGGCATTGGCAATGCAACCCGCCATAAAACTCTTGCCTGTACCGACACCGCCCCAGAGCAGCAGCCCCACATTCTTTTCCCGCATTTCCGGCCAGTGGGCCACATACCGCTGTGCCAGCTGCATCTGTGGATTTTGCCCGTGATCGTTTGCAAATGTCCAGTGCTGCATCGCCCAGTCGGTAAAGCCCTGCAGCTTCAGCCGCTGCACTTTCTCGTAATGCAGCCTTGCACGTTCTTCTTTCTCTTGCTTTTCCCTTGTAGCCTGCCTGCACCGGCATTCAGCCGGATGGCGGTCACGCCCAAACAGTTTTTTGCCGTTCGGAAAGAACGCTTCCTTGGGAGTTTTGCAGCTGCCGCAGTACAGCAGCCCATCTTCTGCAACATAGTCCTGCGGTTCCACAGAGATCGTCATAAGCCTGTCCATCGCTGTCTGGATCGTTTCCGTCATAAACTTTCCTCCTTGTTGTAGGTATAGTCCGGGATGCCTGCTCCCGGTTTCTGTTGTCTTTTCTTCCGTGCTGACCAGCTACGCAGGGTTGCCGCATGATCTGCGTACTTCCTGCCTGTAGACTGCATATAGGCTGAAAGGTCTTCGATCAGAGTATTCAACTCTGCAATTTCCATTTCCAGTTCCGAATAATCTTCCAGAAAAACATTCCGATATCGCCCATACGCTTCTTTAGTTCTATTCAGTTGGTTCAATCTTAGGTTGTTCTTATTTATTTGGTTAGGTGTGCAGTTTTGCGCAACCGTATTGCTCACTTTTGAGTAATCAGGCTGCTCATTTTGGGCCATCTCGATTGCGCATTTCTGCACAGTCCGGGGAACGCCGAGAAATATCTGGTTTGGCTTGGAAAAGCCATTGGACCGCCGTTCGATCAGCCGTGCGGCTTCCAGTTCCCGCAGGGCACGGGTGACACTGGAAATGCTGCTCTGAAGATCTTCCGCCAGCCCTGCCAACGGATAGAGCACATATGCCCGGCCCTGCACATCCACCAGCCGTTCTTCTGCGAAAGGGTCATGCGGTCCAGCAGCAAAACATACGTCAATCGTGCCGTATGGGAAAGGCTCATCTGCAGCAGAAATTTCGGATAAGGGAAATAAGCGGGTAGTGGGGTTTGTGCCTTGATGTACTCTTACTCAAACTTCCTCCTAATCGTTTTCAAAAGTCCTTGCCGAATGGGAAAGTCCTGCACGGGCTTACGCATCCGGCAGGGTTCCGGGGTGCGGGGTGGAAGACCCTGCTGATTACAGGCTCATATCGTAGCTACGCTTCTTGGCTCGCGGTTGCCGTTCGCGCTGCTGCACTTTTGCCGTTTCAAGGATGCTATCAACATTGGCAAGTACCGTCTGTATTTCGGCATTGCGGTCCTTAAAATAGTGGTATGTTTCATACCGTGCGTCCCTCATACGCATAAGAAGTTTCTTCTTTACCCGGAGTTCCTTTATGCTGGGAATTTTTCCGTCAGAAAAATATTGTTTCATATTTTGACGCGCTTCCTTGTACCTGTCGAGTTCATCTGAGTGGACGTTTCTGAAGCTTCTCTTATCGGAGGCTTTCAGGAATTCGCCATAAGTGGATTTTGTAGAAAGATACTGACCGATGTAATGAATCTGCTCATTTATTTTCTTGATTTCACTTTCAGCACATTTTGCATCGTACCGCGCTACTGCCATTTTTTGGTCAATACTTTCTGCAGTTTTATAGAGTTCTTCATAAGAACCATACCCGTGTTCCTACACATAGAGAACCGTCTGTGCCATCTGCTGCAAATTGGAAATCTTGACTTTCTGAGCGTAGGCATAGTTCTGCTGGGCTTTTACGCAATCCTGCAGATTAACAACCAGCCGAAGATTCGACTTGATGTATAGTGCATCCATAGGATCATCGACACGCCACCGCTGCTTTTCTTTCTCGGCTGCGTTACACTTAAAAAGCAATAAAAGATGCGCACGGTCAAAACAGGTTCCCAGCGTTTTGGCCGAAATGAATTTATCTCTGTCTGCCGGAAGATAGCTGAATCGCCCTCGATGGTCTTTTAGCAAAATGCCGTATTCCAGCTTTAACAGATTTTGGAAGTCCATAAAAGACACTGATCTTTTGGCCACATCGGTAATAGCATTTCTGATTTTTTCTTTTTCTGTTTCAAAAGTCGTGCGCATGGGAGTGAGGCCCTCTAGTGTGAGTTCGAAATTGGCAAAGTCAAGATTAACTTGTCCGCGTCGCTTGGCATGATATTCCTGTTCCGACATTTTCTCAAGAGAGGGGGAAAGCAGATCGACCTGATTCAGATTTTCCCTCATACAAATGTCCATCAGCGATTTCTGTAAATACTTCAAATAATCCTTTGTCAAATGATGTTTGTAGCCCGCCTTACAGTCAATAGGACGTTCCATAAAAGCTGCGGCAGAACATCCAGTTTTCGCAGACTGTTGATTACGATATGTACATGAATGTTGCCGCTGCCATTGTGACCGTCCATGTGCGTACAGACCAAAGCCTGATGCCCCGGAAAATTTGCTTTTGCGTATTCCAGCCCAAGCTCCTGTGCCCGTTTCCCCGTCAGGCAATTTTCTGTGCTGTCCCGTGGGTCAAAGCTGATAACGTAATGATGGCTTTTGATTTCATTCTTATTTTTGTTCTTCTGATATTCGCGGTTCAGCTGCTGGCAGGCCGCATCGAAGGAATAGGGTTCACAGTTCAGACCGTCCAGATAAAACTCATCCCGCATGATGCGATTTCCGTTCTGGTCAAGGATCGGAGCTTTCCGAATCTCGTCATGCTTGAAAATCAGATACTCCAGTGCAGCACCATAGCTGGAACTCTTACTTGCGATGTGCTTTAAGATTGCCATAGTTCTTTCCTGCCATTTCTACGACCTGCTCCCGCATTTCAAAAATACAGGAAATCGCATGGTTGATGTTTTCGAGCATAGCGCGCGACTGGATACCGCCGCTGTTGAAGAACGCTGCGATCTGGTTCAGGTTGTTCCCGATGGCGGCAAACTCCCGTGTGATGGCTTCGATCTCGTCCGGGTGGACATAGAACACATACGAGGTATTCACGCGACCTTTCATCAGCATCTGTGCTGCAATTGAGAGAGGGTCATCCCGGCATCTTCTGCCTGCCGGTATAAAAGTTCATGTACTGTTTCTGTAACTCGTGCGGAGATTACTTTTGTCTTTACGATAGATTTCACTTTTTTCTTCGTCCGTGGCATGGGGTCTCCTTTCCAAAATCAAAAATTTGATTTTCCCGGCAGTGCATCTGCACTCCGGCTGTGACCTGCTGCAGCAGGCCACCAATGGGCAAAATCATGTGATTTTGCACGATGTGAGGGTATGGGGAGCACAATCCCCATCAAGATGCCGCCGTAGAAAAATCGCCTGTAGGAGCGATTTCGTATACAAAGGCGAATCTTGCTCTTAACTACCGTCCACTCTGTCCCAGCCCGTTCCTGCCCGATTTTCTCCGGCGTATTTTCCGGTAAGACGCGCAGAATGCACATTCAGTACCAGAGGTATCCTGCTGGGGTGGCTCATGCGATTTTCAAGGTGCGATGTGACTTTGTAAGGAATCGGGGAATTTCATCAGTGATACCGTAGTGAATTGGCTTACTTTTGAAAACACTTCCTATACCCTATACAAACTTTAAGGGGTGTTTTTAAACCGGGTCTTTTGAAAGTTCAAAGAAAATTCATTTTTCCAACGTTCCCCTCTACCTATAACAATCTAAAATGGATTTATGGCAACCAGTTTTTTTAATTTTGTTGAACTACCCAATTTTAGAACATAGATTTTGTTTATTTTCCACTCATAAAACTAGAGGAAAGCCGTTTTACAAAAGATTTTGAAAACCCCTACACTAATAGGAATCCGCAGAGCCGTTTTGGAATACAGTTCTGAAAAAAATTATAATTTTAAATGAAAAGAAAAACGGCAAAGTTCAAAATCGAACCTTACCGTCATTCATAAAGACACTGTATAAAACGAAATGCCCACGATAAGCAGGTGGTGTGCCTGTTCATCGTGGGCATATTGCTATTTTAACGTTGTGTAACTGTTACTGATATTCATGCACTGAAAATTTTTGCAGATTACAGCAGTGCAGTTTCTATCAAGCTATTGCGTTTCTCTTTTTTCAGATATATAATTCAGACAAGCCAATTCGATTTATAGATTTTGTTGGGAGGTTTTCTCATGGCAAAAGATCGTATTGAAAGCAAGTATGTCACTGTGGCCCCCGGTGTGGAGTTACATATCTTGGAAAAAGGCGAAGGTAAACCGTTGGTCTTCATTCCCGGCCTGACCTTCTCTGGTGAGATTTTCAAGAACCAACTGGAGTATTTCTCCTCTGAGTATCGTGTCATTGCTATCGATCCTCGCGGCCAAGGCTATTCTGCCAAAACCGTGGATGGCAACGACTACCTGACTCACGGCCGCGATGTAGCAGGTCTGATTGATGCATTGGGTCTCAAAGATATTGTCCTGATTGGCTGGAGCACGGGCAACCTTGACACATGGAGCTACGTGCAGCAGTTCGGCAAGGACAAGCTGCGCGGCGTTGTGACTATCGATATGTCTCCGCTCCCGCTCTCCCCTGACCCGAAGTGGTGGACTGAGGGCACGATTGAAGAGCTGTCTCAGGTCGCCACGCAGGTACTGACTTCTTCTGAGGGCTGCCGTGAATTCTTCAGCGAATATGCGACTGGTGTTATGATCCAGCATAAGATGAAGCCTGATGAGCTGGAGTATCTGCTGGATATTTCCGGCCGCACACCATACTGGATCTGCCGTCAGCTGTTCTGCGACGCTGTGTTCTCCAACTATCTGGAGACCGCAAAAGACATCGGTGCAACTCTGCCCAGCCTGATGTTCATTGCAGAACACTGGCAGGACATTGCAAAGCCCTTTGTCGAAACACAGCTTCCCGGTTACGACACCTACGTCATGGGCGGTCACCTGATGTTCTATGAGTACCCCGAAAAGTGGAACCGTGTTCTGGAAGACTTTTTGAATAAGCTATAATGTGATTTCCGCCGCCTGTGGTTCATTCCGCAGGCGGATTTTTTGTGTAATCTCCGGGTCACGCAATGACCTCAAACATTGGGTGATTCTTCTTTTCCGCACCCTCTGCGGCATCCGTGTCAGGACGATTTGTTGAACGCTTTCTTCATCTTTTCTTTTGCTTCATCCGGCACGTTGATCAGTCCGAATCGATAGAACATTCCGTATATATATGTCACACCCCGGATATCCCCCAGAGCTTTCGGGCGTTCAACTATTTCTCCTACCTTTTTAATATGGCCCAGAGCCAGCAGCACGGAACTCCACGCCAGGCTTTTACTATTCTCTCTGCGATCAATCCACAGTTCCTTAGTGTATTGCCCATTCCGGCCCTTTCGTATTTCATAGGTAAAAGGTAAACCTGAGTACGTTTTGAAACGCACACCTGCATAAAGAAGAACCACCTCCCACAGATGCTCTTCTGTCGGCTCGGTTCTCAGTTTTCTTACCGCTCTGTATCTCAGCTGCCGCTCTGCTCCTGCGCTGATTTTCTCTTTATCTGCTGTGTTTGGAAAGTACACGCCTTTTTCATAAGGCAGGTACGATGTGACGGAGGCTTTGGATAGGCCAAGGACTGTTGCCGTTGAGAGAATGGAAGTTTTATAGTCCTGCGTTTTTCGATACCTCTCAAACGTGTCCTGTGCCTTCTCCGCCACTTCTGATTCATACACACCGGCTGTGATGAGCAGCTTTCTCACTTTGATTGGGTTTAGGTTTAGCACATCGGCGATGGATTGGAGGGAGCAGTCCTCCTCATAGAGCGCCACAGCCGCATCTATCTGATTTTTCAGATTCTTCCCGGCATCGTATTCCGGCTTTAACTTTTTCCGGCCGCCGCCAGGCTTTCTGGCTTTATATGCTCTTTTCTCTCCCATAATTATTCGTGCAGTTCCAGCGGCAGTCCATCCGGGTCGTGGAAGAATGTCATCTTCTTGCCGGTGTAATCATCCACACGGATTGGCTCACATTCAATCCCTACCTCCGCCAGCTCATTCACCGTCTGCTCCACACTCTCTACACAGAAAGCAAGGTGACGCAGCCCACATGCTTCCGGGCGGTTCACACGCTTCGGCGGTTTTTCCTCAGCGAAAATCTCCAACTCTGTGTGCTCATTGACACGCAGATCCAGCTTCCAATCCTCGCGTTCCGGGCGGTAGTTTTCTCTGATGACCGAGAAGCCCAGCTTGTTCACATAGAAATCCTTTGCGGCTTCGTAGTCAGATACGATGATTGCAATGTGGTGTATTTTTGATAAATTCATTTTGCCTACGCTCCATTTCTTCTATTTTCGTTACAAACTATATATCAACCTTCAAAAATACCGAGTGAACTCCTGGAGTTCAGTTTGTCCACACGGCATTTATTTTTGTTAATGGTTTTCTTGTTTATTTCAGCTTTTCCAGAATCTCGTCCGCGCTCATGCCACTTGCCAGCAACTTCTTCAGCACAGCCTCTGCCTCGGTCTTCTTAGCCTCCTCAGCGGCCTTTGCATCTGCCTTTGCCTTCTTCGCTTCCAGCGTTGCCACTTCTTTTTCGGCCTTCTTCAGAGCAGTCTTCTTCTCTTTCAGATCAGCCTTCAAGGTGTCAATGTTTGCGGTGATGGATGCGATCTCAGCAGTCAGGGAAGTGATAGATTCCTGCTTCTCCGCGATCTGGGATGCGTAGTCTTTAGTGATATTGGTTTTGGGACGGTTTTTGCTGCCTTTCGTTCTGGGCATAGGTGATAACCTCTTTCCTTTTATTGTGGTTTAAGTGTTGTAGATTGTTGGGTTGAGGGCAATGTGTTCACACTTTTTTCAGATATTTCAAAATAATATTATAATCATCCCACAACCGTGACTGCTTTCGAATATCAAAATTATCTTGTGTAATAATTCTACTCAATTTTTTGTAAGTTCCAACTTCCTGTCCAACATAAACTGATTTCCATGCTCCATAGAACTGATCTCCCGTGATATCAATAATAATTCGATCATCGGTAATAAGCCATGCATGATTGGTCATTTCAGCTTCATAGTATCCATTCCTTTGGCTTGTGTGAATCCTGTATTTTTCCCACAAATAAAAGCCAAGCAAATCACATGTGTCATCGCAACACCCACCTGGAAATCTATGCATCCGATCTCGGAAATTAAATTCTCCGTTTGTTTTCGCTGCTACAATTGCTTCTCGAAAATGAAATGCAATCTGGTAAAGTTCATTTTCTCCCACAGTACTCCTCCCATAAATATCTTTTTACGGTTGTGTAGAAGTACTTGGCTCAAGTCTAAAAGCACGATCCATAAAATCTAATATTGCTTCATAGAATTTCATCACATCAGCATATTCAATGTATAACTGAGAGTCTTCTTCTCTATATCCAATATTAAATTTATCACATTTCGGCTTGAGATCATCTTTAATTCGTCCACCATTATGCACAACCATATTTCGGCAATCACGAATCGTAGTAATATACTCCCAACTCTGATCAGCTTTGAATCCGCTTATACCGACCACATCTTTTAGATATTTTGCTGCACGTTCCAATCCTGCACCTTTTACATCCTTAAGTTCTGTAGTAAGCTGCCCTAAGTCTTTATGTATCCGACACAGCGTATTAACTGCCTCTTCAAGTAAAGAAACCATCGTCAATAATAACGAATACTGTGTCAAAATATCCACCCTGCAGGCTTAAAGAGTCCCGCTCGTCATTGCCCAGCTTTCTGTTCTAAAATCGTCTTTTTCTCTTGCTTCTTGCGCCATATCTCTATACGCTTTTGTGACAAGATCAATCGCCATTTTATTATTATCAATTACACTTTTGAAAGGATAAAAATCACAGTGTGCAAGATATAACGCCATATCCCGGCCTTATGCATATCGTAACCATCTATTGTCGGAAACAAAACATTACCTTCGATGCTATTGTAATTTGACATGCTTTTTTATTCCTTTCCTTTATCTTTGTATCATTCTCACATCTCAGCCGACCATAAGATCGTTGCCTGCTGCTCACCACGAAGAGGTGTGTGATTATTCGAGCAGCATAGGGAGCTCCTGCTCCCAGTATATCACAATTTCATCCAGTTTTACAGACGCTTTCTTGCCTTCATCGCTACACAGTAACACACGCCACCTAGCGCTCCGCCTACTGTGTTGTAGAAAATGTCTGATAGTTGGAATGTTCCTAGCCGTAGCAGTAGCTGTAACATCTCTATGCTTATCGAAAAGATAAATGCTATCTTCCAGCTATACCACAGTATCTTCTTCCAGCCGTTTCCAATCTTCTCTCCGAACGTCCACATCACTACTGCTGAGAATGGCACCATCATGATCACGTTCTCAATGCACTCAGTTGTAAGTTTCTGCTCGCCGTTCACGGTCTCCCAGATGCCCCAGCCACCCATGACATTTGACAAAGGATTTAGCCACAGGTTCCGATTCAGCAGCGTTCGGAACAAGATCATCGATGTCACGAAAACCAGTAAGAACATCTTCCGAAAGAACACGCTCTCTTTAAATTTCTGATACCAAGTCACTATGGCGCTCTTCCATCCTTTGCCTGCTGCGGTAGGCTCATACGCATACAGATAGAAAAACATGGCCAAAAAGGAAAGAAGAAGCGAAAAGCCAAACGGCTCATATAGCGCAGTTAGGATGTTTGTGAGGATCTTCCCGAATAAATCAATAGTTTCTTTCATCATTGTTTAGAGATCACTGAACAGGTCAGCCTTGTACACGCCGTTTTCCAGCATCTTCTTGAAGCTGTCCTTAACAGCTGCGACATCCTCGTGATAGGTCATGCCGTACCAGGTATCGTTTGTTTTCAATACTTTGACAGACATCTTTCCCTGCTCCAGCAGTTCACCAATGAAGATAGGAATCAGATACTCTGCTTTCAGCGGATTGCTGGGTACTTCTTTCTCGAAGAACCCCTTGAAGCCCTCCTCCAGCACATCCAAAAAATCAGGAGTCAAGCCCCACATATTCATGGAAACCAGAGAATTCACATCAACCACTACGCCATCTGCTTCTGCTCCGGTTGCCGTCTTTACAATGTTCTTAGTCTCAACAATCTCAGTCAGATTGTTCTGCTCGTCCATTTTGCAGATACCACGAGTCACGCCGCCGTTATCGGACAGTGTGTTTTTCAGCACAAAGCCTGCCATGCAAGACTTGCCACCATTCACCAAATACTCATGGACGGCTTTGAAGCCTTCCTTTCCATAGTAATCATCTGCATTTATGACAATGAACGGGGTCTTGATGACATCCTTTGCTGCAAGGACTGCCTGACCCGTCCCCCAAGGCTTTGTACGTCCTTCCGGCAGAGTTCCCTGAATGTCGTTGATATCCTGGAAAGCGTAGTCCACAGTTACATCATGAGACGCGCAAATAGAGGCAATACGGTCTCCGATGACTTCTTTAAACTCCTTCTCGATATCCTTGCGGATGATAAATACCACATGATTGAAACCAGCTTCAATCGCATCATGGATTGAGTAATCCATAATGATATGTCCAGCATCATCCACTGGCTCCAACTGTTTGATTCCTGTTCCAAAACGGCTACCGATACCGGCTGCATGATAAGTAACGTTGTTTCATAACTTCTTCCTCTTACTAACTTTTATTCTACTGTCACACTCTTCGCCAGATTTCTTGGCTTATCCACATCCAGGCCCTTGGCTACAGACACATAGTAGCCGAGTAGCTGCAACGGAATCACTGCCAGGCTACCAACAAAGTGCTCGTCCACCTTTGGAACATAAACTGTGAAGTTTACCTGATCTTCGATTTCATACTTGCCATAAGTAGTGAGCCCCATCAGATAAGCACCACGGCTCTTGCACTCCAACATATTGCTGATAGTTTTTTCGTAGAGTTTGCTTTGGGTCAGCACGCCGATGACCAGCGTTCCCTGCTCAATCAGACTAATAGTTCCGTGCTTCAGTTCGCCAGCTGCATATGCCTCCGAGTGAATGTAGCTGATTTCTTTCAGTTTCAAACTACCTTCCAAGCAGACAGCATAGTCAATGCCACGACCTACGAAGAACACATCGTGTGCATTGGCATACTTTGCTGCAAACCACTGAATGCGCTCTTTATCTTCCAAAGTTTTCTGCATCTTCTCCGGGAGAGTCAACAGTTCAGAAATATAGTAGCTGTACTGTTCTTCAGTGATTTTTTCTCTAACCTTCGCAAACTGAACCGCCAGACAATACATAGCCGCCAATTGTGCACTGTATGCCTTAGTCGTTGCAACAGAGATTTCTGGACCAGCAAGGGTGTAGAACACTTTGTCCGCTTCACGGGCAATACTGCTGCCTACCACATTGACGATTGCCATTGTGGTTATGCCTTTTTCTTTTGCAAGTCGCAGTGCAGCCAATGTATCTGCTGTCTCGCCAGACTGGCTGACAACGATTACAAGTGCTTTCTGATTGAGCGGCATTTTACGATAGCGGAACTCAGATGCAAGTTCCACACGCACCGGAATATCCGCTATATCTTCCAGCACATACTGAGCAGCCATGCCCACATGCCATGCAGAGCCACAGGCAACAATATAAATCTGCTCAAAGTTTTTAATTTCGTCCTCGGTGATCTCCACACTGGATAGTCGATAGCGCCGTTCTTGATTACGGAATTAAGAGTATCCTGGACAGCTTTCGGCTGCTCATGGATTTCTTTCATCATGAAATGCTCAAAGCCGCCTTTTTCAGCTGCTTCTGCATCCCACTTGATCTCGGTGGTCTGCTTCTCGATTTCATCACCATTCAGATCATAAAAGTGAGCCTCACCCGGAACGAGCTTTGCGAACTCAAGGTTGCCAATGTAATACACGTTGCGAGTGTATTTCAGAATTGCCGGGACATCCGAAGCCACATAGGTCTCACCATCCGCAATGCCGATGATCATCGGGCTATCCTTACGTGCCACCCAGATCTCGCCCGGATAATCCCGGAACATCAGCTCAAGAGCGTAGGAACCACGGACACGCACCATCGTCTTAGCGATGGCATCAATAGGACCGAGGTTGTACTTTTTATAATAGTAGTCCACCAGCTTGATGACCACTTCCGTATCCGTCTGACTATAGAATGTATAACCGTGCTTCAGCAGCTTTTCTTTCAGTTCGGTATAGTTCTCGATGATGCCGTTATGTACGCCAACGACCTCAGACTCCACTGTGCCGGAACCAGAACGGGTACAGTTACCTGAAACATGCGGATGTGCATTGGTTTGGCTCGGCTCACCGTGAGTTGCCCAACGAGTATGACCAATACCACAGGTTCCTTTCAATGCCTTGCCGCCATCTGTTTTCTCGATCAGATTGGACAGGCGCCCCTTCGCTTTCACAACCTGTGCCAGATTTTCTCCGTCACGGACAGCCAGTCCAGCCGAGTCATATCCTCTATATTCCAGTTTTGACAGACCGTCCAGCAGGATCGGTGCTGCCTGTCGATTTCCTGTAAAACCAACGATTCCACACATAGGTTTTGCCTCTCCTATTATTCATTTTTCTATGATACTTTTCCACTTACACAAAACGACTCCGGACACTGCCAGAGTCGTCATTGACTTTATACCTTATATCCCTTTTCGCAGATCACATTGACCACTTCATCAACATACTTCTGGCAGGTATCATGGTCAGGTGCTTCCACCATCACACGAACGACCGGCTCAGTACCGGACTCACGAACCAGAATACGGCCGGTATCGCCCAGTGCCTCAGCAACCTTAGACACGGCTTCCTGCACAGCAGGATCATTCTGTGCAGCCTTCTTATCGGTCACACGAACATTCTCCAACACCTGCGGATAGATCTTCAGCGGTGCCGCCAACTCGCTCATTGGCTTCTTCTTAGCCAGCATGACTTCCATCATCTTCAAACTGGTTAAGATACCATCGCCGGTGCTGGCATATTTGGAGAAGATGATATGACCACTCTGCTCACCACCGATACGACAGCCGTTCTTCGCCATGTACTCGTATACGTACTTGTCGCCCACAGCAGTCTTGGCGTAACCAATACCTTGCTCATCAAACGCTTTGTACAGACCAAAGTTGGACATAACAGTCGTAACCACAGTATTGGTCAACAGCTTGCCACGCTCTTTCATATAGCAGCCATAGATATACAGGATATGGTCGCCAGTGATGACATTACCCTTCTCGTCCACGCACAGGCAGCGGTCGGCGTCACCATCGAAGGCAAAACCAACATCCAAACCCTTCTCCACAACAAACTTCTGCAGACCCTCAATATGCGTAGAACCGGCGTTGTTGTTGATGTTCGTGCCATTCGGCTTGTTGTTTATGACATAGGTATCAGCACCCAGGGCATCGAAAACGCTTTTAGCGATATTCCAAGAGCTGCCGTTGGCGCAGTCTAGGCCGACCTTGACACCCTTGAAGGAATAGATACCGAGACTGATCAGATAGCCCATATAACGATTACGACCTGCCACGTAGTCCACCGTGCAGCCGATGTGCTCACGACGAGCAAAGGGCAGTTCCGGCCAGTCCTTATCGAACACATGGAGCTTTCCGTCGATATAATCCTCCACCAGCAGCAGGGTTTCCTCCGGCATCTTCTCGCCGTAGCAGTCGATCAGCTTGATGCCGTTATCATAGTAGGGGTTGTGGCTTGCGGAAATCATAATGCCACAGTCGAAGTCATCCACGCGGGCAATGTAGGCCACGGACGGGGTAGTCGTAACATGCAGCAGGTAGGCATCCGCCCCGGAGGCTGTCAGGCCCGCGACCAAGCTGTATTCGAACATGTACGAACTCCGACGAGTATCCTTGCCGATGACGATACGGGCGGGGTCGGTATCTCCCTTGCGCTCACGTAAAGCATTGTAATACCAACCCAGGAATCGGCCTACTTTGTAGGCATGGTCTGCTGTTAATGTAATTCCGGCTTCACCACGGAAGCCGTCCGTTCCAAAATACTTTCCCATTTTTCGTTATTCCTTTACTTTTTTCCTTCCCACCATCCATGGCGCAACTCTTACAACAGCCTCATATGCCATACTGCATATTGCCATCGTAATAGCTACCATGACCAATAAGAAGTTTTCTCTCACTACATCTGTTCCCATGTGCAGCGAAATTGACACGATTTTTAACATCCCTCCACATAGAATCACGATCAAAAAAATCATATTATTTTTTTATCATTCTGATAATTTTACTGGAAGCACTGTTTTTCAGCATAAACACACACAAAAAATACACCAAAACAGCTATTACAATCTCAACAAGCAGTCTCATCCATACAGCTTGTCCAAAAAATAGTTTATGGCATAAAACAAGCGTGAGCGACATGACGAACGCTGATGTTAATATTGAAAAAACATCTCTACAACACATATTGACTTTAATCGTTCTTCTTGTTGCTACAATCATGCTTATGGATACAGTAAATTCAGCTATGACAGAGGCAATCGCAGCTCCGTTTTGTGTAAGAGTAGGAATTAACAGGTAATTTAATACTGCATTGACGACTGTTCCAATTAAGACACAAGCTAAATAACTTTTTCTTTACCAGCGGTGAGCAACAGCTGACAAAAAACCCCACCAGACAATGGCATCAATACAATAAGAATTGATAAAATTCTAATCGTACTAATAGCCGGCAAAAACTCAACGCCAAAAAGCACTTCCACAATTTGGTCTGCGACCAATATTATTCCACAACAACACGGTACAGATATTAAAAAAGTTACATTGAGAAACTGTCTTGACAACTTTTTTATCTCACTTTTATTATCCTCGCTAAAAAGATAACTAAATCTAGGCATCAAAACAGCGGAAATACCTGTTAACGTATTTGCAACAGCTTTAACAATTTTCGTAGAATTAGAATAGTATCCTACGCTTGTAGCATTAGACATCACTGTAAGCATTGACACATCAAGTAAAGAATATATCTCAATGGCGATAACAGAAACGAAAAACGTCATAATAGGTCTAATGTGTTTTTTCAAGGAGATATTGCAAAAGCTTAATTTCACATACCTTTTTAGATTGATAAAATTCAAAACATAATTTCCAATGCTACCGAAACAAATAATAAAAGCATATGCAACTAAATCACTTTTTTTCCTGACAAAAATAAAAAGCAACAAAATGGATACTATTTTTATAACAAGGCTACGAATCATAATATATTCATATTCTTCATAGCCTTGATAAACCCATTCAATATTAATGACATTAAATACGATAATACTAGAGAAAATCAATGCCAGTGCCGTATTCGAATTATTAATCTTAAAACAGAATGCAGTGATCAGATATACAACGGTTGCTATAATGGAGGATATGAAATTAATCGTAAAAAGTTCCGAAAAAGTTTTGTTACAACTATTTTCATCTCTTTTTGATTGAGCAATTGCTCTTACACCATAAGAAGGGATTCCTAGCGCAGCTGCCATGCTAAAATAAGTCGCCAGGTTTTGTGCTGAGGAAACTTCTCCAATTCCTGCCGCTCCTAAAACTCGTGATATATAAGAAACCGTCACTAGAGGAAAAACGACGGATAACCCTTTATTAATCATGCTAAAAGCCGAATTTCTTGAAACTGATTTCCCCATTGACGATTACCCCCTTTCACATAAAGATTACTTTTTAATCACGATAAGACTCTATCAATGATGGAATTGATATATGTGCTATCATTATCATAAACATCTGAACAAGTTTTCACGCCACTCTCATTAACATACTTTCCTTCAATGGTTTCCCTTAAAATTGCATGTCTTAGATACCACATATATTCAACATCAACATGTCCAATATCCACAAATTGATATCCCTCATCACACAACTGCGACGCTAGAATAGAAGCTGTAGGTCCTAATGCACCTAAAATCAACGTATCCTTTTCCACATTCAATCTTATTGAAGATTTTATAGCTTCTAGCTTGCTATATGCATTTTCTGCCGGACAAATAATCCGCTTTATAGAAGTTGCATTATCAAACAAGTCGTTGCCCATCCCCAATTTTGTTTTTTCGCCTTCGACGATAACTACATCTCTTTTATCCCATATTCTCTTCAACAAATCGAAGATCTTGGCACTATAATTTCTATCTCTATAATCAATATATGGTCTTGTTATGCTCGCATCACTATACACCCTGTTTACATCCATAAATTTCACTAGTCGGGAAAGAAAATTGGCACGAATAATTCTCCAATGCATTTTCGCATAAAGATTGCATTTGGATGAATCAAACACTCCGTGAGGAATTCCAACCAATAAGTTTTCATTATCGTTTTTAAATGCCAAAGTCAAATCTCTCGCAAACTCAGCTGAATAGTCTTGAAAAGAAGAGATGCGCTCACCTGACATCCACATAAACTCTCCATCACCAAATCGGCTAAGTGATTTCCGCTCCTTGACAATTAATGACACTGTTTCTTCATCCGAATAAAATTTAATATCCGGAATTTGAGATTTGTCCTTTAACGCCTTCAGATATTCCGGAACAGTCCTTATCACATTGTAACTGTATACCAACTTATCGGGTAACAATTTTTTTATCTTTTTCTTCCACGTCATTCAGCTATTTCCCCTTCCCGAATTCTTTGCATTTTAATTCCGTAAAGCAGCACGATGATTGCCAAAAATTTTGATGAAAATGTTATTTCGACAGTTGCCAGTAAGACAAACACATATGCCAACGCTGTTAGTGATCTGACATCACTATGGTTTATGTTGCAAAGATTCTTCGGTTGTTTCATTGCAATACATAGCCATATAGCCAGCAGCATTGTTCCAAAAACTCCTATTTGCTGTATCCAATCAAATATGCCATTCTGCGTATCTACTATTCCGTACCTCATTAACACTTCATATCCCGTACCATATCCAAATCCCCAAAGCCAGTGACCCTTCATGATATTAGGAAGCATTGAATAGATCAAAGTTCTAAATGATAATGTAACATCTTTACCTAGTAATTGTGTTATGACATATGTAACCACACTGTTAGAAAGAATCACCTCAACAAAAACTGCAAAAAGCAGACTTGCCATCAAAGCGACAAAAAAAATCTTACCGCTTAAAAAGAGTCCAATATTTTTTTCATTCAGCCATAAAAACAGCAGCAACGCAACAGTACCCACTATACCAGTAGCCGCCCCCAATTCTATAGATATTGTCATTGTCATTATAAAAAATAAAACTAGAATTGCATTATTAAGTGAACTTTCTCTAACTGTTCGCAGTCTAACATTTTTATCAGCAATGAAAAATGAAATAAGATAAAAATGCATATAAACCACTTGAAATTTTGTTCCTACAAGAAACACATCTCCTCCATATTGTAGATGAATAGTTGTAAACAGTATCAAAAAATCTGTAGCTATCACAACTAATAGGGTCATTCGATAAAAAACCTTAATTAGATTCTGCATTTCCTCTCGTTGACAAAACATTTCCACTGTTAACACAAATTCCACTAATGTTGCCGTAAAAACAATAGCTGCCAAAAACGGATTCCTATCCGTGTAGCCATTCCTATTAATATACGATACGATCAGTGTCGCTAAACAAAAGAAGCTATGCCGACATTCAGTCCTCGATAAGTATTCCTAGACAAAATCTTAATATTTGATGCTATCATCATTGCTACTACAACAAGGAGGAAATACTTTATGGGATTGTATGAAATATATGTTGTTGAAAAAAAGACAAGTAAATATACTAATACAGCATGTATTGTTGAAATTTTAATCTTCATTCGCTTTGTTCCTTTACGCAATTAGTACATTTCTCAAAACATTTTTCTATAAACTCATCATAGGAAGAAAACATTGCTTTATGTGCACGCATATATTCAACAGTATCCAGTTCATTTTTGCATAATGCGATTTTATTTCTAAATACATCATTTTTTTGTGCCTCTTCAGCCGTTTCAAATAGCATAAAGTACTCATGGAACACTTCTTTCCCGGGTCTTTTTTCCATATCTATCAAAATACTCAACAGCAAGTTCTTTGGCTTCATTGAATTGTGCTCGTTCTCTTTTTTCATAATATTCATCTATTGACATAATTCGTTTTGCTGGCACACCTGCATACACGCCATTGTGATCACAACTAGAAGTGACAACGCTCCCTGCACCAATGATTACATTGTTACCAATTTCAACATTTCTGGTGATAATAGTGTTCATTCCGATGAACACATTATCACCAATTTCCACTGTACCGCTCGCTCCTAATATAGCTCCCGGATTCTCTGAAACACCCTCATATAGCTTGAGCACCGACCAAGAGTAATCATGTGTTAATATTTTAACCCCCTCAGTGATACGCACATGATTTCCAATTGTTATCATCCATGGATACTGTTCATCAATCAATGTTTTGGATGGGACATATATAGTACAATCCTCACCTATTTTCACACCGATTCTTCGGAGATAATCTATATATGTTTCAGATGAGTATCTTTTTCCATATGCAATTTTCTTTAAAACTTCTTTGACTCCCATGAATTATCTCCTCACCCTTTTGCCTTTAACATCCAATAGCAAAGTTCTTTCTGCCGTTTTTTATTGCTTCGAGTAATAATTTTCGCAACATTTTTTCTTTTGTCAGCGGAGTCTTATTTATAACTTCCTGCAACACTACATCGTTTATAACTGTTTCAAGCTGCTTTAACTGTTCTTTTTTAGGCTACTCTGCCCCAACGATCATCTTCATTACCTTCATTTTTGCACCTTTACTTTTAGAGATATTCTTTTATCAACCATAATGGGGTAATCCATTTCCACTTCACGCACCATGTCACAAATCTGTACTTTATTGGCATTTGAAAAATCGGATACGTACTGATTATTTTTCTAATAGTTGTATCATTTATCATTATTCGTATGTTTTTCTTCGCTACTGTAGAGTTCTTATTACCAACCATTTCGCTTTTTATACACATACGCAATCTTGTCAATAGATGCCTCTCAAGCCTCAATTTACAATTCTCGTATATTCCACACTCTTTGCTACGTCTAATCAATTCATAATATAGTACTAGTTCTTTAGCAAATCTATCTGTTTTATATGTCTGCGTTAGTGACTTCTCGTTAACAATATAATGATAAAATTTTTGATTAATAACTGCAGCCCTCTCACAACTCATCATAAAATCAATATTAAAAGGAATATCTTCAGATATCAAATCTCGTTCTGAAACAAACTGCAATTTCAAACTATCTATTATTGCTTTCCTATATATATTTCTCCACACACTGCAGGAAACATACTTTGAACCGTCATCCGAAGGATTTAAACCCAACTGTGTATATAATAATTTCTCTCGCAATTCTTGTTGATTATAAAACCCCTCATGCATAGGTGGCACATAGTTTTGATTCAAGACTGCACCATCCGTGCGTTCCTTATAATTGTCGACGCGAACAAAATCTGCATCATATTTTTTTGCAGAATTATACATTGATTCAAACATATCTAAATCAACATAATCATCCGAATCTACAAATGCTATATATTCGCCAGTCGCAACCTTCATTCCTGAATTGCGTGCGTATCCCAGTCCACCATTCTTTTTATGAATAACTATGATTCGAGAATCCTGTTTCGCATATTCATCGCACATCCTTGGACAGTCATCCGGTGACTGATCATCTACTAGGATAATCTCAATGTCTTGCAATGTCTGGTTACAAAGTGACCTCACACATCTATCTAAATATTTTTCTACATTGTAGATTGGAACAATTATGCTAATTTTAGGCATTGCTCTTTCCCCGATTAATTCTAATAATATAATTATGCATATTAAGTACACTTCTCACAGTTTTCACATCATCCCTATTACCCATGATAACGCCGAGGAATTGGTGACCTCCTGAGAGTACTTCATGCATTGCATTAATTCCAAACAATTTTTTTCCATACAAGCCACGATCTACACCATATTCCGGTTTCATTCTATATACAATATCTGGATAATTTTCTACTTTCGCACCTTCATAGATTTCTTCACGCCTTTTCACCCAAATCATTATAGGTTGACCATGATCTTCAATTTGCAATAGTCCATCAATAATCTTCTGTCGCATTACTTCATATTCTTCGTCAGAATCAAACTCAGATCGATTTACCATAATTCCACCGAATGGATTACAGCCATCAAATTTGGGTGCGTACACTTTCTGCTTTTTATCCGAAAAAACATAATCTGCGTTCTTTACCTTATGTGCAAACTTAAACTGCTTAAAGAATTTAGTACCTGACTCAACAATATGAAAAGTAGCCAAAAATCTAAACATAGAGTTTTTGGCGTACTCGACCGCTCTTTTTTTCTTGCTCTTGTCCTTGATTATCCCCTGACTAATTAACCATTGATTAATATAAAATGTTTTTTCACAGCGTTTACCGTGTCCGTGGTCACTGATAACAATAATATTGTATTCACTTCCATACTCATCCATTATTCTTTTTACATTTTTTTCCATTAACTTATACATCTCAAGAATGGAGTTCTGAAGTTTGTTCTTTCCAGGATAAGTTCTGTCACTTTGGTCGGTATACCGCCATAGAAAATGCTGCATTCGATCTGGTGTGGTAACACCCAGAAAAGCAAAATCATATTGATCCTTCTTAAAATACTTATGGAAAGTATCAAACTGCCTCTGTGATAATTCCATCGTATTCTCAAAAACTTTGGCATTTCTTTGTCAGTCGGGTGGTCAACCATTCCTCCAATAGAAGGCATAGTCTTCATATCTACTAAATCAGGGCGATTTGTGCTAACATCTCCGCCTCAAACACGGGACCACAAATCATCAATCCATTAACATTCCAAGCTGGATATGCCATAAATGGATTAAAAATGAATACTTTTTTTCCTTCTTCACTCAATACATCCCAAAACGAGTGCCCTTGAATAACAGAGTAGTCTCCTTTAACTTTATTTTTGAAGTCAAGGTAATCAATTGATTCAAGCACTCCATGTTCTGCTGGATTGAGCCCCGTATATATAGTAGTCCAAGACGGAATCGAATCCGCTGGAACTACTGATTCTAAAGGACACAGTTTTTTATTATCATATAATTTTTTGAAGAAATGGAATTTATCAAGATTTTTTTCAATATATGTATAATCAAGCCCATCCAAAATGACCATGATCGTTTTCTTTTTTGTATCCAATTTTATGCGCCTCCAAACAAATATTTATCAGTCTAAAACTACTTTTTTAATCTGAGAGTTCACTTTTTCAAAAGGCTGTTCTCCATCAACTGTAATCCATTTATTTCCTTTTGCCAGGAATTCATAAATCTCATAGCGCTTGTTCAAATAGTCCATATTGGGAATATCATTTTTTCGCTTATAGCAGGTTTCAGGAGATACGCGAATATATACATAATTATCCATTCGTGGAAAAAGAAATCTATATTTTTGTATTTCCTTACTAATTCTATCTGGAGAAAAACCGAAATTAATTCCCTGATCAACAAACAAGTCAAGATAAAAACGGTCAAAAATTATATTTTTACCCGTCAATATAAAAGATAACGTTTTTATGTGAAATTGAAAAAAATAATCTACCAGCGCAAAAAACATCCACGTTCCTCGCATTATGGGATTTCTAAATATTTTTCCCTTTAAACCAGCCTTAGTATTATAATCAGCATTTAATTCCGCCTGCTTTACTCCGCATTTTCCGTCAACTTGGACATTCATCTTGATGTTCTTATTCTTATCAGATACCTTTTTCTCCATCAACATATAAACCGGCTTTAAGAGCGTCGGTTTCCAACGAACCCATAAAAAATTATAATCTGAATAATCAGAATCCCGTTTCATCTTTTCAATATTTGCAGACTTACCAGAACCATCCAAGCCAATCAAAGCAACTCTTTTACCCATTAATCTATTCTCCTATATTAATTATCCTCTGAAGATTATCAATAGAATTCTTCCAATCATATTCCAACACTGCTTGTCTGTTATTGACTTCTGTCTTTAACAATGCCTTTTCCAATGCCTGGTTTAATGAATCCGAATCTAACGCATCGATAAAAAGAAAACCCTCTTGTTCTCTAAAAGCAGTCAGTTCTCCATATTCTGTTGTTACAATCGGCAAGTTACAAGAAGCTGCCTCAAGAACGGACAATGGAACATCAATACAATTTTCGATATCCATTACGGGAAACAAATAGACATCTGCTAATTGATATATTTCCTGAATACTCTGCAAATAAGAATCTATTATGGTCACGTTACCTCTATTTTCAAGCAAAGTTCTAATTGAGCTATCCTTCTCAGATTCTGTGACCGAACTAACTACCAGTATAATATGATATTGATTATTAATTTCTGCTAGTTTGTCAACATTTCGACCGCCTTTTAAGTGCCCAACATGTAAAACAACTTGTTTATTAGTTGGAATATGGTACTTTTCTCGAAGAAGTATTTTCTTTTTATCATCTACTGGAACGAATGTCTCTGTATCAATTCCTGTCTTTAAATAGAAAGCCCTATTGCCAACTATTTTTTTATAAAACTGGTAAGATGCCTCCGACAAAGCTATTACTTTTGCGCCACTCAGAATTAAAAACAGCTTTGCTAGGGGATTCATTTGATACCTCAACGCGAATAAAACTCCCTCTTTTCTTCTTGAAAAAAAAGAAAGAATGAATGTACGCAAACAACTTGCCGTTGTGTTAGATGCAAATGGTATATATAAAACAGGTTCTTTCTTTTGGTGCATTATCTCACATAAGCGCTCATTCAAAAAAAATTTGTTCAATGACATGTGAATATCAGAATAATCCGGTTTACGTTCAAAAGAAATAACCATGGTGCTAGCATCTGCTTTTTTCAGTCTCTTTGTAAGACTATTAGCCACCTTTAAGCATCCTTCATCAATTTTATTTGTTAGACAATCAGATAATACAATCATAATTTTTTCCTTTGTACGTTTACTTCTTCTAGAAATATTCTACCCTCTTCATTTTCTTCATAACTCAAGCTAAAATAATTGAGTCCGCATTTTTCTCTTGTTCTTACCGCTGTCTTTTCACCCATTACTTTGTCTCCATCTGCTGTGCGATATCGGCATCCACAATTTCCTCGCCGGTCTTATGCTTCAGCTGTTCCTTGGATGCCTCACTCAGACCGTTGTTGATCACGCAGTTCATATCGCAGGTGCTGCACTTATCCAGTTCCTCTTTGGTAACTTTTCCATCACGGTAGTCACGGCAGATTTTCAGCTCATACATGCTGTACGGATGCTTGGTGAACAGAGCCTTAAACTTGTGAACCAGAACCCAGGTAGCAGGCTTCCAGATGTACTTGTGCATAGCCGGGGAAACAGAACCGATCATCCAGCAATCGCGGTCACAGCAACGAACCTTCGCACGAACCTTCTCGGCTTCCGGGCTGTTCCACAGCTCATCCCAGGTCTGATTGTTCAGGTTGCCCATGACTTCCTTATCCTTGGTACCATTGCAAGGCATAACATCGCCATACGGATCAATGAAGAAGGTATCAAAGCTCATGTCGCAAGGCAGCAGACGCTTCTGGCCGTAGATGTAGTTGATCAGGCCGTGGTTAAAGTATGCACGGAACCACTTTTTCGGGCTGTTACTACGAAGCAGTTCGTTAACCAGATTCTCGAAGTTCTTTGCGACCATCGGACGGTCGTGGATGATGTTCTTGGCCTCAACGAAGTAGAAGCTGTTATGCAGAGAAGCCGTAGCAAACTCCATGCCCATCTCATCGGAAATCTTGTACAGAGGAACCAGATCAGGAGCATTTTTATCCTGAACGGTCATGCCGAAGCCAACGTCCTTCATGCCCATTTCACGCAACTTCTTCAGCGTACCGTAGCCACGCTGGTAGCCGTTTTGCAGACCACGGATCTCATTGTTGGTCTGCTCCAGACCTTCGATAGAGATACGGATACCGATCTGCGGGAATTCCTTGCACAGATCAACGATACGATCGGTGAAGAAACCGTTCGTGGAAATAACGATACGATCAGACTTCTTGTACAGTTCACGCACGATATCCTTCAGGTCGGTACGGATGAACGGCTCACCGCCGGTAATATTGGTAAAGTACATCTTTGGCAGCTTCTTGATGGTTTCGATGCTGATTTCTTCTTCCGGCTTGGAAGGTGCTTTATAACGGTTGCACATAGAGCAACGAGCGTTGCAACGGTAAGTGACGATGACCGTACCATTCAGTTTCTTTTCGTTATTGTTAGCCATTTTTCTAATACCTCTGTCTCTCTTTTTATCTATAAACCTTCATAATTTTCTCGTAATACTCATCAATGGTATCAAAGCTGATATCCTTACAGTTCGCACTGTACTCCGCACACAGCTTCTTATCACCCCAGAGCTTCTCGATCTTCTTCTTCAGATCTTCGGCATTACCGCTCTCAAACAACTCGCCGGTCTTACCAACCTGAATCAGTTCCGGGATGCCACCGATGTTCGCTCCCAGCACCGGCGTGCCGTACATCTGGGATTCCATTACGGAGAACGGGCAGTTCTCATACCACTCAGACGGGTAAATGGAGAACCGTGCCTCACGGATCAGCTTCTCCAGTGCTTCGCCTTTCTGGAAACCAACGTTCTTGATGTTCTTAATACCATTTACTGTCTCTTCCAGCGGGCCAGTACCGGCGAAAATGAACTGCACATCCGGCAGTTCTTTACAGACCTTGATGAGCGTGCCGATACCCTTCTCCTCCGAGAAGCGGCCGAAGTAAAGGACGTAGTCCTTCTTTTCCGTTTCCTTCCACTCCACCTTATCGATGAAGTTGTGCATTGCCACGGTTTTTGTTGCAAACAGAGGATTGCTGTCCATCTTGCTCTTCATGAACTCAGAGCAGCAGATCATGGTATCAATGTACTTGTAGGTACCCTTCCACTTCCAGAACTCAGCCTCCATCATGCCGATGGCAGACTTCGCCGTGGAACCGTGGATGCACTTTCCTTTCATGCAATTCATGAAATGGCCGCCGAGGCACTTCTCACAGTTCTGGTGGGTGTTCGGATTGTTCAGCATGTGGTTTGGGCAGACCAACTGATAGTCATGTGCCGTGAAGATGATTTTACAATCTCTTCCGGTCTCCTTGCGCCACTTCACGATTTCCAGAATGATGGAAGGTGTCAGCTGGTAGTTAAAATTGTTCAAGTGACAGACATCCGGCTTGAAGTCGTCCAGAACTTTCCGCAGCTGCACTCTTGCTTCCTTGCTGTAGATGGTCTTGATCGGGTAGGTCAGCTTGCTCAGTTTGCTGCCACCGTGGAAGTCCATATCAGATGTATAAGCATTGACACGGTTGCCCACGCAGCGGCCTCCATGCTCCATACCGAAGTACTGAACCTCATGTCCGTGCTGCTCCAGTGCCTCACCCAGCTTAAATATGTAGGTTTCTGATCCACCGTTTGGATATAGAAATTTATTTATTATCAATACTCTCATCTATTATTTTCTCCTGTACAGTTTCATCGTTTCCTTTACAACTTCATCCCAGTTATATTTCTCGCAGATAAAGTCAGCTGCCTGATTCTTCATTCTTATAACCATTTCTGGATGGTCACAGGCATCTTGCAATTTTTCTCGCAAGTCCTCTACATCTGACTTTTTGAAAATCAATGCCTTATCTTCCACAACCTCTGCACATTCTGGAATATCGGATACCAGACAGCAGTTGCCGTAGCTCATTGCCTCCAGCAGACTTAATGGCATTCCTTCCAGATCAGACGGCAGCGTGTAGATGTAAGCGTTGCTGTATAGTTCATCCAGCATTGCTCCCTGCACAAACCCAGTAAAGAGAATCCGATTGTCACCCTTTGCCAGGTCTTTCAATTCCTCCATAAAGGAATCCGTATCGCTGGAGCCGCCTGCGATGACCAGCTTTTTATCCGTCTTGACATTCTTGAAGGCTCAACCAGATATCGAATACCCTTTTCTGGCACCAGACGACCGAGGAATAATATGTAGGAATCTTTCTCCAGTCCAAAATAATCCGTGATCAGCTTTGCTTCCCGAATCTGCGGCCTATTCACGCCATTAGGGATAAAGTGCGTTTCTCTTCCATAAGTTTCCTTAAAATAGTCCTGCACTCCTTTGCTCAGAACAATGACCTCGTCCGCATATTTCGCAGCATTTTTTTCGCCTTGGTGGATAAACTTAGAACCAAGTCCTGATTGCCATTTCTCGCGCTGCCAATCAATGCCATGGACGGTAACAACAACTCTTTTCCCAAACATCTTCGGCAGCCATGCAAAGAACGCCGGTCCTTCGGCGTGGATGTGCACCACATCGTATTTTCCAAATGCACTATAAAGTGCCGCAAATGCGGAGGAGCTGACTGCAGCAAGTCCACGCCGTTCAATGGTCGGAACAGATTTCTGACGGATTCCCTCGTACTCCGCTTTACCAGCATCGTCATATTCTGCACCACTCACATGATGGCCTGCTCTGTTGTAACAGGTCACGTCACAGCCATTCTGTGCCATTCGAGTGCAGAGTTCTTTGACAACGATCTCTACTCCGCCTTCTCTTGATAATCGCTTCTGTCCGAACATCGCAATCGCAAGTTTCTTACTCATAAATCTTTCCCACAATCCCACTCAATTTCTTCATCAATCTCTCGGCCAACACAAAGAGCGGATAGGCTCGCTTGCCTGTCCGCTGGCTGTCACCCCACCCTCATGGTCGAGATTTCTTCCTGTGCAGCATTTCTGCCACCCAAAAAGATCAGTCGTTCATTCTTCGGGTAAGAAAATATGAACTTCGGGTTGCGGAGCCTTTCATTCTCTGCCGTACCCTTGTCCCTATTATGACAGCCGCGTATTATATCTCTAGCCCCGCGCCGTTCAATAGTCGGAACAGACTTCTGACGGATTCCCTCGTACTCCGTTTTACCAGCATCGTCATATTCCGCACCGCTCACATGATGTCCCGATCTGTTGTAGCATGTCACCTGACAGCCCTGCTGCGCCATCCGTGTGCACAGCTCTTTTACCACGATCTCCACGCCGCCCTCTCTCGACACCTTTTGTGGCCAAAAACAGCAAGCCTCAATTTCTCTTTCATTTTCCCTTTCCCGTCGCTTTCCCCATTTAGGGATCTCATCCACATACCGTGCCAAACTCCGGCCCGGTTTCCTTTATATCACAAAAAGCCCGGACGCATTTACGCCCAGGTTTTTGACTGATTTACGCCGCAATTCATTGACATTTTATTTCCAGAATCATCAATATCAATTTCGTAAATGTATTTATTGACACTAAAAATATTTTACCATTTTTTCCTCTGGGGTACAATACTTTGCAGCTGTATCATTGCCTGCATCATGGCTAAGATTTCCGTACTTTATTCCGTCTTTTTGTTGCAACATATTCATTTTGGAAAGGAACTCGTTCCATTGCTTTTTGCAGCAAAAAACACCCTTCCTCTCACGGAAACCCGCAAAAGGAAGGGTGTTGAACTCGTTATCCTGTTGTCGTACCAATCACAGCATGTTCGTATCAGCAAAGCCAATACTAGTTGTCATTCAGCACGGCACCTCAAACACTTTTGAGCGTAGAGCTGTGATTAGCAGTTCTCAGCGAAGTACTTAATGGTACGGACCATCTGAGAGGTGTAGGAGTTCTCGTTGTCGTACCAAGACACGACCTGAACCTGATAGGTGTCGTCGTCGATCTTAGCGACCATGGTCTGGGTAGCATCGAACAGAGAGCCGTAACGCATGCCGATGACATCGGAAGAAACGATCTGATCCTCGTTGTAGCCGAAGGACTCAGAAGTAGCAGCCTTCATAGCAGCATTGATGGACTCCTTGGTGACATCCTTGCCCTTGACGACAGCAACCAGAATGGTGGTAGAGCCGGTGGGAACAGGCACACGCTGAGCAGAACCGATCAGCTTGCCGTTCAGCTCGGGGATGACCAGGCCGATAGCCTTAGCAGCGCCGGTGGTGTTGGGAACGATGTTCTGTGCGCCAGCACGAGCACGGCGCAGATCGCCCTTGCGCTGAGGACCATCCAGAATCATCTGGTCGCCGGTGTAAGCATGAACAGTGGTCATGATACCGGGAGACGATGGGGTAGGTCTTGGTTCAGGGTGTTAGCATGGGAGCCAGGCAGTTGGTGGTGCAGGAAGCAGCAGAAATGACCTGATCCTCAGCGGTCAGGGTCTTCTCGTTGACGGAGAAGACAATGGTCTTCAGATCGTTGCCTGCGGGAGCAGAGATAACGACCTTCTTTGCGCCAGCCTGAATGTGAGCCATGCTCTTCTCCTTGCTGGTGTAGAAGCCGGTGCACTCCAGAACGACATCAACGTTCAGTTCGCCCCAGGGAGCGTCCTTTGCGTCCTTAACAGCGTAGATCTTGATCTCCTTGCCGTCAACAATGATGGAGTCCTCGGTAGCCTCGACGGTGTGCTTGCCCTCGCCGATCTTGCCGCAGAAAGAACCCTGAGCAGTATCGTACTTCAGCAGGTGAGCCAGCATCTTGGGGCTGGTCAGGTCGTTGATTGCGACGACCTCGTAACCCTCAGCATCAAACATCTGACGGAAAGCCAGACGACCAATACGACCGAAACCATTGATAGCAACTCTAACAGCCATGTTAATAGTACCTCCTAATTATTTTACCCATAATCGGATAAATCACGGTATCTTTATTTTAGACCAAAACGCAGAAAGTTTCAAGTGTCTGCCAAAAAATTAACAAGACATTCACTGCATTTTTTGCTTTTGTACGATTTTAATTCCTTTCATTCCCTGCTTTTCGGCAATTGCGCCAACAGAGTGCCAACATTTTTGTCAGCTCTCCCCGTTCAAGCAGGCTGCAACGCACGCTCCGCCAATGCCGCCCACGCAGCAAAGGCCCAGTCCGGCAAAGATCTCCGGCCAGACAGCCGGTGCGGCCCAGCTCAGGCCGCTCATTAAAACCAGTACGTAGGGCAGCTGCCAGCACAGGCAAAGTGCAAATGCGGCAAGCCCGGCTGCGCACAGTGTTTTGCCATTGCCCGGCTGCGGGACATACAGTGCCCGGGCCAGCGCTGCCAAAAACACCAGTGCGCAAGCGCCTGCCACACCGCCGCTGTAGGGTCACGCGGTGCCAGCTGGAGCTGTTCTCCATAAAGCGCAGCAGCACGTTCCAGTAGAACAGCAGACTGCCCGCCACGGCCAGATACAGCCCGCCAAAGGGCTTTTTCCACTCGTTGGGGCTGAGCCAGCAGCGGCCCATGGTGCTGAGCCACGCGGAGCACAGGCATTCCAGAATGCACCGCACAAAGCCGCCCAGACCGGAAGCTGCGCTCAGCGCGATCTGTGCACCCGCTGCGGCCAGAAAACATACTGCACCGACAAAAGCCAGAATACCGGCCAGCGGCCTGCGGCTACGCACCGCTTCCGAGCGGGAAGGCTGTGTACGGCCCACAAGCACTGCAGCCAGCACCACGATACCCAGTGCCAGATAGCGCCACCACACCGAGCCGACCACGCACAGACCGGTGACGGCATCGGTGCCAAAGGCAAGGTCTGCCGCGCGCAGCACGCCCAGCAGAATGCTCAGGATAAAAACGAACAAAACAGAAGGATTCATCAGCGTTCCTCGATCGGCTTATATTTCTGGCGCACGCCCAGATACTTGTAAGCGGGACGAATGATACGGTTGGCGAATACCACCTCTTCCACGCGGTGTGCACACCAGCCGGGCACACGGGCAATGGCGAACAGCGGGGTGTAGATATCCTCAGAGATGCCCAGCATGTTGTAGATCAGGCCGCTGAACAGGTCCACGTTGGCGCACACCGGCTTGGTGCTGCCCTTTTCCTCGGCAAAGATGCCGGGGGCCAGCCGTTCGATGCTGCACAGCATATTATACTCTTCCTCAAAGCCTTTGTCGTAGGCCAGATGGCGGGCGCGCTGCTTCAGGACCACTTCACGAGGGTCGCTGATGGTGTACACCGCGTGGCCCATGCCGTAGATCAGGCCGGAGCCATCGCCCGCCTGCTTGCGCAGGATGCGGCGCAGATACTCGCGCACCTCATCGTCGTCCTCGGGGTTTTCCACATGCTTGAGGATATCCTTCAGCTGACGGTTCACCATCAGGTTGGCACCGCCGTGCTTGGGGCCCTTCAGTGCACCGATGGCCGCCGCGATTGCGGAGTAGGTATCGGTTCCGGAGGAGGACAGCACACGGGTGGTAAAGGTGGAGCAGTTGCCGCCGCCGTGGTCGGCGTGCACCAGCAGGCACATATCCAGCAGCTTTGCTTCCTCGTGGGTGAACTTCTGGTCCGGACGGTAGGTGCTGAGGATGTGCTCTGCCGTGCTCTGGCCGGGCTTGGGCAGGTGGAAGAACATGCTCTGCTTATCGTAGTAGCGGCGCTTCATCTGGTAAGCGTTCACCATCATGGTGGGCATGCTGGCGATCAGATTGATGCTCTGGCTCAGGATGTTCTCCAGACTCAGATCCTCGGCGTGCTCATCATAAGAGTAAAGGCCCAGCACGCAGCGCTGCAGCTATTCATGATATTGGGCGAGGGGGCGTTCATAGTGTCCATGAAGCTTCCGGCAGGGCGCGGTGCTCTGCAGGATCTCACAGAAATCGTCCAGCTGCTCCTGGTTGGGCAGACTGCCGAACAGCAGCAGCCAGATCACCTCTTCAAACACAAAGCGGTCATTGCGGTAGGCCTCGTCCACGATCTCGTTAATGTTCACACCGCGGTAGATCAGCTTGCCGGGAGTGGGGATCACATGGCCTTCCTGATCCTTTTTATAGCCCACAACGTCGCAGACGTTGGTCAGGCCAGCCAGCACACCGGTGCCATCCGGGTTGCGCAGGCCGCGCTTGACCCCCAGACGTTCGCTCGTCTCCGGATCGATGTAGTTGTTGGCAACATATTCCTCACACAAAGTCCGCATCGTGTTCGGGTCCAGCGTTGCCACCTCCGAATGTGCAAAATTCATAAGGGGAATTCTCCTTTCATCCTATTTATATACTTTCCCGCCCACCCTCAATGATGGTATAATTCTATATTATCGCTTTTGACGAGTAAATTCAAGCATCAACTGCACCGTTCAGCGCACAAAAAGCCGGTTTGGTGCTTTTTTGCGCTTGCACTACAAAAGGCTTTTTCCCTGTTTCGCATCTTTTTTCAGGGTATATCCGGTATTCTGATTAAAAAAACACCGCTGTCGGAGGGTTTGGGACTATGAAAAAGTTTTTTCTGCCAATCTTTGCGGTCCTGCTGGTGCTGGGCAGCACTCTGCCGCTGGCTGCCTACCGGGTCACACGCGCCGTGCTCAGCGGGGCAGAGCCCGCATCTTCTGCCGTATCTTCTCCTGCAGCATCTGCGCAGCCGCCAAATGCCGTGCCTTCTGCGGATGCCGAGACCTTTCTGGTGGAGGATCAGGCCACCGGACAGGTGCTGGAGCTTTCCCGTCAGGAATACGTTCTGGGTGCTGTCGCCGCCGAGATGCCGGTGAGCTGGCCGGACGAAGCGCTCAAGGCACAGGCCGTTGCCGCCCACAGCTATGCGCTCTACTGCCGGGACCACACCACCCTGCAAAGCGGCGCTTGGCTCACTGCCGACCCAGCCCGGCGGCAGGGCTGCCTGACCGAGCCGGTGCTGCGCAGCTACTGGGGCACCGCCTACGAGCAGAATTACGCCCGCCTCTCCGCCCTTGTGGACGAGGTCTTGGATGAGATACTTTATTATGAGAACGCTCCTGCCTGCGCCAGCTACTTTGCCATTTCCAATGGGCAGACCGAGGCCAGCGAAAATGTATGGGATTCCGCCCTGCCCTACCTCATTTCAGTGGACAGCAGCACCGACCGTTCCGCTGACAACTACGAATACACCGTCACCTTTTCCGCAGAGCAGGTGCAGCAGGTCCTTGCAGGCCTTGGCATTTCTGCCGACCTCGCCGCGCCGGAGGCTGGTTCGGCCCGGCAGCGCTGACCAGCGCCGGATACACAAAACCGTCACGGTCTGCGGGCAGACCGTGACCGGCACGACCCTGCGCCGGGCGCTGGGCCTGCGCAGCACAAGCTTTACGGTACAGTACCAGAGCGGGAATTTCAGCTTTACCACCCGGGGTTACGGCCACGGCGTGGGCCTGAGCCAGTGGGGCACAAAGGCCATGGCGGAGCAGGGCAAAAGCTATGCCGATATTCTGGCACACTACTACCCCGGCACGCAGCTGCAAGGATGAAAAAGCGGCCCGCACCGCAAAGGCACAGACCGCTTTTCTATTCACTCTTTTTCTTATACCCGCACCATATCCGGGGTGATTTCGGCCAGAGAATGCGCACCGCACATCTGCATGGTGTCGGCCAGCTCACCGGCCAGCTTATCAATGTAGCACTTCACACCTTCCTCGCCGCCGCCATACACAGCCGTGACGAACGGGCGGCAGATCAGCACGCCGTCTGCACCCAGTGCCAGTGCCTTGAACACATCCACACCGGTGCGGATGCCGCCGTCCACCAGGATCTTCACGCCGGTGCCCTTGAGGGCTGCTGCGATCTCCGGCAGCACCTCGGCAGTGGCCGGGCACTGATCCAGCACGCGGCCGCCGTGGTTGGACACCACGATAGCAGCCGCGCCGGCTTCCTTTGCCTTCAGTGCGCCCTTAACGGTCATAACGCCCTTGACGATAAAGGGGCGCTCGGCCAGCTTGACGATCTCGGCAAGCTCTGCCACGCTCTTGCTGCCTGCGGGCGGAGTCATGTTCTTCAGGAAGGGCAGACCGGCTGCGTCCACATCCATGGCCACGGCAAAGCAGCCGCTGGCCTTGGCCTCGGCCATCTTTTCCTTAATGGTGTCAATGTTCCAGGGCTTGATGGTGGGCACGCCGCAGCCGTTTGCTGCGCCAATGGCCTTGGTGGCCATCTCCATAACGGTGGGGTTGGTGCCGTCGCCGGTAAAGGCAGCGATGCCGTTCTCTGCACAGGCGCGCACCAACACATCATTATAGGTCATATCGGTATAGGCTTCGGAGTAGTGCAGGTTCACAGCACCCACCGGGCCTGCAAAGAACGGGTACTTGAAGCTCTTGCCAAACAGCTCAATATGGGTGTCCGGGGTGCCGCCCTCGCACAGGGTGTCCATGTTCACGCGGATCTCGGCCCACTTATTATAATTGCGGATGGCCGTATCGCCCACGCCCTTGGCACCGGGGCCGGGGATCTGGTTTTTGCAGGCCACGCCGTTGCACACCGGGCAGGCCTTGCAGTATTTTCCGATGCACTCGCGCGCATTAGCCAGCACTTCAGGATAAGTCATAATAAAATATCCTCCTTTTATTCCTTTTCTGCAGGGCAAACTCTCTCCGCAGCACTCTCTGCCTCCATCATAGCCCGGTTTTCATCCGTCGTCAAGGGTTTTGCACGGTTTTCGGTGCAAAGTTCGGAGGCCAGAAACGCAGGCACGTGCTTTTTGAAAAAATACAATTTTTTTCAAAAAAATCCTTGACAAAAGTGCTTCTTTCAGGTATTATAGTGGAGCGCTGAGGCCACGGCCCAAAACGCAAAACCGAATATGGAAAGATGGCTGAGTTGGTCTAAGGCGCACGACTGGAAATCGTGTAACGTGTCAAAAGCGTTCTGGGGTTCGAATCCCCATCTTTCCGCCAGAAATCCGAAACCTTACGGTTTCGGATTTTTTGTTTTTTCAGCGTTTCTCTGTTCTGCCTTGACTTTTGTCCGCTGTTCCGCTATGCTGAATAAAACATCTGAGGGAGGATTTTTTATGGCATCTTCCAAACGGAAAAAGCACGGCGCGGGCTATGTGGTCCTGATTGCAGTGCTCATTCTTGTACTGCTTGCAGTCGTGGCCGCTGCAACCGGGTATAGTCTGGTAGCCCGCCGGGTGAAAGCGCTGCAGGCAGGCGCGGCCTTTACCTTTGATTATGAGATCACATCCACAGCCGATTCCCCTGCCCTTTACACCATCCTGCAAAAGACAGGCTCCACCAAGGCACCGTCAACGGCCTGTATGCGCCGGACGCACTGCAGCTGAGCATCTCGCCCCGGATGCCGTTATCCCGGCAGGCCCGCTCACCCGGTGTATATCAGCAGCAGCGAGACCTTATACGATGTCGGGCAGCTGTACAAAATATCCGCTCTTCCATCACCGGCAGCTACCCGCTGGCGAGCCTTCTGCTGCCGGACTGGAGCCTTGGCAGTTATATCTCGCAGGCCCAGCTGGCAAGCCTGCTGGGTGTGGACACCACAGCCACCAGCCTGCAGGACATGACCGAGTTTGAGCTGCCGCAGAAAAAGCTGCAGCGCGTACAGCCGGAAAACGCAAAGGACGGCTACCTTTATTTTCAGCTGGATACCGGTGATGCCCGCGCCAATGCACCGGTACTTGTTATCGGGCTGGAAAAGAGCAGGTTCTTTGCGGATGCCATCCCGGTGCACATCCTGCTCACCATCCCGGAACACGGGGTCAGCATCCAGCTCACTGGCACCGTGAGTGCCCAGACCGTGGTGCTCACTGCGCCCACATCCCGCATGAAGGACGAAGACATCCAGACGCTGGTGCAGATCCGCGATACCATCCAGAGCGTGCTGCAGTTCGTGCAGACCGCTGCCAACAGCGTACAGAACGCGGGCTGATCTTTCCGCAAACATCAAAAGCCAGAAACGGCAGCAGTCGTTTCTGGCTTTTGTTCTGTCATTTTACCGGTCGAGGATGCGGCCATCGGTGGAGAAGGTGACTACATTCCACGGGATGAACTTGCCGCTGTTCTTCAGAGCAGTGATGGCAGCGTGCTCCAGCCCGCCGCAGCAGGGCACCTCCATGCGCAGCACGGTCACGCTCTTGATATCATTGCTGCGGATGATCTCGGTCAGCTTTTCGCTGTAATCCACAGCATCCAGCTTCGGGCAGCCGATGATGGTCACATGGCCCCTCATGAACTCCTCGTGGATATTGGCGTAGGCATAGGCGGTGCAGTCGGCGGCGATCAGCAGCTTGGCACCGTCAAAGTAGGGCGCGTTCACCGGCACCAGCTTGATCTGGCAAGGCCACTGTGCCAGCTGGGACTGCATGGGCACTGCGGCTGCGGCAGGTGCGGTCTGCTCACGGTGGAACTGTTTCATCATGCTGCCTGGGCAGCCATGGAACGCCGGTGCGGCGGGCTGTGCCTGCTGCTGGGCGGCAGCGGCCTTTTTCTGCTTGTTTTCCAGCACAGCCTGCTCGTCATAAGCGGCGGCTTCTCGCTCGGTAAAGGTGATGGCACCGGTGGGCATCCGGCAGGCAGTCGCCAAAGCCGTCGCAGTAGTCGTCCCGCATCAGCTTGGCCTTGCCGTTCACAAGGCCGATGGCACCCTCGTGGCAGGCGGTGACGCAGGCACCACAGCCGTTGCATTTTTCTTCGTCTATATGAATGATTTTGCGGATCATGGAAAAATCCTCCTTGCTTTGATGTTCTGAGTATACTATAATCAGACCGTGCTTTCGGTTGTTATAACCACAGAAAGAGGATTTTTATGAAAAAGATCGCGTCGCCCCTGTTTCAGGATCTTTCAGAAGCCGAGCTGGATACCCTTGCCGCTGCCGGGCACCTGCGCACCCGGCAGTTTGCAAAGCACGAGGTCATCTTCCGCGCCGGAAGCTGCGTGCGGGAGATCGGCATTGTGCTGCGTGGTTCCGTGCACATTGAAAATCTGGATCTCTGGGGCACCAAAAGCATCCTGAGCAGCGTAGGTGCCGGGCAGGCCTTTGCCGAGACCTACGCCTTTTGCGGCGAGGCCTTGATGGTGGATGCTGTTGCGGCCGAACATTGCGAAATACTGTTCCTGCACACTGCCGCCTTTACCGATGCGCGGATCGAGCCAGCGCTGCAGGACAAGCTGCTGCGCCGCCTGCTGGCGGTGTCCATGCGCAAGAACCTCAGCCTTTCGCAGCGCATCTTCTGCACAACGCCCAAGACTGTGCGCGGACGGCTGCTGACCTATTTTTCCGCACAGGCAGCACGCTGCGGCAGGATGGAGTTCGAGGTGCCCTTCAACCGCCAGCAGATGGCCGACTACCTCAATCTGGACCGCAGCGCCCTCTCCAAAGAGCTGTGCAAATGCGGGACGAAGGTTTGCTGGAATTTGATAAAACCGCTTTGTTTAAAGCAGCTTCCAGAATAACCAAAAGCTGCCCGGCCGGGCAGGGTTGGAACCTCCGGCGGGCGCTTTCATTTAACAAATCAACA
>ENA-OQDD01000063-OQDD01000063.1-human-gut-metagenome-genome-assembly--contig:-NODE-63-length-40519-cov-2.882229_pt1 | contig 40519 bp, 50 predicted proteins | sample MGYA00242507_ERZ504598 | MGnify/ENA primary metagenome ERZ504598 (study PRJEB26092, sample SAMD00036318) | human gut metagenome | host: Homo sapiens | study: EMG produced TPA metagenomics assembly of...
TGCGGGCAGACTCACGAGCAGGTCATTGTCCACGCAGATGTCAAAAGTGTGGAAGGCAACACCAGCAAGGAAAACATGAAAAATGTAAGATTCAGGGAAAATACGCCGGAACTGTGGAAGACATCCATAAAGGCACCGTTCTTTGTCCGGCTCTCCATCGGTGTCAATGCCATTGCCCACTCCTGCTATGACAGCCGGACAGTCGGGAAAAGGATCAGGTATCCTTTGTGGTGACGCATATTGATGAAGAGCGTAATGTTGCCCTCGGCATCATCACCCGCATCATCAAGCAGACATATAAGGCTTCCACCTTATTTTTAAATAGCTTTTTTCATATACAGCACCAATTAGTCCAGCAAATACTCACGATACAGCTACATAAGGTGACAGAATAAAGTATTTTTCAGACCATTACCTTATTGTACTGAAAACGGTAACGTGTTATACTGATTCGGTATTACTGAACCGGAAAGACGGATGCATTTCGATTTTGCCCTCTAGTATCCAAGGAGGGTGATGCCCATGAATACAATGGAAGTATTGACTTTACTATTGGTAATTTTTGCGGCTTTGACTTATATAGATCGACATAATAAGAAATAGCATCCACGACCCTAGGAAAGTTTTGGATGCTATGACTTATACATAGAATATAAAATTTAACTGAGGGCATCAGATTTTGCATCTGAATACCTTTCTTGAGTTCATTATACACTGGGGGATTTGAGAAATCAAGTCCCCCTTTTTATTATGACATTGATTAGTATCTGCATTAAACATCAGAAATTTATATTCTTACTCACTGAAACGAATTCTCTCTATCAATGAATCTTTCCTTACTGACTTTGCAATGAATATTGCCAATAACATCTGTATCACAAACAATGTTAAAATTATAATAATAGCTGCTGTTACCGGATAATGGTATGTGCTGATATCAAACATTCCTGTACGCTTTGCATATAAAAACAACGGATATCCTGCAAGACTTCCCACTCCGATACTGATAATAAGAGTGCCTACTGTATAGAATATACCTTCCAACTGGAGCATCTTCATCAACTGACGGTCCGACATTCCGATTGCCTGCATCATGCCAAGCTCCTTTTTTCGCACATGGACACTATTGATCATTGTGTTAATCAAGTTCATAATGCTGATTGCTGCCAGAATGATGATAAATGCATAACATGCACCTCTAGTCATCTGTATGGCATTTTCCCATGTATCGTACTCATTCTTCCAGGTACGCATCTGCAGTCTGCCTGATCCATCCACAATAGCCTGTAGAGATGCTTCCAGTGCCTCATCATAATCCTTATCTGCAATCACCTGAAAATAGCTGGAAGAATTATTTATGGTAAGTTTCTCTGCCCCTTCTTTTGCCATGATAAGACAGTTATAGTTTGTCAGACCTGTTCCATATTCACCAATTGCTGCCACTTCAATCTCTTTTTGAAAGGTATTATCTCCATCATGAATATTGAGTTTCAGCTTATCTCCCACTTTAATATCTGGATACCAGTGAAGTAGCGCGCGGTCCAGAATCACTTTATCCCCGGATTTCAATTCCTCGTATGTGACATTGCCTTCAGTGATTCCTTTTTTCAGCTCTTCTGCGTATTCTTCCGGCACTCCATTGATAAATTCGGTTCCAATTTTTTCTTCAAAAGGTCCTCCTGATACCTTCAACGCGGTAAACACATCTACCCGCTCAACACCGTCAAGCTCCTCTATCTGCTGCTTTAGTCCTTCATTTAATGGATTATTCTTTTGAACCTCCGCCCATTCATATTCAGGATGCTCTTTATTCCCGGATTCCACAATTGGAGAAATCTCATATTGCCCCACAATCGAACTCTTTGCACTTTCCATCGGATTTGCACAAGACAGCACCGTTGCTACCATCATGACAAATATTCCGGTAACGGCCATAGATACAATCGTGATAGTACTCTTCTTTTTATTCTCTGCAAGATTTCTCTTGGTCAGTCGTCCGATATTCAGAAATTGATATCCCTTCCTGCTGCTTTTCTGTCGCTTACTGCCTCCCTGGTAACGCATAGCTTCTATTTCTGATACCTTCGCCGCCATACGCATAGGCTTCATCAGTGACAGATACACTGTACACAGAGTCACTGCAATTGCCAACAGATAAATCCACCAATAATAAAGTTGGACTTCTCCTTTAGCTACAACCTTGTATGCCTCTGTTATAAGTACGTTTGAATCCTTTGCATGTTCTACAAACTGGAGAAGTACAACTTCACAGCAACTGTTCCGATCAAAAGTCCTATCGGAATGGCAAACAACGCCACTCCCATTCCCTCTCTTAGTACGATTTGTCTAAGCTGCCGTTTCGTAGCCCCGATTGCCTTTAACTTTCCAAATTCCCGAACCCTCTGGTTCATAGATACATAATAAACACTATAAATTGTGATAATGCCCGCCAATACAACAATAAGCATGATTCCTACAATCACCGGAATTGTAGCCGGATCCACATAATTTGCTGCAAGATACTCTTTATTAATATTCATGTCATCCTCGGAAATCCCGAACTGTCTGGCAATATTCTGTATCGTCTCTGTATAATCTGCAGTCGTATTTCCTTTCTGTCCATTCACCTGAAGTAAAAACCGATATTTCACCTGTTCTACCGGTATCTCCGCTTTCAGAAAGGCCTCTGAAACCAATGATGTATATTGTTTTTGTTCTTTGCTGCTCTCATTATCTGCTAAAAAACCACAGATTCGAAAGTCTTTCTCCTTCGTATAATCCAGTCCGTCATCTTTCAGAATCTGATAAGGTACTGTGATAGTGTCACCGATTTTCCCATTCTGTCCTAATGCTTCCAGTATTCCTTTTGAAACCACAATATCATTTTCTTTCTGCGGAAGTTGCCCCTCTTTCAGCTTCACTTTATAAAGTTCCATCCCTGTTCTGTCCATATACATCATGGAAACCGTCGCATCTTCCAGATTCATGTACCCCGCATCGCTGCGGAGTCCGTAAGTTTTCACATCATGATGTGCCGCCAGTTTCATAACTGTACTCTCGTCCACGTTCCGATAAAGGGCATGCCATGTTGGATAAATCTTATTGATTACCGCAAAGTTCACTTCCACCATATCTTTTCCGATTGATGGGATTACGAACAGCAGTAATGTTGTCAGGATAATGGCAATTCCAATCAGTATGTTTTTGCTCTTATAATGCCGCATATTGCAATATGCAACTCTGGTCGTCATCTTCATTATCTTCTCACCGCCTTGCCATCTTCAATGATAATCATTTCATCCGCCATCTGGGCAATCGTTTCATCATGGGTAATCATGATAAGCGTCTGCCCGAAATCCGACACGCAGCTTTTCAATAGGCTCATAACCTCTAGCTCAGTCTGGGAATCAAGTTTCCAGTCGCTCATCCGCCAAAATTATCGCCGGTCTTGTCACCAATGCCCTGGCTATCGCAGTTCTCTGTTTCTGTCCACCAGACAAAGCAGACGGCATCGCATCTTTCTTATCCTGCAGTCCGATTTTTTGAGAATATCTTCCACTTCCCGCGGCTTTACCTTGCGATTATCAAGTCCCAGCGGAAGAACGATATTCTCCCACACATTCAGCGATGGAATCAGATTAAAATCCTGAAAGATAAATCCTATCTTCTTTCTTCGAAACTGTGCCAGTTTATCATCTTTTCGAGAATAGATATCGGTTCCATCAATCCATACTTTGCCGGAATCCGGTCTGTCAAGCCCTCCAATCAGATGCAGAAGTGTAGATTTTCCGAAGCCGGAACGTCCTACGATAGCTGTAAACTTGCCTCTCTCTATCTGTAAACTTGTATGATCCACGGCTCTCACCTGATTCTCGCCTTCTCCATAATACTTTACTAGATCTTCTACTTTTAAAATACTACTCATATCTTCAAGTCCCCTTTCCATTTCATACCCCTACTATAACATTCCTGCATTACAAAACCCTTACAACAACCATAACAGTTTTGTAAGGGTTCCGACTATTCTCCTATTATGAGCGGCAGTGTCACTTTAAATATCATACCTTTCTCAGCCTTTCTTTTGGCTGCTATTGTCCCCCCTGTTCTTCTATGATCTTTCTGGCAAGATACAGACCGACACCCGCTCCGTCTTTTACCTGTTCCTTTGCTTTCCTTCCCCGGTAAAATCTCTGATAGATCTTATGCAGTTCCTCCGCAGGAATGCCCATTCCTTCATCTTCTACTTCAATAAGCACATTGCTTGCTAGCTCCTGCGTCCTCACTGTAATCGTTGTATGTTCCGGTGAATATTTGACTGCATTCTCAAGGATATTCGTTAATGCTTCTACCGTCCATTTTGAATCATGGTTCACAACTATATCATCATCATCTCCACCTGAATGGAAATATCTTTTCCTCTTGCCTTCATATAAATCTGACTGACAGCCTCTGTTAGCGTTTTCTTCAGGCTTTCATGAAGCGAATGTATCTGGATCATATGTGTTTCCAGCCTTGAAAGATTTACCAGTTCATTCAAGAGCTGTTCCAGTTTGGTAAGTTCCTGTGATTCCTGCTCCAGAAACTCCCTCTGTTCTTCTCCTGTAACCCGATTTTCTGCCACCAGCTCATGACTCATCCGGAGTGATGCAAGCGGAGTCTTCAACTGATGGGAAATATCTGTAATCAGACTCTTCGTACCATTTTCTTCCTGCTCCAGACGTTCCTTCAAATCTTCGAAATATTGCCCCAGCTCCTTTACAGATTCCCACACCTTTAACCATTGTTCCGATTCTGATGTTTCTTCAGGATATGTTTGGAATTTTCCTTTTCTGAATTCCTGCAGACATTCATATAATTGCTGTAATTGTTCCTCATCACCGTATCTGCTCCAGTTTTTTCTTCGGTCCAGGTACAAGAACAGGCTACATACTATGACTCCCACTAGTAATCCAATTCCCCAGATAATCCTTATAACCACATCTGAAGATCCACTCCCTGAGTGATAACCATAAGTTTCTTCCAGCATCTGTACGACTCTTTCTATCTTCTGATCGTCCCGGTCTCTTATAAAATCTACTGTTCCTGACTTTTCCCAGATTGCAACTATTTCCCCTTCCAGTTCAGGATGTTCTGCAAGGAGCAGTGCTATCTGCGTTGCTTTCGCATTTTCCTCATACTTTGTTATCAGATACATTCCTACTGTAAAAAATACTGCAAAGATTACATATACGATAAAATACCGTTTTAATTTTTGTTTACCTTTCCGGTCCATATATATCCCAGTCCTCTCACATTCGCTATCTCTTCTGTTCCAAGTTTATTCTTCAGTCTGCTTATATTGACAGTAACCGTATTATCATCGACAAATTGACCGTCTATATCCCATACATGCTCCAGGATACTTTCTTTTGAAACAATCTGTCCTGCATTCTCCCAGAGATACAGCAACAGAGAGAATTCTTTCTTACTTAAAGTAACTGGTTCATCCCCTTTATACACCTGCATCGTTTTCATATGCACCGTAATCTCTCCGGAAGACATAATCTGTGCCTGTACCTTAGAAAGCCGTCTCATCAATGCGTTCACCTTCGACACCAAAGCCATCAGTGAAAATGGTTTGGTAATATAATCATCTGCCCTGTATCATAACCATTTACAATATCTATTTCCTGATCCAAAGCCGTAAGATAGATAAGATATGTATCTCCACCTGCACGTACCATCCTTCCAAAATCCAGTCCTGTACCATCCGGCAATGTAATATCGCTGATAACAAGAGCATAATCTCCTTTTTGAAATGCTTCTTTTGCTTCCTTTATTGTATAAACCTGACGAACCTCATACCCTTCCCGTGAAAGTAACAGGGCAATTCCCCGATTTAGATTCAAGTCATCCTCCAGTAATAATATTTTCTGCATCAAATACTCCACCTCTATTTGTAATAACCTGTTCTTTTATCATATCAGTCCTATCTTTTGTCTACAATAAAAATAAAATTAACATACATACTTTTCCTTCATATGTTCAAGGATTTCACCGGATACTGCTTCAGAAATCGATCAATCCATTTCTGATTGCTTCTCTGTAACATCCGAAGTCTGGATAAAAGCTGTAGACAACTGCAGCTCTATGTTACTAAAGTCCTATCCATCAATACAGGAGTTATAGAATGCCGTGAAGATACCGTCAAATTCCATTTCAATAATATGTAGGCTGTCCATTGTGTGCTCCAGATAAGTCAGTGTTCCTCTATCCAAATCTATACTCGGCTTTCCTAGTGAGTTTGCTATTACATCTGGATTTGTAATTCCAAACATCTCCTTTATATCCGGCATAAGATAATCCACGATATCCGGCAGCCTTTTCTCATACGCCTGTGCCAGTTCAACTGCATGCTTCTCATAATCGGAATGTATACTGTCACAGACAAATTCAATCCCGTTTATTTCCATCTTATAGTAATCATTATTCTCATCATAGACAAACGCTGTACCCTTACTTTTTTTATTTTTTCCAAAATCCCCATGATATATCTACACTTTCCCGGTTCTTCCGCCATACACAGTCTAAAAAACTGTAACTTAATGCTTACGTTTGTAAAAAATAACTCCTGCCAAAATCAATAAAATAATTCCAACTACAATCATAAAAATAAAATTATCAACATTTAACTTCCCTGCTATGAAAATAGAAGTCGGGCCATCCGCACCACCAATAACAGAAACGGCTGTGTTTTCTTTCTGCTTCAGTACAATGCCAATGACTGCCAATACAATTCCTAAAATTCCGGCTATGATTCCCAATCGCTTTTTCATTGCTACCACCTCAAATCATTTTTATCTGCTCAATCAAATGTAAATTGTTATGCAAGTATTTCTATGCAAATGAAGCATAGATAACCCATATTTCTGCAAACATTACCAATAAAAGTACACCATCTATCATCCAATTAAACTGAATGTCCGTTAAGAAAGTTTTTGAATGTGTCAGGCAATATTTTACTTTTTCTCGTCCAGTCAAAAAAGTGATAAGCACTTGTAATATAGGAAATAAAAATATTTGTATTTTTCTTCCATAATCATCCGCAATCCCATTTGCAAAATGTACTGGAATAATACTCGGTAAGAAAAATATACTTACAAGAGCAAGCAAAAATCCTATTATACAAATTATCCATGTGAATTTTCTAGTATTGATAAATTTCATAACAATCCTTCTTTCTGCTAAATTCAAGTTTTTCCAATACATAACACGTACTTACATTATACTCCTCACCAATGCAAACCTCAATTTATTCTCCATCCTTTTTCCCGTTATTAAGCTTCGGGCAGTAAAATGCCTTTACTTCCACCCCATCTTCCTCCGACTCAATTTCCACATAATAATCCCGGATAAAGTATCCCGCATTATGCTCCTGAATGGCGTACAGCTCCAATGTCTGAAAATCCACCAGTACCAGATCACGGGGCTTGGGTTTTTGCGTTTCCTCACAGAATACCTCCATGCTTTCCACCAGCTTATCCAGCATTCCTGACACAGATGGTTCTGTACTTTTTTCACATCGAAGATACTATCTTCCCCGTAATCCACCGATACTTCGGAAATCCCGTAATCCGACATCTGCTCCGTATGGAAAAAGCAGCCGCCTTCTCCTGTCCCGGTATAACCCATATGCCCGTTTCCCTGCGGGCCGGTAAGATTCCCGTCCTCATCATGATTCCGGATATGCATATCCATCACATACCAGTGATTGGTACAGATCACTCCCAGATCGTCAAACTTCCGGAAATAATCCATCATACTCCGTTCATCGCTTCCACACAGCCAGCACTGTTTTGGATCTTTCAGCTTGCTTTCTACTGATTCAGGCACCTTTCTTTCTACCGGGTGATATTCCTGCTCCTGTGTTTTTTCAAGATAACCTGTCAGATCCAGCCGGCTGATTCCCAGTCCGATCAGAATTCCTGACGCACATGCCAATAATCCCACATATCCCTTTTTCATATTATAGTCATCCTTTAAGAATTAGTTTTATAATGCTTTTAGGATTACTATATCAAATCTTGCAATCACTTTCATCATAAATCGCATATTTTTATGTGTTTTATTGCATATACAGCTTTCAAAAAAACTGCCTGCGGCAATTTCGCAGACAGCTTCTATTTCATCATCTCTTCAATTATCACATCCAGCATCCGAAGCACGCTTTCCTGCTTCTTCGGTGTGAGCCTTTCCAGCTTTCCTTCCACTACAGAAGTATGTTCCATTCTGGTAAGAGGAATCACTTCCTTCAGCACTTCATTCGGTTCCGCACCTAATACATTCAACAGCTTTACAAATGTTTCCATCGTAGGTGTTTTCACTTCCCGCTCAATCGCACCCAGATGTTGGTACTGATATCCACCAGTTCAGCCAGTCTCTCCTGCGTAATTCCTGCCTCTTCCCTGTACCTGCGGATTGCCTTTCCCATTCCTTTCACACGCACACCTCCTCCTTCCAGTATTCACTAACGCTTAAAGCATTAGTCATGTAAATCCAGTATAATTGGTTGCAAATCACGCTTACAGTATCCATAAGGATTGCATTTATAACGCTTTTAGCGTTGGTCACATTTTTGGCACTCCATCGTCTGTAACTGGCACAGTCCTGCGATTGTAGCGGTAATTTACCCATGTTAAAATTGATATTGTCAAAATTATATGCAGAACGAAACGCAGCACTGCCGTATGGGAAGCCTCTCCTGCGGCAAATAAGCTGCGTTTTTTCTGTAAGATAGGAGGATCTTTACAATTTCATACTTTGATTTAGGACGCAGCCTGCATTGACCGGGCTGCGTCCTTTCTTGAGGCAGGAAAACCATAAGCAAAGGCAGGGAGGTAATTCTCCTGCCGCTCTTATAAAAAGGAGGTACTTTTACGTGAAACACAAACTGAAAAACGCTCCGCCGGACACAAAACGGCATGTCAATTATGGCAGATGCTGTATGCTGCATTTCTGGCTGTCACAGTCCTCTGCGGATACACACAGCCGGTTTTTGCCGCTACCATCTGGACCAAAGCCAATGAGATCATGAAGGATGTCTATAACCAGATTATCCTCATTTCCACCATTGCTGCAGTCGTAACGGCATCGGTTGCCCTTCTGATGATGAATTTTCCAAAAGCGGAAAAACCGTGGACGAATCACGTGCATGGCTCAAGCGTATCGTCATTACCTGGGCGATCTTAAACGGGCTTGGCTTTATCATGGCTTACATCACCCCGTTCTTTGCAGGCGGAAAATGGAACGGATAGACGAAAGGAGATGCCACTATGGGAATACTTGACGGAATCGTGGAATGGATTGCCGAACAGGTCATGAACATTCTGGATCTGATCACCACTTCAGTCCTCGGTGCTCTGGGCTGTTCCATGGATACGTTTCTTCGCTACTTTCCTGCTGCCGAGACCATGTATCAGGTCTTTCTGGCACTGGGCATCGGGCTGATCCTCTTAAACTGGGTATGGCAGCTCTTTAAAAATTACTTTATGGGAGCCGGTATCGAAGCGGAAGATCCCATTAAGCTGTCCATCCGTTCCTTCCTCTTTATCTTTCTCACCTTCTATGCGAAAGATATTGTGGATCTGCTCCTGAAGATTTCAGGAACACCGTACAACTGGATTCTGACGGAAGACCTGCCGCCTTTAAAATTTGCGGATTTTAACTCCGTAGTCACAGTCATCCTGGGAGTCTGTGCAAATGGGGCGGTAGCCATCATTGCACTGATTCTGGTACTGATTCTGGCGTGGAACTACATCAAACTGCTCTTTGAAGCGGCAGAACGCTATATTCTTCTGGGGGTACTGTCTACACAGCCCCGGCAGCTTTTTCCATGGGTGCCAGCCAGTCAACCGGAAATATCTTCAAAAGCTGGTGCCGGATGCTTGGCGGCCAGTTCTTTTTGCTTCTGATGAATGCGTGGTGCCTGCGGCTGTTTACTTCTATGGTCGGCACCTTCCTTGCCAATCCGTTATCCCTATAAGAAAGGAGGACCAAAATGAAACTTAGAAAGAAACTCATACCATTCCTGGTACTAACTGCCTGTCTGGTACTGTTTTGCTCCATGCCGGTCTTTGCAGCGGAGCTTACGGAAGCAGACGTGGAAGCGGCAGTTGCCAGTCAGGGAAAGGAAGCGGTAACCGGAAATGTCTTCGTCTGGTTCCTGTGTGCCATTGCCTTTTTAAAGGTATCCTAGAAAATTGATTCTTTTCTGGCATCGCTTGGCATCAATGTCGGCAATACCGGAGGAAACATGATGGCTGAACTTCTGATTGCAGGACGGAGCCTGACCGGTTCCATGCGTTCCCATGGTGGTGGCGGCTACCACAAAGCCTCTTCTCCCGGAAGTGCGGCTGTCGCAGGAAGCTTCCTATCCGGCGGGCTTGCCGGGGCAGTGGGAAGACAGGTACAAAGAGAAGCGGTCAATTCCGCAACCGGTTATACCGAACACAGCAGTATCGGAAACATGCTCTACCAGTCATCCCTGAACAAAGGCGGAGACTTTGCCAATCAGGTCATCAGCAACATTGCACAGGGAAATTACGGTCAGGTAGGTTCCATCAAGGGAGCAGACGCACAGAAAGCCTTTACTTCCTATATGGGCATCAATCCGGGCGGCGGTTCTTCCTATGATAATGTAGAAATCGGTGGCGGAAGGATCACCGGTACCGAAACCGGAAGCTCCGGAAACCGGGATTTTGCCCTGTACCATGCCGACCAGTATGCAGCTCCTACTCAGGCTCCTACTCTACGGTACAGTCCGTGGATGGTTCCACCTGGTACAAGCAGTATGCACAGGATACGGTCGAAAAAACACCATATACTTCCGGCAGCGGCAAAGTAGCTACAATGAATCCATTGTCCAGAAACTGCCGCCAGCCCCACAGCGAAAGGAGCGTATGTAACATGCCAAAAACAGCCTTGATGGGCAGTCCTCTTGCTGTCATCGGTACAGTATTCCGGCACAGGCGCACCCTTGCGAAAACTGGAGCAGCCGTCGGCGGTGTACTGATGCTTCCCATTCTGTTCCTTGTCATGCTTCCGGGACTCGTCTTCGGAGACCTCTCTGAAAATACCGGAGCACTGACCAGCAACACGGTAATCAGTGAAAATATCCGGGCTTCCAATCAGGCAATCGTGGAGGTGCTTCAGGAAAGCATGATGCACTGCTTGCTAAGATCAATGCGGAAATTGCCAGACTCCCGGAAGGAGATACTGCCTCTATCAGCGATCCTTACGCTTCCAGTATCATCGTAAATGCGAACCAGCTCATCGCACAGTTTTGTGCCAGCCAGGATGACTATAAAAATATAAATATCAGCAAACTCAAAAGCCTGATCCGGGAAAACGAGGACGGGCTTTTTTCTTATGACGTTACTTCAGAAACGGCCACGGTGGAAGTTCCGGCGGAAGAGGAAAATGCACCACCCAGAAAGGTTACTTTTACCCGCCATACCTACACGGTCAGCTATGCCGGAGATGCCTACTTTGCAGATCACGTCTTTCATCTGACCGATAAGCAGAAAAAAACGGCAGACAGTTATGTGGAAAACCTGACCATGTTCTTTGGCGGCTCCGCTTCCGGTCTTGCCATGGCGGTAGGTGTCAGCGATGAGGTGCTGGCTTACCGGGCTACCATCCAGCAGGTCGCACAGAAATACGGCATGGAAGCTTATGTGGAACTCCTCATGGCAGTCATGATGCAGGAAAGCGGCGGGCGTGGAAGCGATCCCATGCAGGCGGCAGAAGGCGGCTTTAATAAGAAATACCCCCATGTCCCCAACGGCATCACCGATCCTGCTTATTCCATCGAATGTGGGATTCAGGAATTAAAGTATGCACTGGATAAAGCAGGATGTACCGGACCTACCGACCTGGACCGCATCAAGCTGGCGCTTCAGGGTTACAATTACGGCTCCGGCTATATCGACTGGGCAATGGAACGTGACGGCGGTTATACCAAAGAAAACGCCATTGCTTATTCGGATATGATGTGTGCCCGTCCGAACTGGCATTATGACCGGTATGGGGACAAGGAATATGTGGAGCATGTTCTCCGGTATTATCAGATTACCAATACCGGCGGAAGCTATCCGGCAAACGGAATGCAGATTCCGCACTATCTCCAGACCGATTACGGGAACATTCCTTATGGCGGCGGCTCCATCGCATCTTCCGGCTGCGGGCCTACCAGCTTTGCCATGATCGCCAGCTACCTGACCGGGAATACCATTACCCCTCCGGATGCGGTGGCATGGTGCGGGAATTCCTATTACAAGCCGGGAGTTGGAACCTACTGGAGCTACTTTCAGGCTGCAGCCAGTCATTTCGGCTGTGGCAGCGTCACACAGACCAGCAATGCCAATACGGTACTTCAGGCACTCTCCGAAGGCTGTCCGGTCATCTCCTCTCAGCGGGCAGGACTTTTCACCAGCGGCGGACACTTCATCGTACTCCGAGGTGTTACGGCAAACGGCAAGGTACTGGTCAATGATCCCAATGACAGTGACGCAAAGAACTATATTAACCGTGAATTTGATATGATGTCGGAAATCCATGCTACGGCAAATGCTACTGGATCTTCGACAAAAAATAAAGGAGCCATTATGAACAGAACAAAAGTGATTCTTTCCATTTTTCTGATGCTGTTTCTGCTGCTTGCCGGACTGGTTCTCCCCAGTTTCTGGAAAAGCCAGAAAAAAGAAGCTTCCGGAAACAAAGGCAGGGAACCGGCAAAGGAAACAACAGAAACAAATTCTGATACCCCCATGCCGGAATATCTGGATTTTGATGCTTTAAAAGCATTTTTCTCCGACAGCCAGATTGCTTCTCTCAAAGGGCAGTTTCCTGTCTACCTAAAAGAGTATGTCAAAAAAGAACAGACAAGCATCACCTTCCTGCCGGAAAAAACCAGCTACCCTACCGAAACAACCGTCTGCCTGATGTTTTCACTTTCCGATCAGGATACGCTTCCGGTTACCTATCACACCCCGACGGGTGTGTTTTTATTTGGAGAAGACGGGGTACAGGTCTCTGCAGATACGACTGTTTACGAAAAGCAAACCGATGATTCCCTGCCGTCCCTGACTTCGCAGGACATTGAACACCTGCAGGAAGGCGGGTATCCGGATACTTCTGACAGCCCGGAAGCTCCGGACACAGAATCCGGCAGTGCCTCTGTGCCTTCCGAAGATGCGAAAGATACGAAAAAGGAGGTGCAGCCATGACACAGCCAGAAGAAACACCGGTTTCCTTTATCCCTTCCAACTTCATTGAGAAAGGCAAGATCCTAAACGGAACTTTTGACATCCGCAATGCCATAGAAAGCATTGTTCTTTCCCTGGCAATCGGTATCCCTGTTTTCCACCTGCCGCTGTCCCTGACTGCCCGCATCATCATTCTCTGCATGACCGCACTTCCAGCGGCAATGGTAGCCCTGATTGGAATCGGCGGGGAGAGCATCACTGCCTTTTTGATGAATGCCCTGCGTTTTGTAGTGAACCGCAGGGTAATCTGGAGGTCCGACAGTCTTCCGGAAGGAAAGCCACGCAGGAAACCACGTTTCAAAGAGCCAAAGACAAAGAAACACCGGAAAGCAGAAAAAATGGCAGAGCTTCCAAAGTAATGGCATCGGCTCCCCCACAGTCTGAACCGGACGCACCAGCTCCGCCAAAAAGTAAAAAAAAGAACACCGGCAGTTTGATACCTCCACCAAGCGGGGCATCAAAAAACAGGCAAAGGAAGATATCCGTTATCTGAAGTGGGAGCAGAAAGAAGCCAGCCGACAGAAAAAAGAGGCGGCGAAACAGATAAAAATACAGAAAAAAACGGAAGCCCGGAGACGAAAGGAGGAAGAAAAACGGGCAGTTTCCGAAAAGCGGGCTGCAAAAAAAGAGCAGAAAAAAAAGGTGGTTTCCAAGGAGGACACCTCATCTGCCACGTCAAAACCCGTTTCCCGGAAAAAGCGAAAGAAAGACCAGACCTTGGAGGATTATCTTCCGGTGGAAAAAATCGCAAACGGAATCGTCTATACCACAGACGGACGGTACGTGAAGATCCTGGAGATTGAACCAATCAACTTTCTGCTTCGAAGTGCCAGGGAACAGCAGGCATTATCTACAGCTTTATCAGTTACTTAAAGATCAGCCCTGTCAAACTCCAGATCAAGATGATCTCCAAAAAGCAGACATCAATAAGCATCTGGAGCAGTCCCAGCTGGAGCTGGAGCGGGAAACCGATCCCCACTGTCAGGAACTGCAGCGTGACTACATCCAGTTTGTCCAGAACTTAAGTTCCAGAGAAGCAGTATCCAGACGGTTCTTTCTGATCTTTGAATATGAACCATTCAACGCAAACCGAAAGGAAGAGGAACGGGAAATCCTTGCTGCTCTTGAGACAGCCTCCCAGACCGCCAAAACCTTTCTATACCAGTGCGGGAATGAAGTGGTCTCCCATGACAATGAGGATGAATTTACTACGGATGTTCTCTACACCCTTTTAAACCGTACCCTTTGTACGGAGGTTCCGCTTTCGAACCGGATCAGCACTGTACTGTCCGCCTATACAAAGGAAAATCGCATGGAGGAACTGGATCACATCCGGATCAACGAGTTTCTCGCACCGGAAAGTGTGGATTTCAAGCACTCCCATTATGTGCAGATCAATGGGCTTTACCATTCCTACCTGCTTGTGCCGTCTGACGGCTACAAAAACCGGGTAACTCCCGGATGGCTGTCACTCCTTGTCAATGCCGGGGAAGGGATTGATATTGATTTCTTTCTCCAGAAACAGCCAAAGGACAAGATTCAGCAGCGTCTCGGTCAGCAGATCCGTATCAACCGTTCCAAATTAAAGGATGCGTCCGATACCAACACTGATTATGACGATCTGGATTCTGCCATCCGCTCCGGATATTTTCTGAAGCAGGGACTTGCCAACAACGAAGATTTCTATTACATGAATCTTCTCATCACCATTACTGCTTCCACGTTGGAAGAACTGCAGTGGCGGATTCAGGAAATGAAAAAGCTCCTGATCTCGCAGGATATGAACTTACACTCCTGCTACTTTTTACAGGAGCAGGGATTTTTATCCTCTCTGCCGCTGGCAAATCTGGACAAGAAGCTTTTTAAGCTGTCCAAGCGGAACGTACTGACTTCCGGGGCGGCAAGCTGCTATCCCTTCGTCAGCTACAGTATCTGCGATGATAACGGAATCCTCTTTGGGGTAAACAAGCATAACAATTCCCTGGTCATTGCGGATATCTTTGATTCCAGGCAGTACAAGAACAGCAACATCTGTATCTTAGGCTGTTCGGGAGCAGGAAAGACCTTCACCATGCAGACCATGGCACTAAGGATGCGAAGAAAAGGCATCCAGGTGTTCATCATCGCTCCGCTAAAGGGACACGAATTTTACCGGGCTGCAAGGAATGTCGGCGGAGAATTTATCCAGATCTCTCCTGCCAGTAAGAACTGTATCAACATCATGGAAATCCGGAAGGTAGACAATTCTGTAAATGAACTGCTGGACGGACCGACACTGGATGCCTCCGCACTGGCAGGCAAGATCCAAAGGCTTCACATCTTCTTCAGTCTGCTGATCCCGGATATGTCCCATGAGGAGAAGCAGCTTCTGGATGAAGCCCTAATCAAAACCTATGCCAGAAAAGGGATTACACATAAAAATGAATCCCTGACAGATCCGCAGCATCCGGAGCAGTACAAAAAGATGCCCATTCTGGAGGATGTCTACAATGTCCTGCTGGAAAGCGAGGATACCAAACGTCTGGCTCATATCCTGAACCGCCTGGTTCACGGTTCTGCTTCTTCCTTTAACCAGCAGACCAATGTGGACCTGACCAATAAATATACGGTACTGGATATCTCCGAACTGACCGGTTCCAGCGATCTTTTAACGGTCGGCATGTTCGTTGCCCTGGATTATGTCTGGGATAAAGCGAAGGAAAACCGTACCGAAGAGAAAGCCATCTTTGTCGATGAGGTCTGGCAGCTCATCGGTGCATCCAGCAACCGGCTTGCAGCGGAATTCGTACTGGAGATTGCAAGATCATCCGTGCTTACTCCGGAGCCGGCATCTTTGCCACACAGGATTTAAACGACTTCTTTACTCTGGATGACGGGAAGTACGGCAAGGGTATCATCAATAACTGCAAGACCAAGATTATCCTGAACATGGAGGATGAAGAGGCACAGCGGGTGAAGACTATCCTGCATCTATCGGAAACAGAAGTAATGAACATCACCCATTTCCAGCGGGGCAACGGTCTGATCTCAACCAACAACAATAACATCACTGTGGAATTTAAGGCTTCCAATCTGGAAAAGGAGCTGATTACCACAGATCGGCAGGAGCTTCTGGAAATCCTTGCGAAACAGAAGAAACAGGCTGTGTAACTTTTGGCAGCACTGACGCTGCCCTTTTCATTTGAACTTCAAGAAGGAGGAGACTTATGTTACAGACATACAAATCCTATACCAGACGGACGCTGGCTATGCTGCTGGCAGTCCTTGTCGCAGTCGGCGCATTGTTTTCCGGCAGTTTTCCGGTTCATGCAGCGACGGCACCATCAGCTATAAGGCAGGTGCCAATATCCCTTACGGCAGCTATTTTACCTCCCGCATGAGCTTTGACGGGAGCAATACTGCCTACTGCGTGGAACCACTGAAGAAAACACCTTCCTCTGGTTCCTATTCCTATGACCTTTTAAGCCAGAACTCCCCGCTCAGAAAAGCGCTCTACTACTTAAACGGCGGTTACGGCTACGATAAAGTCGTCAAGGATAAATATTTCAGTGGCTGGAGTGATGATAACAGCTATGTCATCGGACATCTGGTTGTCGCTTACATCTATGCCGGTAATTCCGCTGACACCGGAGCTTTCCATGGCGCCCCGCAGTCCTATATTGATAAAGCACTGGAAGTAGCCAGTGCCATTCAGGGACTTCCGAACCCGCCGGAAGGCTTCCGGGCATTCATCGTTCCGGGACAGGGCAGCCAGACCATTGCCGGAAGCTGGTATCAGGTTCCAAACGGCTGGATCGAACTGAAAAAATCTTCTGCCAACGGAAGCGTATCGGACGGGAATCCGAATTACAGCTTAAAGGGTGCTGTGTATGGGATCTATCAGGGTGAGAAGCTCATCCAGAAACTGACCACTGATGAAAACGGGTATGCCAGATCCGGCGAACTGGAGGAAGGCGATTATACCATAAAAGAGCTCTCTGCTTCCAAAGGCTACATTGTAGACACCAAAGCTCACAAAGTCACCGTAAAAGCAGAACAGACTTCTGCTGCAAACGTAACAGATATTCCGCAGAATAATCCCATGAATCTGGTGCTTGAAAAGCTGGATGCCGAAACAAAGAAAGCCTCCCCACAGGGAGCAGCTTCCCTTGCAAACGCAGAATTTACAGTCAAGTTCTATACCGAGCAGTCTGACAGTGATCCTGCGGAAGCTGGAAAGAAACCGGCACGTACCTGGGTATTAAAAACAGATGTTTCCGGAAAGATGCATTTTACCAAAGATTCCTTTGTAAGCGGCGATGCCTTTTACTATACCAGTGATGGCAAGACCGTCTGTCTTCCGCTCGGTACCATAACGGTACAGGAAAGCAAAGCCCCTGCCGGATACCAGCTCAATCCAACTGTCTTCGTACAGAAAATTACAGGTGACGGTAAGCAGGAAATGGTTTCGGTATACCAGTCTTCTACCATAGAAGAATCTGTCATCCGTGGCGGAGTGAAGATCCAGAAACGTGACAGCGAGACCGGAGAAGCAAAACCGCAGGGTTCTGCCACTTTGGAAGGTACTGTCTTTGCGATCACTACGTTAAATGAAAATCCGGTATTAGTAGACGGAACATCCTACACGAAAGATCAGGTTGTCCTTACACTTACTGCCGATAAATCCGGTTCTGCTGCAACTGCAAAAGATGCTCTCCCATTCGGACATTACCGTGTGGATGAAACAACTGCACCTTCCGGTTATCTGAACAGCGGAAAGATCTCTGTAGAATTTGACATCACAGAACAGGGAAAAATCGTGGAACTGACTGCAAAAGACAATTCCATCTCCAATCAGGTCATCCGCGGGGATCTGGAATTTGTCAAGATTGCTGACGGCAGCCAGAACCGTCTGGCAAATGTGCCATTTAAGATCACTTCCAAAACAACAGGCGAAAGCCATGTGATTGTGACAGATGCCAACGGTTATGCCAGCACTTCCTCCAAATGGAACAAACATACCGCAAATACCAACCGGGGTGAGTCTTCGGAAGACGGCATCTGGTTCGGCACCTCCAAACCGGATGATTCCAAAGGCGCTCTCATTTACGATACTTACACTCTGGCGGAACAGCGTTGTGATTCCAACAAAGGCATGGATCTTTTAACCTTTGAAGTCAAGGTTTATAAGGATTCTGTTCTGATACAGGTTGGAACTCTGACCGATGATGCCATTGAGATCGGCACGACTGCTCTGGATGCCGAGACCGGTACACACATGAGCCAGCCGGCAAAAGAAGTGACCATTGAAGACGTTGTGGAATACGAAGGACTGAAAAAGGGCCAGAAATACAAACTGACTGGAACCTTAATGGATAAAAAAACCGGGGAACCAATCCTTGTGGATGAAAAACCGGTGATTTCTGAAACTGAATTTACTGCAAAGAAATCCTCCGGCTCCGTCAAAGTAACCTTTACCTTTGATGCAACTTCCTTAAAGGGAAAAACAACCGTTGTCTTCGAGGAATTATATCAGGATGAGATGCAGCTTGCAGTCCATACCGACATCAACGATGAAGACCAGACCATCTATTTCCCGGAAATCAAGACTACTGCGAAAGATGCGGACACGAACTCCAATATTTCCTGTGCAAAGGAAGAAATCACGCTGGTGGATACGGTTTCCTTTAAGGGGCTGGTTCCTAACCAGAAATATGAAGTGACTGGAACTCTGATAGATAAAGAAACAAAGAAACCAGTCGAAGCAGACGGAAAACCGGTGACAGCAAAAGCATCCTTCAAGCCAAAAGAATCCGCTGGTACGGTAGATGTTACCTTTACCTTTGATGCCAGCTCCTTAAAAGGGAAAACAGTAGTTGTCTTTGAATCCCTGGCTTACAAAGACAAGGAAGTTGCCGTACACACAGACATTGCGGATGAAGGACAGACTATTTACTTCCCGGAAATCAAAACCACTGCAACAGATGCTGCTTCCGGCACACACTATGCAAAACCGGAAAAAGAACTGACGCTTACAGACCTTGTGGAATACAAAAACCTGATCCCAGGCAAAGAGTACAAGCTGACAGGAACACTCATGGATGCGGAAACCGAAAAACCTTTCGATGTGGATGGCAAAGCTGTGACTGCAGAAACAAGTTTCACTCCGGAAGAAGCTAACGGCAGCGTAGAGCTTTCCTTTACCTTTGATGCCTCTGCACTTTCCGGAAAAACGCTCGTGGCATTTGAAACAATGACTTTTGAAGATCACGAAGTAGCGGTACATGCGGACATCAAAGATGCCAACCAGACCATCTACTTCCCGGAAATCAAAACCACAGCCAAAGACGGCAGTGACGGGGATCAGGATGTCTCTGCTTCCAAGGAAGCGACTATCGTAGATACGGTCACTTATCATGGTCTGATGCCTGGATCTGAGTACAAAGTCATCGGAACCCTGATGAATAAGGAAACCGGAGAGGCTTTGTTAAAAGACGGAAAACCAGTTACCGCTCAGGCAGAATTTAAAGCAGAAAAAGCTGGCGGCTCTGTGGAAGTTACCTTTACCTTCGACGCTTCTGCTCTTGCCGGACAGGATGTGGTTGTCTTTGAAAAGCTCTACTATACAGACGGAAAAACCGAGCATGAGATTGCTTCCCATGAGGATCTGAAGGATGAAGGTCAGACCGTACACATGACGGAGCTTTCGAAAGAACCGGAGACGCCTCCGGTAGCTCCGCCTGTAAAGACCGGCGATGAGACGCCGCTTCTCCTGTATGCCGGAATCGCCATAGCTGCACTTGCAGGTGCAAGTGTCCTGGGCATCGTTTACTTCAAACGCAAAAAGAAACATCAGTAACTCATAACGAAGACTCCTGCAGGCAGCTCCCACATGGAACTGCCTGCTTCTTTAGTAGGTGATGAATATGAAACACCCCCACTGCAAGACAGATGCCAAGCACATCCGTCATTTTCTGAACCTCTGTGAAGGGAACTGGCACTCCTGTATCTACGTCTGGTGCCGCACTTGTAACGCACAGGAAAGCTGTGAGAACTCTGGCTTTTTATTCCATCCGGATGAAACGGGAAGCCCCTGCATCCTCCCTCTTTCAGATGCAGCGCTTTTGTTTCCCCGGATACCGGAGCCAACCGAATGTACCGGAAGCATGAGCATTGCTGCTTTTACAGAGCTTTATCTGCCCTATCTGGCCGCTCAGAAGCTGCCTTTAAAGCCATGTCCCATTCCGGCACTGCTCCGGCTTCAGGAGAACCAGCAATATGACTGGTAACAAAAAGTTGCACTTTCAGGCTCTTATACGTACAGGATATGTAAAGAAAGGAGGCACTGCCTATGTTAAACGTAATTTCAATCATCCAATGTATCGATCAGGTCTTTACGAACCTGATATTTATTCCCATGATTTTTGTCCTGTATGTGAAATTCCGTCCGAAAAAGCCATGGACCAGAAGGCGCAGGAACACTTACCTGCTCTGTCTGGTACTGATCAGCTTATTCCTGCTACGGATTTTCTGTGAGAAGTTCATCTTTACACCGGTTAATTATCCACGTTTCACAGACAGCGGCTTATTCCCGCTCATCCGAGCAATTTTCTATCCCGGCATCTGAAAAATGGGGATTCGTGCCATTTAGTCCGAATCTGGGATCAGTATCCGCTTGCGTTCTATGGGAATTCATCACCTGCTTACTTACAATATAAGTATACAGTACGTACTGGTTATTCACGTACACGTTACGTATCGTGTATGTACAAGCGAGGTGAAAACAGATGAAGAAACCAAAAATCATCCGCTGCCCTTACTGCGGCGGAACAGCAATATTAAGAGATGCATCCTTTGTATATGGAACGCATTCTCATGGCGGACAGGTTTATGTCTGCTCCCACTATCCATCCTGCAATTCCTATGTCGGGGTACATCCGGGAACCAAGATACCAAAAGGAACGCTCGCCAACCGGGAGCTTCGTCAAAAGCGGATTCAGGCACATCGAATTTTCGATCAGATCTGGCAACAGGGCATCCTTTCCAAACCGGAAGCATATCGCTGGGTGGCAGATAAGTTCTGTCTGACAGATAAGCAGGCTCACATCGGACAGTTCAGCAACTATATGTGCGACCAGCTCATTCGGGAATCCGCAGATGTTTTAAAGAACAACCATATTCCCTTCCGCCTCCGGGCAGCCAGCTGAAAGGCGGTGATTGATGATGACCTTACCACTAAATAAAAAGCAAAAACAACTGGTGGAAAAATCCATGGATCTGGTTCCGATCATGATTCGTTCCATGACCCGCACCGCTGCCTATGTAACTGAGGAAGAACAACAGGAATTATGTCAGATTGGATATCTGGCTTTGTGCCGGTCGCTGTCGGATTTGAGGAAGGAAGATCATTCCAGCCTTATGCCAAAACTATCATCCGTCATGCCATCTTTGACTACTGGCGGAAAATTGCCCGTGACCGCTCCATGCTCTGTTCTCTGGACGAAGCATCATCTGAAGATGAACATCTCCATTATCGTGATTTGTTTTCCTACGAGGATACACAAACAACTCACCCGGAAAAGGACACAAACCAGACCTTGCTTCTTGAGCATTTAACCAGCTTGGCACCGGACAGTCCTCAACTATTCAGAAGGGAATTGTAGCCCTCTATCTGCAACAGCAGGGATATACCAGCTTTGACTTGGCAAAACACTACCAAGTACCAGCCAATCGTGTACGGGCATGGCAGAGCAAAGCACGGAAACTATTACAGCAGGATGATGCACTCTATGCACTTCTGACTTGACCTTGAAGGAGGGAACTTTTATGCTGACACTTTATACTGCTGTCGGAACCTTAAAATTTCAAAAAACGACAGGCGGAAAATCCATTCCTCTTGTAATCAACGATGGACAAGAATATGGACTATCGGATGACGAGCTGCTGCTCTGGAGCTGTCTTGCCTTCCAGATTCTGACGCTCCATGAACTCCAGGATGCCTATACCCTGCGCCAGATACAGAAAGAAGGTCCGAAAGGCTTATCCTTCCAACACTATCTGAACCGACTTTCCTTACGCGGTCTGGTTGTAAGCGGAATTGGACTGACAGGGGTGGATGCCTTATATCGCCTTCTCGCAGTCTGACCATTATTCCCTTGAAGGATACCTTTCCCATCCGGCTCTTTGGCTGCGTTCAGCTTTATCTGGAAGGAACTATTGGTGCAAAAGAGTTTGGCAGATATTTAAAGAAGAAACCCTCTTCACCGATGGAAGATACCATTCTGAAGCTGGCTGATAAGGTATCCCTCACGACCGCTGAGCTTGTCACAAGTATGGAGCAGGAAAAAGTAATCCACAACGAATCGGATATTATGGATGAGTTATACACAGAACCGGAGACAACTTACCAAACACTTGTGGATGATGTCCAGATTCACCATACCCAGTATCCAGTGCTGCAGGCTATTGCTAATTTGTACCTGAATAAACAAATCACATTTCATACATGTTAAAGGAAGGAACCTTATGCCAAAACCATTTTTCACAAAGCTGGTTGCCATCAGTGCAATCGGCTTTTTCTGTGTACTTTTTGGGTGCATCTTCGGGATCGCCACCCATGACCGGCTCTTTATCCTCATGAGCCTCCTCATCGGAATCTGCAGCATCTTGCGTGCACTCAGTTTCTACCACCTGATCCATACACATGCTTATCTGTCACTGGACGTAAGCTGCACGAAACGGGAACAGACACTCTTCGGGAAAAACCAGCAATATTGGTTTGCCAGTGATAACGGAAAGGAATACGCCTTCTCACTGGAAAAGAATATCAAACTCCTAGAGGGACATCGGTATCGGCTGTACTTCCGGAAACCACAGCAGGGAACAGGGCAATCGATGCCATGTGCCGGAGATATTCTCGGATATGAAGAACTCACCGATCAACTGCCGGAACTTCCGGATACATCCGTTTAGATAGAAAATGAGCCGCCCGTACTGCATCACCCCTACAGTTCTGGCGGCTCATTTTATTATAAATAACCTCTCTTATTTCTATCAAACAATAGTGTTTGTATCCGCTTCAATGCCATGAGCATTTGCTCCGGGAATGTCTTAGTTAAACTTGAAAGAATTAGATTTTCATTCTCATTACACAAATATTATTAGATAACCAATTCAGAAATATCAATGCTCGTTTTATAGTTTTGTTTTACTCCGCCAGGAGAAGTAATAAAAATCGTAGCATATTCCCCATTTTCATAAAGGGTAATTTCTTTTATATCTTTTTCTTCATCTTGGTTCGTAGTATCGCAATAAAATTTTATGGTATATTTAGGGTTCATACCTATGCTTTTTTCTGTCTCTTTCCATGATTTTATATTTAAAGCAGAAATAACCTTGTCTATATTATGCTTATCATCATACTTTACCAGCAATTCCTTATTTGCGGCATCATATATCTCTATAACTTTTACACCTTTTACATAATTGTCCATTCTCTGCCTTTTTCCGCCCCGCCAGATACCTGTGCCGGTATTTCAGCTCTGCATACTCTGTGATCCGTTTCATGTAGACTGCATCATAAGCTCCGCCTACAGCACCAACCACCGGAATTCCCTGTAAGAACTTCATATACAGAAGCTCTTTTGACAAAGCTCCCGCCGTTTGTTCGATCTGCTCCTTATCCTGATACTCTTCCGGCAGTATTCCGTTTCTGATAAATTCATTTACTTTCCCGTCAATCTCACAAAGTGTATCCCCATAGGATACTGCTCCCCGGATCAATAATAAGATAAAATATTTTTCTTCCCTGCTTTCATAGCTGTATCCATACTGCAGAGCAGTCTCATAAATATTCTTTAAAATCATCCCTGTAAATACCGGAATATCCGGCAGACCGATTCCCAATACGCCCATCCCGATTCCAGACACACCGGATAGCAGTAAATTCTTTGTTCCCGTATCTCTTGCCTTTTTAGAAAAAGAGCGGAGGGATTTGGAATTCTGCTTTACATCCGCCATATACTGCCGCACCTGATAATCCTGCTCCAGTTTTGTCCGCTGATACGTCTTTTCAATAACCCCGGTTCCTTTCTCGAAATCAGAGCAAATGCCTTCGCAAAAGCGGTATCCAATGTTTTCTGAAGTTTCGGCGGTATCTTTTCCTCCAGTTTCTGATTCAGAATGCTCTCCCTTTTCTCTGAACGCTTCTGAAGGAATCTCTGCTCCTGTACTTCCAGCTTTTCCCACTCCTTCTGAAGCGGTGTCCTTTTATCAAATAATCGCATCTTAATACACCTCCGCACCAAACGGCATCAATGCCAGTTTCGCCAGTTTAAACTGCTGTAAACCAAACGGGATTCCGATAATCGTCACACATAAAGCTGTACCCAACGCCAGATGCTCCAGTGCAAGAGGCAGACCGGATACAATCAGCCAGATGATATTCAAAAGGAACGAACCAGCTCCGCCACCATACTGCACCTCTTTTCCAAAGGGGAAAAAACTAAGCGCCGCAAATTTAAAACACTGCATCCCCACCGGAATCCCCACAACGGTAATACACCAGAGACAACCTGCCAGACACCAGCTCAGCCCACTGACTGCGCCGCCAAACACAAACCACAACACATTTCCCAGGCATCCCATATGCTACACCTCCCCATTCATCCGATTTTTCACATCAGCAAGTATCTTTTCTATCCGGTTGATGGCATCATCCACCTGTTCTCTTGCATCTGCAATCTTGCTCTGCACCATATAATCTGCCACCAGCCCGTCCAGAAAGAAATCCGCAAAGGAAAGGAAGCTGCCGATTTCCATGCGCAGATCCAAGGAAACCTGCACATCTCTTAATTCTCTCTGAAAACGCTGAATATCGCTTTTCGCCTGTTCCATCAACGCAGCTGCGTCATTCATTTTAGAATGCTTCACAAAGTCACTGATAAAGCCTCCTCCAAGCATATCAAAAATGCCCCAGTTTCTCGCACTTCCCAACTTATCCCTTGCTGCGTAAAGGCTCTGAAGCGCCCGCTCCCCTGCCTGTACTGCTTCCTGCATTTCCCGTTTCATCATTTCGTTACTCATCGTTTATCCTCTCTTTCTTTTTAGCAGACTATTGCGGCAGATTTTCTATATTTCATAATAAAAAAAGACTCCTATCATGACCTCTGCCACAATAAAAGTCTTGCTATCTCATTTGCTACGGGTATCTCTCGATACCGGTTGTCGGTTACAAAACCACCTCTTTCAAGCGTTCAGCTGCTCCCTTTTTTGCTTGAGATGAATATAACATATTGGAAATAATTTGTCAAATCATGCATTTTTCTTTTCCAACCGTTCCGCTTCTCTGGCAAATACATGCGAGATATCAAACAGTTCCGGTACATCTGATATGGTACACACATTCACACAATAATTGAGCCATGGAAATTCTTTTGTCATCTGATAAATAACTGCCATGGCTTTTGCTTCTGACATTGCTTCCACCGAATGATATCCCGATCCCTGAATATGCTCAAATCCGTTTGCTTCAAAAAGTCCCTTACATCCGCATATGCATTATGCCAGTCACCTTTCGGATAATATTCCTTTAGTGCTTGTGTATTCAGGTCAAAATTGATGCCTTTCCTCTGTAAGCTGTCCATCTGTTAGTTCCTTATAAAGTCTGTAATCAGGTTCTCCTTTTCTGTTCCGTTATACCAGAAACACTCTAACAAATTCTCTGCAATTCCTACGGAGTTTTTCAACTGAAAGATTGCTGCCCAGAATCTTCCATAGTCCTGCTTGCGTCCCCGGTCAAGATAAATCCTGCTTCCAAGGGCTTTGACTGCACAGCTTAAATCCTCCTGCTCAAAAATCTGATCTGCCTGTTCACACATCTGATTTACCGTTTCCGGAGCGAGCTTGCTTGTATCAAATTTAAGTTCTACTTTATACATTATACTCATCCTTTCATACAACAAATGACTGAGTGACTCTTCTCTTTCTACTGTAATTCTACCATGAAACCTATATAAAGTCATTCCCCATTTTCACTTGCTTTAATATAAATTTTTCCTTTTATTTTGGAAACACAATCTCCACACAGAACTCATTCCCTTCTATCCGGGCGCTGATTTTCCCATCCATACGAAGTACCAGCTCTTTCGCAATTGATAAGCCGAGACCGCTGGAAGTCTTACTGCGTGCTTCATCCGCTTTATAAAACCGTTCAAACACCTGATCTACATTTATTTTTTCCACATGACATACTTGATTTTTTATCTGTATCCGGATGTTGTTTTCAACTTCTTCCAGTGAAATACTGATTTTCTTCTCCCCGTGATCCAGTCCGTTTTTTATGATATTCTGAAAAATTCTCTGGATTCCCTGTTCATTTCCGTTCATAAACAGCAGTTTATCTGTAATCTGTATCTCCGGTTCAATTCCTCTGCCCGTCCATTCATCGTAGTAGGAAAATATGGTATCTTTCAAAATCTTGTTGATACAGCAGGATGACATTTCCAGATGAAAAGAATCGTTTTTAAGTTTTGTAAAAGTAAATAATTCTTCCAGCATTTCTTTCAGGCTGCCGATTCTCTCCTGTATGATCTTCATATACCGTCTCTGCTCTTCCTGGTCTTCACAGGTTTCCATTAACTGAAAATATCCGTCAAGGGATGTCAAAGGAGTACGGATATCATGTGAGAGATTTGTATATGTATCCGAAATCATCTCCTCTTTCTTCAAGTATTCCTTCTTTTCCCTTCGCTTCAGTTCCAGCCATTCGTTTAAAACATCTGCCAACTCACCAATGCCTCCAAAATCCATTTCTCTGGTAATCAGCATGTTGCTGTCGTGCTTCATCAGAAACGACAACTGGCGGCAGATGTCTTTCACCTGCCGCTGGTATTTCCAAAATAACATTCCTTGTACCAGTATCACTGCTATCAATAGCACGAACCCTAGTTTATCATTTAGATATCTCTCTTTCTGAATACCCATGCTGTCAGTAATGTAACCACGATTCCGAACGCCGCCGCAATCACAACTGCCGTCAGGCATTCCTTATTGGTCGGTGACATGGATAAAAGTGCAATCTTTCCTGTCACTGTATATTTCAAAATCTGGAAATTCTCCACACCTGCCTTCTGGATCAAATGATTGATCACTCCGTATAAGACAATCATGGTATTCATGCACAGGCAGATAACAATCGTCATGCTGAACACGTTGCTGTTCAAAACCACCGCAATCGCCATACTGATTAGTACCAGTGCATAATGAAGCAAAATCTGAATACCAAAGTATCTCAGCAACTCGCTTCCATTCCCCCACTCCAGATATCCGAAGTACATCTGCTGTGCAATAATCTGAATGATGAAATAAAGCAGCATGGTAACAGTCGTATACACAAACAACACGGAAGCTTTGGAAAAGATCAGGTTTCTCCGGCTCCTTACCTGCCCGCCGATATTTTTAATATAACCGCTTCCTATATCTGCACTGGAAAACAGCACTGTAAAAATCACCAGAAACAACGCCACAAACTTCGCCTGCAGGTTTGCATATACCTGATCAAAGACCGTTACTTTTTCTCCCGGCTGTGTCGGCAGGAATACGGACATTCCCATATTGATGGTTTCTGGTTTCACTGTTTCTGCAATGTTTTCTGTCTGCTGTTGTTCCGCTTCCTTGTTCATCGTATCAATATCCAGTTTCGACATGGATGTGGAGAAGAATATAGCTGCCGCCATCACAATCCATACCACATACATACTTTTTGTCCGGACCATCCGGTACAGATCCATTTTTATCATATTAAGCATTTTGATTCCCTCCTGTCAGATTCAAGAAATAGGTTTCCAGTTCTTCACTGGTAATGGAAATTCCATTGACCAAAATTCCTGCTTTTGCCAGTTCCATATTGACATTGGCGCTTTCATTCAATCGTTCAAATATATGGATATGGCTCTTATCTGTAACCTGATAGTTGGTAAATCCCATTCTGTCCAGAATCGGGACTGCCTGCTCCGGATGGATTAACTCTATTTCAATCCGTTCACTGCAGCGTTTCATCAGTTCTTCGCTTGTCAGCTCCTGCAGAAGACTTCCATTATGGATAATTCCATAATCCGTTGCAATCTTAGATAATTCCTCTAAAATATGACTGGATATCAAAATCGTCATATTCCGTTCATCTCGCAGTCTCTGTATGGTATCACGCACCTCTGCAATTCCCTGGGGATCAAGCCCATTGATCGGTTCATCAAGGACCAGGAGATCCGGCTCCCCGACCAGTGCCAGCCCGATTCCGAGACGCTGCTTCATTCCAAGGGAAAAATGTTTCGTTTTTTTCTTTCCGACACCTTCCAGTCCGACCGTCTCTAAGATATCTTCGATGTATCCCTTTTTCCGAATACCAAACAATTCACATTTTATTTTCAGGTTTGTATATGCATTCATGTTGCCATACAGCCCCGGTGCTTCAATCAGACACCCCACACGAGAACGAATCCTCTCCAGTTCTTTTCCTTTACACCCGAACATCTCAATCTCTCCGGCTGTCGGTCTTGCAAGTCCACTGATCATCTTCAGGCAAGTCGTCTTTCCCGCACCGTTCCGTCCGATAAATCCATAGATAGCACCCTTTTTTATGTGAAGGTTTACTTTATCCACTGCCTTATGATGACCATACTGCTTCGTCAATCCATTTGTACTTAATAACAATTCACTCAATGCTTTCATCTCCTTTTCTTATCTGCTGTTATCATATCGGATAAATCCTAATCAAACGCAAATAAATAGTAAAAAAAGAGTAAAGATTAAGAATGCAGACGGTAGCCGATTCCCCATACGGTATCAATATATTCCTCCTGCGTTACTGCTTTTATCTTTTTCCGGATATTGCTGATATGTACATCCAGTGTCTTTGTCTCTCCCATATAGTGTTCATCCCACGCATATTCAAAAATCTCTTCTTTGCTGAAGACCTGTTTCGGATGCTCCAGTAAAAGCTCCAGAATTGCAAATTCCTGCTTTGTAATTTTGGGAAGCAGCACTCCGGCAATCCGGACTTCAAAGCGCTCACGGTCCAGTTCCAGGTTTTATATGACACGCTTTTATGTTCCGGCTCCTGCTGCATATGGCGGAGCTGAACCTGAATCCGGGCAAGCACCTCCTGTATCTCAAACGGTTTTGTAATGTAATCATCTGCCCCACTGGTAAGAAGCCCGATTTTTCATCCAATCCGTCTTTGGCTGTCAGGACAATAACCGGCGTATTGCCCTGTTTCCGAATCTGGGCAAGCACCTCTTCTCCTGAAATTCCCGGAAGCATCAGATCCAATAGAATCAAAGAAAAGCCCGCCTTATCCATCTGGAACAGCATCCTCGCTTCCGTCCCGGAAAAAGCCTGTACCGTCTCATACCCTGCTTTCTGTAATGCCGTATATAAAAGATTATTGATATCCGTATCGTCTTCTACAATCAGAATTCTGTTTTTCTGCTCCATTTTTCTCATCCTTCCATTTTCCGATTTAAACAATATTATATTGCACTTTTATAACTATGTCCAAAATTCTTTTGATATTATCCTTCCACCTCGTCTACATATGCTATATATAGTTCTAATTCTTTTGACATATGCTATATCTTGTGTTAATATAATCTTGTATTTAAGTTTTTGTGCTGTCCCGTCATGGGAGTCTGGACCATTCATCCAGAAGCATATGCAGTTTAAGTTTGGAAAATCGTGTCATTATACTGCCGTTTTATACGGTGCTATAATGGCACTTTTTTTATTTTAATCTATTTTAACGCCCAAAGAGGCAGAAAGGAGAATTTTTATGTCAGCAATTTTAACAATTTTAGGGAGGGCCACAAGAGATCCTGAGATGCAGCAAGGAAAAAATTCCGGTACGGAATATGTTTCTCTGGACATTGCAGTTTCACAGCGAGGCCAGGATGGAAAGGAAGACACCATTTACTATCAGTGCTATTTTAACAAGTTCCTTGCAGAACGCTTAGCAAAAGCAGGCGTAAAGAAAGGAACCGGGCTGATGATCTATGGTGATCTGGAGCTTCATCCGTTCATTTATCAGAAAGGAAAGAATGCGGGGCAGGCAAATGCCGGTCCGAGGATCAATGTCAAGGACTGGCACTTTGTACCATCCAACCGTTCTGACAGCAATACCGGACATCCGGGTGCAAACCAGAACAGCCAGCCGAATGGTGGTGCGGCAACGCCCGGTGCAGCCGGCAATGGCAGCTACCCAATGCAGGGAAATCCCAATGGCAGCTACCAGAATCAGGCAATGCCTGGCGGCTATCCACAGCAGGGAATGGCTCCTGCTAACGGTGCCTACACGCCTCCTGCAAATGGCGGACAGTATCAGCTCCGCCAAACGGAACCGGTCAGCCACAGAGCAGCTACCCGCCGCAGGGCAGTTATACCGGAATGCCAAATTACGGAGGTATGCCGGGCAGTCAGCCAACTGACGGCTTTCAAAATGTGCCGGAACAGATGGCATCCCAGTTGCCCTATTAACTCTCAAGGAACCCTATGTTGAGGAATTGCATTTATCATCTTTGTGATGATGCAGTTCCTCTTTTTCATGTCCGGAAGCGGCGATTTCCCATCCAGCTTCCGGGCTTGTCTAAGAATCATGAATCAGAAAGGAATCAGCTCATGAAAAAATCAAATCGAAAAAAATTCTTACAGTTTGTCGTGCTTGTACTGTTTCTTGCAGCACTTTTCGTACCACAGGATGCCAACCGGCTTCTGATTGCAGGCATTGCCTGATCGGTATCGGAGTCACGCTGTTCAGTTATCTTCTCCCGCTTTTCACGGAACGCCTGAAAAACAGGGAGCATAAGCTACGAAAACGCCCAGAAAGAACTCGTCATCTGGAAGGAACACCTGATCTGGAAACCATTCTCTGGAGACAGATCAAATTCCAGATTACCGGAAAGCTCAAGGAAGCCTTCCCGGATGCCACATGGGATTTTGTGAAAGAACCACCGCTCTCCCAGATACTGGATGGGGAACCATTACGGATTCGCACACGGAATACCGGAAGTTATAATTTTGCGGAAATTCTCATGGATGCCCGTGGCAGTCTGACGCTTCAGATGATGACCATTGAATCCTTACATAAAAAGGAACCGTCAGAAGGAAATCCGGATTCCAGACCAGCCGTTAATCCCAAATCATGGTATTCCCTGATTGGGAAACCGCTACTGATGGAATTGGTCGGTGACTTACAGGCAAGGGGCTATGAAAAGCTGTTTATCAACGAGCAGGGAGATGTCTATATTCTGAACGGCACTGAACCGGAAGTCCGGGGAAAGCTGGAACATTTCCCGCCCAAAGATTACTGGGGCGAATTGACGGAGATTTTTACTGAAGATGAATTGACCACAGAAGAGACCGAGCAGGCACTGGAACTGTCCTGGATCTCATAAGAAGGAGGAACGAATCATGGCAAATAACATCGTAGCAACCTGGGGGTTCAAACGCAAACTCCCGGAACCATTTGAGGATTATACGGACCATGCAATCTTTGATGACATTGCATCCAAATACTGTACTCAGCCACGGAAAAAATCCACGCTTCATGCAGCTACCCTGCGGGCAGTCCTTGCTTATCTGGAGCTGGAAAACCCGGTTGGCAGTACCCCGCCGGAAAAGCTTGGGGCGGTCGGTACCCAATCCAACAATTTTGTTGTGGCGGAATATCCGAGCAAAACCGGTGATCTTCAGGTGGTTGTCTACAACCAGCTAAACGGAAAGTTTTACGGAGGCTGCTATACTCCTCCGCCGGATGTGGAAAGCACACCGGAAAAATACGAATTTAAAGACTCCAAACAGTCCGGTGCGGCTCTGCTGTTCGCACTGATGCCGGTTTTTCTGGCAGATGAAGAGTGTAATGAAAAGTATCAGGAATTAAAAGCGCACCGGGACAACGGTTATCCCGATCTGGACGCCGCTGCGGAAACAGCAGCCGTTCTCTGCGACAACATTTACCGGAGAACCCGCTATGCATCAGTCTCCCGACCGGTGGTGTTAAGATTGACCTTCCGGCAAACGGCGTATTGTCGCTGATCAAACCGTTAAATATCCAGAAGGGGGTCTATGCACCAACCGAAGTGCTCCATGGAGACTTTCAGGTGTTACGTCCAGGAAGTGGATTTAAGAAAGCACAGGCAGCCATTTCCAGAGATGATTTTGTTGGGAAATTTATCCTGACCGCATCCCGAAGCTGTCTCCGGAAGAGGAGGTATCTGTTCCGACATTGGCAGAGTGGTACATCATCTCCGGAAATCAAACGGATCTGCGAACACGCAAAACTGACAACTGATACCACACAGCCGATGCGGAATTTTCTTTTACGGGGACCGGCAGGTACCGGAAAGACCGAAGGAGCCAAAGCCATTGCTTCCGCACTTCACCTTCCTTACCGCTGCATTACCTGTTCCGCAAATACAGAGGTATTCGACCTTTAGGTCAGATTCTTCCGGATGTGGACGGAAAACGCACCCGGCTTCAGCGGCAGTACCCGTCTTTTCAGGAAATCCAGTTAGATCCCTCCGGTGCCTATCAGAAGCTGACCGGAAACTATGATGAAGAAATTTCTGCCGAGGACACCTACCAGAAGCTGATCGATACGATTTTTGATGAAATGCACAGCTATTATAAGGAACACACCTCCGGACAGAACTTCCAGTATGTGGATACGCCTCTAGTCGAAGCCATCCGCTATGGGTATATTCTTGAGATACAGGAGCCTACGGTCATTGCTAATCCCGGTGTACTGGTTGGACTTAACTCCCTTTTAGACCGCTGTAACAGCGTATATCTTCCAAACGGAGAAACCATCCACCGTCATCCGGATACGACCATCGTAATCACCACAAACAATGACTATGCAGGCTGTAAACAGATGAACCAGTCTGTCATTTCCCGAATGAACCTTGTGATTGATCTGGATGAACCGGATGAGGATACACAGGTAGAACGTGCCATGGCTGTTACCGGATGCAAGGATGCAAAAACGGTACGTCTGATGACACGCATTGTCAAATCCATGGCTGTCTACTGCCGGGAAAATCTCATTACAGATGGCTGCTGTGGCATGAGGGAGCTGATTTCCTGGGTGCAGTCCTACATGGTCTGCGGGGATATCCGGGAAGCGGCCCGTTACACGGTGCTTGCCTCTGCCTCTGCCGATGCTGAGAACCGTACGGAAGTGGAAGAAAGCTGTCTGGATACTGTGCTTGCTGCGTAGGACACGCCTATGAGAAAAGCAGCACTCACAGAAGCCCAGATCCGAAAGCATCTGGCAGATAATCTGTCTTATCTCCGGCAAGCCAAAACACCGAAGTTATCACAAAAGGCAGTTGCCAGAATCTTAAATCTTCCCCCGAAAACCATTATGAATTATGAAAATGCAAACTCCTCCCCGATGGCTTATGCCGTCCTTCGCCTTGCTGTGTATTACGGCTGCACGATGGAGGAACTGCTGACAAAAAATCTAAGAAAAGAAAGGAAGAATATCACGTGAATCACAGCCAAAGAAATTTAAAGAAACTAATCCGGGCAAAAGAGGATTCCATTGCGGATGAGGAGTTATTCCTCTCCGCTGCCTATCAGAAGTACCAGACCTCCCTTGCCAGAGCCGTTACCGGACGTTACCGGTATGGACTGCAGGTACTGCTGGACTGGGACATTTCCGAACAGGCAGGCGTTGCATATACCGACAATTATAAGGTACATCTCAACGCAGCGAACCCGATCACCCAGTCTTTCCCCACCCGTTTCTTACGTTCCCAGAGCCTGACAGGGCTCACCGGGCATGAAGTGGGCACTTACTCTATTCTGATTTCACAGCCCACGCTGTTCATCTGAGGAGTCTGGAAAACGGTTCCTTCTATCCGAAGGAGCCGGAGCTATCCCTTCCAGCTTATCAGACAGCACTGGAGGAGATCAAAGAAGTGTTAGAAGAAAAGGACAAAGCCGGATGCCTGACACTGGCACGATGCGCCGCAACTTTTCAAAACATTCTGGAAGACATCCATATTGAAGACCGTATGTGTGAGGAATTCCACGGCACCTTCCGACAGGGGATTGAACTCAATAACCTGCGTATGTCCGAACAGATTCCTTCCATACAGGAACAAATTGACAAAGAATACCAGCCATTTTCCATCATTGCCAACCTGATCCTTTCCTATTGCCGGACCGGAAACATCAACAATCCCACCGGCTATCAGGGGGATTATCTGGATACCATTTCCGATTGTACCGATCTTCTGGATACGGCAATGGAATCGGAAAAAGGCACTGACCGGATGCTGGTTTCCAATGCGCTCTTAGCCCTGACCTGGAACTATATCCAGCCGCTCATCGAAAAACACGGAGGAATTGGAAATGCATGGCGAGGATTCCGCTGCCGATGCTCTGGAAGATCTTCTAGGGGATGAAGTCAGCAGCGGCGCTCCTCTTCCGACCGGAAAAAGCGGTGCCATTCCAAAGAATATCAAACCAGCTTCCCCAAAAGGAAGCGGGAATGATGAGGGCAATGCTCCTTCCGGTCCACGTACCAAAGAGGATGCTATAGAGGAAGCCAAACAGGTGCTTTCGGAAGAAGGCGGGCGCATCGCTCTTACAAAGACCAATACCATTCTGGATGAAAACAACCCCGGCGTCACTTATGTCAGTCAGTATCAGGGCAGCGGCTATGAGCATGCTGCAGAGGATCTGTTCCGGATCTTGAACGATGTGGCTGCAGAAAAGGTGCAGGAAGACTGTCAGACGGAACTGACCGAGGAACTGCAGAAAACAGCCAATGATATTCATTACGGCAATGCCCATGCAGGCATCCATGTTACCATCCATCGCCTGACCAGTGTTTCCGATTACCTGAAGAATGAATACCAGACAGTTGCTCCCCCGCTCCTGCGGGCTTCCAAAAAGCTGCAAAGCACCATCCTGCCGCTTTTGAAAGAAGAACAGCAAGGCGGAAAGCAGAAGAATCTCCTGTTTGGAAAACGTCTGGACTCCCATGCTCTCTATAAGACAGACGGAACCATCTTTACCAGAACCAGACTTCCAGGAGAGGAAAAACGTCTGGCTGTTGCCCTCCTGATTGACGAGAGTGGTTCGATGGGTTGGGGTGACCGGATGACACATGCAAGAAAGACTGCCATTGTCCTTTATGATTTCTGTAAAAGCCTCGGTATCCCTATCACCATTTACGGGCATTCCACGGATGCAGGCGGCGTTGCTCTTTACTCCTATGCAGAATTTGATTCTGTGGACAATGAGGACTGTTACCGGCTGATGGATATGTGCGACCGCAACGGGAACCGGGACGGCGCAGCTCTCCGCTTCGTAGCAGAGCATTTGTGCACACGCCCGGAGCTTCAGAAGCTGCTGATCCTGATTTCTGACGGTCAGCCAGCCGATTACGGCTACAGCGGAACGGAAGCAGAGGCAGATCTGCGGGGCATCAAGAAAGAATACGAAAAACGGGATGTCATCCTGTTTGCGGCTGCCATTGGTGACGATAAGGAAAATATCCGCAGGATTTACAAGGACGGATTCCTGGATATCACGAAACTGGAAGAGCTTCCAAAGAATATGGCACAGCTTGTCAAACAGCATCTCAAATAAAGGAAGGTGAATACTCATGAATGAAACTTATCAAAACCGGATTACCGACCAGATCTGCAAGATCCAGAATGACCGGGCACTCATTGCCTTTTATGACCGGCTCCGCTACGCACCACTCGGCAACTATGCACAGCTACATGCCAAAGGGGAATATCAGGAAAACGGGCATAAAGTACATTCTTTAATCTGCATCACCATTCAGGATTATTCCAACGGTACCGGAGACCGGAATATCATCACCCGTTTCAACCTGGCACCGGAACAGATCCAGTTCCTCTTAACCCGGATCACTTCCGGTTTTCAGGAATTTGAATGGAGCCAGAGCAAGATCTACGGCAATCCCGATCAGAACGGTTATTCCACAGCCCAGATGTTTTATATCTCCAGACATCCCTATGATTCCAAAGGGCAGCCTATGAAAAGCCCATGGAAAATCCAGATTGTAAATGGGAAAGGCATCAAAGCACAGAATAAGAACGGTGGTTCCTACATGCAGCCACGCAGCTTCCAGTCCGAAAAGACGACAGCCATCCAGCTTACCGACATGGATCTGTTCACGCTTCTGAAGCGGACGGATTCCTATATTTCCAACTGGGAAACGGTGATTGCTGCATCACTGATCAATAACGGAAAACGGATGCTGGCAGACCAGCAGAACAGTCAAATGCAACAGACAGCACAGGCTCCGCCTTACGCTGCCTAAATTTTCAGAAGAGAAGCGGTACTTTACTGCTTCTCCTCTTTTTAAGAAAGGAGACTTTAGTTATGAATATTGCACTCATCCGGACCATGGACTCTCAGGGGCGTATCGTCATCCCTGCAGAAATCCGGAAACAAATGAAGCTCTCAGACGGAGATGCACTGGAACTGGAAAATGTGGGAATGGAGCTGCTTTTACGCAAATGCCCTACCCACTTAAACGGAAAAGAGGAAATGGCTTCCTATCTTTCCGTCCTCTACAGTGTCATCCACTGTGGTATCGCAATTTGCAGTGAGGCTCACATACTCGTATCTGCGGGCATCTATCTTCCGGAAGGCACTCCCGTTACAGAAGAACTCGCCGAATTGGTTGCGGACGGCCAGGAACTGATCTCTGCTGAGAACTGCCCTGTCTACCCGGTATCCAACACCCGTCAACCGGTTTGTGCTTTTTTCCCGATTTTAAGGAAGACAGAGAGCCGCTGGCACTTCTTCTCTGTTCCAGAACCGGACAGCATTTATCCGAGATGGAATTGGGATGCGCTAAACTGGTCGCTGCCGTAATTGCAAACAAAATTAAGTAAGGAAAGGAGCGTGAAATCAATGAAGAATACAAATATAACCTTACACACCACCCAAAAGAAAGAATATGTCCTCACCGGAATCCTGTCCCTGCCCCTCCATCTGGGAGAACGGGCGTGATCTATAGTTATAACCAGACCTTTGCTACCAGTCCGGTGCAGAGTATTCTGGAAGTATCCGAAAACGGTGTGGTATTTGAGACCTGCAACAGTATTTACCGTCTCAGCTACACCCGTGTTCCGATGGAGCTGGAGGCGATGTGTGCTTGACAAGAATGGAAGAACTGGAGAGCTGCCTTTCGGGGCTCCTCTCCACCTTAAAGAAGAACCGGGAACATGTGCCTCTGGAAGTGCTGAAGACACAGTATAAGCAGCCGTATGAAGAACTGGTCAGAAACATCAACCTGACCGCTTCTGCCTATGCAAAATCTGTGCTGCTCCACCGGCTGGTCCTGAATCCGGATGCAGATGTGGAGGAACAATGTACCGTCATCAACCAGATGATACAAACTTCCGGGATGCTGAAGAAAATCAGCTCCTGCATGTCCAAAACCTATGATGTAGGACAGATATATCCTCTGATACTGGAACTACGCCATATGGTCGAACAGGCACTCTGGCCCTATGTGAATCAGGCAACTTGTCTGGTCGCAGATCTGGATGATATAGAAAAAGAACCGACAATTTACAATTTTTTGACACATGAAGTTTATGAAAATGATACCTGGATTCACCGAGAAATCGACCTGCGCTGGAAACTACTGGTACATCTTACTCCCGAACAAAGAGAATCCGTACCACCAGCCAATCATAGTATGAATGGAGGAATTTACCATGAAAGAACAACCATCTAATCCTTGCGAGAAAGTCTCATTTATTTTGACCTATGACCAGCTTGAAGCTGCTTATAACATCTACCGGGAACAATTTATTTCCTGCGACTTCATCCGCCGCTCCATGGAACGTCTGGAGGAAAGAATCGGACTCTGCAACCTTCCATATGAAACGCTGCGTGATGATCCAAGCCTTCTTCATGAAGCATACCTGCAGTTTCTCCGACTGGAAGACTGCAATGTGGCTTATAACGACACGCTGGAGCAGGTAATTGATGCAATCGAACAATGGCTTGCCTCTGGCACCTTATCCCCTGTAAACCTTACGGTTTCCAACCAGAATATGGGTGAAACTTTTGGAACGGAGGTGGATGTGTAATGGCAAATATCTGCTGTGATGATGTGATCTTTTATACAGAAGGAAATCCGGAAGGACTATATGACTTGTGGGAGGACCTGGAAACCTACATCATTCTGAACCAGAATCCTGATTTATGCTGGATTGGCAATTTATTTTCCCACAAGAAAATAGATTCCACCGGAATATCTCTTCGTGGAAATGTCAGCTACATGGAATGGAATGATACGTATATTCTACTTTCTTTAGAGACAGCATGAACTCCACTTTATGAAGCATATCAGGCGATAGCCGCTGCATATCATGTTCCCTTTGTGATGCAAAGCATAGAACCTGGAGAACGAATTTATTATAACACGGATGAAGCACACCTATTTTTCCCTGACCGATATTGTGTCCGCTTATATGAAGAAAGCCTATTGACTCCATGTGGCTTAATAATCGGAGAAAAGCTGGAAGACGGTGAACCATTTGAAACGGAAACAGACGTATTAGAACGATTCAGAGATTGCGGATATCCAGCAGCTACACTAAAAGAGTTGGAGCTCATGTTCGATGCGGATGAACTTATTATTTTTGAATTTACAAATCCATATTTGGATCTGGAGCAGAAAAATGCTTGTGCATGAAACTTCTCCCCTCCACACCAAAGACGATTATCATCAGATTGAAAGGAGGAACACCATGACTGATTTGGAACTGGATGTCTGGGATGCATGGCTCAGGGAACGTCAGGAACATCTGGAAGAAACCCTGTCCAATATCTCACCATCGGAAGAACCCTGCAGATATTACCTGCTAACCGGATATATTCAGGGAATGCTAGAAGCTCTTACCATGCTTACGACTGTTGAGGATGGGAAACGCTTCAAGATCAAACTGGAGCAATTTCGCCAGAATCTGCTCCTCTCTGGAGATTACGATGCTACCGGTAACTATAAACAGGCAGTGAAGAAAACTGCTGTTTAAATACTTCGAGCCGCCCAATCGGACGGCTCTTTTTATGCCCGAAAACGGTAGCCTACACCACGTATCGTTTCTATGTAGTGCGGTTCTTCCGGATTTTCTTCTATTTTCTTTCTCAGATTCTTGACTAACCCATAGACACGGTTATCCACTTCTGACTCCACATCCTCATAAATATGCTGGTAAATCTGTTCTTTTGTAAATACGATTGGGGGATAAGGCCAGATAAAAAAGCAGGTCATATTCATGTCTGGTAAGTTCCACAACCTTACCATCTTTGATTACGCTCCGCTGAAGCTGGTCTATTTCCAAACCTTGGAATGTCAACTTTTCAGAATTTGTAATCTCCATAACTTCTAACGTACTTTCGCAGGCTAGACTGATTTAATTTTATTCAGGATTCCCTCTTCGGAATCAGAATGGTAAGAATCATCACTTTCCCATAACATCACCTGCTTTTCTTAGCATTTAGCTTTCACTCCTCATTAACAATGTTTATCGATTGGTTACATAGATATATGCATCTTCCAAAGTTACGTCACAAGCTATACATCCACTTTCTGACGGCATATTCTCCCCTAACAGTCTTAATCTAATTCCTTCCTCCGTATACTGCTTACTGGAAATATGATATTTTCTTTCTAATTCTCTTGCAAGGCTTTCGTCCTCTGTACAGCATTCCCATACATGCCCTCTTGCCTTATTCAATAATTCCCTCATTGTTCCTGTATAAAGGAATCTACCTTTTTTCATAACCGCAAGCTGATTACAGGTTGCCATCAGATCCTCCACCACATGCGTTGAAAATAATACGGTGCGTTCTTCTGCAAAATCTACCAGTAAATTACGGATACGGATGCGTTCCTCCGGATCGAGCCCTGTTGTTGGTTCATCCACAATTAAAAAATCCGGCTCATGGAGTAATGCCTGCACTAATCCAACTCTTCGCTTCATTCCACCTGAAAGCTGCCGCATTTTCTTTTTCTGATGGTCTGCAAGACTGGTCTTCTCCAGATAGTAATCAATCCTTTTCTTGCTTTCTCTTTTCTCAATTCCAGCCAGATCTCCCATATACTCCAGACATTCTCGAACAGTCAAAGACGGATACAGATCAATTTCCTGTGGCAGATACCCAATCTTTTTCTG
>ENA-OQDD01000064-OQDD01000064.1-human-gut-metagenome-genome-assembly--contig:-NODE-64-length-40202-cov-2.354810_pt1 | contig 40202 bp, 63 predicted proteins | sample MGYA00242507_ERZ504598 | MGnify/ENA primary metagenome ERZ504598 (study PRJEB26092, sample SAMD00036318) | human gut metagenome | host: Homo sapiens | study: EMG produced TPA metagenomics assembly of...
TATATTTTTCATAAAATCAAAAAAATTAAAATTTTTTCAAAAAGGTGTTGACTTTTCTTTAGAAAGCTGTTATTATCTATCTTGTCAAGCGGACAACCGCTAAGACAACTAAGAAATGCAGGAGTGGCGGAATTGGCAGACGCGCAGGCTTCAGGTGCCTGTGGTCGCAAGATCGTGTGGGTTCAAGTCCCATCTCCTGCATTATTTTTTCGCTTTGCGTATCAAGAATTGGTCCGGTGGACCAATTCGGATTGCCCTGATGGGAAGTGTGAAAACTTTCCGTCAGGGTATTTTATTTTTCCAGAAAAGAAAATAATTCCGACAGGACATTTTATGCCCAATACACACTTCAAAAGTATTCCAGAAAAGAAATTTCCGTAATTCGACAAAAATAGTTGAAATGTTTCCCTGGTTGTGATAGAATCTGAAAGATTAAAGTATGAGATGCATATTTCATACAAACTCAAAACCGAACGAAAAAGAAAGGAAAACGGTGGAATGATGAAAGCTTTTCTAATCTTAGAAGACGGGCATGTCTTTACCGGAACCAGCATTGGTTCACAAAAAGAAGTGATCAGTGAAATCGTATTTAATACATCCATGACTGGATATCTCGAAGTGCTGACTGACCCATCCTATGCGGGACAGGCAGTATGTATGACGTATCCTCTTATTGGAAACTATGGAATTTGTTATGATGATCAGGAGTCCTTAAGACCCTGGCCGGATGGCTATATTGTAAGAGAATTATCCCGTCTCCCCAGCAACTTCCGTTGCCAGGACACCATTCAGAATTTCCTGAAAAAGTTCGATATTCCCGGAATCGCCGGAATCGATACTCGTGCTCTCACCAAAATTCTTCGTGAAAAAGGTACCATGAACGGTATGATCACGACCAACGAAAATTATCACCTCGATGAAATTATTCCAAAATTAAAAGCGTATAATACCGGAAAAGTTGTAGAAAAGGTAACCTGCTCTGAAAAATCAGTTTTAAAAGGAGAAGGCTTTAAAGTTGCACTTCTGGATCTTGGCGCAAAGAACAACATCGCACGTTCCTTAAATGAGCGCGGATGCGAAGTGACCATTTATCCGGCGCTTACTACAGCAGAAGAGATCCTCGCCGCAAATCCGGACGGAATCATGCTGTCCAACGGCCCTGGAGATCCGAAAGAGTGCGTATCCATTATCAAAGAGATTAAAAAACTGTACGATTCCAATGTACCGATCTTTGCAATCTGTCTTGGACATCAGCTGATGGCACTGGCTACCGGCGCAGATACCCACAAGATGAAATACGGCCACCGCGGCGGAAACCACCCGGTCAAGGATCTGGCAACCGGAAGAGTTATATTTCTTCCCAGAACCACGGCTACGTTGTAGATACCGATACCCTGGATCCGAATGTGGCAGTTCCGGCCTTTGTGAACGTCAACGACGGCACCAACGAGGGACTCAAATACGTCGGCAAAAACATCTTTACCGTACAGTTCCATCCGGAGGCATGCCCTGGCCCGCAGGATTCCGGATACCTGTTTGATCGATTCCTTGAGATGATGGGAGGTAACAAATAATGCCAAAGAATCCGAATATTAAAAAAGTTCTGGTTATCGGTTCCGGTCCGATCGTCATCGGACAGGCAGCAGAGTTCGACTACGCAGGAACACAGGCGTGCCGTTCCCTGAAAGAAGAGGGAATGGAAGTTGTTCTTCTGAACTCCAACCCGGCAACCATCATGACCGATAAAGATATCGCAGACCGCGTTTACATCGAGCCGCTGACCGTAGAAGTGGTAGAGCAGCTCATCCAGAAGGAAAAACCGGACAGCGTTCTTCCGACTCTGGGAGGCCAGGCAGGACTGAACCTTGCGATGGAACTCGAAGAAAAAGGCTTCTTAAAAGAAAACAACGTACGCCTGATCGGTACCACAGCACAGACCATCAAAAAAGCAGAGGACCGTCAGGAATTCAAAGATACCATGGAAAAATCGGCGAGCCGGTAGCGGCATCCCTGGTTGTCCATGATGTACAGGCTGGTATCGATTTCACCAACAAGATCGGTTATCCGGTTGTACTGCGTCCGGCTTACACCCTCGGCGGAAGCGGCGGCGGTATCGCTTACAACGAAGAAGAGCTGATCGAGATCCTCTCGAACGGACTCCGTCTTTCCCGTGTCGGCGAAGTACTCGTTGAAAGATGTATCGCCGGATGGAAAGAGATCGAGTACGAGGTAATGCGGGACAGCGTAGGAAACTGCATCACCGTCTGCAACATGGAGAACATCGACCCGGTCGGCGTTCACACCGGAGACAGTATTGTCGTAGCACCGTCCCAGACCCTGGGAGATAAAGAGTATCAGATGCTGCGTACTTCCGCACTCAACATCATCACCGAGCTCGGTATCACCGGCGGATGCAACGTACAGTATGCGTTGAATCCGGACAGCTTCGAGTACTGTGTTATCGAGGTAAATCCGCGTGTCAGCCGTTCTTCCGCACTGGCTTCCAAAGCGACCGGTTATCCGATTGCAAAGGTTGCTGCAAAGATCGCACTTGGCTACACTCTGGATGAGATCCCGAACGCCATTACCGGAAAAACCTACGCAAGCTTCGAGCCGATGCTGGATTACTGTGTTGTAAAAATCCCGCGTCTGCCGTTCGATAAGTTTATCAGTGCAAAACGTACCCTGACCACACAGATGAAGGCAACCGGTGAGGTTATGAGTATCTGCAACAACTTCGAGGGTGCGCTGATGAAAGCCATCCGTTCCCTGGAACAGCACGTAGATTCCCTGATGTCCTATGACTTCAGCCACCTGTCAAAAGACGAGCTGATCGAAGAGCTTCACATCGTAGACGATATGAGAATCTGGAGAATCGCAGAGGCGATCCGTCAGGGCATCTCCTACGACGAGATCCACGAGATCACCAAAATCGATGTATGGTTCATCGATAAGCTGGCTATCCTCGTTGAGATGGAGCAGGCATTACAGGCCAAAGAGCTGGATGAGGATCTGCTGCGCGAAGCAAAACGCCTTGAGTTCCCGGATTATCTGGTGGCAAAACTGGCAGGAAAGACCGAAGAAGAAGTAAAAGCGTTAAGAAAACAGTATGATATCACCGCAGCTTACAAGATGGTAGATACCTGTGCCGCTGAGTTCGCAGCAACCACACCGTATTACTAATTCCGTATACGGCGGCGAAAACGAAGCTGTCGAGACAAACGACAGAAAGAAAGTCCTCGTCCTTGGTTCCGGCCCGATCCGTATCGGACAGGGTATCGAGTTTGACTTCTGCTCCGTACATTGTACCTGGGCATTCAAGAAAGAGGGCTATGAGACCATCATCATCAACAACAACCCGGAGACCGTCAGCACCGACTTCGATATCGCAGATAAACTGTATTTCGAGCCGCTGACACCGGAAGATGTAGAAAATATCGTCAACATCGAGCATCCGGACGGAGCCGTTGTACAGTTCGGCGGCCAGACCGCGATTAAGCTGACCGAAGCACTCCTGAAAATGGGTGTGCCGATCCTTGGAACATCTGCAGAGAACGTAGATGCCGCAGAGGACCGTGAGCTGTTCGATGAGATCCTGGAGCAGTGTGAAATCCCGCGTCCGAAGGGACACACCGTATTCACCGCAGAAGAGGCGAAAAAAGCAGCCAATGAGCTCGGCTATCCGGTACTCGTCCGCCCGTCCTACGTCCTTGGAGGACAGGTATGCAGATCGCCATCAGCGATGAGGACGTCGATGAATTTATCGGCATCATCAACCGGATCGCACAGGAGCATCCGATCCTGGTTGATAAATATCTGCAGGGCAAGGAGATCGAGGTTGATGCAGTCTGCGACGGCACCGATATCCTGATTCCTGGTATCATGGAGCACATCGAGCGCGCCGGCGTTCACTCCGGAGACAGTATCTCCGTTTATCCGGCACAGAGCATCAGCCAGCATGCAAAAGACACCATCGTAGAGTATACGAAACGTCTGGCAAGATCCCTGCATGTCATCGGTATGATCAACATCCAGTTCATCGTATGCGGTGAGGATGTTTACGTCATCGAGGTCAACCCGCGTTCTTCTCGTACCGTGCCGTACATCAGCAAGGTAACCGGAATCCCGATCGTGCCGCTGGCAACGAAAGTCATCCTCGGCCACACGATCCGCGAGCTTGGCTACGAGCCGGGTCTGCAGAGAGAGGCAGATTACATTGCCATCAAGATGCCGGTATTCTCCTTCGAGAAGATCCGCGGCGCAGATATCGCCCTTGGACCGGAGATGAAATCCACCGGTGAGTGCCTTGGTATTGCAAAGACCTTCAACGAGGCTCTTTACAAAGCATTCCTCGGCGCCGGAATCAACCTGCCGAAATACAAAAACATGATCATCACCGTAAAGGATGAGGATAAAGAGGATATCGTTCCGATCGCACAGAGATTCCAGCTCTCGGCTACAAGATCTATGCGACGAGAAATACCGCGAAAGCCCTGAACGAGAACGGCGTCAATGCGATCCGCACCAACAAGATCGAGCAGCCGTCCCCGAACCTGATGGACCTGATCCTCGGCCACAAGATCGACCTCGTCATCGATACTCCGTCCCAGGGTGTTGAGCACTCCAAAGACGGATTCGTCATCCGCCGGAACGCGATCGAGACAGGTGTCAACGTACTGACCTCTCTGGATACCGCAACCGCACTCGTAACCAGTCTGGAAAATACAGATGTGAAGAAGCTGACCCTGATCGATATCGCAACGATCGACAAGAGATAAGCATGATAGAAGCATAAAGCAAAGAAAAGCTCTCTGCTGCAGAAACAAAGCGGCAGAGAGCTTTTTTGGCCGAATGTGGGTTTGAATGGATTTTACAAAAAAGAAAACGTGACGCGCTTGTGTTTTTAGCATAAGTATGATAGATTTTTAATAGAATGCCAGAAAAGGGCATCCAATTCAAAAAGAGAAAGGTACATATCGTATGAACATCATTGAGTGGTTAAAGGTTATCCTGCTGGGTATCGTAGAGGGCATTACCGAGTGGCTTCCGATCAGCAGCACCGGCCACATGATTCTGGTAGATGAGTTTATTAAGCTGAATGTGACAGCTGATTTCAAGAATGTTTTTGAAGTTGTTATCCAGCTCGGTGCAATCCTTGCGGTTGTCGTCATCTATTTCTGGGATCTCTGGCCGTTTCATGGCAAAAGCAAAGCGAAAAGCAAGAGCTATTTTGCCAATCCAAGCGACAACAAGGTCTTTGCAGGTATGCAGAACTTTGTAGACAATTACTGTTATCTGGACAAAATTATCATGTGGTTCAAGATCGTCGTATCGTGTCTGCCGGCAGCCGTGATCGGACTGGCATTCAACGACTGGATCGAGGCCCATCTGATGAATTACGTGATCGTAGCACTGATGCTGATCATCTATGGTGTCCTCTTCATCATCATTGAGAATTACAACAAGACGAGAACACTGTCTGCAACAAAAATCAAAGAGATTACCTGGAAAAATGCGCTGTATATCGGTGTTTTCCAGCTCCTTTCCATCGTACCGGGAACTTCCCGTTCGGGAGCAACCATCATCGGCGGTATCCTGCTGGGATGCTCGAGAGAGCTGGCATCGGAGTACACGTTTTTCCTTGCCGTTCCGGTTATGTTCGGCGCGAGCTTTTAAAACTGGTAAAACACGGCTTTGCCTTTACCGGTGTTGAGGTGGCGATCATGATCGTCGGCATGCTGGTGGCATTTGCGGTATCGATTTTTGCCATCAAATTCCTGATGCAGTACATCAAGAAGCACGATTTCAAAGCCTTCGGCTGGTACCGTATCGTACTCGGTGTGATTGTGCTGCTGTATTTCGTAATCAAAACCGTAATTCTGAAATCATAAAATCGAACAATTCCGAAAATTTACCAGGAAAAATAGAAGAAGAAGTATCGTAAAATGAAAAAATTGTGCGATACTTCTTTTTTTACGCAAAAATTACAAAAAACCCTGTAAAAAGTAACCAAAAGCTGATATAATAGGACACAAGAGGGACGCAGAACCAGAAATTAAAAAAAATACCGAAAATTTGCCATATTTTTATTGACTAAAGATATTCTTATGGTAAAATAAATGTGTGCGCCCCGAGGATATCTTTATTTTCGGTGCAATCAGTATAGGGTGAACGTATCATCCAGGGCAATCTGGAAATACTTTACTATAACCTATCAAAATTACAAGTAGGAGGAAAAGTAACAATGGCAAAATGGGTTTACATGTTCACTGAAGGTAATGCAGACATGCGTAACCTTCTCGGTGGAAAAGGCGCAAACCTGGCTGAGATGACAAACCTGGGACTTCCTGTACCACAGGGATTCACGGTAACAACCGAGGCTTGTACACAGTACTATGAGGATGGCAGACAGATCAACGACGAGATCATGGGTCAGATCATGGAAGCAATCGATAAAATGGAAGGAATCACAGGAAAGAAATTCGGAGACGCTAAGAATCCGCTGCTCGTTTCTGTACGTTCCGGAGCAAGAGCTCCATGCCAGGTATGATGGATACCATCCTGAACCTTGGTCTGAACGAAGAGGTTGTTGAAACTCTGTCACAGCTTCCGGCAACCCACGTTGGGCTTGGGACTGCTACAGAAGATTCATTCAGATGTTCTCTGACGTAGTTATGGAAGTTGGTAAAAAATACTTCGAAGAGCTGATCGACAAGATGAAAGAGGAGAAAGGCGTAAAACAGGACGTAGATCTTGACGCAGATGACCTCAAAAAACTGGCTGAGCAGTTCAAAGCTGAGTACAAAGCTAAAATCGGTGAGGATTTCCCGACCGATCCTAAGGTACAGCTGATGGAGCTGTAAAAGCCGTATTCCGTTCCTGGGACAACCCGAGAGCAAACGTTTATCGTCGTGACAACGACATCCCGTATTCCTGGGGTACCGCTGTTAACGTACAGATGATGGCATTCGGAAACATGGGAGATGACTGTGGTACAGGTGTTGCCTTCACCCGTGACCCTGCTACAGGAGAGAACGGACTGTTCGGTGAGTTCCTTACCAACGCACAGGGCGAGGACGTAGTTGCCGGTGTTCGTACACCTATGCACATTTCTGAGATGGAAGAGAAATTCCCGGAAGCTTTCAAACAGTTCAAAGAAGTTTGCAAAACTCTGGAAACACACTACAGAGATATGCAGGACATGGAGTTCACTGTAGAGCACGGTAAACTGTACATGCTGCAGACACGTAACGGTAAGAGAACAGCAAAAGCTGCTCTGAAATCGCCTGCGACCTTGTAGATGAGGGAATGAGAACAGAGGAAGAGGCAGTTGCAATGATCGATCCTCGTAACCTTGACTCTCTGCTTCATCCGCAGTTCGATGCAAAAGCACTGAAAGAGGCTACTCCAATGGCAAAAGCACTGGAGCATCTCCGGGAGCTGCTTGCGGTAAAATCGTCTTCACAGCTGATGACGCTGTTGCATGGGCTGAAAGAGGAGAAAAAGTTGTTCTGGTTCGTCTTGAGACATCCCCAGAAGATATCACAGGTATGAAATCTGCACAGGGTATCCTGACTGTTCGTGGTGGTATGACTTCCCACGCAGCCGTAGTTGCCCGTGGTATGGGAACCTGCTGTGTATCCGGTTGCGGTGATATCGTAATGGACGAGGCAAACAAGAAATTCACACTGGCTGGCAAAGAGTTCCACGAGGGAGACTGCATCTCTCTGGATGGTTCTACAGGATGCATCTATGACGGACTGATCCCGACCGTAGACGCTACCATCGCTGGCGAGTTCGGAAGAATCATGGGCTGGGCAGATAAATACAGAACCATGAAAGTTCGTACAAACGCTGATACTCCGGCAGACGCTAAAAAAGCTCGTGAGCTTGGCGCAGAAGGTATTGGTCTTTGCCGTACAGAGCATATGTCTTCGAAGGCAACAGAATCGATGCATTCCGTGAGATGATCTGCGCTGAAACCGTAGAAGAGAGAGAAGCAGCACTTGCTAAGATCCTTCCGGAGCAGCAGGGAGACTTCGAGAAGCTGTATGAAGCTCTGGAAGCAACCCGGTTACCATCCGTTTCCTGGATCCGCCGCTTCATGAGTTCGTTCCGACTGAGGAAGAGGACATCAAGAAACTGGCTGACGCACAGGGCAAATCTGTTGAGCAGATCAAAGCAATCATCGCTGGTCTGCATGAGTTCAACCCGATGATGGGTCATCGTGGATGCCGTCTTGCTGTAACTTATCCGGAAATCGCTAAGATGCAGACAAGCGCAGTAATCCGCGCAGCCATCAACGTGAAGAAAGCTCATCCGGATTGGAATGTTAAACCGGAAATCATGATCCCGCTTGTTGGCGATATCAAAGAGCTGAAATACGTTAAGAAATTCGTAGTAGAGACCGCTGACGCTGAAATCGCAGCTGCAGGCAGCGACCTTGAATACGAAGTTGGTACCATGATCGAGATCCCGAGAGCAGCTCTGACTGCAGATGAGATCGCAAAAGAGGCAGACTTCTTCTGCTTTGGAACCAACGACCTTACTCAGATGACTTACGGATTCTCCCGTGACGATGCTGGTAAATTCCTGAACGCTTACTATGACGCTAAGATCTTCGAGAACGATCCATTCGCAAAACTCGATCAGGACGGCGTTGGCAAGCTGATGAAGATGGCTATCGATCTTGGAAGACCGGTTAACTCTTCTCTGCACGTAGGTATCTGCGGTGAGCACGGTGGAGATCCGAGCTCCGTAGAGTTCTGCAACAAACTGGGTCTGGACTATGTTTCCTGCTCACCGTTCCGTGTGCCGATCGCCCGTCTGGCAGCAGCTCAGGCAGCTATCGCTCAGAAGAACGCTTAATTTAAGCAGAATCTGTCCGAATCAGGATTTTCATGCAATAGCATGATTTGTGTTCAAACGTAAGGAGACCCCGGCGGTCTGTAGAAATACAGGCGCCGGGGTCTTTTTTATCAATCGTTTAAAATCAAAGTGGGAGGGAAAACGGATGCAGAATGAAACAGCCAAAGAAAACCTGCTGCGGCAGATCCGGGAATACCGTCCGTACAATGAGCAGGAAGAGCGGGATCGGGCGATTCTGCTGAAATGGATGGAGAGCGGATGCGATATTTTGACGCGGGAAAATGAGACCGCACATCTGACTGCCTCCGCCTGGGTCGTAAGCCCGGATCGGAAGCAGGTGCTGATGGCGTATCACAATATTTACCATTCCTGGGCATGGCTCGGCGGCCACGCGGACGGAGATGCGGATCTTTGCAGCGTGGCGGTAAGAGAAGTGAAGGAGGAATCCGGGATTGAAGAGGTGAAGCTCTTATCGGATCAGCCATTCTCGCTCGAAATCCTGTCGGTGGACGGCCATGTGAAGCGCGGAAAGTACGTGACGACACATCTCCATCTGAATGTGACATATCTCATGGAAGCAGACCCGGTACAGGAAATCCGCTGCAAGCCGGATGAAAACAGCGCAGTCGGCTGGATTCCGGTGGAGCAGATCGCAGAAAAATCGACAGAGCCATGGTTTGTGGAGCGTGTGTATGGCAAGCTGTGTGAGAAAGTGAAAAGAGATTTCTGTGAAGTGTAATATGCAATCCGCGTATGAACTGCCATTTAGAATAAGCATTAGACAAATGAGCTGTTAGATGTCTAAAATAGAGACAGAAAGAAAAATGGCAGGAGGGGTTTTATGTTTACAAATCAGGATTTGAAAAAGCTGATTATTCCGCTTTTCCTAGAGCAGCTTCTGGTGGCTCTGGTCGGAATTGCGGACGTGTTTGTTATCGGATTTGTCGGAGAGGCGGCGGTTTCCGGTGTGTCACTGGTCAATGCGTTTAATATGATCTTTATCAATCTGTTCACAGCGCTGGCATCCGGCGGTGCGGTGGTCATCAGCCAGTATATCGGAAAGAAGGACAAGGAGCAGGCGGGAGCGGCAGCTTCCCAGCTTCTGACGGCATCGGTATTGCTGTCGGTTGTTATTTCTGTAGTGGTACTGGTTGCCAACGAACAGCTGATGCGTTTGATGTTCGGCAAGGTTGAGGATGATGTCATGGCGGCATGCGTGACGTATCTGCGTATCTCGGCATATTCCTATCCGGCAATGGCGATTTACAATGCGGGAGCGGCTTTGTACCGCAGTTTTGGAAAAACCAGCACGACGATGTACCTTTCGATTGCATCGAATGTGATCAACGTAGTCGGAAACTGTATCGGCGTCTTTGCTTTGCATACAGGTGTGCCTGGCGTTGCGGTTCCGTCGCTGATTGCGCGTATCTTTTCCGCAGCTGTTATCACGGTTCTCTGCTTCTCAAAGCGAAATCCGGTGCAGTATCTGAAAGAGTGGATTTTTAAAGTAGACTTGAGCTTCCAGAAAATGATCCTCAGTATCGCAGTTCCGAACGGTATCGAGAGCGGTATTTTCCAGCTCGTCAAAGTAGCACTTTCCAGTGTGGTAGCACTGTTTGGTACCTACCAGATTGCCGCAAACGGCATTGCCCAGAGTATATGGTCCATGGCGGCACTCACAAGCAGTGCACTTTCCCCAGTATTCATCACCGTCATCGGACAGTGCATGGGCGCGGGAGATACTGATCAGGCGGAGTATTATTTCCGCAAGCTGATAAAAATCACACTGATCATTGGAGTGGCATGGAATGCGCTTGTCTTTGCAGTCACACCGTTTGTCCTTTCCTTCTATGCGGTGTCCGAGGAGACGAAGCGGCTGACACTCTGGCTGGTACTGCTGCATAATATTTTCAACGGTATTGCACTCTGCTACGCCGGACCGCTTGGAAGCGGCCTTCGTGCGACAGGAGATGTAAAATTCACAATGGGAATTTCCCTCTTCACGACCATCGGCGTCCGCCTGATTTTCTCTGTGATTTTTGCAATCTGGATGAACATGGGCGTTATGGGAATCGCTCTTGCGATGTGCCTCGACTGGTCCGTGCGCGGCATCATCTTCTGGTGGAGATTCAAACAGGGCAAGTGGAAAACGTTTCAGGTTATCCGTGAGTGAAAAAACGATCCTCTTTTTCTGACGACAGAAAAGTTGTTGGGAAAAGGGGATTTTTGGGGTAAAAGGGATTATTTCGGCGCGTTGAAAATCATGCCGGGGTATGGTAAAATGGACTCCGAAAAACAGCAAAAGGAGGACATGACAGAAGATGAATGATATGAAGCGTCTGCTCTCGTATGCAGGTCCCTACAAGCGGGATATGATTTTCGGAGCAGTGCTGGTATTGGTAGAAACGTGTTTTGAACTTTTTATTCCGATTCTGATTTCCAATCTGATTGACATCGGCGTTGCGAACGGCGATATCCCTTACATTTACCGCAAGGGAATCCAGATGGGAGTCTGCGCGCTCTGTGCGCTTGTGACCGGAATTTTATACGCGCACTTTGCGGCGCGGGCGACGTACGGCTGGGGAGCTGAGATCCGGAAGGCGGAGTATGAGAAAATGCAGCAGTATGCATTTTCCAACCTCGACCACTTTGCGGTATCATCCCTGATCACCCGTATGACGACGGATGTTACCGTCATCCAGAATATGGTAAGCGCCGGCTTCCGCCCGATCACGCGCGGACCGTCGCTTCTGATTATGGGAATCGGCCTTTCATTCTATATGAATCCGCGGCTGGCATTTGTATTCCTTGTATGTACCGCTTCTTGGCTTTATTCTCTCCCTGATTGTGCGGAGAGTTGCCCCGATGTACACAAAACTGCAGTCCATGGTGGACCGCCTGAACAACGTTGTCCAGGAGGGGCTGACCGCGATCCGTGCCGTCAAAGCTTTCGTGCGGGATGAGTACGAGGAAGACAAATTCAACGAGGTCAACACCGACCTGACCGCAGCGAGCGAGCAGACGTTCCACTACGCCGTGCTGAATCTGCCGGCATTTCAGGGCGTCATGTATACCGCGATCGTGCTGATTCTGTGGTTCGGCGGAAATATGATTCTGAAAAAACAGCTTGCCGTCGGAAACCTGACCGGATTTCTAAGCTACGTCATGCAGGTCATGAACTCGATGATGATGATTGCAAACGTCTTCCTGCTTCTGACCCGTTCCATGGCGAGCGCACACCGGATTGTCGAGGTGCTCGATGAGAAAATCGTGCTCACCTCGCCGGAAAATGGTGTAACAGAAGTGACAGAGGGCAGCGTGGAGTTTGACAACGTATCGTTTAAATACAAAGAAGAAGCAAAAGAGTACGCACTCTCCGATGTTACGCTGAAGATCAAAGCTGGTCAGACGGTAGGAATCCTCGGAGGAACAGGTTCTTCGAAAACGACGCTGGTGCAGCTCATTCCGCGTCTGTATGATACCAGCCGCGGCACCGTCCGCGTCGGCGGAAAGGATGTGCGCGCGTACGATCTTGCCGCTCTCCGCGATGCAGTCAATATCATTCTGCAGAAAAACGTGCTGTTCTCCGGAACCGTGCGTGAAAACCTGAAATGGGGCAATGTGGATGCATCCGATGAGGAGATCTGGGAAGCATGCCGCGCGGCGTGTGCGGATGAATTTTTGAACCGCATGCCGGACGGCCTCGACACCGTGCTCGAGCAGGCGCAAGCAACCTCTCCGGAGGCCAGAAGCAGCGTCTCTGCATCGCGCGTGCGCTGATCGGAAAGGCAAAAATCCTGATCTTCGATGATTCGACAAGTGCGGTCGACACGGCAACGGAGAAAAAGATCCGCGAGCACTGGCGGCGCGGAAGAATGTCACAAAAATTATCATTGCGCAGAGAGTAACATCCGTCATGAATACGGATCAGATCATCATTCTTGATGACGGAAAAGTACACCGGATCGGCACGCACGCTGAACTGCTGGCGGATGACCCGATTTATCAGGAAATTTACGCCTCACAGATGAAAGGAGGAGACGAAAATGGCAGCGAGAGCTTATAGCGGAAAGAAACCAAAGAACCTGAAACACACGCTGCGCGTCTTCCTGTCTTATCTGGGACGGCACAAAAAATGCTCGCAGTCGTAGCGGTACTGGTAACAATCAGCGCGGGAGCCAACCTCTTTGGAACGTATATGATCCGCCCGGTTGTCAACGGACTGGCGGACGGAGATGTGCACACACTGCTGCGCGGCGTGCTGATTACGGCACTCATTTTCGGGTGCGGCGCACTCGCAGCATACGGCTACACGCAGACCATGGTAAAAGCAGCACAGCAGGTTGTATTTGATATCCGCCGCGATCTGTTCGAACACGTCCAGACACTGCCGCTGCAGTTCTTCGACAGCAGACGCCACGGCGATATCATGAGTCTTTTCACGAACGATATCGACACGATGGCAGATGCCCTGAACAACAGTTTTGCGATGGTTATCCAGAGCTTCATCCAGATTGTGGGAACACTGACCTTGCTGTATATCCTAAACTGGCGGCTCTCGCTGATTGTAACGGTGTGCTACGGTATCATGTTCTGGTATATCAAGTTCAGCGGAAAGCGCAGCAAGGGTTATTATACGAAGCAGCAGAACAGCCTCGGAGAACTGAACGGCTATATTGAGGAGCTGATCACCGGACAGAAAGTCGTCAAGGTGTTCCACCACGAAGAAGAGAGCTTTACGGAATTCTGCAAAAAGAATGAGGAGCTCCGGAAAGCGGGAACCGGCGCGCAGGGGTATGCGGCGACGATGGTTCCTGTCGTTGTCAGCATTTCGTATGTCAATTATGCGATTGTGGCAGTGCTCGGCGGCCTTCTCGCCCTGCACGGAAAAGCCGATATCGGAAGCCTGGCAAGCTACCTTGTCTTTGTCCGCCAGGCGGCGCTTCCGATCAACCAGTTCACCCAGCAGAGCAACTTCCTTCTCTCAGCGCTCGCCGGTGCGGAGCGTGTCTTCGACGTGATGAGCCTGGAGCCGGAAATCGATGAGGGAAAAGTGGAACTGGTCAACGTAAAAGAAGAGAACGGCGCACTTGCCGTCTGCGAAGAGACAACAGGCCGCTGGGCATGGAAGCGCCCGGACGGAACGATGACGGAATTAAAGGGCGATGTGCGTTTTGAAAACGTGGATTTCGGCTACACGGCAGACCGTCTGATCTTAAAGAACATCAGCTGTATGCCAAACCAGGCCAGAAAATTGCTTTTGTCGGTTCCACAGGAGCCGGAAAAACGACGATCACGAACCTGATCAACCGTTTCTACGACGTCCAGGGCGGCGCGGTTGTCTACGACGGCATTGACGTAAAAGATATCGAAAAAGACGCTCTGCGCCACTCCCTCGGTATCGTTCTGCAGGATACCCATCTGTTCACGGGAACCGTAGCAGAAAACATCCGTTTTGGAAAACTCGATGCCACGCAGGAAGAAATTGAACATGCGGCCAAAATTGCGAATGCGGATTCCTTCATCCGCCGTCTGCCGAACGGCTACGACACGATGCTGACCTCCGACGGAGCCAACCTCTCCCAGGGCCAGCGCCAGCTTCTCGCGATTGCCCGTGCCGCCGTTGCCGATCCGCCGGTGCTGATTCTTGACGAGGCAACATCTTCCGTTGACACCAGAACCGAGGCGCTGATCGAAAAAGGAATGGACCAGCTCATGGAGGCAGAACCGTATTTGTCATCGCCCACCGCTTAAGCACCGTGCGAAACGCCAATGCGATCATGGTGCTGGAGCAGGGAAATATCGTAGAGCGCGGCGACCACGACGCACTTCTGGCACAGAAAGGAAAATATTATCAGCTCTATCATGGAATGTTTGAGCTGAGTTAAAAAGAAAGGAGTAAAGAGTATGAGAAAATATAACCGTATTTTTCTGATCGTCCTGGATTCTCTCGGAATCGGGGCGGATGGCGGATTCGGAGAAGTTTGGGGATGTCGGTGTCAATACCTTCGGCCACATCTGGGAGAGTCAGGGAGGCCTTGAAATCCCGAACCTGCGCCGCCTCGGCATGGGAAATCTCTGCGGTGTGACAGAGGATGAGGCAAAGAGTTACGCCAGAAGACTGAACGAGGCGAGCAACGGAAAAGACACCATGACCGGCCACTGGGAGATGATGGGAATTTACACGACAAAGCCGTTCGTTACGTTCACCGACCACGGATTTCCGAAAGAACTGATCGACGAGCTGGAAAAACGAACCGGCAGAAAGATCATCGGCAATAAGGCGGCGAGCGGAACGGAGATCCTCGATGAGCTGGCAGAGCGCGAGATCGAAAACGGAGAACTGATTGTCTATACCTCGGCGGATTCCGTACTGCAGATCTGCGGCAACGAGGAGACGATGGGACTGGAGACGCTGTATCATTACTGCGAGATTGCCCGTGAGCTGACCATGAAAGACGAGTGGAAAGTCGGCCGTGTCATTGCAAGACCGTACGTCGGAAAGAAAAAAGGAGAGTTCGTCCGCACCGCAAACCGTCACGACTACGCTGTCAAACCGACGGGAAAAACCGTGCTCAACGCGATGCAGGAGGCAGGATATGATGTCATCAGTATCGGAAAAATCAACGATATTTTCTGCGGCGAGGGCATCACGGAGAGTCTGAAATCCAAGAGCAGCGTCCACGGCATGGAGCAGACGATTGAGACGGCAGGAAAAGAGTTTACCGGACTGTGCTTTGTCAACCTCGTCGATTTCGATGCACTCTGGGGCCACAGAAGAAACCCGGAAGGCTACGGAAAAGAGATTGAAAAATTCGATGTGAACCTTGGAAAGCTGCTGGAGCAGTTAAAAGACGACGATCTGCTCCTGATCACGGCAGACCACGGCAACGACCCGACTTATACCGGAACGGACCACACCAGAGAACAGGCGCCGCTCCTTGCGTACTCACCGTCTATGAAGGAGAGCGGCCTTCAGGAGACGAAGGACACCTTCGCTGTGATCGGCGCATCCGTTGCAGAGAACTTCGGCGTAAAAATGCCGGAGGGAACGATCGGAACATCGATCCTGGAATCGTGGAAATAAGGAAGCGATGGCGTTTTCAGCTGAGGCGGTAAGAACCTTTCGAAAGTTTCACAAGCTGTCCTTCTTCGAGCAGCTTCTTTAAAACCCGCTGGAGCTGGCGGCGGCTGCAGTGGAGCTGCATGGCCATCTTTCCACGCCGGAAAACGTCTGATCCGGACAGCGCTCTGAGAGATAAGAGAGGAAGGATTCCTCGAGCGTGGAAAAATTCGACTGGGAGCTGGAATAAAGCATCAGCTTTTCGGTGACAGAGTTTAAAAGATATCGTAAAAAGCGGTTGTCGTTCAGCAGAAGCTCTTTCGTGGAAGCGAGCGGCAGAACAATACAAAGCGCGGTGGTGCGTGCCTCGATCTGGTGCGTATCATCGCGTTTTCCGCAGAATTCCATATCGCCGATGCAGGTAAAGCCGTCGAGATAGCCGATCGGGTAGCTCGTGCCGTCGGCGCGGTTGGCGCTGATCTCGATGGAACCGTCCACGAGGAACGAGAGGTATTCCTCCGGATTCAGCGTGTCGAGCGTTCGCCCTTTTCAAACTGATACAGAGAAAATGCGAGATCCGGGGTATCGAAAAGAGATGGGATCTCATGTTTCTGAAGATAAAAGTCCAGCAGAGCCGGATCAAAATTCGTTTCATAGGAAAATCCTTCACAGAAAATTTTGGAAAACTTTTTCTTTATTGTGACATATGACACAAGAAAAAGCAAGAAAGTCTGCTAAGATAAACCAGAATGAAAAATGTTACAGTTTGCTGGGTACCAGTGAACTGTAACCGAAAAAGAGGAAAGGGGAGTTTTCAAAATGGAAAACGAATTATTTGAGAAAACAAAAGTGTCCAAAGCATATATGACGCTCGCACTTCCGGTCGTGCTCGGCATGGTCGTGTCGCTGATCTATAATATGGTAGATACTTTTTTCATCGCGCGGACCGGAAACACGGCACTGATTGCCGGCGTATCGCTCGGCACACCGATTTTCACGCTGATGATTGCACTCGGTGACATCTTCGGCGTCGGCGGCAGTTCCGTCATTTCGCGCCTCTTCGGTAAAAAAGAGTACGAGGACGGAAGACGGATCAGCGTATTCTGCTTTTACGCAGCGATTGCTGTCGGCATTGCGGTCAGCATCATCCTGCTTGCCGCCAAACAGCCGATCCTTGGCCTGCTTGGCTGTGATGAGACGACGTGGCAGTATGCGGGGGACTATTACCAGTGGATTGCACTCGGCGCACCGTTTATCATCCTGCAGCTGACGCCGAACAATCTTCTTCGGACCGAGGGCTTCGCAAAAGCCTCGATGATCGGAACAATGCTGGGAGCCGTCGTCAACATCATTCTTGACCCGATCTTTATTTACACGCTCGGCATGGGAGCAGCCGGAGCAGCGATTGCAACGGTGATCGGCAACATCTGCGGTGATATTTTCTATGTTATCTTTATGATAAAGAAATGCCGCTATCTCTCCGTCGATTTCCGAAAACTGAAAATGACCGGAGCAGAGGTGCTCGCCGTTCTTGCCATCGGCATTCCGGCATCCGTCACAAACTTCATGCAGAGCATCGGCGTGACGCTGACGAACCGATTTTTGCAGCCGTATGGAACGGACAAAGTTGCAGCGATGGGAATTGCTTTGAAAATTATTATGATTTCTGTTCTTGTGATGGTCGGTTTCGCTTTTGGCGGACAGCCGCTGGTCGGATACAATTATGGAGCGAAAAATAAAAAACGTCTCAGTGAGACGATCCGCTTTGCCTTCCTCCTGGAAGTGCTGACCGGTGCCGGAATGGCGGTTGTGCTCGGTGCGGCGGCTCCGCTTCTCGTGGGACTGTTCTTAAAAGAGGCGGATGTCATTGCAGTGGCCCAGCAGATCCTCCGCGTCCAGCTCATTGGTATGCCGTTTGTTGGTATCGTACTCGCATCGACCTGTATTTTCCAGGCGATCGGAAACGGGGCAGGAGCAATGATTCTTTCAGCAGGACGTCAGGGCGTGATTTTTGCCATTGTAATTTTCTGCGCTTCAAAACTTGCCGGTTTTTCCGGTGTTATTGCCTCCCAGCCGGTTTCTGATTTTCTGACCGCATTGGTGGCTGTGATGATTCTGCTTCAGTGGAAAAAGAAAGAATTTGCAAAATAAGAAAGAACAGCAAAGCGGCTGCGGCACAGCGTTCCGGAACGGGAACCTGCCGCAGCCGCTTTTGGCGTGCGCAAAAAAACAGAATTCCTGCACAGGCGGCCGCCATGTCAAAAACACGTAAAAGTGATGAAAAACGTCTCTTAATTCGGCAGTATTACGGGATTGCATTCTGAGAAACAAGATATAAAATGGCATGAGATTCGACAAAAGGGAAGCAAAACATACGACAATAGGGAGGACATCACATGGCAACAAAGAAAAGTGCAGTAAAAGATCTGACAAACGGCAGCCCGGTAAAACTGATTCTGGGGTTTGCACTGCCGCTGCTGCTCGGCATGCTGTTCCAGCAGTTTTACAGCATGGTCGATACGATTATTGTAGGAAAATTCTTAGGCGCGAAAGCGCTCGCGGCTGTTGGCAGTACAGGTTCGATCAACTTCATGATCGTGGGATTCTGTATGGGAGTCTGCAGCGGATTTGCAATTCCGGTTGCGCAGATGTTCGGGGCAGGAGACCGGAAAGCGCTGTGCCGGTATGTAGGAAATGGAGCCGTCCTGGCCGGTATTCTTTCCGTGGTGATGACCGTTCTTGTCTGCATCTGGTGCCGCGACATTCTGATTCTGATGAAAACCCCGTCCGATATTCTGGACGTGCATACGCTTACATCTTTGTTATTTTCCTCGGAATTCCGCTTATGGTGCTCTATAACCAGACATCAGCAATCATGCGGAGCCTCGGCGACAGCCGCTCCCCACTGATTTTCCTCGGTATCTCTTCAATACTGAATATCGTGCTAGATCTTGCGCTGGTCCGCCCGATGGGAGTAGCGGGAACCGCGTGGGCGACGATTATCGCGCAGGGAGTCTCTGGATTCCTGTGTCTCTTTTATATGAAGAAAAAATTCACCATCCTTGCTTTTACGAGAGAGGACTGGAAGCTGCACAAGCATTATGTGCTTAATCTGTGCAATATGGGAATCCCGATGGGATTGCAGTATTCAATCACCGCGATCGGAAGTGTTATTTTGCAGACCGCTGTCAACGGCCTTGGTTCCACTGCGGTTGCATCTGTTACGGCTGCCGGTAAAATTTCCATGTTCTGCTGCTGCCCGTTCGACGCGCTCGGCTCCACTATGGCGACGTATGCCGGACAGAACGTCGGTGCGAAGAAGATGGATCGTGTCAACACCGGTATTTTGACAAGTTCCATTATTGGAAGCGTGTATTCCGTGGTCATTTTAGGAGTTATGTTTCTGTGGTCCCGCCAGATTTCGCTTCTCTTTGTAGATGCATCCGAGACGGTCATCCTCGACCAGGCGCGTCAGATGCTGCTGATCAACATGGTATTTTACATTCCGCTGACCCTTGTCAATGTCGTACGCTTTACCGTGCAGGGCATGGGCTTCAGCAAATTTGCAATCCTTGCCGGCGTCTGCGAGATGATCGGCCGTTCGGTGGTAGCCTTTTTCCTGGTTCCGTATTTTGGTTACACCGCAGTCTGCTTCGCAAGCCCGGTGGCATGGATTCTCGCCGATCTGTTTCTCGTTCCGGCGTACCTGTACTGCGCAAAAACGCTTCGTTCTCTTTTTGAGAAAAATGCGCAGATGATGTAAGCCGTGCCGCAAGATGGACAAGCTGTTTCAATTCTGGTATAATGGAGCCTGGATTTTAGGAAAGCTGAAAAAGAATCCCATAGAAGAGAGGAAGATATCCTATGAAACAGTCGGTATTAGAATATAAGAAACTTCTGGAGCAGAAAGGCCTTCTGGTGGAATTTGCAGAGCCGGAAGGAAAAGAAGGAGAGGACAGACCCGTTACCCTCGTAACGTATTTTTCGGGCGGAGCGGATCAGGGAACGCTGTTTCTCTGCAAAGGAGCTGCATTCAAAGAGGCATACTTAAAAGACGCCGTAAACCGCGGTGCTGTTGCCTATGTAAGTGAAAAAGAATACGAAGCGGGAAAAGAAATTCCGGCGCTCATCGTCAACGATGCCAGAAAAGCACAGTTTGTGCTGGGTGAGGCGTTTTACGATTATCCGGCAAAGTCGCTGCATGTCACGGCGCTGACCGGAACAAAAGGAAAGACAACGACAGCCTACTACCTGCAGTTGATGCTCGATGCCTGCCTGAAAAACAGGGCGGAAACGGATGTGCACTATTAAGTTCGATTGAATATTACGACGGAAAGACGAGAGAAGCATCAACGCTCACCACGCCGGAATCCCTGGAGCTGTGCCGCCATATGCGCAATGCCGTAGATGCAGGCCTTTCCCATATGGTGATGGAAGTATCCTCCCAGGCGCTCAAATACGAGAGAGTCGGAAACACGCATTTTGATACCGCCATTTTCCTGAACATCTCCAAGGACCACATCAGCCCGACGGAGCACAAGGATTTTGATGATTATTTCCAGTCGAAATTAAAGATCTTCGACCGCTGCACCTGCGCCTGCGTGAACCTGGACAGCGACCATATCGGGGAAATCCTGAAAGCTGCGGCAAAATGTGAGCGCGTCGTTACGTTTGGATCAAAAGAAAATGCTGTAATCCGCGTGAGTGATATCAAGCCGGGCAGAGGAAAATTCTATTTCCATGTGGCAGGACCGGATTTCTCGGAAGATTTTACCCTGCCGGTGCACGGAGCCTTCAATGTGGAGAATGCCGTAGCTGCCATTGCGGCTGCCTGGTCGATGGGAATCCCGGTTTCGCTGATCAAGGAAAGCCTCCTTGGCGTCACCGTTCCGGGAAGGATGGAGACGTATGAGAGCAGCGCGGGCGAGGTCACGGCGATCGTGGATTTCGCGCACAATGGCCTGAGTTTTGAAAAAATGTTTGATACCGTAGCACTCGAATACCCGGGGAGCCGCGTAAGCGTTGTGTTCGGAACCCCGGGCGGAAAAGCATTCAACCGCAGAAAAGATATGGGTGAGATTTCCGGAAAACGGGCGGACCGGATTTTCCTCGTACCGGATGATCCGGGAAACGAAGATCCGCAGGCGATCTGTGAGGAGATCGGCGGGTACATAGCAAAGGAAGGTGCATCCTTCCAGATCCGCATGGACCGCGGAGCAGCAATCCGGGAGGCGATTCTTGGCGCCGTACCGGGAGAGGTTGTTCTGATCCTTGGAAAAGGCGCGGACGTGACGATGCACGTCGGAAACAGAAATGTGCCGTACCGGTCAGATGCCGTCTATGCAAAAGAGGCGCTTGCCGAATATGGAAATGCATTTGCCGAAGCGGCAACGGCTCGTGAAACAGAAGAATAGAAGCAAAAACAGAAAAAACAGAGCAAAAAAGACACGGAACAGAAAAATCCGTGTCTTTTTTGCGTCTGGCGGCAGCAGAAATGAAAATCAGACAGGAAATTTGGCGGATACATCCTACAAAATGTAGAAAAGAAGGACAGAAACTAGCCCGTATGACGAAAAGTTGTTAAAAATATAACGAACGAAAGTTAGACGTGTGAAACTAAACACAGAAAGCAAAAACCCGGGAACCATGCGGAAAAAGACGAATTCTGCGGGATGAAGGACAAAGCTGTAAGTTTTTGGAAAGAATTCTTGTGAAAAAGAACAAAAAATGGTATAATTGTATTGAAATATATCCAGAACACCCCTTCTGGAAGCGTACGGGCTCAGTGAGAAAAAAGATTTCACGAAAATGCTCGAAAAAAACACTTGTTAAATTCTTGTCATAGTGCTATGATAAGGAAAGTGAAAAATTTATCAATCACAAAAACCAACTAGGGGTATTTTAGAAAGGAGTATTTATGAGCAGCAAGATTACCATCATTGGAGCTGGAAGCGTTGGATCTACGATCGCCTATACACTGTCGAACGAAGACATCGCGTCTGAGATTGTTCTCATCGATATTAACAAGAAAAAGTAGAGGGAGAGGTTATGGATATCGCGCAGGTACCTGCTTCCGCGATCCGGTCTCCATCATCGCAGGTGAGTATGAGGATGCCAAGGACTCTGATATCGTAATTATTACTTCCGGTATTGCAAGAAAGCCTGGCCAGACCCGTATTGAGCTGACCCAGACCAATGTAAACATCTTAAAATCCATCACACCGGAAATCGTAAAAGCGGCTCCGAATGCCATCTACATCATTGTAAGCAACCCGGTTGATATCATGACCTACGTGTTTACAAAGATCTCCGGACTTCCGGAAAACCAGATCCTTGGTTCTGGTACCATGCTGGATTCCGCGAGACTTCGCTGCGGACTGTCTGAACACCTCAACATTGCCCAGAAAAACATCCACGCTTACGTATTCGGTGAGCACGGCGATACTTCCTTCATTCCGTGGAGCGGCGCTTACGTTTCCGGTGTCAGTCTGGACGAGTACTACGAGACCGTAGAAAAAATGGGCAGGAACGTAACCAAGATCGACAAAGATGCTATGCTGGAGTACGTAAGAACTTCCGGCGGACAGGTTATTGCAAACAAAGGAGCTACTTCTATGCAGTATCTGTTGCAGTATGCAAACTGGTAGCAACCATTCTTTCTTCTTCCGATTCTGTAGCAACCGTATCTTCCATGATGCACGGTGAGTACGGCATCGAGGATGTATGCTTAAGCACACTGACCCTCGTTGGACCGAAAGGCGTACAGGGCAAGATTCCGATGCGTATGACAAAAGAGGAAGTAGAAAAACTCAAAGCAAGTGCCGACGCATTAAAAGCAGTTATCGCACAGATCGAGCACTAAGAGCGGGCAATAAGCTCAAAACATAAAATTTATGGCAGTGGCAGAAAGTGCGAAAGAGCGGTATCTCCCACTGCCTTAACGTGCGCCTGAAGAAATTTTCCGCCGGGTGTACATAAAAAGAGTACCGGAAACTTTTCCGGTGCCGGACAGAAGATACCGCAGGAAAAATGGAAACCAACAGGAGCAAGTAAGAAAGGAGCAATTCCATGACCTACAGTTATTTTCCGGGCTGTACGCTGAAGAACAAAGCAAAAGATCTGGATCACTATGCCAGAGAGTGCGCAAAAGTTCTGGGATTTGAACTGGAAGAAATTGAAAACTGGCAGTGCTGCGGAGCTGTGTATCCACAGGCATCCGATGAAATCGCCACAAAACTTCTTCGGTTCGCAGCCTTTAGCAGACGCCAAAGAAAAAGGACAGGATCTGATCACAGTCTGTTCCGCCTGTCATCACGTGATCAAACGCGTAAACGATGACATGGCGAATGTAGAAGACATTCAGACAAAAGTAAACAACTACATGGCTCTTTCCGAGCCATATCTTGGCGAAACGAAAGTACTTCATTATCTGGAAGTGCTGCGTGACGTCGTTGGATTTGACAAGATCAAAGAGAAAGTGGTAAATCCATTAAAAGGAAGAAAAATCGGCGCATATTACGGCTGTATGCTGCTTCGTCCGAGCACCACAATGCAGTTTGACGATCCGGAAAATCCGACAATCATTGAAGACTTTATCAAGGCCCTTGGCGCAACACCGGTCGTATATCCGATGAGAAATGAGTGCTGCGGCGGCTACATATCCCTCAAAGAAAAGAAAATGGCATCCAACATGGTAGACCAGATCATGGCATCCGCATCCTACAAAGGAGCAGAAGAACTGATCACTGCATGTCCGCTTTGCATGTACAACCTGCGCAATAACGGAACAAAAGAAGGTCTTCCGGTTACCTACTTTACCGAGCTTCTTGCAGAAGCACTCGGCATCAAAGAGGAGGTGCAGGCATGAAAATTGCAACATCCGATGAAATCCGTGCCATCGCCGGTGTGGATACCAGAAAATGTATGAAATGCGGTAAATGTTCCGCATCCTGTCCTGCTTATAACGAAATGGACATCCGTCCGCATCAGTTTGTATCTTACGTACAGAACGGCGATGTGGAAGCACTGATGAACTCCAAGTCCATCTGGAAATGCCTCTCCTGCTTCGCATGTGTAGAGCGCTGTCCAAGAGACGTAAAACCTGCCAAACTGATCGAGGCAGTTCGTCTTTCCGTGATCCGTCAGAGAGGAGAGAATTATCTTTCTCCGGATGAAATTCCGGCTCTTCTGGATGATGAGACTCCGCAGCAGCTTCTGATGAGTGCATTCCGTAAATATAGAAAGTAAAAAACAACCCATCCACAGAAAGGTGAGAGAAAAGTGCAAAGAATAGGAGTATTTGTCTGCCACTGCGGTACAAATATTGCGGCTACGGTTGATGTCAAAAAAGTTGTTGACGTCATCAGCAAAGAGCCGGGTGTTGTTCATGCAGAGGATTATCAGTATATGTGTTCCGAAACAGGTCAGCAGAAAGTGATCGATGCCATTCAGAATGAGCATCTGACCGGCGTTGTCATCTGTTCCTGCTCTCCGCGTATGCATGAAGGAACGTTCCGCAAAGCAGCAGAAAAAGCGGGCCTGAACCCGTATCAGCTGGAGATTGCAAACATTCGTGAGCAGTGTTCCTGGATTCATAAAGACATGGAAGAGGCTACCGAGAAGGCCGTAATTCTGGCCCGTGCAGCCGTTGCTAAAGTTATGCTGGATACCCCGCTTACCCCGGGCGAGAGCCGCGTTGTAAAACGTGCGCTGGTGATCGGAGGCGGTATCGCAGGTATTCAGACTGCACTGGATATCGCAGATGCAGGCTATGAAGTAGATATCGTAGAGAAGACCCCGAGTATCGGCGGAAGAATGTCACAGCTTGACAAGACATTCCCGACCCTCGACTGTTCTTCCTGTATCCTGACTCCTCGTATGGGAGAGGTAAACGCGCATGAGAAGATCAACATCTATACCTACAGCGAGGTAGAGAGCGTTGGCGGATTCGTCGGTGATTTCAAAGTAGACATCCGTAAGAAAGCAAGATACGTAGATATGGACAAATGTACCGGATGCGGACTCTGTCAGGAGAAATGTCCTTCCAAGAAGAACCTGAGCGAGTTCAACAGAGGCCTGTCCAACCGTACTGCAATCTACACACCGTTCGCACAGGCAGTTCCGAACGTACCGGTTATTGATACTGCAAACTGTATCCACTTCAAAACCGGAAAATGCGGTATCTGCTCCAAAGTCTGTGCAGCAGGTGCAGTAAACTACGACCAGAAAGATGAAGTAATCACCAGAGAGTACGGCGCAATTGTTGTGGCAACTGGTTTCGATACCATCAGTCTGGACAAGTTTGACGAATATTATTACAACCAGAGCAAAGACGTAATTACCTCCCTTGAGATGGAGCGTCTGATGAATGCTGCCGGCCCGACAGGCGGTAAAGTAGTACGTCTTTCCAACGGCGAGCATCCGAAGGATATCGTATTTATCCAGTGTGTCGGTTCCCGTGACGTGACCTGCAGAGGAAAGAGCTACTGCTCCAAGATCTGCTGTATGTACACCGCAAAACAGGCTATGCTGGTGCGTGACCATTATCCGGATGTCAACGTACATGTCTTCTACATTGATGTTCGTACCCGGTAAAACTTCGATGAGTTCCTAATCGCCGTGCGGTAGAAGAGTTCAATGTAGACTACATCAAAGGCCAGGTAGGAAAAGTATCCGAGGCTCCGAACGGACGTCTTCTGGTACAGGGTTCCGACCTGCTTGACAACCGTCAGATCAAAATGGAAGCAGACCTTGTTGTCCTTGCAACTGCTATCGAGCCGAGCAAAGATGCAAGAAAACTGGCTACCATGCTGACTGCAAGTATGGATACCAACGATTTCTTTACTGAGGCACACGCAAAACTGCGTCCGGTAGAGTCCCCGACCGCAGGTGTCTTCCTCTCCGGCGTATGCCAGGGACCGAAAGATATCCCGGAGACCGTTGCACAGGCAGGAGCTGCTGCTGTCAAAGTAGTCGGACTGCTGGCAAAAGACAAACTGACCACCAACCCGTGTACAGCAGAATCCAATCCGCTGTTCTGTAATGGATGTGCATCCTGTGAAAAGTCTGCCCATACGGCGCAATTTCCTACGAAGACCGTCAGGTCAACGACCATGGAATCCGTGAAACCAGACATGTGGCAGTCGTTAACGGCGCACTTTGCCATGGATGCGGTGCATGTACCGTTGCATGTCCGTCCGGCGCTATGGACCTGAAAGGATTCTCCAATAGACAAATTCTCGCGGAGGTAGATGCAATATGCCGATAGATAACAACGAAAACAAAGAATTTAAGCCAGTCATCGTGGCATTCTGCTGCAACTGGTGCTCCTACGCAGGAGCAGACCTAGCAGGTTCCAGCCGTCTTTCCTATCCGGCAGACGTAAAGATCATCCGTGTTCCATGTTCCTGCCGTGTCAATCCGCTCTTCATCTTAAGAGCATTCCAGAAGGGCGCTGACGGAGTCATCCTCTGCGGATGCCATCCGGGAGACTGCCATTACAGCACAGGAAACTATTATGCAAGAAGACGTATGACCCTGCTGTTCTCCATGCTGGATTACATGGGCGTTGAGAACGGACGTACCGTGTGGAATGGGTATCCGCCGCAGAAGGTGTGAAATTCTCCCAGACCATGAACGAGTTCATCGAGCAGGTTACAAGCCTTGGTAAGAATGTCAGATTGGAGGATTTACGATGCAAGAAAAATTAGTATCCCGCGCAAAAGAGCTTCTGTCTGACGGTACCGTAGTCCGTGTTCTTGGCTGGAGAAAAGGTGACACTGATTTCAGTGCAGAGCCTGCATTCTTCGAGACTGCCGAGAGCCTTTCCGAGTTTACCTACGACGGATTCTGCGGCGCAAACCTTAGCAAATACATGATTAAAGCATCGAAAGAAGAAGGAAAAACACTCGTTTTCTTAAAACCGTGTGATACTTACAGCTTTAATCAGTTAATCAAAGAGCATCGTGTGGATCGCGAGAAAACCTATATCGTCGGCATCGGCTGCGATGGAAAACTCGATATCGAAAAGATCCGTGAAGCAGGATGCAAGGGTATTACCGCTGTAACAGAAGACGGCGATACCATCAAAGTGGCAACTGTTTACGGCGACAAAGAGCTCGCAAGAGAGGATGTTATCCTGGAAAGATGCAAAGCCTGCAAGGGCGGAAAACACGTTGCCTACGACGAGCTGGCAGAGAACTGCGACGAAGAGAAACCGGCAAAAGAAGGCCGTTTTGAACTGGTTGAGAAGCTCGAGGCAATGGCTCCGGAAGAGCGTTTCGCATTCTGGCAGAACGAACTGTCCCGCTGTATCCGCTGTAATGCATGCCGTAACGTATGTCCGGCCTGCAGCTGTATCAAATGTGTCTTCGATAATGACCGTTACGATACCGCACAGAAAGCAAATACGACTACATTTGAAGAGCAGATGTTCCACATTATCCGTGCATTCCACGTTGCCGGACGCTGCACCGACTGTGGCGAGTGTTCCCGTGTATGTCCGCAGCACATTCCGCTGCACCTGCTGAACCGTAAATTCATCAAAGATATCGACGAGTTCTACGGAGAGTATCAGGCAGGCGCCGATACCGACAGCCGTGCACCGCTCACCAACTTCACACAGGAAGATGTAGAGCCAAGTATCGTTAAGGAAAGGGGTTAAGGGATGTATCAGATTAGCAGAGAAAAAATGCCGGAGCTCCTTGCCGCTGTTGCAAAGGAGATGGATCTTTTCCTTCCGGTACAAAACAATGGAATTACCAATTCGGTTTCTGGACCGAGGACGCAGACGTGGATCTCGATACCTTAAAAACCGTAAAATCCCCGAAAGATGCCTTTTTCCCGCAGAGTGAAATTCTTTACTCCTGCTATCAGAAGGCAAATAAAACCAGCATTGAACCGGCTGCATTAAAAGACGCACCGTTTGCTATCTTCGGCGTTCGTCCGTGCGATGTCAGAGCGTTCGATGTTCTGGACCGCGTTTTCTTAAGCGAGCCTGCAGACGTTTACTATGCAGCAAGAAGAGAGCACGGCATCGTTGTTTCCCTGGCTTGTCATGAGCCGGAAGACAGCTGCTTCTGTAAAACCTTCGGCATCGATGCTGCAGAACCGGCAGCAGATGTTGCTATGTGGCAGGTAGCTGACGGTTATGCATGGGAAGCAAAAACCGAAAAAGCCAGAAACTGACCGAGCTTGTAAAAGCTTACCTGACCGAGCAGGATCTTACCAAAGAAGTAGAGGCTGAGAAAGAAGCAATCCGTACTCTGATCGACAAGATGCCAAACAGCAACCTTTCCCTCGAGGGATGGGGCGTTGGCAAGACAAAAGAACGTTTTGACGATCCGAAGTGGAAAGAACTTTCCGATGCCTGCTTAGGCTGCGGAACCTGTACGTTCTCCTGCCCGACCTGCCAGTGCTACGATATCAAAGACTTTAACACCGGAAACGGTGTACAGCGTTACCGCTGCTGGGATTCCTGCATGTACTCTGATTTCACCATGATGGCAGCAGGAAACAACCGTACCACACAGCTGCAGCGTTTCCGTCAGCGTTTCATGCACAAACTGGTATACTTCCCGGACAACAACGACGGAATGTATTCCTGCGTCGGATGTGGACGCTGCGTAGAGAAATGCCCGCAGTCGCTGAACATTGTCAAAGTAATCAAACGCATGGGAGGTACCAAGTAAATGTGCAATTGTAGTTGTGGAAGCGAAGAAAAGAAAAACGCTTTGCTGCCGCAGGTCGGTATCATCACAGATATCCGCCGCGAAACACCGGACGTAAAAACATTCCGTATCGTTCGTCCGGACGGCACCAAGCTGTTTGAACATATGCCTGGCCAGTGCGCAATGCTCTGTGTACCGGGTGTCGGAGAGGCACTGTTTCCATTACCTCTTCCCCGACAAACAAAGAGTACCAGGAGTTCTCCATCAAGGAGTGCGGTACTTTAACGAATTATCTTCACAACATGTCCGTAGGAGATGAAATCCTGGTTCGTGGACCGTATGGAAATCATTTCCCGGTAGAAACCGTATTAAAAGGACAGGATCTGCTGTTCATCGCCGGAGGTATCGGACTTGCTCCACTGCGTTCTGTTATTAATTACGTACTGGACAATCGTGATAACTACGGTACCGTAGATATCGTTTACGGTTCCCGTTCCAAAGACGATCTGGTACAGTTAAAAGAGATCCAGGAAGTATGGGCGAAAGCAAAAGATGTCAACGTGCATCTGACGATTGACCGTGAACAGGAAGGCTGGGACGGCCATGTAGGATTCGTTCCGAATTATGTGAAAGAACTGAACATGTCCGTTGACAAAACAGCTCTGATCTGCGGACCGCCGATCATGATCAAATTTGTCCTTCAGGGACTTCAGGAGCTGGGCTATGAGAAAACACAGGTTTACACTACTTTGGAGCTTCGTATGAAATGCGGTATCGGAAAATGCGGCCGCTGCAACATCGGAGATAAATATGTCTGCAAAGACGGCCCGGTTTTCCGCTGCGACGAGATTGACGAATTACCGAACGAATATTAAACGGAGGTTGAAGAAAATGCAGGAAATGGTAAATATTTACGTTTACGGCAAGAAGTATTCCGTACCTGGCGATCTGACCATTATGACCGCTATGGAGTATGCCGGATATCAGTTAAAACGCGGATGCGGATGCCGTCACGGATTCTGCGGTGCATGTGCGACCATCTACAGAATCAAAGGAAAGAATGAGCTGAAAACCTGTCTGGCATGTCAGACACAGGTAGAAGACGGTATGTATATCGCAAGCCTTCCGTTCTATCCGATCGACAAGAGAACATACGATATCGAAGAGATCAGCGCAGAGCAGAGAGTCATGATGGATCTGTATCCGGAAATCTACAGCTGCGTTGGATGTAATGCATGTACCAAAGGATGTCCGCAGAGCCTGAACGTTATGCAGTATATTGCATACGCACAGAGAGGCGACTTCAAGAAATGTGCAGAAGAGTCCTTCGACTGCATCGGCTGCGGAATCTGTGCATCCCGCTGTCCGGCTGGTATCTCCCATCCGATGGTAGGAGAGCTGGCAAGACGTCTGAACGGAAAATACATTGCTCCGAAGTCTGAACATGTAAAGAACCGTGTAGCAGAGATCAAAGAAGGAAAATTTGATGATCTGATCGAGCAGGTTATGCAGAAACCGATCGAAGAAATGCAGGAACTTTACAACAACCGTGAGATCGAGAAATAAGGAGGGAATTTCGAATGTATACACTGGCCAATATGCAGGACTCTATTAAAAAGGTAGAAGCTACCAGAGCCCAGAGAATGGCAACAGAGCCAAGAAGAATGACAGCGGATGAGAAAGATGCCCTTCTTGCAGCATATCATCCGGACTATAAAGAGGAAGGCTTCATCACCCTGAAAGTCGGCCCGAACAAAGGTGAGAAAGTTCCGACAGAGCTCGGCTATCTGCTGGAGTCCAACAGCCGTATCCTCGGTGTTGACATCGACCTTGACAAAGTAGATTATGACGTAGATGTACTGGTTATCGGTGCCGGTGGAGCAGGTTCTTCTGCAGCTATCGAGGCTCACGAGGCTGGCGCAAACGTTATGATTACCACCAAACTGAGAATTGGTGATGCAAACACCATGATGGCAGAAGGTGGAATCCAGGCAGCGGACAAAGAAAACGATTCCCGCACAGCATTATCTGGATGCGTTCGGCGGCGGACACTTTGCTGCAAGACCGGAACTGCTCCGCAAGCTCGTAATGGAAGCTCCGGATGCAATCTCCTGGCTGGAAAACCTGGGCGTTATGTTTGATAAAGATGAGAACGGCCGTATGGTAACAACACACGGCGGCGGAACTTCCAGAAAACGTATGCATGCATGCCGTGACTACTCTGGAGCAGAGATCATGAGAACACTGCGTGATGAAGTCATCAACCGCGGTATTCCGGTGATCGAGTTCTCTTCCGCAGTAGAGCTGATCAAAGACGATAAGGGACAGGTTGCAGGTGCTGTTCTCCAGAACATGGAGACTGGCGAGTACCAGGTAGCAAAGGCAAAAACCGTTATCATCGCAACAGGTGGTGCGGGACGTCTTCACTACAACAACTTCCCGACATCCAACCATTACGGTGCAACCGCTGATGGTCTGATCCTTGGATACCGTGCAGGCGCTCCGCTTCTGTATCAGGATACCATTCAGTACCATCCGACCGGAGCTGCTTACCCGGCTCAGATCTTCGGTGCTCTGGTAACCGAGAAAGTACGTTCTCTGGGCGCAATGCTCGTAAACGTAGACGGCGAAGCATTCATGCATCCGCTGGAAACCCGTGATGTATCTGCAGCAAGCATCATCCGCGAGTGCTCCGACGACCGCAACGAGGGCGTTGAGACTCCACAGGGCAAGGCTGTATGGCTGGATACTCCAATGATCGAGCTGATCCACGGAGAAGGCACCATTGAGAAGAGAATCCCGGCTATGTTCCGTATGTTCATGCAGTATGGCATCGATATGAGAAAAGAGCCGATCCTGGTTTACCCGACGCTGCATTATCAGAACGGTGGACTGGAAATCAACGGCGAAGGCTTTACCAACACCGTAAGCAACCTGCTCGTAGCAGGTGAGGCAGTTGGAGGAATCCACGGAAGAAACCGTCTGATGGGTAACTCTCTGCTGGATGTTATCGTATTTGGCCGTGATGCAGGAAAAGCTGCAGCAGCAAAAGCAAAAGACGTAACACTTGGAAAGATGAATCTGGATCATGTGGAGAAATATGCTGAGACCTTAAAAGAGGCAGGCATTGACACCGGTATGGTATCTCCGCAGCTTCTGCCGGATTATGCAGGAAAGAGACACCTGTAAAATGCAGTAACCGCGAAAAAGCGTGGCCCGGGGCAGAAATACTGTCCCTGGACACGCTTTCCGTGCTGAAAATCCATTGGATGATCGGTATGATAAAATAGCAAGGAAAGAAAGGTGGAGAATCCCATGCGTGAAATTCAGGCTAGTACCATTACGGATGTGGTAGAGAAACTTTGTATCGAAGCAAACTACCATCTTCCGGAAGACGTAAAATGTGCATCACAGGCTGCCGTGCCTGCGAGGATGGCGAGATTGCAAAAGGTGTTCTGGACAAAATCGTAGAAAATTATGAGATCGCAGACGCACAGAACGTGCCGATCTGCCAGGATACCGGAATGGCATGTGTTTTCCTGGAAATCGGACAGGATGTGCACATCGCAGGAGGAGATCTTGCAGAGGCAGTCAACGAAGGTGTCAGAAGAGGATATGACAAAGGATACTTAAGAAAATCCGTTGTCAAAGATCCGGTCAGAAGAGGAAACACCGGCGACAATACACCGGCTATGCTCTACACCGAGATCGTTCCTGGCGATCAGATCAAAGTAACCGTAGGCCCGAAAGGCTTCGGAAGCGAAAATATGAGTATGATCCGTATGTTCAAACCGTCCGCAGGTCTTCAGGGAATCAAGATTTCATCCTGGAAGTTGTTGAGACAGCAGGCCCGAACCATGCCCGCCTATGGTAGTCGGCGTTGGTATCGGCGGAACCTTCGATAAATGTGCACTGCTTGCGAAAAAAGCACTGATGCGCCCGATCGATTCCGAGAACCCGGATCCGTTCTACGCAGATCTGGAAAAAGAAATGCTGGAGAAAGTCAACAAACTCGGCATCGGACCGCAGGGCTTTGGCGGAAAAACCACAGCCATCGGCCTCAATATCGAGACAATGCCGACTCATATTGCGGGAATGCCGTGTGCAGTCAACATCAACTGCCATGTTACCCGTCATAAAACGGAGGTGATCTGATCATGGAAAACATATTCAGCTGCCTTTAACAGAAGAACTGGCAAAAACACTGCATGCCGGAGATACCGTATATCTGACCGGAACTATCTATACTTCCCGTGACGCCGGACATAAGAGAATGTGTGAAGCGCTCGCAAGAGGAGAAAAAATCCCGTTTGATCCGACAGACGCTACGATTTACTACGTAGGACCGACCCCTGCAAAACCAGGCCAGGTCATCGGATCTGCAGGTCCTACCACCAGCGGCCGTATGGATGCGTATGCTCCGACCATGATGTCCGTAGGCGCAAGAGGAATGATCGGTAAAGGCGCACGTCTTCCGGAAGTGGTAGAAGCCATGAAGAAATATCATGGCGTATACTTCGGAGCCATCGGCGGAGCCGGCGCACTGCTTGCAAAATGCATCAAAAAGCAGAGCTGATCGCATACGAAGATCTCGGCGCAGAGGCACTTCGCCGTCTGGAAGTAGAAGACATGCCGCTTTTTGTTATCATCGACTGCGACGGAAATAATCTGTATGAGATGGGAAGAAAAGAATACTTAGAAGCGCATAAAGAAGACTAAAGGTTACATTTGTAACGACGAAATACAAGAGAGACCATAGACCTGTCTGATTATTTCAGACAGGTCTCAAGCTGGAAAGACATCAGGGCATTAACACTTGCAAGCGACTTTCGGCAGAAAAAGAAATGAAAGAGGAAGAAAAACATGACTGTAGAAATGATAAGCCACTTACTGGAAGCACTGATGATCCTGTGCTTTGGCCTGTCCTGGCCGCTGTCCATTTATAAATCCTGGACTTCAAGAACAGCAAAAGGAAAGAGCCTTTACTTTGAGGTGTTCATCTGGATCGGATATATTTCGGTATTGCCAACAAATTTATCAGCTATATGAACAACCCGGACAAAGACTGGATCTTTTTCCTTGCATGGGCTTTCTATTTCCTGAACATTGCAGAAATCACTGTAGATATGGTGCTGTACTTCCGCAATGTAAAACTGGATAAGAAAAGAGAAGCAGAGAAATAAAGCAGCGGAATACAGTTAAACTTACAGAATCCCCGGCGGTGCGGCATTTGATGCGGCATCGGCGGGGATTCTTACGTTTTGCTTACAATATCTTACAATTTCTGAGATTGCTTGCAGGGGGGAAGGATTCTGTATAATGGAGTTATCAAGAGACGATCGGTGTAAGAGAAAGGAGGATTTTTATGAAACAATATGCATGGATCATGGCAGCATGCCTGACGGCAGCGATGGTAAGCGGATGCGGAGTAGCTCAGAAAGGTGAGGCGGGAAATGGATCAGAAAGTACAGCTGCGAGTTCAGAAAGATCAGAGGTTGTTGTGCCAGAGGGTACGGAAGCAGAGAACGAAAAAGGTGCCACGGCAGTGAAGCTCTCAGAAGGAGAAATTTACCGGGATGATTTCGACGGGGATGGGAAGGAAGAAGAATTTTCCTTTACCTTTGAGGGGGATGGAAAGGACAATCATAATCTGGAACTTTATGCTTATACGATGCAGATGAACTGTGACGGTCTGGTATATCAGAAAGAACTGTATGGCGGATATGAAGAGACATGGATGATTCGAAGTGCAGATGGTGATCATTATCTGTATCAGGAATCTTATGGCGAAGATCTCATGCATTCTGTGACGGTTTTTCGGGTAACATCTGATGAAATTGCAGAAGCGGGAAAAGCAGAGGGAAGAATCGGAGACGAAGGAATTCAGGATGTGAATGCATTCCAGTGGGCTGACAGGATCTATATGCTTGGGACATATGCAGGATATCGAACGGTTGGTGTTGGGGCAGATGGACTTCCAGAGGCAAAAGAAGATGCCTATACGATCGAATGGCTGACAGGACCGCTGGTTGTCAAGGAGGGAACGACCCTGACGGCAGAAATTTTTAACAGCAATGGAAACCCGGAAAACATCGTGCTTACGACCGGAACAGAGCTGACTCCGAAAAAGACAGATGGAACAACGTATGTGGATGCAGAACTTTCCGATGGAACGATGTGCCGAATCCATATAGAAACTGCGGAAGGTTTTCCACATACGATTGACGGTGTCGATGAACATGAATATTTTGAGTCAATTCCATACGCGGGATGACTCACACCGCCAAAAGAAGGGATTGCGGGAACGCAGAAAGCAGGGTATACTTGTGTATAGAATCTGCTTGACTTAAAGTGCACTTCATAGTTTAAAATAAAGAAAGCTGGAGATTTGCCGTGTCAGAAAAGAGAAGGTTCTGGCAGAGCAGAGGTTTCAGCTTTCTTTTTATGTTGCATCGTATGTGGGTGTGAAAGAAAAGGGAAAAAAGAAAAACGAGGTGAATGTTTTGGAGGCAAGAGAAGTATTAGAAAAAGTAAAAAACAACGAAATCTCGATCGAGGAGGCAGAGAAATATTTCAAAAAAGAGCCGTTCGAGGAGATGGGATATGCGAAGCTGGATACGCACCGTGAAATCCGGAGCGGATTTGCGGAGGTCATTTTCTGTGCGCGGAAGGCGGATGAACATCTGCTGAAGATTTTTACGCGTCTGTACGAGCAGGATGGGGAGGTCTTCGGAACGAGAGCCAGTGAGCATCAGTATGAGCTGATCCGGGAAAAGTTTCCGGAAGTGGTGTATGATCCGCTGTCCCATATTTTAAAAATAGAAAAGAAAGACAAGAAGCGGATCGGAAAAATTGCGGTCTGTACGGCTGGAACTGCGGATATTTCCGTTGCCGAGGAGGCGGCGCAGACCGCAGAATACTTCGGTGCAAACGTTGAGCGTATCTACGATGTCGGTGTGAGCGGTATCCACCGCCTGCTGTTGCGTCTCGATACGATTCAGAGCGCCAACTGCGTTGTAGCCGTTGCCGGAATGGAGGGGGCGCTGGCGAGCGTGCTCGGCGGCTTGGTGGACAAGCCGGTGATTGCTGTTCCGACATCCGTTGGCTACGGGGCCAGCATGAACGGTCTTTCGGCGCTGCTTACGATGATCAATTCCTGCGCGAACGGAATTGCCGTCGTGAATATCGACAACGGCTATGGAGCCGGATATATTGCAACACAGATTAACAGAATGGGAGTACATCAAGATGAGTAAAAGTTTATATCTGGAGTGCGGGAGCGGAATCAGTGGGGATATGACCGTTGCAGCGCTGCTCGACCTGGGAGCAGACCGGGAAGTGCTGGAGAAATCACTGGAAAGCCTGAAACTGCCGGGATACGAAATTGCGATTACAAGAGTGAAAAAGTCGGGGCTGGATGCCTGCGATTTCAATGTGATTCTGGATGCAGAGCATGAGAACCATGATCACGATATGGCGTATCTGCACGGGGATGGGGCGGAAGTGCATGACCATCCACATGATCACGAGCATCATCATGACCACGATCACACAGGGGAGCATCATCACCATCATGAGCACCGCGGCTGCCGGAGATTCTTGCGATTATCCGCAGCGGCGGTCTGACACCGGGAGCAAGAGCGCTGGCGGAGCGGATTTTCCAGATTCTTGCCGAAGCGGAAGCAAAAGCCATGGCGTGCCGCTTGATCAGGTGCATTTCCATGAGGTGGGAGCTGTCGATTCCATCGTGGATATTGTGTCTGCCGCTGTCTGCCTGGATAACCTGGCGCCGGATGAAGTCATCGTGACGGGTCTCAGCGAGGGAAGCGGCTTTGTCAGATGCCAGCACGGCATGATCCCGGTTCCGGTACCGGCTGTTTTAAATATCGTACAGGCACATGGCCTGACCCTCGTTCCGACCGGAATCCAGGGTGAACTGGTCACACCGACCGGAGCAGCCATTGTTGCGGCAATCCGCACCAAAGAGACACTGCCGGCATCCTTCAAATGTACCAGAACAGGTCTTGGCGCCGGAAAACGGACGTATGAGCGCCCGTCACTGCTGCGTGCGATGATGCTCGAAACAGAAGAAAACGACGAGAAAGATACGATCTGGAAGCTGGAGTGCAACATTGATGACTGCACCGGCGAGGCGCTCGGCTACTGCATGGGAAAACTGCTGCGATCAGGCGCAAGAGATGTCCATTACATCCCGGTCTATATGAAGAAAAACCGCCCGGCTTACCAGCTGGATGTAATCTGTGATGACACAACGCGGGAGACGTTGGAAAATATCATATTCGCCGAGACCACCACAATCGGCATCCGCCGCTGCCGGATGGAGCGCACCGTGATGAAACGCGAGTTTGCGACAATCGCAACCGAGTACGGCCATGCGACAGTCAAGATCTGCCGCCACGGCGAGATCGAAAAAATTTACCCAGAGTACGAGAGTGCCGCAGTAATTGCAGAAAAAAGCGGCATGCCGGTCGGCGAGGCTGGTGCGTGGATCGTACAGAAATATAAAGAAGGAAACAAAAAAGCATGAGATATTTAAAACCACATTTTTACGACCAGTTTGTATGCACCGCCGGAGACTGCCCGGATACGTGCTGTGCCGGCTGGCAGATCGTGATCGACGAGGATTCCCTGGAGCGGTATGGAAATGAGAAGAGTGAGTTTGGAAAGCGCCTGCGCAATTCGATCGACTGGGAGGAAGAGTGTTTTTACCAGAACAACCGCCGCTGTGCCTTTCTGAATGATGAAAATCTCTGCGATCTTTACAAGGAACTGGGGCCGGATTCCTTATGCGACACCTGCCGCCTTTACCCGCGCCATACGGAGGAGTATGAGGGTCTGCGTGAATTATCCCTGTCCCTTTCCTGCCCGGAAGCTGCACGGATTATCCTGTCCTGCAAAGAGCCGGTGCGCTTTCTGGAGGAGGAGACCGACGAGGAGGATGATTTTGAAGAGTTTGACTTCATGATGTTCTCCAGCTGGAAGACACGAGAGATGTTTTGTTCCGGATTCTGCAGAACCGCGAACTGCCGCTGCAGGAGCGCATGACGGCGGCAGAGCAGCTCGCAGAACAGTATCAGATCTGTATGGAGGAGCAGCGGGAGTATGATATCGATGACCTGCTTCGGAAGTATGAAAAGCATCTGGAAGAGGGAACCTTAAGCGAGTGCGTGGCGGAGAGCCTTGCGGAAAAAGGTGTGGATGCTGCATCCTTTCATGCATATGACCGTCAGGTGAAGGAACTTGCCGTTCTCCGCGGTCTCGAGCGTCTTCGTCCGGAATGGGATACTGTGCTTGACGGCACAGAAAAAGCGCTGTATCAGAACGGAGAAACCGCTTATCAGGCCATCTGTGAAGAATTCCATCGCACCTGGGGCGCTGCGGGTGAACGCCGTGCAGAGTGGGAAAACATCGGTGAGCAGCTTCTGATGTTTTTCGTCTACACCTATTTTTGCGGCGCCGTCTACGACGATATGGTCTGTTCCAAAATGGAACTCGCGCTGTTCTCTGTCCGTTGGATTCAGGAAATCCTGGTTGCACGGTGGCTGGAAAATGGAAAAACGCTTTCCATGCACGACATCGAGGAGATTTCCTGGAGATACGCGCGCGAGGTCGAGCATTCCGACGATAATCTGAATGCTCTTGAGGACTGGCTCTTTGAAACCTATGCGCCGGAAGGATGCGTACTGGAAGAGGAATAGCCCTGATATCCGAGGAGTTCCCTGTACATATTCCCCGATCTGTGCTAGGATAAAGATGTTGTACAGAAAGAGAAGAGGGAAAATTATGCAGGAAAAACAAAAGAAATGGATTCTGCGCATTGCGCTTTATCTGATTGGAATTATGGTGCTGGCACTCGGCATCACACTGAATACGAAGACAAACCTCGCGTATCGCCCATCAATCTCCATGCCGTACGCCGTGGCACAGATCTTCGGCTATGAAACAGGAACCGCCGTTTTCGTGGCGTATTTGATCTTCATCGTACTGCAGATCGTACTGCTGAAAGGAAAATTCCCGCCGTTCCAGTTCTTACAGGTTGCCGCAAGTTATCTGACGAGCGCCTTTATTACCATCTTCGACCGGATCATCCGACCCCTGATCAGATGGGAATGCGGCTTCTCGTCCTTGCCCTTGCCATCATCCTGACCGGAATTGGCGCCGCCGTCACCGTAGACGTCAACATCATCCCAAACCCGGCCGACGGCCTGGCAAGAGTTCTCGGCGAGCGCTGCGGAAAGAACATGGGTTTCGGAAAAAATCTTTTTGATTTCTCCGCCATCGTCATTTCCCTTGCGATCGGCTTCGTCGGAACCGGCCGCCCGGTAGGAATCGGAATCGGCACTGTTATAGCCATGGTCTGCACAGGAAGAGTTATCGCGGCATTCAATCATTTCACAAAAAAGAAAATAGAAGAAATCACCATCGCCTGAGTGATCCATGCCCTGTCGAAAAAACTTGAGTTTTCGGTGGGGGTTTGTTATAATGAAAGACAGCGAAAGAAAAATTTTTTGATTTGTCATAAGGCGTTTGTTTGCGTTATGAGAAGTGCGAAGGAGGAAGTGGCAAATGAACTTAGTTATTACGATGAGCCGCCGGTTTGGTACTGGGGCGAGTATTATTGCGAAAGAACTTTCCGAGAGACTGCATATCCCGGTATATGATAAGGACGATGTAGAGCACGGCATGCGTGAAAATGCCTTTGAATCTGAGGCGGATGCGATCCGCGAGCTGGCGAAACAGCCGTGTATTATCATTGGACGGTGTGCTTCGGAGTTTCTGAAAGATAAAAGCAACGTCATCAATATTTATGTCTGCGCGGACAAAGAGGATCGGATCAAACGTATCATGAAGCTGTTTTCCCTGACAAGAGAGGCGGCTGAGGTGATGCTGGAAGAGACAGACAAGCAGCGTGCCGAGTATTATTACAAAAATACCGGAAAGACATGGGGAGATGTCAATAACTACCATATGATCCTGAATACCTCGGATCTTGGCATCGAGAACTGTGCCGATATTCTGATGCGGTATTTTGAAATGAAAGATTATATCTAAGAGATATTTAAAAAGAAATACATAAAAAATCAGGTGCTTCCCGAAAAAGAGAAGCACCTGATTTTGTGCGGTTTAGTAAGCCTGATACGTATTGCCATAACTCCGGCTGGAGAAGTAATTCTGTTTCAGAACCAGGAACAGTTCGGCATCGGTTGCATATTTGTACGGATACAGATAGAAAATACCGACAAGATTGCAGGTGATTCCGGAAAGAATATACCATCCGATAAAGGAGAGATCAAGAATAAATGTATTCATCTTTTCACCGTTCATCATTTCACGGCTGATGCGGAATGCTTCTTCGGTCGAAAGTTCCGGGTAGTCGGCGAGAAGATAAGGAACCATGCGGTATTCATAAGCTTTCACAATTCCAGGAATCAGAAGAAGCAGCGACCAGAGGAATATATAAAGATTTTTTAAAAACAGAGTCCACACAGTTTTTCCATAGTAGCCGTTCTGGAATCCGAACAGTATGTTGCCAAGTCCCGCTTTTTCCATTGAGTTTTCAATGAAAAACCTCGAGCCTCCTA
>ENA-OQDD01000065-OQDD01000065.1-human-gut-metagenome-genome-assembly--contig:-NODE-65-length-39948-cov-2.969865_pt1 | contig 39948 bp, 51 predicted proteins | sample MGYA00242507_ERZ504598 | MGnify/ENA primary metagenome ERZ504598 (study PRJEB26092, sample SAMD00036318) | human gut metagenome | host: Homo sapiens | study: EMG produced TPA metagenomics assembly of...
TCTGTATTCCCGTAGGCGGTTATTGTGCTTTTGAGGGAATGCCTGCCAGTGGGGGGTGATGGCGCTGGATGGAAAGTGGTGGTGGAGGCCAGATATCAGAAGGTGGAGATAGAAAAGGATGGAACGGTGCATCTGACCATCATTCCGGGTAAGGTAAAGATCATCAAACTTTGACGGATATTGAATTGTTTGGGTATGGAGTGGGTAAATTTCAGTATATCACGGGTATTTGATGAGGAGATCAATTAGTGTAAAATAGTTTTTACGCCTTGATGTTATAATCTTTACATAAAAGAAAACAATTCTACCGTTGAAGCTCTTACGTGGGATACCGCTTTCAAGAACATAAACGAACCAAGCGGATGGGCCATGAAAGGGATACATGAAGAAGCCTACCAATAAATCCGGCATCAATTGACATAACAAAATCGGATAACTGAAAAATTATCCGCTTTTAGTTTCTTTATTTCGAAAGAAAGATATATATTTGCAACGCTTTTTCAGAAAAGCACCCGATATTGCAGAAAAAACAGTTGCCGAAATGGCTCAGTTGGTAGAGCAATTCATTCGTAATGAATAGGTCCCGGGTTCGAGTCCCGGTTTCGGCTCAAGAAGCGGTAGAATACCGCTTCTTTTTATTTTATATAGTTCTCTTTTTCCATATAATAAAGCCCTTCTCCACGGTCACCATTCTCTAAATCAGTTAACTCTACTTTAAATATTCGGTAGGGGAGAATATTTTTCTGGTGTTTGGGCATATCCACGGTCAGCAGATAGGCATTACCGTATTCAGTAGCATCGAAGTACTCTTTTATCTCTTGTTTCATCAGAACAGGTACTTCTTCTCCATCTATCCAAACGATAGCTTTTAATTTGTCAGCCGATGGTGCCAGCAAAACGCCTTTGGCTTGTTTGCTTAAACCTGTTTGCTCAATCTTGCTAAGATCCTGTGCATGTACAAGTGAGGATTTTTCTTCTTTTTGCCATTGCAGGGTGCGGGTCAGACTCATGGGTCGAACATATATCTGATAGGTGGGCATGCCTCCAGGGATGTGGAAAATACGTAGTCCATAGACTTCCATACGATGATAGCGAATGTTGAGAGTGGTATCACGATCGGCAATGAAATTCCATGCCCAAAATTCGAGACGTTGGTCTTTTTCCGCTAGTCCGGGTTTTACGGTATGTGGGTAGGTAGACATATTGATAGCTCCCATACTTTGATACTTTCCTTTAGGAATACGGGTGGTGTAGTATCCGTTTTTGTCAGTGATGGCTTGTTTAATGTCATCAAAAGAGGGGCTCTGCCAAAAGATGGAACAACTGTCAATGGGTTGTCCGTTATAATCTGTTACTTGTCCGCGTATGGTTACTGAATCCCGTTGTTGTGCATATCCAGCAGAATAAAGAAAAAATAGGATAAAAAGGAGAATCAATTTAGGAATAAAAGGTGTTTTCATTATTTTATCTGTTAATTGTGTTTTTAATGTGTATCTTTTTCACTTCTCACCACTTCCCATCCTTTGAACTGTATCAGGACTTTATGTAACGTGGTTCCTTGAGCCAGATACAGCACTTTTCTTCAAAATTATCATAATAAAAAGAAGCGTAATCCTTTATGAACAGGTAGAGGACAACATTGCAATAAGTCTCAAAACATTTTTCCAGTCTTTCCAATGAAACCCCTGCCTTTGAGAAATCAAAATAAATCATCTGGAAACGGTTGCGCTGGTCGGTGGAATTCTTACCTATTCATAGTCCGCTGAATAACTTTCGAAACGGTCTTTTTTGCAAAATGTCATAGTAGGCTTTCATTATGCTTAGGAAAAGGCTTTTTCCGAAACGGCGCGGACGTATCATAAAGATATAGCTGGCTGTATCTTCAATCAGGGGCAAATACATGGTCTTGTCCACATAATAATAATTTTCAGTCCGCATCCGCACAAAGTCCGAGATGCCGTAAGGGATTTGAGGCGCTTTTTTTGTTTCCATCTTTCTTCTTCTCTTTTTTATAGCTATACAAAGCTACACCATTTTTTTCTGATACCCGGCATGGAAAGGGCTGTTTTTTCCACTCTATTTCGAAAACGTTGGCAAAAGCACCGCGCAGCTTCCTCTTTTCGAAGGCAAGGCCGCGCAAGATTTCGGGGTGCAAAGCATCTCTTCTTTGTATGCATGAAATTGTTGGAATCAGACTCACGTTGCCATATTATGAATCATATGCTTCTTCGTGCACTCCCTTCACGGCCCGTCCGCTTGGTTCGTTCATGTTCTTGAAGGCGGCGTCCCACGCAAGGGCTTCGGCTGTAGAACATGCCACACTGGGCACGCTTGGCACGCTGCGGGCTGCGCTTTCACTGGGAAAGTGCTCCTGGAAGATGCTGCGATAGTAGTATTCTTCCTTGTTTTGCGGCGTATTGATAGGAAACCGTTCGGCTGCGTGCGCCATTTGCTCGTCACTGACGGCTTCGGCGGTAAGGGCTTTCAGTGTATCAATCCAACTATAGCCCACGCCGTCGCTGAACTGCTCTTTCTGTCGCCATACTACACTGTCGGGCAACATGTCTGCAAAGGCTTTGCGGACGATTTTCTTTTCAATGGTGCTTCCGGGGCACATCTTTGCCTCGGGATTGAGGCGCATGGCTATGTCCAGAAAATCTTTGTCCAGGAAAGGCACTCGGCCTTCCACTCCCCATGCTGCGAGGGATTTATTGGCACGGGGGCAGTCATAGAGGTGGAGCTTGCCTAGTTTACGCACGGTTTCTTCATGAAAGGCTTGGGCTGTAGGGGCTTTGTGGAAATAGAGATAGCCGCCGAACACTTCATCAGCCCTTCACCACTCAGCACCATTTTGATTCCCATGCTTTTAATGACGCGTGCCAGCAAATACATCGGGGTAGAGGCGCGAACGGTGGTGACATCGTAAGTCTCGATGTAGTAAATGACGTCGCGGATAGCGTCCAATCCTTCTTGGATGGTATAGTGGATTTCATGATGCACGGTTCCGATAAAGCGGGCCACTTCGCGGGCTTTTATCAGGTCGGGCGCACCTTCCAGACCGATAGCAAAGGAATGGAGCTGAGGCCACCAGGCATCTTTTTTATTGTCGGTTTCTACCCGTTTGCCTGCATATTTCTTGGCAATGGCAGAGATGACGGAACTGTCCAGACCGCCGGAAAGAAGTACGCCGTAGCACATCACTCATCAGTTGGCGTTTAACGGCCTCTTCCAGTCCGTCGTGTATGTCCAAGGATAGGCATTGTTGTTTTTCACGGCTTCGTATTCAAACCAGTCGCGGACGTACCAGCGGGTCATCTTGCCTTCTTTTCCCCAATAGTAATGGCCGGAAGGAAGGGTTCGTATTCATCACAGAATCCTTCGAGGGCTTTCAACTCGCTGGCGCAGTATATTTTGCCGTCCTTATCCTTACCTATATATAAAGGTATGACTCCGATGGGGTCGCGGGCAATGAGGAAATCGTCTTTCTCCTCATCATAAAGGGCGAAGGCGAAGATGCCGTTCAGGTCTTCGAGGAAGTGAATACCTTTGTCACGGTAAAGGGCAAGGATGACTTCGCAGTCGCTTCCGGTTTGGAAATCATATTTTCCGGCGTACTTTGCACGAACATCCCGATGGTTGTAGATTTCTCCGTTCACGGCGAGGATTTGTTTCCGGTCGGGACTATATAGGGGTTGCCCTCCGCTTTGAGGGTCTACGATGGAGAGGGCGTTCATGGGCCAGGATGGCAGAGTCGCTACGTAGATGCCGCTCCAGTCCGGCCCGCGGTGGCGGAGCTTTTGTGACATTTTCAATGCCTTCTGACGCAGTTCCTGCGTTTGTTGCTTTATCTTGAATATTCCTACGATTCCACACATAATTGTATTTGTTGATTTATTTATTGAGATAACTGTCTATGTCCGTTGCCGCTTTCCGTCCGCTGGCAATGCGCGTACCACTAGGCTGGCTCCGCTTGCCGCATCGCCGGCTACGAATACGTTTTCGGCGAATTGGGGATGTTCGGGCTTTAGGAATCCCATTGCCAGAAGAACCAGGTCGGCTTCAATCACTTCCACCTTTCCGGTGGGCTTCATGACAGGGCGGCCGCGTCGGGATCGGGAGTCCATTCCACCTGTTCCACTTCCACACCGCACACTTTACCGTTTTTGCCTAAAAACTTACGGGTGGCGAGAGACCATAGGCGGCTGCACCCTTCTTCGTGAGAAGAGGTGGTTTTCAGTACGACGGGGAATTGGGGCCATGGAGTGGCAGGATTCTGTCCTACGGGCGGCTGGGGCATGATTTCTATTTGGGTGACGCTTAGGGCACCCTGCCGGTTGCTGGTCCCTATGCAGTCGCTGCCGGTATCCCCTCCGCCGATGACCAGTACTTTTTTCCCTTTGGCAGTAACCAGTTGTTCTTTCGGGAACGTCATGCCGGCAAGGATACGGTTTTGTTGCGCCAGCATGTCCAGTGCCGGGTGGATGCCTTTCAGTTCGCGTCCGGGGACAGGGAGGTCACGGGCGGTCGGAGCTCCGGTGCAGATGCAGTAGGCGTCAAAACCTTCGGGGAGTTGCCGCACATCCACATCGTTGTTCATTTTGAAGTGGATGCCTTCTTCTTCCATCACCCGGATACGGCGGTCGATGATGGGCTTGTGCAGCTTGAAGTTGGGGATGCCGTAACGTAGCAGGCCGCCGGGAGCCTCATTCTTGTCGAAGACGGTCACTGTGTACCCTTTTCCGTTGAGCTGGTTGGCGGCGGCCAGTCCGGCGGGCCCGGCGCCGATAATGGCTACTTTCCGTCCGTTGCGTTCAATGTTCCGGGGCTTGATGTAACCTTCGCGGAAGGCTGTTTCGGCAATGGCCGCTTCGTTCTCGCGGGTGGTGACGGGAGAGTCCATGCTCAGTTTCAGCACGCAATCTTTCGTCAGAGGCGGGGCGAGATGCGGCCGGTGAACTCAGGAAATCGTTGGATTTCGTTCTAATAATCTTTGTTAGGCTTCCTCCATTTGCCTTTGTAGAGGCATCTTGAAATTCGGGCTGCTTGTTGCCCAGCGGACAAGCCCAGTGGCAGAAGGGAACGCCGCAGTCCATGCAGCGTGAGGCTTGAAGTTTCCGGTCACGGCTGTTCAGAGTCTGTTCTACCTCGCTATAATCTGATATCCGGTCGTGGATGGGACGGTAGCCCGCTTCCTGACGCGGTATAGTTAAAAATGCTTTTGGATTTCCCATATCTTTGTTGTATTTCTTTGTTGATAATTTGTGTGATGTATTAATAATCTCTTTGTACATCAGCTATTTTTTGCTGTAGCTTGCGCATTTGTTCTTCTTGCAATACTCGTTTATATTCGATAGGTACTACCTGGATAAATTCATCCACATAGTGATTCCAGTTATCTAATATTGTTCGTGCCAGTTTGGAACCGGTATAGAGGTAATGCTGACGGATCAGTTCATGCAGCTCCTTCCGGTAAGATGCCTCCTCGATAAGTGAGAGCTCCACCATCTCCATGTTGCAGAAATAATCGAAGTTGTGGTTCTTGTTCCACACGTAAGCCACGCCGCCACTCATTCCGGCAGCGAAATTCCGTCCGGTTTCCCCCAGTACCACGACCCGTCCTCCGGTCATGTATTCGCAACAGTGGTCGCCTACACCCTCTACCACGGCCGTCACACCGGAATTGCGGACGGCGAAGCGTTCGCCCACCCGTCCGTTGATATACACCTCGCCGTCAGTAGCGCCATACAGCAGGGTGTTTCCGGCATGGTATTCTTTTCCGCATCGAAATTGCTGCGCACGGGGGGCAGTACCGCAATGCGTCCGCCGCTCAGTCCTTTTCCCAGATAGTCATTCGCTTCGCCTTCCAGCTTGAAACTGATGCCGTGGGTCAGGAACGCACCGAAACTTTGGCCTGCCGAACCTTTGAATTTGATGTGGATGGTCTGTTCCGGAAGTCCTGCCTGCCCGTATTTCTTGGCAACCGCCCCTGCCAGCATGGCACCTACCGAACGGTCCGTATTGGCGATGGTGTATTCCAGGGAAATCTCTTTTCCGTTTTCTATGGCATCCCGGGCGGCGGCCAGTATGGTTACATCCTTTACATGGGCGATGTCGTGCTTCTGTTCCATGACATGGTGTATGGCAGCTCCGCTGTCCACCCGGTGTAGCAGTCTGCTGAAATCCAATAGTGAGGATTTCTTCTCACTTGGCGCTTGTTGTATTTCAATCAGGTCTGTCCGTCCAATGATATCCTCCAACCGGGTGAATCCCATTTCGGACAGATATTCGCGTACTTCCTGTGCCAAGAAAGTGAAATAATTCACTACATATTCATAGTGTCCGCGGAAATGTTTGCGGAGTTCGGGGTCTTGGGTGGCCACGCCTACGGGACAGGTGTTGGTGTGGCACTTGCGCATCATGACGCATCCCAGCACAATCAATGCGGTGGTACCGAAACCGAATTCTTCCGCACCCAGCAAGGCCATGTTGATAATATCCCGTCCGGTTTTCAACTGTCCGTCCACTTGCAGTTTCACTTGTCCGCGGAGTCCGTTCAACACCAAGGTCTGTTGCGTCTCGCTCAGTCCTATTTCGGGCGAGATACCTGCATACCGCATACTCGATGCAGGCGACGCGCCGGTTCCTCCTTCCGCTCCCGAAATGACAATCAAGTCGGCTTTCGCTTTGGCCACTCCGGCGGCAATGGTTCCCACGCCGCTTTCGGCTACCAGTTTCACACTGATTCGTGCCTGTGGGTTTACGTTTTTCAGGTCGAATATCAACTGGGCCAAATCTTCGATGGAATAAATGTCATGGTGGGGTGGAGGGGAAATGAGCGAGATGCCCGGAATGGAGTGGCGGGTTTTGGCAATCACCTCGTCTACCTTGAATCCCGGCAATTGTCCTCCTTCTCCCGGCTTGGCGCCTTGGGCCACCTTTATCTGGATCTCTTCGGCATGGACCAGGTATTCGGCGGTGACTCCGAAGCGTCCCGATGCTATCTGCTTGGTCTTGCTGCAAAGTGAGATACCCTGGTAAGTGCCGGTAATGCGGTCGCTGTCCTCACCTCCTTCACCCGTATTGCTGCGTGCGCCCAGTTTGTTCATGGCCAGTGCCAGCGCCTCATGTGCCTCCTTGCTGATAGCGCCGAAGGACATGGCTCCTGTCACGAAATGTTTCACGATGTTTTCTACCGGCTCCACCTTTTCAATATCAATGGGATTTCGTTTGTGTCCGAAGAAGTCGCGCAGGAAGAGGGGTGACTCTTTTCCATCTACCATGGAGGTGAATTCCTTGAACTTCTTGTAGCTGCCCAGCCGGGTGGCCAGTTGCAGGGTGGAGATGGTTTCCGGATTCCAGGCGTGCCGTTCTCCGTCTTTGCGGAAAGAGAACAGTCCGTTGTGCGGTAAAATGTCGCTCACTTCTTTTGCAGCGAATCCGGCATCGTGCAGGGCGATGGCGTCTCTGGCGACTTCTTCCAGACGGATGCCTCCGATGCTGGATGTCTGTGTGCCGAAATAGCTTCTCAACAATTCCTCGCTGACCCCTACGGCTTCAAAAATCTTTGCGCCCCGGTAGGAACGGATAGTCGAAATGCCCATCTTGCTCATAATCTTGAACAAGCCCTTGCGGATGGCCTTGATATAATTCTTCTCGGCCGTTTCGTAATTCATCTGCACATCGCCTTTCCTCACCAGTTCATCCAGTACGGCGAAGGCCATGTAGGGATTGATGGCACTGGCGCCATATCCCAGCAACAGGGCGGCGTGCATCACCTCGCGAATCTCGCCACTTTCTACAATCAATGCGGTTTGCACGCGTTTCTGAACGGAGATGAGGTGATGATGGACAGCGCTAACTGCCAGTAGCGACGGGATGGCGGCATGGGTGTCGTCCACAAAACGGTCGCTCAGAATGATATAGTTCACTCCGTCCGTAACGGATTGCTCGGCTTTTTTGCACAGGTCGTTCAGGGCCTCTTGCAATCCGGCTTTTCCCTTGCTCACCTCGAATACGATAGGGAGTTTCACGGTATTGAATCCTTTATACCGGATGTTGCAGAGGATGTCCAGTTGGGTGTTGTTCAGCACGGGATGGGGCAGACGTACCATTTTGCAATGGCTTTCGCTGGGCACCAGGATATTCATTCCCACGGCCCCGATGTACTCGGTGAGCGACATGACTAACTCTTCACGGATAGGTCGATGGCGGGATTGGTCACTTGGGCAAACTGTTGCCGGAAATAGTTGAACAGCAACTGCGGCCTGTCCGAAAGGACGGCCAGCGGCGTGTCGTTACCCATAGAGGCGATGGGCTCGGCCCCTGTGTTGCACATCGGCATGAGGGTGCGTTCTATATCCTCGCGCGAGAAGCCGAAAGTACGCAGCATACGGTCATAGCCGTCTATCCGGTTGTCTATCTTGCGTCCGCTTTTCAAGGTATCGAGCTCGATGCGGTTGGCAGACAGCCAGGCGCGATAGGGACGTGCCGATGCCAGTTGTTCTTTCAGTTCACCGTCATAATATATTTTACCCTGTTCGGTATCAATCATCAGTATCTTTCCCGGTTGCAGGCGCCTTTCTCTTTAATCTCTCCCGGTTCGAAATCCATCACGCCTACTTCACTGGCTACTACCATCATGTCATTATTGGTAATGAGGTAACGGGCAGGGCGCAGACCGTTGCGGTCCAACATTCCTCCGGCAAAGCGTCCGTCACTGAACAGCAGTGCGGCAGGCCCGTCCCAAGGTTCCATCAGGATGGAGTGATATTCGTAAAACGCTTTCAAATCTTCACTGATGGGGTTTTTGTCGTTGAACGATTCGGGTACCAGCATCGCCATGGCATGGGGCAGGCTCAGTCCCGACATCACAAAAAATTCCAGCACATTGTCCAGTGAGGCACTGTCGCTCATGCCCGGCTGGATAATGGGACGGATGTCTTTGATATCCCTAGTGCCGGAGAGGAAAGGACACTTTCGCGCGCCTCCATCCAACCCCGGTTACCGCGGATGGTATTGATTTCGCCGTTGTGCGCTAACAAACGGAACGGTTGGGCGAGGCTCCATGTAGGAAATGTGTTGGTGCTGAAACGGGAGTGTACCAATGCCAATCCGCTGGTAAAGTAGGGTTGCGTCAGGTCCGGGAAGTACTCGCGCACTTGCATGGACGAGAGCATACCTTTATATATAATGTTTTTTGCCGATAGCGAAACGATGTAGAAGTCCGTGTGCCGCACGCGCTTTTCTATCTTCTTGCGGATGATGTAGAGGGTGCGTTCCAGACTGTCCGCATCTGTCACTCCGGTGATGAATACCTGTTTGATGTCCGGTTCGGTGGCCCGTGCGTCCTTTCCCAGGCAGGCGGGTTGGTGGGCACATTGCGCAGGTGCATCAAGGTAAGTCCTTCGCGTTCTATTTCTTCAATCATAATGCTTAGGATGCCGGCCTGCTCTTTTTCGTCTTTGGGCAGAAATACGAGTCCGGTTCCGTATTTTCCTTTTTCGGGTACGGGGATGCCTTGCAGGAGGATGAATTCGTGGGGAATCTGTAGCATGATTCCGGCTCCGTCGCCGGTTTTGTTATCGGCTCCTTCCGCGCCTCGGTGGCGCATGTTTTCCAATACCTTTAATGCGGAGTCTACCAGTTCATGCGACTTGTTGCCATGAATGTTGACTACCATGCCTACGCCGCAAGCGTCATGTTCGTTGGTTGCGTCATAAAGACCTGTTTGCTCTGTTTTTACCATTATTGCTATCTTTAGTTTATAATAATGCTGGTTTGTATTTCATATTGTTCTGCAAAAGTAGGTAATTTATTTCTTTTTGATGAAGAGTTGGTGCTTTCTTTTGATAAAAAGATGCAGTCTTGCGTCTCTGTATTACAGTTTGTTGTATATATGACGTGTATATTTAATATTTGAAAGCTAGATTGTGAAAAATACTTTTAAATTGTAAGTTTGGGCATTTCTTTTATTCATATAGATTGTATTTATGACGGCATATCCCCTTTATAGTCAATCGACCGAATATAATAATGGGAATATTACATTCCCCAATCATATAACGACCTATTGACTTACAATTCAAAACTATCTACCCTTGTTTTGATACAATTTGAAAGAAAAAATAAATGCTTCTGTTTCTATTTGTTATTAGAATGAAAATAAATAAGAAAATAGAAACAATTATATCTTATAAAATATCAAAAAGATATATATTTGCACAGAATTAAAAGCAAAAGGAAACCACAATAAATAAGTATTAATCAAAATGGCAACAACTATCAAGTTCACCAAGATGCAAGGAACCGGCAATGATTATATCTATGTAAATACCTTGTCTTCTCCGCTGCAAGATCCGATAAAAGCCGCCAGAAAATGGAGCGCTTATCATACCGGTATCGGTGCAGACGGTCTGGTACTGATTGGAGCATCCGAGAAAGCGGATTTCAGTATGCGTATATTCAATGCAGACGCTCCGAAGCCATGATGTGTGGAAACGCCTCGCGCTGCATAGGCAAATATGTATACGAGAAAGGACTGACGGATAAGGAGGTGATCACGCTGGAAACCCTTTCGGGAATCAAAATCCTGAAACTTCATACAGGCAACGGGTGGTGAAGGATGTAACCGTAGATATGGGTACGCCTCTGCTATCGAATCCCGGACAGATAGCTACGAAAACCGGCGGAATGCTGGCAGAAACCATCCCGGCCGATGGAAAAGAATACAAAGGAACATTCGTCTGCATGGGAAATCCGCATGTTGTCATTTTCGTAGATGATATAAAAGAGGTGGATTTGCCGGCGGTTGGCCCGAAACTGGAAAATCATCCGCTTTTTCCTGAGCGGACCAATGTGGAATTTGTAGAAATATTGCCGGACCAATCCCTACGGATGAGAGTGTGGGAAAGAGGTTCGGGCATCACAATGGCTTGCGGAACAGGAGCCTGCGCCACCGCCGTGGCAGCCGTACTGAACCATAAAGCCGGACGAAAATCGTGGGTAAGGATGGACGGAGGCGATCTCCACATCCATTGGAACGAGAAAGACGGACATGTATACATGACCGGTCCGGCCGGAAAGGTTTTCGAAGGCGAAATAGAGATGTGATACTGATTTTGAAAAACTTAAAACAACGATAAAAACAATAACAACGATGGCACTAGTAAACGAACATTTTTTAAAACTACCAAACAATTACTTGTTTTCGGACATTGCCAAAAAGGTAAATGCATTCAAAGTCTCTCATCCTAAAACGGACCTCATCCGCCTGGCATCGGAGATGTACCCGCCCGCTGCCTCAAGCTTCCATCGAAGCCATGCATAAGGCAGTAGACGAGCTGGCAAGCAAAGAGACATTCCACGGTTACGGTCCCGAACAAGGCTATGATTTCCTGATAGATGCCGTCATAAGGAACGATTATGCTCCGCGCGGCGTCTATTTGGAACCCGGCGAAGTCTTTATCAGTGACGGCGCCAAGAGCGATACGGGAAATATCGGAGACATCCTTCGCCACGACAACAGCATCGGCGTGACAGACCCCATCTACCCAGTATACATCGACTCGAACGTAATGTGCGGCCGCGCCGGGATACTGGAAGACGGGCGATGGAGCAATGTGGTATACTTGCCTTGCCTGAGCGAGAATAATTTCGTGCCCGAAATCCCCGATCGCAGGATAGATATCTTATACCTCTGCTATCCCAATAACCCTACGGGGACGGTCATTAGCAAGGCCGAACTGAAAAAGTGGGTGAACTATGCATTGGAAAATGATACCCTCATCCTTTACGATGCTGCCTACGAGGCCTACATACAAGACCCGGACATTCCTCACTCCATTTATGAGATAAAAGGAGCGAAAAAAGTAGCGATAGAATTTCGCAGTTTCTCGAAGACAGCCGGATTCACCGGGGTGCGTTGCGGATACACCGTCGTACCGAAAGAACTCACTGCCGCCACGCTGGAAGGAGAGCGCATTCCGCTGAACCGGATGTGGAACCGCCGCCAGTGCACCAAGTTCAACGGGACATCCTATATCACCCAGCGTGGTGCCGAAGCGATCTATACCCCCGAGGGCAAAAAGCAAGTGAAAGCCATCATACAGTATTATATGCTAACGCCCGCATCATGAAAGAAGCGTTGGAAAGTACAGGACTCAAAGTTTTCGGCGGAGAGAACGCCCCCCTACCTGTGGGTGAAGGCGCCGGGAGAGGTAAGCTCGTGGAAATTCTTTGAACAGATGCTGTATGAAGCCAATGTAGTGGGCACCCCGGGAGTAGGCTTCGGCCCCAGTGGTGAAGGTATATCCGCTTGACCGCTTTCGGAGAGCGGGCGGATTGCGAAGAAGCCATGAAACGGATCAGAAAATGGTTGCTCTGAGCAGTACACGGCAACACTTGAAGCACTGTGTGCTTGTACCGGACTTACATCCATCAAGCCAATAGGTATATAAAATATGACATACTCACTATTATTAATTAAAAGGTAAAAAGCTATGAAGATGAATTTTAAGGAAACAGCATTGCTATTAGGCATGTCCATGGCAGTGCCGGCAACGAGCATCGCTCAAGACAAGGTGGAAGCCAGCGTAGGAGCTGACTTGGTAAGCGGCTATATTTGGCGCGGACAGGATTTGGGAGGCGTAAGCATACAGCCGTCATTGTCCGTTGCCTACAAAGGATTTTCGCTCGGTGCATGGGGATCCGCAGGCATTGAGTCCGCTGATACGAAAGAACTGGACCTGACGCTGGGCTACAGTACCGGCGGTTTCAGCATTTCGGTGACAGACTACTGGTTCAATGGCGGTCCCGGCTATTTCCACTATGGCACGCACCATACCAGCCATGTATTCGAAGCGCAGATAGGCTACGATTTCGGTCCGCTGGCAGTGAACTGGTACACCAACTTTGCAGGTGCCGACGGGGTGAACAAGGACGGCGACCGGGCATATTCCTCTTACATATCACTCGCCGCCCCCTTCAAACTGGCAGGCTGGACTGGACAGCAGAAATAGGAGCCACGCCATGGGCCAATGACTTCTATAACGTGTCCGCAGATCCGGAATACAGTGGTTCGGACGGGTTCGCCGTATGCGACATCAGCCTTGGGGCATCCAAGGAAATCAAGATTACAGACTCATTCTCAGTCCCCTCCTTCGCCAAGGTGACGGTGAATCCGCGCACCGAAGGGGCCTATTTCGTATTCGGACTGAGTTTCTGACAGGAAGTGCAGAAAATGCAGATACAATAACAAATTCAGACATAACGACACAATAGAGAGAGGTATCAGTTTTTAAAAAGGTAAAAAGATTGGAACATATAAATTACAAGTACAACAATGAAGAAAATTGAGGCTATTATCCGTAAGACCAAGTTCGAGGACGTAAAGGACGCGTTGCTCGAAGCCGACATCGAATGGTTTTCCTACTACGATGTAAGAGGCATTGGCAAAGCACGCCAGGGACGTATCTACCGTGGCGTGGTGTATGATACCAGTTCGATTGAAAGAATCCTGGTTTCCATCGTGGTGCGCGAAAAGAATGTGGAGAAAACAGTGCAAGCCATCATCAAGGCGGCGCATACCGGCGAGATAGGCGACGGACGTATTTTCGTCATCCCCATTGAAGATGCCGTCCGCATACGCACGGGCGAGCGGGGCGACATAGCCCTGTATAATGCAGAACAGGAAAAATAAGCGCAAGCTACTTCCCTTTACCGGCAAAGGTAAAGTCGGGAATAAAACAATACTACAACGTAAACGAGAAAAATTATGGATACTATACTCTTATTTATGCTCCCCGCCGGCCTTTGGGCGCAAGATGCAGGCGTGGCAGCCACCACCGCGGCGCCCGATGCAACCGCCGGGGCCCTGGGCGAACTTGCTACCGGACTCAACACCGTATGGATGCTACTTGCCGCCATGCTGGTATTCTTCATGCAACCGGGATTCGCTTGGTAGAAGCCGGATTCATCCGTACCAAGAACACGGCCAACGTGCTGATGAAAAATCTGGTAGACTTCATGTTCGGCTCCATCCTGTTCTGGTTCATCGGCTTCGGGCTGATGTTCGGCATAGGCGGTTTTGTGGGCGCCCCCCATTTTTTCAACTTGGAGGCGATGGACAAAATCATCGACAACGGATTGCCCATCGAAGGCTTCCTGATTTTCCAGACTGTATTCTGCGCTACGGCGGCCACCATCGTGTCCGGAGCCATGGCGGAACGTACCAGGTTCTCCATGTATCTGGTCTATACTGTCTTTATCAGCGTACTCATTTATCCGGTTTCCGGCCACTGGACCTGGGGCGGCGGATGGCTGATGAACGGAGACGAAGGCTCCTTTATGATGAGGACGTTCGGCACTACTTTCCATGACTTTGCCGGTTCTACGGTGGTTCACTCCGTAGGCGGATGGATTGCCTTGGTGGGCGCCGCCATTCTGGGACCGCGTATTGGCAAATACGGGAAAGACGGCAAATCAAGGGCCATCCCCGGTCATAGTTTGACGCTTGCCTGCCTGGGCGTGTTTATCCTTTGGTTCGGCTGGTTCGGTTCAACCCCGGTTCGCAGTTGGCAGCGGCAACAAGTAGAGACCAGACAGCCATTTCGCATGTGTTCCTCACCACCAACCTGGCAGCTTGTGCAGGAGGTTTCTTCGCACTGGTGGCGAGTTGGATGAAGTATGGCAAACCTTCCTTGTCCCTCACACTGAACGGTGTGCTGGCAGGACTGGTGGGCATCACGGCGGGATGTGACCTGGTATCGCCTTTCGGGTCTGTACTTATCGGTGCCATTTGCGGCGTGGTAATGATATTTGCAGTCGACTTTATCGACCATGTGCTAAAGATTGACGACCCCGTAGGCGCATCGTCCGTACACGGCGTTTGCGGTTGCCTGGGAACGATTCTTACAGGACTCTTCGCTACAGAAAAGGGACTGTTCTATGGCGGCGGAAGCAGCTTCCTGCTGGCACAGCTCTTCGGCGCGGCCGTAGTAGGAGTGTGGGCGGCAGGCATGGGCTTCATTGTCTTTAAAGTGCTGGACAAGATACATGGCTTGCGTGTTCCGAAACGCATTGAAGAGGAAGGACTCGATATCTACGAGCATGGCGAGTCAGCATACAATTAATCACAAAAGTTTTTTCCATTCATTCTACTAATCAACAACTAAACAAATTTAGGTATTATGTCAAAATTAAGATTCAGAGTAGTCGAAACGGCTTTCAAGAAGAAAGCAGCAACGGTGGAGACACCAGCCGAAAGGCCCAGTGAATATTTTGCCAAATACGTTTTCAACCGCGAGAAAATGTTCAAGTATCTGCCCGGCGCCGTTTATGCCAAACTGACGGACGCCATGGACAACGGCGCCCCCCTGGAGCGTGCCATAGCCGACGAAGTGGCGGCAGGCATGAAACGCTGGGCAACTGAGCTAGGGGTAACCCACTACACCCACTGGTTCCAACCCCTGACTGAAGCACAGCCGAAAAGCACGACGCTTGTGGAACACGACGCAAGGGTGGAATGATGGAAGAATTCTCCGGCAAGCTCCTCGTACAGCAGGAGCCCGATGCTTCCAGCTTCCCCAACGGCGGCATCCGAAACACCTTCGAGGCACGCGGCTACAGTGCATGGGACCCCTCATCGCCTGTCTTCGTGGTGGACGACACCCTGTGCATCCCTACCGTCTTCATTGCTTACACCGGCGAGTCGCTGGACTACAAAACGCCACTGCTGAAAGCCTTGAGTGCTGTGGGCAAAGCCGCCGTGGACGTGTGCCGTTACTTCAACCCGGAAGTGAAGAAAGTGGTGGCCTACCTGGGCTGGGAACAGGAATACTTCCTGGTAGACGAAGGACTGTATGCCGCCCGTCCCGACCTGCTGCTGACCGGGCGCACCCTGATGGGACACGAAGCCAGCAAGAACCAGCAATTGGAAGACCATTACTTCGGAGCCATCCCCACCCGTGTGGCTGCCTTTATGAAAGACCTTGAAATACAGGCGCTGGAACTGGGCATACCCGTCAAGACCCGCCATAACGAAGTGGCTCCCAACCAATTTGAGCTGGCTCCCATTTTCGAAGAATGCAACCTGGCGGTAGACCATAACATGCTTCTCATGTCGCTCATGCGCAAGGTGGCGCGGAGCCACGGCTTCCGCCTGTTGCTGCACGAAAAACCCTTCAAAGGCGTCAACGGCTCGGGGAAGCATAACAACTGGTCACTGGGTACAGACACCGGCGTCCTGCTGATGGCTCCGGGCAAGACCGCCGAAGACAATCTGCGCTTCATCACCTTCATAGTCAACACCCTGATGGCGGTATACCACCACAACGGTTTGCTGAAAGCCTCTATCATGAGTGCCACCAACGCCCATCGCCTGGGAGCCAACGAAGCGCCGCCCGCCATCATTTCTTCTTTCCTGGGCAAACAGCTCACGCAAGTGCTGGACCATATAGAAGAAAGCGGCAACGATGACCTTGTCTCACTGGCAGGCAAACAGGGAATGAAGCTGGACATCCCGCAAATTCCCGAACTGCTGATTGACAATACCGACCGCAACCGCACTTCGCCGTTCGCCTTCACCGGCAATCGCTTCGAATTCCGCGCCGTAGGCTCGGAGCAAACTGTGCCAGTGCCATGATTGCGCTCAACGCGGCCGTTGCCGAACAACTTGCCCGGTTCAAGCAGGACGTGGACGCGCTCATCGAAAAGGGTGAACCGAAAATCTCCGCCATCATCGAAATTATCCGCCGCTACATCAAGGAGTGCAAGCCTGTCCGTTTTGACGGCAACGGCTACTCGGACGAATGGAAGGCGGAGGCCGCCCACCGGGGTCTGGACTGCGAAACGAGCTGCCCGCTCATTTTCGACAACTACTTGAAGCCCGCGAGCATCGCCATGTTCGAATCCACCGGCGTGATGACCCGCAAGGAGCTGGAGGCGCGCAATGAAGTGAAATGGGAAACTTACACAAAGAAAATCCAGATCGAGGCGCGCGTGCTGGGCGACCTGGCGATGAACCACATCATCCCCGTAGCCACCGAATACCAAAGCAAGCTGATAAACAATGTGTATAAAATGAAAGAGCTCTTCCCGGCGGAAAAAGCATCCCAACTGTCGGCCGAGAACATGAAACTTATCGAAGAGATTGCCCGGCGAACCATTTTCATCACCGAGCATGTAAATGCCATGGTGGAGGCGCGAAAAGTGGCGAACAAAATAGAGAGCGAGCGCGAAAAGGCCATTGCCTATCACGATACCATCGCCCCGATGCTGGAAGAGATACGTTATCATATTGACAAGCTGGAGCTGATCGTAGACAACCAGATGTGGACATTACCTAAATATCGTGAATTGCTTTTTATTAGATAATCACTGCATAAAGGTTATCTATTTCTTTTGTTGGTTGTTTTAAGTTTGCGGAGAGGGGCGTCGGGATGACGGTCCTCTTTACACATTACCCTTCTTGCTTGCTTACTGTCTTTCAAATCGTAACTAAAACCACAACAGACAATATCATACTGTAAGTTTCATATTTATTAAAAAAACGAATAAAATATTTCTTTTCGATTTTTATTCTTACTTTTTTATCGCTTTCGTCAATTATTTATGGTTTTTTATTGCATTTATGTTAATTGATATTTGTATCTTTGCAGTCGAATCAGAACATATACTTAGTAGATTATGTGTGGAATAGTAGGCTATATTGGAAAACGAGATGCTTACCCTGTTCTCATAAAAGGCCTGAAGCGGTTGGAATACCGGGGCTATGATAGCGCAGGAGTCGCATTGATAGACAAAAAAAGGAGGTTGAACGTTTATAAAACGAAAGGAAAGGTTTCAGACCTAGAGGCTTTTGTTTCCCCAAAAGACGTTTCCGGTACAATTGGTATTGCCCACACCCGATGGGCCACCCACGGAGAGCCTTGTCAGGCTAACGCTCATCCTCATTTTTCTTCTTCAAAGAATCTAGCTCTTATCCACAATGGTATTATTGAAAACTACGCTACCCTGAAAGAAAAGCTACAAAAAAAGGGTTCATCTTTAAAAGTAGTACAGATACCGAAGTTCTCGTACAGTTAATTGAATTTTTCCAACTTTCCAACCATTTAGATTTACTTACTGCCGTTCAGTTGGCTCTGCATGAGGTGATTGGCGCATACGCTATAGCGGTGCTCGACAAGAATAATCCCGATGAGATTATTGCAGCACGCAAAAGCAGTCCGCTGGTGGTAGGGATAGGGAAGGATGAATTCTTTCTGGCTTCGGATGCTACTCCGATTGTAGAGTATACGGATAAAGTGGTGTATCTGCAAGATGGGGAGATAGCGGTGATTCGCAGAGACAAGGCATTGGAAGTCGTCAATCTGGACAACGTGCTTCAAAATCCCGAAGTACGTACGGTGGAAATGAATCTGGGACAACTGGAGAAAGGGGGATACCCGCATTTCATGTTGAAGGAGATATTCGAACAACCCGATTGTATTAACGACTGTATGCGTGGACGCATCAATGCGGACGGTGATAAAGTAGTACTGTCGGCGGTTATTGATCATAAGGAACGTTTGCTCAAGGCTCGTCGCTTTGTAATTGTGGCTTGCGGAACTTCGTGGCATGCCGGATTGATAGGGAAACAACTGATAGAAAGTTTCTGCCGTATTCCGGTAGAAGTGGAATATGCCTCCGAGTTCCGCTATCGTGATCCGGTGATTCATGAAGACGATGTGGTAATAGCTATCTCGCAATCGGGTGAAACGGCCGATACATTGGCTGCCATAGAACTGGCGAAAGAGAAAGGAGCTTTTATCTATGGTATATGCAATGCGGTAGGTTCATCCATTCCGCGCATTACAGATACCGGTTCTTATATTCATGTAGGACCGGAAATAGGAGTGGCGTCCACCAAGGCATTTACCGGACAGGTAACCGTGCTTACCATGCTGGCGCTGACGCTGGCAAAAGAGAAAGGGAGTATGGCAGATGAGAAATACCTGGAAGTGATCCGGGAATTGACTGTGATTCCGGCTAAAATAAAAAAGATATTGATCAGTAATCCTAAAATAGCGGAACTGTCGCGTATTTTCACCTATGCACATAATTTCCTCTATTTGGGACGGGGCTACAGTTTCCCGGTAGCTTTGGAAGGTGCGTTAAAGTTGAAGGAGATATCTTATATTCACGCTGAAGGCTATCCCGCAGCCGAGATGAAACATGGGCCTATCGCATTGATTGATGCCGAAATGCCTGTTGTGGTGATAGCTACGCATAATGCGATGTATGAAAAGATAATGAGTAACATACAGGAAATCAAGGCGCGGAAGGGAAAAGTAATCGCTTTGGTCACAGAAGGAGATACGGTAATCGGTAAGTTGGCCGATGATTGCATTGAGTTGCCCGAAACATTAGAGTGCCTCGAACCGTTGATAGCTACGGTCCCCTTACAGTTATTGGCCTACCATGTAGCCATTTGCAAAGGGAAGAATGTGGATCAGCCACGAAATCTGGCGAAGTCGGTAACAGTAGAATAGAAGGCAATGCTGCCGGAGATTATGCAGGAAGTTTCCGGCATAATTCTTGAAAGATGTACCGTAAGTTTGGAAAAATGACAGAAGGTCTTGTCATACCTTTGGGATGTTTTTATAAGAATCTGAAAATGAACTATTAATTTAAGTAGTAAAGAGAGAGCATGGAACCGTTAAAGCATGAATGTGGAGTCGCTATGATACGACTGCTGAAACCGCTGGAATATTATCAGGAAAAGTATGGAACCTGGATGTATGGCTTGAACAAGCTGTATCTGCTGATGGAAAAACAACACAACCGCGGACAGGAAGGCGCCGGGTTGGCCTGTGTCAAACTGGAGGCCAATCCCGGTGAAGAATATATGTTCCGTGAAAGAGCTTTAGGTTCAGGGGCGATAACAGAGATATTCGGTACGGTGCAAAATCATTTCAAGGATTTGGCGCCTGAACAATTGCATGATGCCGGATACGCCAAGAAATGCCTTCCCTTTGCCGGAGAGGTATATATGGGGCATTTGCGTTATTCCACTACCGGAAAAAGCGGTATCTCCTACGTGCATCCGTTCTTGCGCCGTAACAACTGGCGTGCCAAGAATTTGGCGTTGTGCGGCAATTTCAACATGACCAATGTGGATGAGATTTTCGCACGTATCACTGCCGACGGCCAGCATCCGCGTAAATATGCCGACACATATATTATGCTGGAACAAGTGGGGCACCGTTTGGATCGCGAGGTGGAGCGCCTCTATGTGGAATGTGAGAAGGAAGGTCTGAAAGGCATGGATATTACTCACGCTATAGAAGACCGCATTGATCTGGGCAATGTCCTCAAGACTTCGAGCAAGGAGTGGGATGGAGGCTATGTGATCTGCGGTATGACCGGTAGCGGTGAGTCTTTTGCGGTGCGCGATCCGTGGGGCATCCGTCCGGCTTTCTGGTACATGGACGATGAAATCATGGTATTGGCATCCGAGCGCCCTGTCATTCAGACTGCTTGAATGTATCTGCCGGAAGCATCAATGAATTGCAACCGGGACAGGCTATCCTTATAAGCAAGACTGGAAAGATGCGTCTGGCACAGATCAACCGGGCGAAAGAGAAGAAAGCCTGTTCCTTCGAACGTATCTATTTCAGCCGGGGAAGTGACATGGATATTTATAAAGAAAGAAAACAGCTGGGCGAAAAACTGGTGAATCCTATTTTGAAAGCGGTAGACTATGATGTGGAGCATACCGTATTCTCTTTTATACCCAATACGGCGGAAGTGGCTTTCTATGGACTGCTGGAAGGATTCGACAATTATCTGAATGAACTGAAAGTAAAGAAGATAGAGGCTTTGGGGCATCATCCCAATCACGAGGAACTGGAAAAAATCCTGTCCTGGCGTATCCGTAGCGAGAAGTAGCATCAAGGATATCAAGCTGCGTACCTTTATCGCCGAAGGCAACAGTCGGAATGATTTGGCTGCCCATGTGTATGATATCACTTATGGAAGCCTTGTGCCTCATGTGGATAATCTGGTGATTATTGATGACAGCATCGTCCGGGGACTACGTTAAGACAGAGCATTATCGGCATCCTCGACCGCCTGCATCCGAAGAAAATCGTCATTGTTTCTTCTTCGCCACAGGTGCGTTATCCTGATTATTATGGTATTGATATGGCCAGTATGGATCAGTTTATCGCTTTCAAGGCTGCTATCATTATTGAAAGAACGGGATATGAAAGATGTGATAGCCCGTGCTTACAACAAATCGAAAGACCAGGTGGGGTTACCCAAAGAGCAGATGGTGAATTATGTGAAAGAAATTTATGCCCCTTTCACTAATGAGGAGATTGCGGCAAAAATGGTGGAACTTCTCACTCCGAAGGTACGCAGGCGAAAGTGGAAATCGTTTATCAGACACTGGAAGGATTGCATGAAGCGTGTCCCAACCATACGGGCGACTGGTATTTCAGTGGGGATTATCCTACTCCGGGTGGAGTGAAGCTGGTGAACCAGGCGTTTATAGACTATATAGAAAAAGTTTATCAATCTAAAGAACAACCATTCAAGATAGATTAGATGAGAAATGTAACATTGATCCTCGACGACGGGAGCCGTTTCCCGGGCAAGTCGTTCGGTTATGAGAAACCGGTAGCCGGCGAAGTGGTGTTTAATACCGCTATGACCGGTTATCCTGAGAGTTTGACAGACCCTTCATATGCGGGGCAGCTGATGACCTTAACTTATCCGTTGGTCGGTAACTACGGGGTACCTCCCTTTACTATCGAACCCAATGGCTTGGCTACTTTTATGGAAAGTGAACGTATCCATGCCGAAGCGATTATTGTAAGTGATTACAGTGAAGAATACAGTCACTGGAATGCGAAAGAAAGTCTGGCCGACTGGCTGAAGCGTGAGCAAGTGCCGGGCATTACAGGCATCGATACCCGTGAACTGACCAAAGTTCTTCGCGAACATGGGGTAATGATGGGGAAAATTGTATTTGATGATGAACCGGCAATGTGCCCGAAGCAATGTATGCAGGTATCAATTATGTAGATAAAGTATCGTGTAAGGAAGTGATTCGTTACAATGAAGGTGCAGGTAAGAAAAAAGTGGTGTTGGTGGATTGTGGTGTAAAGACAAATATTATCCGTTGCTTACTGAAACGGGATGTGGAAGTGATCCGTGTTCCTTGGAACCATGACTTTACAGGGATGGAGTATGACGGATTGTTTATTTCGAACGGTCCGGGTGATCCGGATACTTGCGATGAGGCGGTACAGCATATCCGCAAGGCGATGAGCCTGAGCGACAAGCCTATCTTCGGCATTTGTATGGGGAATCAGTTGCTTTCCAAAGCAGGAGGCGCCACCATCTATAAATTGAAATACGGTCATCGCAGCCATAACCAACCGGTGCGCATGATAGGAACGGAACGTTGTTTCATTACCAGTCAGAACCACGGTTATGCGGTAGATAATAATACATTGGGAACCGATTGGGAACCGCTGTTCATCAATATGAATGACGGTTCCAACGAGGGTATCAGGCATAAAACCAAACCTTGGTTCTCGGCACAGTTCCATCCGGAAGCTGCATCGGGACCTACGGATACCGAGTTCCTGTTTGATGAGTTTGTGAAGTTGTTATAAACCGTGTATTAAAAAGAACAAGTATGAAAGACGAAATAAAGAAAGTATTGTTATTAGGTTCCGGTGCCTTGAAGATTGGCGAGGCCGGAGAATTTGACTATTCGGGTTCGCAAGCATTGAAAGCCTTGAAGGAGGAAGGGATTGAAACGGTTCTGATCAACCGAACATCGCTACCGTGCAGACCAGCGAAGGGGTGGCAGACCAGATTTATTTCCTGCCCGTTACTCCTTATTTTGTAGAGAAGGTGATAGAAAAGGAACGTCCGGACGGCGTGCTCCTGTCTTTCGGCGGACAGACTGCTTGAACTGTGGGTGGCACTGTACAAAGCAGGTATCTTCGAAAAATACAATGTCCGTGTGTTGGGTACTCCCGTGCAGGCCATCATGGATACTGAAGACCGTGAATTGTTTGTAGAAAAACTGAATGAAATCAATGTCAAGACCATCAAGAGCGAAGCGGTGGAAAATCTGGAAGATGCCCGTCGCGCCGCTAAAGAATTAGGTTATCCGGTCATTATCCGTGCCGCCTATGCATTGGGTGGTTTGGGCTCAGGTTTCTGTGACAATGAAGAGGAACTGAATGTTCTGGCTGAAAAGGCCTTCTCTTTCTCTCCGCAGGTATTGGTGGAAAAGAGTTTGAAAGGCTGGAAGGAGGTGGAGTATGAAGTGGTCCGTGACCGTTATGATAACTGCATCACTGTATGTAACATGGAGAACTTCGACCGCTGGGTATCCATACCGGCGAGTCTATCGTGATCGCCCCTTCGCAGACACTGACCAATGCGGAATATCATAAACTTCGTGAACTGGCTATCCGTATCATCCGCCATATCGGCATTGTGGGCGAATGCAATGTACAGTATGCCTTCGATCCCGAATCGGAAGATTACCGTGTCATTGAGGTCAACGCCCGTCTTTCGCGTTCGTCTGCATTGGCTTCCAAGGCTACCGGCTATCCGTTGGCTTTCGTTGCCGCCAAATTAGGTTGGGATATGGGTTGTTCGACTTGAAAAACTCGGTGACAAAGACCACCAGTGCCTTCTTCGAGCCTGCACTGGACTATGTGGTGTGCAAGATTCCCCGTTGGGACTTGGGCAAGTTCCACGGTGTGGATCGTGAACTGGGCTCGTCCATGAAATCGGTGGGCGAGGTGATGGCTATCGGACGTACTTTCGAAGAAGCCATTCAGAAAGGTTTGCGCATGATTGGTCAGGGAATGCATGGTTTTGTAGAGAATAAGGAATTGGTTATAGAAGACGTGGACAAAGCCCTTCGTGAGCCGACGGACAAACGTATCTTCGTGATCAGCAAAGCCATGCGTGCAGGTTACACGGTAGACCAGATTCATGAGCTGACCAAGATTGACAAATGGTTCTTGCAGAAATTGCAGCACATCATGGACACTTCTAAAGAGATGCACGAATGGGGCAATAACCACAAGCAGATTACCGATATGCCGGACGAATTGCTCCGCAAGGCGAAAGTGCAGGGATTCTCCGATTTCCAGATAGCCCGTGCCATTGGCTACGAAGGAGATATGGAAGACGGTATTCTGTATGTGCGTAATCATCGTAAGCAGGTGGGAATCCTTCCGGTGGTGAAACAAATCGATACTTTGGCGGCCGAGTACCCTGCACAGACCAACTATCTGTACTTGACGTATAGCGGTGTGGCCAATGATGTGAAGTACTTAGGCGACCATAAATCCATCGTGGTACTGGGTTCGGGTGCTTACCGCATCGGTTCGTCGGTGGAATTTGACTGGTGTGGCGTGCAGGCTTTGCAGACTATCCGTAAGGAGGGTTACCGCAGTGTCATGATTAATTATAATCCCGAAACGGTTTCTACCGACTATGATATGTGCGACCGTCTGTACTTTGACGAGCTGACTTTCGAGCGTGTGATGGATATTCTCGAACTGGAGAATCCTCACGGAGTCATTGTATCTACCGGTGGCCAGATTCCCAATAATCTGGCTCTCCGTCTGGATGCGCAAAATGTAAATATCCTCGGTACCAGTGCCAAGAGCATTGACAATGCCGAAGACCGGGATAAATTCTCGGCCATGCTGGACCGCATCGGAGTGGATCAGCCCGAATGGAGCGCATTGACTTCTATGGAAGACATCCATGCCTTTATTGACAAGGTAGGCTTCCCTGTTTTGGTACGTCCCTCGTATGTGCTGAGTGGTGCGGCCATGAATGTCTGCTCCAATCAAGAAGAGTTGGAACGCTTCCTGAAACTGGCTGCCAATGTATCGAAAAAGCATCCGGTAGTGGTGAGCCAGTTCATCGAGCACGCCAAGGAAGTGGAAATGGACGCTGTGGCTCAGAATGGTGAGATTGTGGCATATGCTATCAGTGAGCACATTGAGTATGCCGGAGTGCATTCGGGCGATGCCACTATCCAGTTCCCACCGCAAAAGCTGTATGTGGAAACGGTGCGCCGCATCAAGCGCATCTCCCGTCAGATAGCCAAGGAATTGAATATCTCCGGTCCGTTCAATATCCAATATCTGGCAAAGGACAATGATATCAAGGTAATTGAATGTAACCTTCGTGCTTCACGCAGCTTCCCCTTTGTCAGCAAGGTGCTGAAAATTAATTTTATTGAACTGGCTACCAAAGTGATGCTCGGACTGCCGGTTGAGAAACCGAACAAGAATCTTTTCGAGTTGGATTATGTGGGTATTAAGGCCAGCCAGTTCTCTTTCAACCGTTTGCAGAAAGCCGATCCGGTATTGGGGGTAGACATGGCCTCTACCGGTGAAGTAGGCTGCATCGGTACGGATACTTCGTGTGCCGTATTGAAGGCGATGCTGTCTGTGGGGTATCGTATTCCGGAAAAGAGCGTGTTGCTTTCTACAGGTAATGCCAAGCAGAAAGCGGATACCTTGGAAGCGGCCCGTATGTTGCAGAAGAAAGGTTATAAACTTTATGCCACCGGAGGCTCATCCCACTTCCTGACCGAGAACGGGGTGGAAAATACCCGCGTGTATTGGCCCAGTGAGGAAGGGAAACCTCAGGCACTGGATATGTTGCATCGGAAAGAGATAGACATGGTAGTCAATATCCCGAAGAATCTGACAGCCGGGGAGTTGGACAATGGATATAAGATACGTCGTGCCGCTATCGACCTGAATGTGCCCTTGATAACCAATGCTCGTCTGGCAAGTGCGTTTATCAATGCTTTCTGTACCATGACGATAAACGATATCGCTATCAAGAGCTGGGCGGAATATAAATGATTTTAATGGCTGATGATATGTGGTTAATGGGGTGTGGCAACAGTGCACTCCATTAACTATTAATCAGTGACTTCTCTTTTATCGGAAAATAAATCACTATTCTTTCTGTGTTTACAAAAAGTTTTCTACTTTTGTCCAATTAGGAATCCTAAAGATATTCAAAACAAATGGATTGTGAACACAAGCTTAAAGTATTAGAGCAGGAAATTGAATCGTTGAAAGAGGAGAACAGGCTGCTGAAAGAAAAATTATCTTCTTCTGAAAAAAACTTTGATGGCGTTAGTTTCAAGGAGAAATATGCGGTAAGAATATTAGATTCCTTGCCGGATATGTTGACCGTTTTCAATCATGAGGAAATGGGGATAGAGGTGGTGTCTAATGAGGAAACAAATCATGTGGGTGTATCCAACAACGATTTTAAGGGGATGCGTATGCAGGATATGGTTCCTAAAGAGGCTTATCACAATATACATAATAATCTTCAGAAGGTTATTTCGACAGGTAGGGGTTCTACAGCCCATCATGAATTGGATGTGGACGGGACGCTTCATTATTATGAAAATCGTATTTTCCCCTTAGATGAAGAATATGTGTTGATAATGTGCCGTGATATTAGTGAAAGAGTTGCCACACAGCAGAATTTGGAAATATTTAAACGGATATTGGATAGGGTCAGTGATAGTATTCTGGCTGTATCGGCTGACGGAACCTTAGTCTATGCCAACCGGCAGTTTATTGAGGAATATGGAGTGAAAGGGGAATTAGGAACACAGAAAATCTATGATTTGCCTGTTTCCTTGAATACTAAAGAACAGTTTGATAAACGTGTTCAGGAGATTCGCGACAACGGAGGTAATTTTGCTTATCGTGCCAAATATACCCGTGTGGGAGAAACAAAACTTCGTGTTCATCAGGTTTCGGCCTTTATGATTCAAAATCAGGGCGAGGAAATGATTTGGTTCTTTACACAGGATATAACAGATGTTATCAAGAATCGTGATGAATTGCGTGAATTGAATTATCTGATGGATGCTATACTGAATAATATTCCTGTTTATTTGTTTGTGAAGGACCCTGAAGATGATTTCCGATATCTTTATTGGAATAAGGCGTTTGCCAGTCACTCTAAAATTCCTGCTTCCAAAGCGTTGGGGCGTACTGATTTTGAAGTATTTCCCGAATATGAGAATGCGGAGAAGTTTCATCGGATGATTTGGAATTGATTCGTACCCGCGAACGTATGGAAATGCAGGAAACGTATGTGACGGCTACAGGAGAGCCCCGTATTGTGCAGACCTTGAAAACGTTGGTTCCTCTGGAAGGGAGGACACCGCTCATTATCGGTATTTCATGGGATATTACCAATATACAGAATATAGAGCAGGAATTGATATTCGCCCGTATCAAAGCCGAACAGTCCGACAGGTTGAAAACCGCTTTCCTTGCCAATATGAGCCATGAAATCCGTACTCCGCTGAATGCAATTGTGGGATTTTCGCATTTGATGACTATAGCGGATAACGCAGAGGATGAAAAACTTTATTCGGACATCATCAACCAGAATTCGGAAATATTGTTGCAATTAATCAATGACATACTTGATTTGGCAAAAATAGAGGCGGTACATTGGAATACATCAGATATCCAATGGATTTGGGAGAATTGTGCCGTAATGTGTATGAGATGCATAAGGATCGGGTGCAGACTGGGGTTGTTTTGATATTAGACAATAAAGACACCAGCTTGATAATCAATGAAGATCAGAACCGAATTATGCAAGTTGTTACAAATTTGATAACCAATGCTATAAAATTTACTTTCAAAGGGGAAATCCGTTTTGGTTTTGAAGTGAGGGAGGAGTATATTGATTTTTATGTAAAAGATACGGGAATGGGTATCTCCGAGGAGAAGATTAAAATGATTTTTGAGCGTTTCGTGAAACTGAATACTTTTGTTCAGGGAACAGGTTTGGGGCTTGCGATTTGTAGGGTGATTGTAGAAAAACTAGGTGGAGAGATTACTGCGGAATCCAAACTGAATGAAGGTTCTACTTTTCGTTTTACGATTCCTTATAAGGCGGGTAAAAAATTCCGGAATCCGGAAAGGTTACGAAGTGTCCGGAATCAGGGAGTACGGGACCGAGAAAAGTGTTGCAAAGAAGAACAGTACTGGTGGCGGAAGATGTAGACAGCAACTTTTTGCTGTTAAAGACATTGTTAGGGAAAAGATGTAATCTGCTATGGGCTAAGAATGGAGAGGATGCGGTGAATCAATTTAAAGAACATCAGCCCGACTTGATTTTGATGGATATCAAGATGCCCCATATGGATGGGCTGGAGCTACGCGCCTGATTCGTTCTTATTCAAAAGAAGTGCCTATTGTCGCTTTGACTGCCTTTGCTTTTGAGTCCGACAAAGACAGGGCTATAGAAGCCGGATGCGATGATTTCCTGACTAAGCCGGTTTCACAAAATGCCTTGGAAAAAGTGTTGGATAAATATGTTAAGTAGACATTGGCGAGGTATAGTGCGTAAAGACAACAGGCAATATGGAACAGAACAGGAAGGAGGATGCAATGCGAAGATTATAGATCTTACCCCCGGAAGATTATAGATCTTACAGGTGAAAGATTTATATCTTTGGGTTGTAAGATTACGATGGACTCATAGGGAATAGAAACGGACTTTTATAAAAACAAAAGAGGAACTGCCTCTGCGGCAATCCCTCTTTTCTGAATTTGAGAGCATGTTATTTAACTTCGATAACCTTGGCTGCTTTTTCTTTGTCTTCCGGCGTACGTTTCGGCAACTCGATAGTTAATACACCATCGTTTACTTTTGCATCAATTTTATCTTTATCTACATCATCAGGCAGGATCAATGTCTGTTGGAATTTAGAATAAGAGAATTCGCGACGCAAGTAACGGCTTTCTTTCTTGCCTTCTTTATCACCTTCGGTACTTTCTGTTTTCTTTTCCATAGAGATAACCAAGTCGTTGTCTTCGTTGATATGAATCTTGAAGTCTTCTTTGGTCATTCCCGGAGCGGCGACTTCTACTTTGTAGTCTTTGTCACTTTCAATAACATTGATGGCGGGAGCTGTTGCATTGGCTTTTACCATCCAGTCGTTATCAAAGAAATCATTAAAAATACTTGGTAACCATGTTTGGTTTGATCTTCTTACTGGCATCATAATCTTAATCTCCTATAGGTTTTGGTTAAACATTTTGTTTATTTCTGAATTCCTTCACCTTTCGGCTTTGTCATTCACTATCCATAATGCAAACCGCATACCATTAGTTCGATGATATGCGGTTTATATTGCACTCTTTTAAACCTATAAAGGTTTTCTTAAAGATTAAAACCTTTGCATTAAAAGTTGGTAAGCCTCTTTAAACATTTGATTGTCAAGGCTACTGCCAATTTGTAATTTTAGGGGGACAGATTGACAGTTGTTCTATATCAGCTTGAACCGCATACGGAAGATTCCGTCTTTATAGTCGTGGCTTATAATTTTAAATGTACCTATTTCGGACGTATTTTTCACGTGTTGACCTATACAGAGGCATTCGTCGTAATCGCCGACTTTTACAATCCGTACGGTTTCGGAAGCTTTTTCCGGTAAACGTTTCATGTCAAAGCGCCCTATAGCTTCCTCTTGAGAGATAAATTCCATTGTAACGGGCAAATTTCTTCGCAATACTTCGTTTACGGTGTTTTCTATTCTTATAATATCCGCTTCTTCCGGACAGGTTTGCAGCGCAAAATCCAGCTTGCTTTTTTTGCGTTCTATATGGGCGGATATTGCCCGTCCGCATCCGAAAAGATTGACCATTGTCCTGTTTATGACATGCTCTGTAGTATGCATGGGAGGGTATTCCTGTTTATTATGGTCGTTGAGTGATGGTTGTTCCATAGTTATTTTATTTTTGTTCTGATTTTGATGGGATATTAAAATCCGTTCAAAGATAAATTATTCTTTTGTAATAAGGAAGCAGAGAGGAAATGATTGCTTTTGTATTATTATAAAACAACGAATTTTAAAAGATACTCAATGCCGGAGGGGAGTACTTTTGCAGAAAAGTATGACGTTCACGAGGCTCTTAACCGATTTTAATGAGGCATGAACGTCATATTGATTTTTACTGTTTTACATCACAGGGGTTTGGAATAAGAATACAAATGAGTCGCTGTCTTTTAAATCTTTTACAGCATCTCCTGCATAAATCTTTCCGTTGGTGAGGGGCAGTTTCTTGATTCCGGCTTTGGGACTGAAGTCGATTTTCTTCAAATCCAACCAAAACAGATTAGGAGTCATGACCGATTCAAAATAATATATTTTATTCTTCTGATCGGATACAGAACGCCAGCGGGTGGAAGATATATGAGGTTTGTCCGGTGTGGTAATTCCGAAAGGGACAGAATACATTACGCATCACACTGAGTACACTGGGTACAGCTATTTTAGCGTCCGGAGTCTGAGGGATTGCATGTATATAAAAAGAGGCACGCACAAAGCGGTCGCTGGAACGGTTCGTGCCCGGCAGCATTTGCAATCCTCCTACTTCTTTCCAGTAATCATTGATAGCCAACTGATAATCATATCGTGGAGAATTGGTCATCACTTGGAATTCTTTTCCTTCGTGTATGCTTAAATTCCCGTCCAGATATTCCAAAACCGCTGTATTTCCTGTTTCATCTGTAATAGCCAGGTGAAGAGTGGAAGCTGAACCGTTGGGCATGTGGGGAGCATCAATGCGGAATGATTCTTTTTTCAGCTCCTCAACAGCTTCATGTACGGTGGCAAAATTGTCCAGTACATATTGTGTCCATATGCTGATTCCCATGACAGGACGTGTATCTCCCGGACGGTCAAAGACGGATTCTGGCAAAAATAACAGACTGGCAACCAATCCTTTTTCATTCATTCCGTCACACGTACCTATATCATATCCTGTTGCAATGACGCTGCCGTATTTTGAAGTCCATTTCACGGCATTTTCTTTATTATATCCTGCACGTTGTATTCCTCTGGGGAAAACATAGATATTACTCATAATATCTTCTTTCCAGTCCATTGTACGTCCGGTTACTACCATATGGTCCGGTCCGATATAGACGGCACGCGTGCATGCATCCGCTTTTTGTACGCTCATATAGAACATACCTGCCAATGTTAGTAATGCAATACTTCCTTTTTTTAATTTCATGATTCTATCATTTATAAAGATTGTCTTTGCCATTTAGAACAAACCGGATAAGGAACAGGTTTATGGAAATGCAGTGATTTGTGATACATTTGTTGATAAATGCTAATTCATCGGTTCGATTGGAACGTAAATCACATCCGCATTCCCTTCATAAATTTCTACCTGATTATCCTGTCGGAGGGATTCTGTTGAGAACGATTGAAGATAGGTCGAGGTTTCTGGATTAAAAGAAATACTTGTTTTATCGTAAAAGTAAGGGGGATAAAATAAAAAAGGAGCAACGCCTTGCTCCAACCTTTGTTAACCTTAAATCTAATACTATGAAAAACACATTGCAAAGGTACGGACTTTTTGGAAAATAGCAAATAATCAGACTTAAAAAGTATGCTATATAACATTGTTTAATATTTGCGTTTCTCGAAAACCTGTTTTTTAAGACTTCTTTTGCGTATCTTTGCAGCCGTTAAAAAATAGCAGACGATAGTAAAAAGAGAAAATATATGGCATTTGAAGCGACAAAGAGAGAGTGGGGCGAGCTTTACGCCTTTTTCCGCTTGTTAGCGGACGGATATGTGTATGCAGGTACGCCTGATGTGAAAAGGAATGAAGTGCAAAAGCTTCCTGTGGCGATGGTACAGCGTGAGGAACATGACGGGACACGCCGTTATATTCTGGAGGATGAGGCGACCGTACGTATTTGTGGGGAAAGATAGATAAGCAGATACCTCGTGAGGATTTTGCGGCTGTGGCAGAGTTGGTTTTTGCTGCTGTCAAAGAGAGCCGAGAGAATGATGTGATGTCTCCCGACGGTGTAGAAGAATTTTTAGATGAAGTCGCCATTTATGACTTGGAAGCAAAGACGGATGACCGTACTGATTTCTATGTTGCTTTTTACAGTATAGAGGCTCCGTTGGTAGGTTTTTGCGTTCGTTCCCGTTTGGGAACTATGTTCCCGTTGTTGGATGGAGGCGTACCGCCAATTTGAAGTTTGAGCAGACAGGTGTTAAATTCGCTACTCCTACCGTAAACAAAATTAATGCTTTTGGTGAAGAAGATGATGTGGCAGGACGTATGTTGATGATAGAACGCTTGGGAGGAATCTTAAAATATAATGATGTGGCCGATAAGGTATTCCGTAGTAATCTTTGCATGATAGATCTTCATTTTCCCCGTATGTTGGGCGAGATGTTGCGTGTCATGCATTTGGATGGTATATCCAAAGTTAGTGACCTGACAGAAGCAATCAAACAAATCAATCCGTTGAAAATAAAGGATGAATTGATCCATAAGCATAGTTATTATGAATATAAGATGAAGCAGTTTCTTATGGCTTTGGCTTTAGGAATGCGTCCTGCCAAGATATTTAATGGGATAGATTCTGCCATATCCGGTTTTCTGTTTGTAAATGGTAATGGAGAGGTACTTTGTTATCAGAAGGCTGACCGTCAGGTATTTGCCGATTTCCTGTTTGTTAATTCCCGGTTTGAGAAAAGTTCTACTGAAAAAGATAAATACGGATATCTGGAACGTGAGAACGGAGTCTATTATTTTAAGCTGAACTTGAAAATCGGTCTGTTGAAGAGATAGGACAATGAAGGAATTTGTATTTTCCTAGAGTTAAAATGTTTTTTACCACAGATTACACAGATTGAAATACGATTTATTGCTTATTTCAATCTGTATCTGTGTTAATCTGAGTAATCTGTGGTGGGAAACTATAGCTTGAATTTCAGAATTTTTCCATTCATTCCATCTAGTAATACGGGAGTTGTTTTGTCCGGCATAAGAGTCAGCTTCTCTGTGTTTCCGGTCAGCAATTCGGTTGCCTCATATTCTCCATAACGATGGATGCCTAAATAATCAAACGCATGTTGCGGAATATTGACGGCTGAACGTGCCGGTATGGAGTCAAAGTTAACCATAATTAATATCAGTTCATCATCCTGTTTTCGTAAAAAGGCGTATTGTTTATGTTCGTTAAATACCCATCCGGCCAGATTGGCATAGGTTAAGTCAAAGAACACACCTTCCCGTATGGCTTTTTCACTGTTGCATATATTCAGCAGACGGGTATAGAATTGTTTCAATTGCTTTTCATCCTCATTCAGGAATTTATTGTCAAACTTGCCTCCATTGCGCCAGCGGCGTATGCTGTCCACACTCCAGTAATCAAAGATGGTAGTTCTTCCGTCACGCCCGCTGAAACCTTCCGTATCCATGCCATGTTCTCCCAATTCCTGCCCGAAGTAAATCATGACCGGATTGGTATTCATGCAAGCCGATACAATCATTGCGGGGATGGCTTTTGAGCCGTTTCCGGCAAAATAATCGGAAGCTATGCGCTGCTCGTCATGATTTTCCAGGAAATTGAGCATTCGTTTTTCAATACCTCCCAAGCTTTGCCAGCGTTGTGGAATAGCAGTTGCCGATTCCCATCCGCAGGTAATGGCACGTAGTGTATCATACAGACCTACTTTGTCATATAAATAGTCGAATTTGCCATTGAACAGATAATTTCTGTATTCTCCCGGATTATAGACCTCGGCGATAAAGATCAGTTTCGGATGTTCAGCTTTGATTTGCGGAATCACCCATCCCCAGAATTCTACAGGAACCATTTCTGCCATATCACAGCGGAATCCGTCAATGCCTTTGGCAGACCAGAACAGTAGGATGTCACGCATCTTCACCCATGTGTCCGGAATCGGTTCGAAGTGGCGGCTATGACCGTTCAAGTAGTCTATACCATAATTCAGTTTCACAGTTTCATACCAGTCATTGGAGTTGGGCCATGCGTCAAAACGGTCATTACCGGTTGCTTTTGCCGGAAACTCTATGTAAGGTTCCGCTGCGCCACGGTGCAGGTCAATATTGCCTTCCAGCTTTGTATCGGGAATATAATAGAAATTATTGTTGGGGCTGAAAGCTTTTGTCACATCATCTTTCTCACCCAAATCGGTTACTCCTTCAGGCTTGGCGTCTGAACCATATTGGCGGGCTACATGGTTGGGGACAAAATCAATGATGACCTTCAATCCGGCTTTGTGGCTTCGTGTTACCAGATTCTCGAACTCTTTCATACGGTCCGGGATACTGGTTGCCAAATCAGGGTCTACATCATAATAATCCTTGATGCATACGGTGATCCGGCCTTTCCTTTTACTACTGCGGGATGATCGGGTTTGATGCCATAGCGGGTATAATTGGTTTGGGTAGCATGTTCAATGATACCTGTATACCAAATATGTGTAGCACCCAGTGTTTTGATCTCGTTTAAAGCCTTTGTCGTGAAATCGGCCATTTTTCCGCAACCGTTTTCCTCCAAAGAACCATTAGGCTTACAACGCAGGCTGTTGTTCCCGAATAAACGGGTGAATACCTGATAGATAATAATTTTTTCTTGTGTATCCATTTTATTTTTTTTGTTTATCTCCAAATTGTTCCATTCTCCAGGAGTAGTCTGTCCAGGAGTTCCGTTGCCGTATTGTATCCTTTTTCGAATATCTCTTCGGCTCTTTCCAGTTCTCTGTTGCTGTATTCTTCCAGTCCGTATGATTCGATCAGCAAATCTGCAATCCCTTTTTGAGGCAGTGTATTGGCTTGGAAAATAAAATGATAGGCTCTGAGTGCGATGCTTACCACATTCTTGCTATATTCATCTGCTACCAGCGGATCTACATTGAGTGCTATCACTTTCTCGCATTCTTTGCGAATGGGGCTGACCGGCAGGTTCATCAAGATTCCTCCATCTACATAATATGTATTGTTGATGCGTATGGGGGCAAACAAGATAGGCATACAGCAGGAAGCAGCCAGTCTTTCGGCTATTTTCCCTTTTTTAAAAGAAACGATGCGTCCGTGATCCAAATCGGTGGCGGTAATAATAGTGGGAATTTTTAGTTCTTCTATCGTTTTCGACTCCAAGTTGCTGTTTAAGAAATCGATAAAACTATCCAGTTTCAGCAGACCTTGTTTGTTGATAGAAAAAGTGGTCAGTTCTTTGAATGAATGGTGCTCAAAAAGTTCAACAATATGATAAGGCTCTTTGCCGTCGGCATAGAAGACAGCGGCAAGAGCACCTGCACTTACTCCGGAAAGTATTTCCGGCCTGATGCCATGTTCATGCAAAGCCTGCATAATCCCCAAATGGGCAAATCCTTTTATAAATCCTCCGCTCAGGGCATAACCAATGTTATATTTAAATTCATTCATAGTCTGATCTCGTTTAGATATCGACAAACTTACGAATATTTTTGTGAAATGCCATAAAAAATACGGATTACTCAGCATATTCCGGTAATCCGTATAAAATTTATAATAACTGAATTTTGTTTATCAAGCAATACCGTGTGCGTTGACCGATCCATCAATTTTCTTGATCAGTCCTTGCAGTACAGCACCCGGTCCGCATTCGGTAAAGTCATCGGCACCATCGGCAACCATATTCTTCACTGTCTGGGTCCAGCGTACGGAAGCGGTGAGCTGAGCTACCAGGTTTGCCTTGATTTCAGCGGGATCTGTGTGAGGCAAAGCGTCCACGTTCTGATATACAGGGCATTTCGGAGTATGAATTTCAGTAGCGTTGATAGCAGCTTCCAGTTCCACTTTGGCGGGGTTCATCAGCGGAGAGTGGAAGGCGCCTCCCACTTTCAGCGGCAGGGCACGTTTAGCACCGGCAGCTTTCATTTGCTCGCAAGCCTTGTTGATTCCTTCGATAGAACCTGAGATGACAATTTGTCCCGGGCAGTTATAATTGGCAGCCACTACCACTTCTCCTTCTTTAGAAATCGCTTCACAGATTTCCTCTACTTTTTCGTCAGGCAATGCAATGATGGCAGCCATCGTAGAGGGTTGTGCCTCACAAGCTTTCTGCATAGCCATAGCACGTGCATAAACCAGTTTCAGACCATCTTCGAAAGACAATGCTCCGGCTGCAACCAATGCGGAAAATTCGCCCAGCGAGTGTCCGGCAGTCATTTCAGGTTTGAAATCATCACCCATGCAAAGAGCGGAAATTACCGAGTGCAGAAAAACGGCAGGCTGAGTTACTTTAGTCTGGCGCAAGTCTTCGTCAGTACCTTCAAACATGATGTCTGTGATACGGTATCCTAAAATGTCGTTTGCTTTTTCAAAAAGTTCTTTGGCTAAAGCCGAGTTTTCGTACAGGTCTTTACCCATACCTACAAACTGTGCTCCCTGTCCGGGGAATACAAATGCTTTCATATTTTTCCTATTTTGGTTTAAAAACGTTGCAAAGTTAATTATTTCTTTCGGAACTACGGAATAATAATGAGGCAATTTGCTAATATGCTGCATTATGTACCGCATGGTAATTAGCACATTGACAAATTATTTCATTGTTTTCATCGGAACAGGTGCGTAAAAGTGATTCAGCGGGCCGTGTCCTTCGCCTATATGCACGTCTTTCCCGGCGTGGATTCCTTTGGTGACATATGCTTTTGCATGTTCTACGGCCTGCGGCATATCATATCCCAGTGCCAGAAAAGTAGCAATGGCGGAAGAAAGAGTACATCCTGTTCCGTGTGTGTTTTTGCTTTCTATCTTATCTGAGATAAAGAGATGAGGCTTGTCTTCTCCAGCTGTTTGTAATACATCGCACATCTTGTCGCCCTCCAAATGTCCTCCTTTCAGTAAAACGGATCCGCAACCGAATTTTAATAATTCCGATGCGGCAGCTTTCATTGTGTCCACATTGCTTATGCAGTGTTCCGTCAATACTTCCGCCTCACTCAGATTGGGCGTAATCAGACTGGCCAGAGGCATCAGTTCCCGGGTCAGTGCACTGATGGCGTCCTCTTCTATCAGCCGGTGTCCGCTAGTCGATACCATGACCGGATCGAACACAACGAAACGGGGTCGGTATGTACGAAGGCAGGAGCTATGGCCTCGACTATTTCCACATCATTAATCATACCTATTTTAACAGCATCCGGACGGATATCTTCCATTACGGCTTCTATCTGCCACGTACATATACCGGTGGTACGGGATGTATGGCACGTACTCCCAAAGTGTTCTGTACGGTGATTGCAGTAATGGCTGTCGCAGCATAACCACCCAAGGCGGAGATGGTCTTCAGGTCAGCCTGTATGCCGGCTCCTCCGCTGCAATCGGATCCTGCTATACTTAATACACAAGGATATTTCTTCATATAAATCTCATTTTGACAAAGTATTTGCAAAGATAACGAATAATCTTGTTTTAAATGTTTGCACAAGTGAAGGGAATCAATTATTTTTGCTAAACATAAAATAAAGTAAAAATAAGGGGAATGAAAAGAATCCTAGTAACGGGAGGCGCAGGATTTATAGGGTCACATCTATGCACTCGTCTGATAGAGGAAGGTAATATTGTTATATGTTTAGACAACTTTTTCACGGGGAGTAAAGAGAATATAAGTTACCTGATCGGGCATCCGCGCTTTGAACTGATAGAACACGATATAATTAATCCGTTTTGGACGGATGTGGACGAGATATACAATCTGGCATGTCCCGCTTCTCCTATACATTATCAGCATGATGCTATCAAACGGCGAAGACGGCTGTCTTCGGCACGTTTAATATGTTGGGACTGGCGAAGCGTAACAAAGCAAAAATACTTCAGGCTTCTACCAGTGAGGTGTATGGTGATCCGTTGTCGCATCCCCAAAGGGAGGGAGATTGGGGAAATGTGAATCCCATAGCTACCGGTCTTGTTATGATGAAGGAAAACGTTGTGCCGAGACTTTGTGCATGGATTATTACCGTCAACATGGCGTTTTGGTAAAAATAATCCGCATATTCAATACGTATGGTCCTAATATGCTGACCGATGACGGACGTGTAATTTCCAATTTTGTGGTACAGGCATTGCTAGATAAAGATATAACCATTTATGGAGACGGAAAACAGACACGTAGTTTTCAGTACATAGATGATCTGGTGGAAGGGATGATACGTATGATGGCTACGGAAGATCACTTCACAGGACCGGTGAATATCGGTAACCCTTGCGAATTTTCCATATTCGAACTGGCTCAGAAGATATTGGAACTGACCTGTTCTCATTCTAACATTATTTTCGAACCTTTACCTCATGATGACCCTCGTCAGCGCAGGCCGGATATTACTCTGGCAAAAGAAAAGCTGGATTGGGAGCCTCACATTCATCTGGAAGAGGGGCTGATGAAAGTGATTGATTATTTTAAAAGTGTTCTGGCTAAATAATATATACCTATGACACCGGATGTAAATGTTGTAATAAGTCATTCTGAGTACACTGTTTTGGTTGTGGATGATGTGGTTTCTAATGTCTTGTTGTTAAAAGTGTTGTTAACAAACGAGAAGTTTAAGGTGATAACTGCCGGTAATGGAAAGGAGGCATTATCCCAGGCGGTCAATGCCCGTCCCGATTTGATTTTGTTGGATGTCATGATGCCCGAGATGAATGGTTTTGAAGTTGCCGAACGATTGAAAGCCGATCCGGAAACACAACATATTCCTATTATATTTCTGACAGCCTTGAATACCACTGCCGATATAGTGAAGGGTTTCAAGGTAGGTGCGAATGATTTTATATCCAAACCTTTTAATAAGGAAGAGCTTGTGATCCGTGTTACCCATCAGATATCCCTGATTGCCGCCAAACGGATCATCATGAAGCAAACGGAAGAATTGCGTAAGATTATTATGGGGCGCGACAAGTTATATTCTGTTATCGCACATGACCTGCGTTCACCCATGGGATCCATTAAGATGGTGCTCAATATGTTGATACTCAGTCTTCCGTCCGAACAGATCGGTAAGGAAATGTTTGATATGCTGAGCATGGCCAATCAAAGTACGGAGGATGTTTTCTCTTTGCTGGATAATTTATTGAAATGGACTAAAAGCCAGATAGGCAAGCTGAATGTAGTTTATCAGGACTTTGATATTGTGGGGAATATTGCTTCGGTTATCGAAATTTTCAATCTGGTAGCCGGTATGAAGAATATAAAGGTGAACTTCCCGGTGCATGGAAAGATTGAGGTACATGCCGATATGGATATGATGAAAACCATCTTGCGTAATCTTCTCAGCAATGCAATTAAGTTCAGTTATAATGATTCCGAAATTCTGGTTAATGCCGAAATAGAGGGTGATAAGTCATAGTCAGTGTAAAAGACACCGGAAAAGGCATGAGTGAGGAAGACCAAAAGAAATTGTTGAACACGGAAACTCATTTCAGCAAATACGGAACGAATAATGAGGAAGGTTCCGGATTAGGCTTGTTGTTATGTCAGGATTTTGCTGTTAAGAATGGTGGGCGTTTATGGTTTGAGTCTGAAGAGGGAAAAGGTTCCACTTCTTCTTTTCGGTAGCTTTGAAGAAGTGATTTATCAAAGCCCCACCTCCAGATATACCGGGTTATGGTCACTCATATCATAAGGAATCACCTTATACTTTATACCTTCCAATAAGGTGGAATGGAACAAGTAGTCTATCCGTAGTAAATGGTGAAACCCCCGATAAGTGCTCCGTACCCTTCTCCAGCGGTTTGAAATCCGTCTTTCAAACCGTTTTTCAGAGTTTCATAAGTAAAAGTTCCCGGAGTCATTGAAGTCACCGCATACAATCAAGGGATATTCCGTGGCATTGATCAGCGAACTGATTTGTTCAGCCTGTCCGGCACGTCTGACAGTATTTTCCCGGAAGTTGTCAGAATAGCCAGATAAATGCCTCTTTCCTGTTCCTCATCTTGTTCTCCCCGAGCCTGTGCTGCTTTGGAACGCATTCTGTCAAAGCTGGTAGTCTGCATGTGCACGTTGATGATGCGTATCGTCATACCTTTT
>ENA-OQDD01000066-OQDD01000066.1-human-gut-metagenome-genome-assembly--contig:-NODE-66-length-39842-cov-3.708548_pt1 | contig 39842 bp, 61 predicted proteins | sample MGYA00242507_ERZ504598 | MGnify/ENA primary metagenome ERZ504598 (study PRJEB26092, sample SAMD00036318) | human gut metagenome | host: Homo sapiens | study: EMG produced TPA metagenomics assembly of...
AGCCAGTGAGTGAAATTTAACGATTCTCTCACTGGTTCTTTTCATTTCATATAAAATTAAAATTTCAATCAAATAAAAAAGTCAACTTGTACATATCAAATTTCTCTTCATTAGGTTATAACTTATATTTTTATTTTCAAAGTATACCATATCCCATGATTGTTCCGTTATTAATATTATAGCTTCTCTGGTTCACGGCATTGCTGGAGTTTCCTTCTACGGTGTATACGGTACTGCCTTCGGTTTTCTCCACGATTCCCACATGGTCTGAGGTTCCGTCCCCGTTCCAGTCAAAGAAGATCAGGGTTCCGGGTGCTGGGGAATATCCCGGCTTTTCCACTTTCCCTTGCTCTGGAACCATGCGATTCCATCATCGCACAGGGAGAATTTTGGCATCTTGCCGCTCTCGATGAGTCCTGCCTGATCCCCACACCAGCTGGCAAAGCAGGCACACCATGCCACATGGCTGTCAAAGCATACCACGACCAGAACTTCTGGCCTCCCTCATTTCCAAGCTGGGTAAGTGCCACCGATACGATCTGGCCGCTGCCTCCAAACAGGCCGGCAAACAATCCGCCGCTGGAATAATACCGCAGGACATGTGGGACGTACTCTGGGTCGCCATAGGCACTCCATCCATGCGAAGCCGCCTGCTCGTTGGAGAACTGCAGGGCATTTTCGGCACTGTAACCGCCATACTTCCGTATCGCCCACGTTATGTATCCGTTGCCGTAGTTATATCCTTGCAGGGACAGTTTCAGCTTATCCATATCCTGTGGACTGGTGCATCCGGCTTCCTTCAGGCAGTCTGCATAATACTGGATTCCTACCTGTATGGAGTAATCTGCGTCCTGGATGGCATTGGGACTGTTGGAGTACCTAGTGTTGTATGGGCACTCACTGCTCTGCATGGGATCGGTTCCCCGGCCGCCGGATTCCTGCATCATGATCGCCTGTATCACGGAAACGTATTCGGGGATTCCGTACTGGTTGGCATATTTCTGGATAGCTGTTGTATAGGAAAGGACTTCCTGACTCAATGCTTCGTTGCTCTCTGAGCTTCCTGAAAATGCCGCACCGCCAATGATTCCAACCATGATAACCAATAAAAGAACGATAACTGCTCCGGCGGCTCCCAGTGCAGCATCATGGACTGCACGGTTTTCGCTGCCACTTCCACGGCGGCCCTAGCCGCTTGAATGTATTCTCCCCTGCCCTTGCCGTTTTCTGTATCCGACGGATTCCATCAGAAGTCTGCAAGGCTGCTTTCTTCGCCGCCTGTTTCGCTGCCCTTCGTTCCATCTGCTTCTGCATCCGGGCTGTCAGGGCGTTGGAGCTGGCCGCACGGAGCTTCTGCTCTGGCTGGACGCTGATCTTCGCAGACTGGGGAGCCGTCTTGATGATACGCTTCTGTATGGTTTTCGGCTCCGGCTGTTTCCTTGGTTTTTCTTTAATCCGAATGGTTTCCGGCTGTTTCTGTCGGATGGCGGTCTGCCTTACTGTATCTTTTGCTTCCTTCTTCCGGCTCTGTTCTCGGATGGAGAGCTGCTTCATTTCTGCTATTTCCTGTCTGTTCTGGATTCTTGGTGTCTCCCTGGCAGCCCGGATCTTCTGCTCTTTCGTTTTGACGGCATCTGAAACCACCTTTTGCCGCTGGGCTTCCTGGATCTGTACTTCCCGGATCTGTGCTTCCTGAGCTTCCCGGCTGGCAGGATTGGCGGTCTGTGTGTCCCCTGTTCCTCTGGCGGTTTCTTTCTCCGCTTCTTTTTTGCCAGCGGCTCTCTGTTTGATCTTCTCGTAGGAAGTCTGTGCGGCTGTCTTTCCGGCTCTGGTTACAGTTCTGCCTGTCTTTCTTGCAGCCCATTCCTCTGCGGATGTGACTTTCCCACTGGCATATTCGGATGGGGACTGTTCTCCCATGTCATTGTCCCTGGCATTTGCGATGGTCTGGGATTTTTCCTTGCTCTCCAGTATGGCCGTCCGCATCAGCTCCTTGGGGATTCTGGAGGCAGGATTTTTGGTCTTTGGTTTTGTTGTAACTTCTTTGGTTTGATATCCTTCATCTCTCACCTCCAGTCCCGGCTTGTCCCGCTCTTACGCTTCGCCCGGCTTGGTTGTCATCAGGCGGTACAGTTTTGTATTTCTTGGAAACGAATTTTCAAATGGCACCAGATTTCCGGAACAGCGGATCAGACCATGGCCGGCACCCACATTGGTGATGTAGGATAACTGGTTGTCTGAAATATTCAGAAGTGCCGCCAGCTCGTCCCGGTCGGTGGTGGCCTGATTCAAAAGGATCAGGAACTCACTGTTCGCCAGCATCAGGCGGGCGGTATCGGATTTCAGAAGTTCCTCAACGTTCTGGGTAAGTCCGGTTACAAATCCGGAATACTTACGGATACGCTTGTACAGGCGGTAGAAAAAGTCCGCACTGTATTCATAGCGGAACAGCAGATAAAACTCATCCGCAAAGATCCATGTCGTTTTTCCCTTCTTCCAGTTCTGGATCACACGGTTAAAAATCGAATCCAGTGTGACCAGCATGCCAAGGGGCATCAGCTGTTCGCCCAGCTCCCGGATGTCATAGTCGATGATACGGCTCTTCGTGTTGACATTGGTTTCCTGGGCAAAGGTGTTCAGACTGCCATTGATAAACAGTTCCGAAGACAGAGCCAGCCCTCTGGCTTCTTCCTCCGGCTGGAGCATGAGTTGTCGGTACAGGTCCTTTAAGGTCGGCACCTGCCTTTGTAACCGCCCCTCATATAATCCCGGTACACATCTGCGGTGCAGCGGTCAAGGATGGATTTCTCCTTTGCCGAAAGGTTTCCGGCTCCTACGAGCTGCTCAAACAGGGAAAGGATAAATTCTGACTTCTCAATCAGAGGATTTCGGTCATTGCCATAGGCAGAATCCATATCCAGTGCATTCAGATGGGTATCCGAGGTTGCCGAGATCCGGATGACCTCTCCGTTTAAGGCTTCCACTAGAGAAGCAAACTCCGACTCCGGATCGAGGATGAGGATGTCATCTTCCGTGGAAAGGGCAAGGTCTACGATCTCTTCTTTTGCTGAGAAGCTCTTTCCCGAACCGCTGACACCCAGTCGGAAAGAGTTGCCATTTAACAGTTTCCTTCGGTCTGCCACCAGCATATTTTTGCTGACTGCATTCTGCCCATAATAGATGCCGCCCGGCTGCATGATCTCCTGCGTATGGAATGGAATCAATACGGCAGTGGACTCTGTGGTAAGGGTTCGCACGGCATCGATTTTCCGCAGGCCATACGGCAGGACGGTATTCAGTCCATCGACCTGTTGCCACTTCAAAGTTGCCATCTGGCAGAGGTGTTTTCTCGCAATGGAATACAGGTTTCCGTATCGGAGTCCAGTTGTTTCTTGCTGTCTGCCATATGTACCATTGTCAGGATGCCGAACATCATCCTCTGATCCCTGGTGGTCAGATCGTCCAGCATTTCCTTGGTCTCTTTTCTCTGCAGCTCCATGTCATAGGGAACTACGGCTGAAAAGTTATTGTTGGCATTCTGGCGTCTCTGCCAGTTGGTGACGTTTGTCTCCACGCCCAGCAGTCGGTTCTGGATCTCACGCACCGCTTCGTCTGTCGGTACGGGGATGATATCAATGGACAGCATCAGGTTCCTGCCAAGGCTGCACAGTTCGGAGATCATCTCATCCTTTACATAGCTGGCGTAATCTTCCATAAAAAGGACTCTGCCGTACTGCTCGCCCAGCTTGAAATGGTCGTTATGGAATTCCATCGTGTCCGGGCAGATCCAGTCTTTGAAGCTGTGTCCTTTTTTCGCAAAGGCTTTCATGTCAAATGGAAAACTCTGTGGAACGTCTGCCTTGAAAAAGTCCCGGAAGATCTGTAGCCTCTGCTCTGCATCCAGCTCTTCCCCAATAGAGGACAGCTTGGCCAGATGGGTGATGATGTCCGTTCCCACACGTGCGAAATAGGTTCTGGCTTCATCGATGTTTTTCTTGTGGACGCTGATGGTCAGATAGCGTTCTTGGTAGATACTGTTGTTGGTACCGGAGATCTTGGAAAGGAGCATGTCATTGTACTCTTTCCGGTACTCGTCCAGACCGTCCCCTTTCATCGGGATCAGCAGGGACTGCTCAAACTCTTCCTTGTTGATCTTACGATTGTTCAGGGTGATCTTCGCCGTACAGCCAGAATCCAGTGCATTTAAAAGTTCAGAGTAGTCCAGGAACATTTCCGTCTTGTCCGCTTTACTGGCAATGGAATAGTTGATATCCGTAAACCGGAATGTCCTGGAATACTTGCTCTCCACCTGAAAAATACCATCTGGCCAGATCTTGCGAATCGGGATGGCCTGCTGGACAGACTTCGGTACTTTAAATTTTTCCTTGTCCTGTTTCAGTGTCTGACTCAGGGTTTTAATCAAAGGCATCACCCCTTCCTCTTCGCTTCTTTGGTTTCTTCTGTTTCGTCCGCTTCTTTTCCAGAAGTTCCGCTCCGTTTTCCATCATTTTCTCACCCAGCCGCAGGCTCTCTTCCATGCAGGAAAGGTACAGGTTCTCCGACTTAAATACCAGCCGCTTCGGGTACAGCAGTTCGGATTTAATGACTACCCATGCAAACTGTTCTGCCGTCATGCCGTGGTAACGAAAAAAGCCGCAGGTGCAAAGGGAGCCGTCCCAAGGATGCACAGCCATCCGGTTACCTGTTCCCCGGCATATTTCCGGGTGACAAAATAGATTCCAAGGGCTGCCAGGATCGCCAGTACCGAAAATAAGCACTGCCGGAAGCTTAAGCCCCAGAACATTGACTCCTGATAGTCTCGGATTTCTTTATTCATTTTCACTTCCATGTTGTTTTCTACCTTTCTCTCTGTGATTTGTTCTTTGGTTTCTGTTTTGGTGCATCCGCAATCTGGATGCCGTGGCTTTCCATAAATTCTCTGGTTCCCTGCGGATCATATTCTGCCAGTTTCTTCAGGTCAAAGGCGACCTTCTGAAAGGTGCAGTAACCGGAAACTGCGGTCTCCGGAAGTACCCTGCCCAGCTTGTATTTCCGAATAAAACGCAGATGCTCTTTGCTGAAATTGTGGTCGATATAGGCTTCGTTCACACCGTTCAGCGGAGCATGGTGCAGGTTCACCGTAAGGTCGGAAAAAAGTTCCGGGTAGCCATACTCTGTCTGGTAGATCCCGACATACAGACGGTTCCTGTCCAGGTAACCGCTGACCCGTAAGAATACTTCCTCCGGCTGCGCTCCACTGTCATAGACTAATTTCTTTGGTTCTTCCATTTTCTTGCCTCCTATAATCCCATGATTTCTTTTACGATCCGGTCGGATGCCTTGACTGCCCCGACAAGTACAAGCAGGTTAAAGACCAGTTCCCCGACATAATTCCAGACAATGGTCACGGCGGACAGGCTGGTGTCCCCGATGGCCGGCGGACTTGCCGCAAATACCGAAAAGATGATACAGGCCAGTGCGATGATGGCTCCTTCCAAACATACTCCGGCATAGGAACGGATAAAGTTCTTTCCTACAGACTGGGTTGGCTCCCCGGCAAAGGTTGCCAGTGGAATCGGTGCGATGGCCGTGTACATGTACAGCTTGAACATTCTTCCATATACGGTCAGGATCATTACAAAGGAAAGCACGGTAATTAGCAGACTGCCTAACAGGGTTACGATCCACAAAGGGATGGATTCCAGCATCCCGACCGCTTCGATCTTGTCCACGATCTCCGAGGCAGTTCCGTTACGGTTCCTCCTGCCATCCGGAGTGGGACATGATGTTTGTCACGATGCCCTGCATAATGGAAAAGATCGCAGTCAGAAGCTCCATGCCGGACATAACGGCTCCCTGTGCCAGTGCAAAACGGATAAAGGCTTTCACTACGTGTTCCGGCTTTTTCATATCCGTGAAGCTCCCACAGGTTTTTACCAGCCCTGCCGCAAAGAACAGAACCAGCAGGCCGTACCCGATGGCTTTCAATCCACCGTTGATGTTCGTCATCACGCTCCAGATTGCCCCGCCCTTGAAATTCTCCGGCCTTTGCGTCAGCAGTGTCCAGATTTCAGCCAGCTTGTCGCTCCAGGTCTGCAAGGCAGAATTTAGATTCTGTACGATCCAGTTATCACTCAAACAGTTTCACCTCCCATCCTCAAAAGTGAGCAGGGAGCCGGCATTTCGCATGGCTCCCCTTCTGGACTCTTCTCCTATCCCATGATCAGGTCCAGGATCTCTTTTGCAAAGGTAATGATGATACCGCCTGCCAGTGTCAGAAATCCGTTTGCCCTCTGGCTCGGATCGTGGCTCTTTAAGGACAGGCCGACCTGCACGATACCAAATCCAAGCAGGATCAGCCAATGGCACGGATCAGGGAAAAGATAAACGTGGACAGGTTATTGACGACTGCCAGCGGATCGCCTGCAGCGTAAACGCAAGTTGCCCCAATGCAGAAAGTCAGCACCATCACCGCATACAGGGCAAACAGTTTCTTCTGCCCTCTCTTCATCTTCAGCGGTGTGGTCTCTTTTTTTGTTTCTGTGTGTTTCTTATTTTTCAGTAAATTCATCGGCATTCCTCCAATCAAAAAAGCTCCCCGATGATGTCCTCATCCAGAAGCAGTTCGTAGTCGTTATATCTTGTTTCGTCAAAGGTAAAATCGTCATGTGCCAGCGGTGCTTTCGCATAGTTGAACGGGCCGGCACCGCCGTCTTCGGTATACCGGATGTTGGGATGCTTCATCAGGTCATACTTGGCATCCAGTATGGGCCGTTCCCCGCGGATAAACAGAAGTGCATTCTGGTTATCCAGCATACGGACTTCATCCGGCTGTAACAGCTCCCTTCCGCTCTGCTGGAAGTTGGTGGAGTAGCTGCCGGATTTTCCTTTGGTCTGCCCGTAGGTGTTGTGGAGTAGGGAGCACCGCCTTGCCATATTACTATGGTAGGTTCGCACCACCCTCTCCGGGAACCGGACTTACATCTCTCAATGTATCCGGCTCTGTTATCGTTCGGTCAGCAGTTACTCACTGGTTGTGGATTGCAACATGGCATTTTTTGCACACAACCAGCGTTTTACGCCGTTTTGCAATCATTGCAACCTCCCATGCCTGCTTGCCCTTAAGGTTTTTGAGCTTGTTGACATGGTGAACTTCGTAACAATCGCTCTCGGTCGTACCGCATAGCTCACAGACCTTTGCTTTCAATCTCTGCTCCAAGGCTGTTCGGAATATCCGTACTCCACCGCAGCATTGCATACGATGTCCGTCGGATTGGCCTTATCCTTGCAATCGGAGTATTTTGCAAAATAGCATCGTTTTTGCCCCGTTTTGGTTTCGTAGGGGATTCCCCATTCTCCGTAGTGGTCTTTGAATTTCTCAACCACCTTGGCTATGGTGCATTTATGCTTACTTGCGAGGGTTTTGAGGCAACTGTATTCCATGAGATAGGAAAAGTAGCACAGTTTATAAAAATTGCTGGCAATTCCATAGTAGTTGCAGATTCCCCGCAGTTCCGCATTGTAGGCAGAAACGATTTCCAAATCTGTGAGTCGCAAAAGAGATTTACGGCGGACAGGCATGAGTTTCCCATCCGGTTTCTGTATCGCAATTTCCTTGGCGAAAATGAAGCTGTGAATCTTATCATCGAATGGGATAGACAGTTCACAGGAATTGTTGAGGGTGCGTTTTGTCTTTTTGCCTGGCCCACCATGCTTGATAATGCTGCTTCTGCGAACACGAACATCATACCCCAAAAATCTTGCCCTTTCGCTGCTGTGAGTGATGAGTGTTTTTTCTTCGCTGAGTTCCATCTTTAAGGTTTCACGGATAAACTCAGAAAGTTTACTCTTTATCCACTGGCAGTCCTCTTGACTTCCTTTCACACCGAGAATAAAGTCATCCGCATAGCGGATATACTTGATGCACTTTTTTGTCTGAGCTGTACAGGGCATTTTCAGCATGAGCTTCCGCTTTTCGTTGTATTCGGAAAGCAGTTGTTCTCTTTCTGCCCCGGTGCGTCTGCCGATGTGATAGGAAAGTTTCTGGAGGTCATTGCTTAGGAGGCGATATTCTGTCCTGACAGGTTCTTGCCCATGGGTATCAAATTCGCTTTTCAGCTTCATTACAAATTTGTCCAGCTCATGCAGATAGATGTTAGCAAGGAGCGGAGAAATGATACCGCCCTGTGGAGTACCACTGTAGGTTTTGTGATATTTCCAATCCTCCAAATATCCAGCCTTTAGAAATTTGTAAATCAGCTTTATCAACCGGGCATCCTTGATTTTACTATGAATCAAGCCTACAAGAACGCCGTGGTCGATATTGTCAAAGCACCCTTTGATGTCACCCTCCACGAACCAACGCATACCATTGAACTCCATTTTTAAGGATTTCAGTGCGGTATGGCAGCTCCTTTTGGGTCTGAATCCATGGGAAACTGGCAAGAAAACAGCTCATACACCGCTTCGAGAACCATCCGCAGAACTTCCTGTACCAGCTTATCTGTGAATGTCGGGATTCCCAGAGGTCGCTTTTTCTTGGGATTGTTCTTCTTCTGGATATAGGTTCTTCTGGCGGGTGTGGGCTGGTAGGTTTCATCAGCGAGCCTTTGGATGATATTTGCGATTTTGGCTTCGCTGAATCCATCTGCCGTGTCATCGTTTGCACCCTTAGTTGCGGCACCACTGTTGGCATACAGATTTTTATATGCCAGAAAATACAGGTCTGGCCTCAGCATATAGCGATACAGTCTGGTAAAAATTTCATCTTTATTTGCGAGTGAGTTTCTACTGATTCTTGCTAAAATTTCGGTTGTTGGTTGCATTTTGAGGTTTTCCTCCCTAATCAACTTTTCTTTTAGTACACAATAACTACGCCCCTTCGCCATGTGAGGGTCATTACCCCTCTCGGACTACTACGGGCGTTCCGTGCCCATGCAGGATTTTCAGGCTCTACAGCCATAGCCGAATTTTCACCTCCTTCGGTTGGCGTTCCTGTTTAGGGCATCCCCAGTTAGCGTTGAGCATAGGCAAATGTGGATTGTCGGTCTCCGCTTTCGTTTCCTTGCCATAGGTTCTCCTACAGATTGCACACCGTTTTTGATAACCGATTGATTGACACCTATAACCAATCGCCAGTGTGCCAGAGGTTACAGATACTTTCCTCCGTCTGACCGATAACAGAAATTAGAAACTTGCGTTCAGTAAACCCAACTTAAGCCTCATATCCACTTAACATTGCAGTTCAGTCGCACCAAGTTATCTTTAGGTGACTTACTGCTTTCCTGCCGTGCTGTGTTCCCGTTTCAGCTTTCGCCTTTCGGTTAGGCAGGTTGTTTCCCGTGTTATCTTACGGGGTAGTGCCTTACACTACTTTGCTCAACGCCCTATCTGGGCGCACGGTGTCTATGGTTTCTTTCCCCAGTAATTCTGATACATATTTGTGTGTCTCTTTTTCATTGCCGCCCAGGTACAAAAACTCATCGCAGTTGCCCACCAGACTTTCCCAGGAGTCCTTGAACAGAGCCTTTAGCTGGCTCATGTTCTGGATGATGATGCTGCAGTAAATGGAACGGGAACGGCAGGTTGCCAGGATCTTCTCAAACTCATTTGGCAGGGATACGTTTGGAAACTCATCCATGATGCAGTTGACCGGAACCGGGAGGCACCGCCATGCACACGGTCTGCCATGTAATAAAGCGTCTGGAAAAGCTGGCTGTAGATCATGCCTACCAGATAATTCAAAGAGGTGTCTGCATCCGGGATACAGCAGAAAAGCGCAACTTTTCTTTCTCCCATGCTGGAAAGATCCAGTTCATCAGTATTGGTCAGCTTGGCGATCTGCGGCAGATTGAAGGCTGCCAGCCGGACACCTACACTGATCAGGATGGACTTGGCGGTCTTTCCTGCTGCCTGCTTGTAAATGTGATACTGCTTGACGGCAATGCTGTCCGGGTCCCGCATCTCCAGACGGTCAAACAAAATGTCCAGAGGGGACTCGTAGTCCTCGTCCTCTTCTTTTACCTGTGCCGAGCCTAACATCTCCATGATCATGGCGAAGTTCTGTTCTTCCGGCGGAGCTTCGTGGAGCAGATACAGCATCAGTGCCTGAAGCAGTGCGGTTTCGCTCTTCTCCCAGAAGGGATCAGAGGACTGGGAACCTTTGGGTGTGGTGTTTTGTATCAGATTGGAAATAAGACGGAGCACGTCTTTGTCATCGTGGACATACTCGAATGGATTGTAGCAAAAAGATGTGTCGGGATTGATGAGGTCAAAGACACGCACCTCATATCCTTGCTTTTCCAGCAGACCGCCTGTCTTTCGGAGCAGCTCGGCTTTCGGATCGGTGATGACCATCGAACAGCAGCACTGCATGATGTTTGGCAGGGCAAAGCCTCTGGATTTTCCTGCACCGGAGCCTCCCACTACGAGAATGTTGAGACATCTGCGGTGCTTGTGGGTGTCAAGGCTAATGCGGAAGTTTTGTGTCAGCAGGATGTTCTGGGAGTACGGCTTCTGGCTATATTTCTTACAGATCTGCCGGGCATCGCCCCATCTGGCAGAGCCATGTTCTTCCCCTCTGCGGTAGTTCTTCTGGCTGGAATAAAAATGCCGATCCCAGCTGCGTAAAGTAACGTGCAGACCAGCATCGACTTGATGGTATATTCCGTATAATGAAACTGGAAGGGATGGTTCAGCTTTTCTGTGAGAACCTCCATCAGCTCGAAAAGATTCCTGCCCGGCTGGATGGCATCCGCAAGCAGGATTGCTACCCACCAGATGACAGGCAGTCCGGCAAGCCAAATCATCCAGTCTGACTTCCGGCTGTTTGTTACCGGGATGGCTGCTGTTTGGGCCTCTCTGCTCTTGGCAGGTCCGTAATGTGGAAGCTGTCCACTCCCGGAACGAGGGCAAGGCTGCTTCCATTCTCCCAGTTTACGTGGATCTGCCCTGCATCGTCTACCATATCCACCTTACCTTTTAAGCCGGGTGGCATGTGGCTCTCCCCCTCCATGCTGTTAAGCGTGACCTCGGTTCCCGGCGGATATCTTCTCCGCATGGCTTCTATTCTTTCTTGTGTCATATTTCTGTATATTTGTACCACATCCTTTCTTCATCTTCCCCTTCCACGGTATGGGCGGTATCTGGATTTCATGATCTTTAACAGGACGCTGTCGATCCCATCGGAATAGCGTCCGTTTTTCAGGTATGTGTCCCGGAGCTGGTTTAAGGCTTCCACGGATTTGCTGTGTTCGGCTTCTGTCAGGTAGAGCTTTCCCTCTTCCTGCTCTGCCAGCTTCAGAACCAGATCCCGTGTGGTATCCACCGGAAGCCCCTGTTCTTTTTCCTGCCGGAACACTTCCCGGAGTGCATGGATCAGCATGTGGTTCATGATCCGGTCCATCTTTACATATCGCATTCTTGTCATAGGCGAGCCTCCTTATTTCCTCTTTTTTCTCAACCACAACATACCACACTTCCTCCCGGAAAGCTACTGCAAAAGAGCCGGAAAAGCCCCTTTTTATCAGCGTTCCGGAGACTTTTTACTCTTGGCAGGTTTCTCCGTTTTTCCTCCGGGATGGCAAATTCATCGGTCATAAATTCCTGCTCGCTTTTGCCAAGGTTGCGGTCTACCTGCTTGCCAATGGAATAGGCTGCACTCTTTACATCCTGGATAAAGGAGCGGAGTTCTTTCGGATCTTTCTGTCCGAATGCCTGCATCTGGCATACCTTGTCAAAGGAAAAACCGGAGACATCCACGCCGTATTTCTGTGCTGTCACATACGCCGCACAATAGGCTGTGCCGATACCCCTGCCCGGCTGTAGCTTCCATCGTGATGGTCAAGGGATGCACAGGCCAACTCCCGGCTGATGGAATGGAACGTTGCATTTTCGCTCATGCCATTTCGGACATAGATCGTCCGCTTGTTCGGGATGTACTGTGCCTGTACCTTATCCGGCAGATTGTCTGCGATCTGAATCCGTACCTCGCTGTCGGTCAGCAGTGCTTCCATCAGCTGGTCCATCGGCTTTGGCTCCGCCTCTTCCGGCTGCTTGGTACGGATCTGGCTGATGTCATAGGCTTTCTGGATGGAGTACCCCTGCTGGATGACACCGTCCTTTTCATATTCCTGTCCGACAATGAAGTTGTATCCCTTGCTTCCGGTCTTGACTACCTTGCCTTCTTCCTTCCATTTTTCAAAGGTCTTGACCTGCCGGATCTCCGGATTCTGTGCATAAAGCAGGAACAGGTTGTCTGTCCTCTGCGGCTTGCACTGTCCCATAAAATCAAGGAATCCTTTTAAGGAGTCCCCATTCTGGAAGACCTCCTGTGCCTTTCCATCGATCATACCCCAGATTTCTTCCCTCTCCTGCTTTTTCTGTGCGGCATATTCTTCTTTCGATAACCGCTGGGCGGACTGCTCCTGCGAGTCCTGCCCTAAAAATTTTGTCAGGTCCATCTCCTACCTCGCTTTCACCTTTCGTTTATTTCTTGCTTTCTTCTGCGTTTTCCTTGGTCCACGGTTCTTTTCCCGGCTCCGCTTCTGGGATTCCTCTGCTTTTTCCCGTTTGATGTTCTCCAGCTCCCGGCGGACACTGGGACGCTCCTGTTCCCTCTGCCCTGCATCAGTCCCTTTTTCCTGCCCGGTAGAAATATTTCTGCTGTGCAAGGAAGAGCCGGACAGATTCTCTTCCCCCTCTTCCTGCACCGGGATAAAATTTCCGGTTCGGAAAACTCCTTTTCGGGATGATTCTGGTTCTTTTCCTCTTCAGAAAAGTCCATGTCACCGACCTGGAATGCTTCGTCCAGATCGCTGATTTCAAACTGCACCTCGCCCTCCGGCATCTGCACAGTTTCCTGTACTGCTTCGGTTTCCGGTGCTTCCATTCCGGCGGTTACCTCATGGACAGCTTCCCCGACTTCGCTCCTTACAAAATCAAGGTTCATCTTATCCATGACACGGTTGACTTTGGCTGCATCATCGGCAAAGACCATGACCTCGCTCATCTCCGGGTTCTTTTTATCCCGGATGATCACATAGAGCAGTCCTCGTTTCCTGCCCTCACTGCAGAATTCACGCAGGCGGTCAGATGGCACAGTGAAGAACTTCAATGGCTTGTTCTCCTTTAACATCCGCACCATTCTGGTCTTGCCCCTCGTTTTCTTCTGGTCTTTTAATACGGCGGCAACAAATACCGCCAGATGCTTTGCCAGCGTACCCGAAAGCCTGAGCCCGTGGTCCACGCCGTCTAGGGAATACCGGACGATCTGGTCCGCCGCATCGCCTCCATAATTCATGTTGTTCACCTGCTTTCTGTTCTCGGTTTTCTGTTTTTCTCCGTCTGTTCTTCTTCCTGTCTCTGGATCTGCTCTGCCAGACGCATCTTTTCTTCCATCTCTTTAGACTGCTGTTCGATCCGGATACAAATGCGGATATCCTTTCGAAGCGGCTTCAGTTCTTCGGTGATCTGACCTATCCTGACACTGTCCGGTTCGCTCCGGTAGAGCCGCTTCCGCTCTTTCGTGAGTGCCTGTACCCTCTCTTCCAACGATGTGCGGTAGGCGAGTAGCTCTTCACGGCTAGTAATCTGATGCTTCTGTAGAAATTCCATCTGCTCGATCCTGGCATCCAGTTTTCGGATGTCTGCCCGGAGCACCGGGAGATCCTTTTCGGCTTCTGCTTTAGTGCACCCATCTGGTACAGATAGGAATAGTACAGGGCCTGTATCCCTTTTAACTTCTTTTTCGGGAATCTGGAATCTCCTTCTTTTCCAGCAGGTATCCTGCTCTTGGGCTGCAAGATCCACTGCCGGATGCTCTCTTCCGAGTAATGCTTCCCAAGGCTCCGCAGACGGATATACCGTTCCATCCCCGGTGCTTTTAATGCAATGTACTTCCGGTTCAGCTTCCACTGGTATCCCCTCTGCTTCATCTGTTCCAGAAACTGTTTCCATGTGAAGCTCTCTGCCACAGCATCCCGGATGTCCAGACGGATCGAGGTTCTCCAGGTCGGCTTTCCGTCCTGTTCTGCCATCCACTGTGCATAGGATTTCCCTTTGCCGTTTTTCGGTTCGATGACAGATAAGCCGTATTTCAGGCATAAGGCATCCGAAGCTTTCCGCACATCCTCATAGTAACTCCTGCTGTTGCTGTGGTACTTTTTCCCATCTTCCATGCTCACGGAATTAAACACGATGTGGTTGTGGTAATGCTCCGTATTCAGATGGGTGGTGATGACTGCTTCGTATTTTCCCTGAAGGAGCCTTTCTGCCATTTCCATGCCGATCTGGTGAGCAAGCTCCGGGGTGACTTCCCCTTTGACAAAGCTCTGCACCAGATGGTACCCCTGTACTCCGTCCATCTTGTGGTATCGTTTCTTCGTAGCTACCATATCTTGATAGGCAGTCTCACAGACGCAGCCGATGGCATCCTCAAAAACGGAACGCTCCGTCTTGTCCCGATTCATGGCGTAATCGATGGCTTCTTCCAGAGAGCCGGCACTCTGCCCTTTCTTGGTGGTCTTATCCTTGTTTCGGATGTACGTGATGGAATTGTCCAGACGGCTGACCGGGATGATACTGGTGTATGCCATCGGCTACCATTCCTCTTTGACCAGCCTCCATGTCTCTTTCGTCATGCGGAGCATTTCCCGGATACTCTCTTCCCCGGCCATCCCACAGCCGTTGGCTACATGGGCAAGCTGATTGGCGTTGTTGCACAGACCGGATATTTTCCGCAAAAGCTCCGTATGATGCTCACAGGGTCTTGCCCGGACTTCGCCACCCATGACAATGGAACGGATGTATTCCTCACGGGACAGGCCGCTTTTTTCTACCTGCTCTTCCAGAAAACGCAGCTCTTTTGCATTGAGGCGGACTGGTATCACATGGTTCCTTTTTCTCATCTCTTCACCTGCTTTCCAACGGGTTATTGGTTGCGTCATTACATTTCACGATTTTTCCAGATCAGGAAACCTGCCAGGACGCCGATGGCTACCGCTGCAGCAATGATCTTTTTCTTCATATGGGCCTCACCCCCTTTCCGATACCTGGCACAGCTCCATCGGGGCGAACATGATCCCTCTCTTTTCCATCTCTTTTGCGAATTCCAGGAGGTTCCATTTTTTCCCATCAATCATAGCAGAATCGGCATCCAGATAGTGGCAGGTGGATACGTTCCGCTCTCCATTTGGGGCATTCTGCACAAGGCTTTCCCCGTCTGCCAGACGGAACAGTTCCTCTCCCTGGCTGTTTACAAAACAGATGCACACGCCGTGGTCAATGATCTCCTTTGGTTTCATCCGGCACCGCTCCAGTGCCTCATCCTCACGTTTTCCAGCTATGAAAAGACACATTGCAAAAACGCCCATTACTCCTCCGGTCATTGTGCCAAGTATAAATCCCAACATTTCTTCGTTCTCCTTTCGTCTGTTTACGGCTCGGTATGGGGGATTGGGGTTCTCCCCAAAGTGCGTTTGGATATCCAAACGCTATGCTTGCAAAACCAGTCGCATCCGGTTTCGTCCCCTCTGAACCAGTCGTTTTTCTGAATCATTCATTTTCCTTGATTTTGCTCAACCCATCCAGTGTGGTACAGATGATATGGAGTCTGTCAGCCATGCTGATCTCCGTGTTCATCGTCCCGGTGGTCTCTTTTCCGCAGACAACCACCATCCTGCACCGCCTTAAGATCTGGTGGGACATTCTCCGCATGGCCTGCATATCCTCTGCATCCCCGTCATCAAGGAATGGGGAAAAGCTGTACTGCGGGCAGATCGGCACATATCCCAGTTCGTAGATCTTCCGGCAGTACCGCTGTACTTTGGTCTTTCCTTCTTCTGCAGAACAGCAGACATAAGCAAGTGCCTGTTCCAATACGACCATCTCCTTTCCTGGCCGGACAGGTTTCCTCTGCCCGGCGTTTTTCCAAAAAGAAACACCCACAAAGCATTCCGCTCTGTGGATGTCTTGTGGACATCTGGATTCTTTTCTTCTCTTTTTCAGATGTCTGCCAGACATCCGGCTACTGTGGTTCTTTGTTTTCCGCTTCTTCCCCAGCTTCCAGTGCAATGCGGACACGGTCGCTTCCCAGCTTATAATACGCATCGGTCACTTCAATGCCGACTGCCTGAAACCCCGACTCTGCCGCCGCAAGGATGGTAGTACCAGCTCCGGCAAACGGTCTAAGATCAGGCCGCCCGGCTCACAGATCTGGATGACATCCTTCATCAGCTGGAGCGGCTTTTCTGTCACATGGATGCGGTTCTGGGGATTCCCATAACGGAACACACCCGGAAGGCAGGACACCGGGCGGTTGATCGGCATCGGTCCGTTGCTTCCCCATACAATATATTCTGCCTGCTGGCGGAATCTGCCTTTCTGCGGACGGGAGTTCCCCTTGTCCCAGACGGCAGTCCCTCTCCAGATCCACCCTGCCCACTGGAGGGCATCGGTGATGGACGGGTACTGTCTCCAGTCAATAAAGAGGCAGATCGGAGCCCCTCTCTTGCAGGCTTTCCGCACATCGTACAGCCATTCTGCCATCCAGTGGGTCCAGGAACGCTGGTCTTTATTATCCCCATCAAAATCCGGCAGGGCATTTTCTGCTTTCATGCTGCTGTACTTCTGGTTGGTAGTTCGGTTGCGTTCGTTCTGCTTGGTTCCCCCGGACGCATAGGGCGGATCGGTTATAACTGCATCAAAGATCCCCGCTGGAATCCTTTGACCAGTTTTAAGGTATCTCCATGCAGGATACGCCAGTTCTCCCCTCCGGCAGACTCATCCGGCACACAGTCCGGTTTTAAAAGATCTTCAAGTTTCAGGGTATTTCCCATAGGCATCATCCTTTCGGTCGCTTATTTTCCAGATTTCTCTGGAAGTGCTTTTCTTTATGGAACTGCTCATCGGCAGGTATCCTCTTTTTTCAGTGTTTCTTTTCTTGGCGTTCTGGGCTGTTCACGGTGGTCCGACAGCTCGGTTTTCACGTATTCGCTGATGATTCCCAGCGCTTCATAGTAATTGCTGCTCTTGTGGACACGATCCGCCATTTCGTTGGCCTGTTCGGACATCCCAGCACGTCTAAGCAGTCTTGCGGCATCCCCAAGGATTGAGAAAATATTTCCGTCATGCCCTAAGAGCTTAAGTTCTGGACGGGACGGCTTTTGTTCCGGCTGCTTTTCCTGCACACCGTTTTCCGGTGCTTTCACCTGTATCTGGAAATCCGAGCCGGCACCAACATAGAAATGTAAGTATAATTCACCACCGTCTACCTTGATCTCCCGCTGTTCCAGACTTTCTCCCCAGCCATCGCTGTACTGCCCTCTCAGATACTGCCCCACCACACGGTATTCCTCTGGTGTCAGATTCTCCCGGAGTGTCAGGTTTGCACAGCCATATAAAACGCCCTCCTGTTCCTTTACCGCCATTGTAATGCGTTCCACTTTTTCCTTAATGTCCTTGTTTTGGTCAAAATAATCGATCAGGTTGCATGGCTGGTTGTCAGGCATACCGAGCCGATTGATCTCGTCAACCTTTTCTGCGATGGATGTCTGATACTGCACCAGGTCAGGTCCTTCCAATGGCTCCGCATCATCCAGATTCACAATATCTGAATAGTCCGGAATAAACTCTGCCATCAGAGGTGACAGCATTCCCACTTCTATTTTATCTTTCAAAGCATCACCTCGCTTCCCTATTCTGCCGTTTCTCCGGTGTACGGGCAGCCATTTTTGCCATGTCTGCCCAGTCTGCCCCTTCGATTTCCGGCAGGTTCTCGATGATCCGATAGCTTCCCTCGTAGGCTTTTCGGATATGTTCACACGCCCACCGTCCGGCAAAGTCATTGTCGGTACACACTTCGATCTCGGTGATCTCCGGGTGCTGGGACAGAAAATGTTCCAATGCCTGCGGCTTTTTCATGCTCCGCTGGCTTTGCCCTTCTTTTGGTGCGCTGATCCCACCAAGCTCCAGACGGTACTTATCCCGGCTTCCCTGTCTCTGTTCCAATGTCATGTGGGCAAGCACATCCACACAGGCTTCATAAACAGCAACCCGTCTGCATCCCGGTTTCGCCGGAACACAAAAAGCGTATGCCTTTTCACTTCCGGCCTGTTCCATCTTAAAAGACTTTCCGCTGGCATCGTAAATCCCACGCAGGAAAGCATATCTTGCCACCTGGTTTTCATCCCGGCCTATGAACACGGCATTGTGGTAGGGCAGACTCTCATATAAGATTCCCAAATGAACACACCGCTGTAAGACCTCGCCACTGATTCCCCGCTCTTTCAGATAGCGGAACACCCTGCGGCAGTCCGGGTTGGCCGTAGGCAGGACAAATGGCTTCTTTGGCTTTGCTTCCACTTGAGGAGGGATATAGGTGGGATACTCATCTTTCAGCATTTGCACTGCCTCCAGAAAAGAACACCCGTCTACATGAATCAGGAAATTTAAAGCACTGGTGCCCCCGATATCTCTGGATTTCCAGTGCCACTGGCTGGTGAGCTCGTTGATTTTAAAGCTGTCGTGGTCTGTCAGCTCCCATTCATTTCTGGCTGAAGATTTTTTCAGGCGGTTCGGCTGGTATTTCTTCAGGTACTCAATGGCGGTGATCTCCCTTGCCCGTTTGATCTCTTCTTCCGGAATCCACGGCATTACATCACGGTATCCCGGAGCTGCTCTGCCTTATCCGTTTTCTCCCACGGGAATTCCTTTCTTCCAAAATGCCCGAACACCGCACTCTGTCGGTAGATTGGCCGCTTCAGGTGCAGGGTGTCACAGATCTGGCTTGGGGTAAGCCCGAACACCAGAGGGATCGCTGCGGCGAGGCAGTCATCCGCACAGATCTTTCCCGTTCCAAAGGTATCCACCTGCACCATGACTGGCTGGGCAACCCCGATGGCATAGGCAAGGGACACCTGGCATCGGCTGGCAAGTCCGGCAGCTACCATGTTTTTGGCGATGTAACGGGCCATGTATGCCCCGGAACGGTCAACTTTGGAACAATCCTTCCCGGAGAATGCACCGCCGCCATGCGGTACCAGGCTGCCGTAGGTATCCACCATTAGTTTCCTTCCGGTCAGTCCGGTGTCTGCATCCAGACCTCCGCACACAAATCTGCCCGATGGGTTAATCAGGATCTTGGTATCCTCATCCGGTGGCAGCATACGGAGTGCCGGGCGTAACACTTTCTCCCGGATCTCATGCTCCAGCTTCCGAAGAGATTTTTCCTTTTCATGCTGGCAGGACACAATGACGGTATCCAGCCGGGCAGGTCTGTCATCTTCATACTCCACGGTCACCTGCGCCTTTCCATCTGGCAAGATTCCCGTGATATATCCGCTTCTACGGCTTGCAGACAGTTCCCTTACAATGCGGTTCGCCAGAACCACTGGCATCGGCATAAGCTGCGGTGTCTCATCGCAGGCGTAGCCAATCATGATGCCTGATCCCCGGCACCGCTGGCAAGTCCGCTCTGAACAGAAACAGTCCCTGTCCTTCGTTCTCTGGATCTCTCCACTGCCCCGGCGATATCCGGACTCTGTTTGTGGATGAGGGCATCCATGTGGATTTCCTCTGCTTCATAGCCTGCACTCTCCAGCACCTTTTTGATGATTTCAAACACCTGTGGCTCAAATCGGCTGGTGATCTCTCCTGCTACAATGATGTTCCTTTTGGTCGCCAGCACCTCGCAGGCCACTCTGGAATTTTCGTCCTCTTTCAGACACGCGTCCAGAATGCTGTCTGCGATCAGGTCGCAGAGCTTATCCGGATGTCCTTCTGTTACGGATTCTGCTGTATAAAATCGTTTCATAATCGTTATCATCCTTTCCAACGTAACAAAAAAGGCAGGAAGCATTCTTTTTACGGAACACTTCCTGCCTTGCAATTATTTTTTCTTTATAAAGGAAAACTCCCCGGATATACCGGGGAGCTCCAGAAGCTATACCTTTCGGTCATACGGCTTCGTTGAAATTTTATATAGTACCCACTGTATCTTGATTGCTCAAGCATGGGACTTAATCATAGTATTTCCTTTTGTTCTTTTATTATATGCAACCACCTATCAAAAGTCAACTATAAATTATAGGCTCTTCGGAATTTTCCCTTGACAAGTGCAAAATCTTCCGCTGTCAGTTCTCCAATGCAGCCTCTTGAAACGTCCAGCCTTGATTTACTGACTGCCCGGATTTCTTCACATTGAACCATACTGTCTTTGTCTAAAAAATCGTATGTATGCATTTGTGCGGGTACCGTTCTGCCTGGAACAACCATTTTAGCTTCATCCTGTGTAGAGGAATATAGCAGAAACCAGGAATCCTGTGCTGGAAGATTATTTGAATTTACTTTTCCTTTTGCATCTGTAATGCAGACAACTACTATTTTTTCCGAAGTGTTGATTTTGTTATTGGACATGACCAGAACCGGACGCATCTTGTTTTTTTCTGTTCCGATGTTATATCCCATATCACAAAACCAGATTTGTCCATGCAGAATCTGACGGCGTTTGTTGGAATTAAATTTTGATATTCGGTTATACTCTACCTTATTCTTCTGCCATGCAGCAATGTTATAATATTCTTGTGCTTCTGGAATCATATCTATCTCCTTTGAATGAATATCCCCATTATATTCCTTTTCGGACACTGCTTCAACAACATTTTGATAAAATATTTCACCGGATTTCCACTTTCTTCTCCGCTACAACTTGTTAGGCTTGTCTCACATTCTGCACTTTTTAGGGACTTTCAGACACTTCTCCGTCAGAGCATTGGCAGATAACCTGCAGAGTATGGCTAGAGTTTCTTTTTTTGAACATTTTTCACCCTGAATACCCTCAACACATATACCTGATATACTCTCCTGTTTTGAACACTTTCCGTTCCGTGCGGTCATTATTTGTCTCATTTTCTGCACTTTTGGGGTACTTACGAACACTTCTGGCTCCACACTGCCCCGGAAACCGGCACCGCCAGGACGATGTTCCTGGCACCGCTCCATTCATACGAACACGAGATGAACGTTAAGACCTTATCACAGATACCCTTTAGGTAATCATCCCCGTTTCGAACACTTCCCTCTGCTTGGCTGCTTTTAAATATTCCTGCACTGCCTCCTCATCTGCGAGTTTCTGCTGGAATGGGAACAGATCCCTGTCTGCTTTTAGCACCGTGACAATTCGGTATTCCTGAATGCCATCCTCTGTCTGAAGATAAGCAAAGGGATGCTCCTGATAATATGTTTCATCTGCATATAAGTCCAGATTTCCGAACATTGCCCCACTGTTCATGTTGTGACCGTAAATGATAAGGTTCCGACTTTCAGACACTTTGCAGTCTGCCTGTAAAAACAGGCTTCCGTTGATGTCATATTCCTTTTTGTAATTCCGTTTCAGGTAAAACTCCCCATTCTCCTGTTCGGACTGAAGCACTGGGTAATCAATCCCGGTGTCCGGTATTGTCAGCCATCCCTGCACATCCGGATATTGTTCCCGAAGAGAAACAAGGTCTACCGCAGCCACCGGGCATTTTCTTCCAGCTGGTTGGTCTTTTTTTGAGAGCCTGAGGCTCCCGGAGCTTCCGGCTCCGGGAAATTCCCTTTCAGCTCTGCCACCAGCTTTTTGTTCTCCATTGGAAGATATACCATGTGGTAAATCAGAAACCCGGCACTTGTCAGCGTCACTGCAAGGCAGATGATCTTGAAAAACCTCTGTAAGATTCCTGTCTTTGGTTTTTTCTTCATCGTTCCTGTCCGGCTTTTCTCTGCTTCTTTGGCTGACTCTTCTGCGTCTTTCCCGGCACAGGCGGTTTCCTTGCTGCTTTCAGGATCGGCTCTGTCGGGATTTGGTTCTGTCTGCAGCCCTTTAAGATCCCAGTCAGGTACGACCGTCCGGGCGGATTAAAGTTCTGCATGTAATCTTTTGTCATGATATAGACAATGGCTTTGATCTCTCTTCCATCTTTGTTCTTGACAGTGATCTCCTGCTTGTCGTAAAATCAGGATAGCCTTCATAAAGATCCAGGCTCTTTTCACAGTCCCCGGTCAGTGACCAGAGGACGCCGTCCACATGGCTTCCCTCTTCCGGAAGATGGTGGCAAGGCCGCTTCCTGCGGCTGCAAAGGTCAGCCGATACCCCTCCAGGCGGACGGTTTCTACCACCTCCGCCTTTGGGCACCGATATGCCATCTGGTCCAGATCCATGTTGCTTCCATACGCAAAATATAATTGTTTCAGCCTATCTGCCCCCTTTTTTCTTCTTTCTTCTGGATGCCACACCCATGCCGATCAGACCGCCTGCGGAAAGAATCAGGCACAGGGCCGGAATCCAGAGGTTGGTGTCATCGCCTGTTTTCGGGTTGCTTACAAACGGGGTATCCTCCGGCAGCTTCTCGTTCGTCACTTTCTGGATGACTTCGATCACTGGAGTTTTGTCATCTACATAGGTAAATGTCACCTCATGTTTGGTCTCATCCAGCTGATAGCCCTCCGGTGCTTTGGTCTCAACCAGATAATAGGTGGCTGCCTTATCAAATTTGCCGTCCTTATAAGTTCCGATTGCAAGCAGTCCGCTGGTTGCATGACCGTTTTCATCAGTGGTCAGGGTTTCTACCACTTTGCCATCGGCATCCCTCAATTCAAATTCTGCATCTTTCAGTGCTGCTCCGGCATCCTTATCTGTTTTCTCAATGATCAGGCGTCCCTTTGCGGTGTCATCTTTCATGGCTACCTTCTGGATCTCTGCGGTATCTGCCACCTCGAAGGTGATCTCCTCTGCAACGACATAACCGTTTGGAGCCTGCTCTTCTTTCAGGGTGTATTTACCAATCGGAAGTTTTTCGATATAATGCGGCTCTTTACCGGAAGTCCAGGTTTCTACGATGTTGCCATTTTCATCTGTGATGGTCAGTTTGGCTCCTTCGATCTCATTATCTCCGGTAATATCCGTTTTGCTGATCTTCACTTTGGTCACGTCATCTTCCATTACCTGTTTCTGGATCTCCGCAGTATTCTCTACGGTGAATGTGATGCTTTCCGCAGTGGCATATCCATCGGCCGGCTTGTTTTCTGTCAGGGTGTAAGATTTTCCTACAACCAGTTCTTTGATGATGTGCGGCTCCTTGGTGGATGTCCATTCCTCAACAACAGCCCCGTTTTCATCCGTCAGCTGTAATCTGGCTCCCGGCAGTTCCTCGCCCGTGGTCAGATCGGTTTTGGAAAGCTCCACGGTTGTCGGCTCATCTTCAAATACAAATTCATAGGATGCTTCTACTTCTTTATCCCCCTGGTACTCAAAAACAAATTCCTGCTCTTCTCCGGTGGTGACAAATCCATCCGGTGCATACAGCTCCTTCACATAATAGGTTCCGTCGATCGGCAGGTCTGCAATAAAGGAAATCTTTCCATCTGCATCTGTTGTTTTTAACTCGATCAGGGTATCTGCTTCCATCAGCACCTTTCCAGATGCGGACAGGATGTCGTTTCTGGTGTACAGTCCAAAGATGCCGCCTTTTAATACACGGTCGGTATCCTTTTCTTTCTTCAGGACGTTCACTTTTACTTTCTGACGGTTGTTCTGCCAGTCTCATCGTATACGACAACCGGGGTATCCTGGTCACGGTAGGAAAGATCTACATATCGTGGTTCTTCATCCAGCACATAACCATATGCTGTGCCCACCTCTTTGACATAGTATTTTCCAACCGGAAGGTCAGATACTTCTGCAACACCGTTTGCATCAGTAGTCACGGTTGCCACCAGCTCGTCCTTAGCATAATAATCCGGCTTACACCATCGGCTGCTTTGATATCCTCTGCAGCGTAAATCTCAAAGGTAACGTCTGACAGGCTTCCTGTGATGTACTCAAACAGATGCTCTACAACGCCTTTGACATTGTCCAGCAGGGTGATCTTATCAAGGAATTCACCCTTCTTGTTTACGATCAGCAGGGCTTTCGGCACATCGTCTTTCATTTCCACTTTCTGTACTTTTGCGGTATCCTGAACGGTGAATTCCACATCCGTGTCTTTAAATAACCAAGCGGTGCAAGAGATTCACGGAGGGTATAAGTTTTTCCAACGGTCAGGTATTTGATCACATGAGGCTCATCCTTTACGGAAGTCCAGCTGTCGATCACATTTCCATCCTTGTCCAGAACAGAAAGGGATGCCCCGTTCAGCTCTACGCCTGTGGTCAGGTCGGATTTTGTCACCTCGATGGTGGTCGGCTGGTTCTTCTTCACAGATTTCAGCTTGATGGTCGGAATGTCCTGCCCCTGATAGGTGGCATCAAATTCCAGTATCTCGTCAGAAGATACAAAACCATCCGGTGCAGAAATTTCTTTCACATAATAAGTTCCAAGCGGCAGGTCCAGGGTGAAGTGTGCCTGTCCTTTTTCATCGCTTGTGATCTCCTGTAATAAGGTATCTGCTTTCACAATAATCTTGTCACCGGATTTGATCTCATTCTTATTGTAAAGACCGAATGTAGCTCCAGCTACCGTGCTTCCTGTTTCTGCATCCTGTTTTTCCACGGTGATGCTTACTTTCTGGCGTTCATTGGTAAAAGTCACTTCTTCGTCTACGACTGGGGTATCCTGTCCGGCATAGGTAAAAGTTACTTCTTCGCCTTTGGCATTCCAGGTGTAGCCTCCGGCGTTTTTTTCTCTTCTACACGGTATTTGCCGAGCGGAAGGTTCTCTACTACGGCACTTCCGGTTTCATCGGTTGTCACCGTTGCCACCAGTGTGTCTTTGGCATATTCCAGATAACGGTTGCCGTTCTCATCTTTCTGATGGTCTGCGGTATAGATATCTTCTGCGGCATAAACCTCAAACACGGCTCCTGCAAGGCTGGCTTCCTCATAGGTGAAATCCTTGTCAAAACCTTTGACTACTTCTCCTTCCTTGTGGATGGTCAGTCTGCCTTTTGCCGGGTGGTTCTCGAATTCCACCTCGATGATCAGTCACCGCTGACCGGATCTTCCTGGTATGCAGTATCACTGTCTACCTTGATTTCCACGGTATTGGCACTGTGGGTGTATCCATCCGGTGCAGTCACTTCTTCGATGCGGTAATTTCCACAAGCCAGATTCTGTGGCAGGATCAGGTATCCATTCTCATCCGTAAAATAAGATTTATGTACCGTAGTAGATGGGTAGGTGGTCACCTGTTCCACATATTTCTTGTTATCCAGATCGTATACTTTAAACTCGGTATTCGGAACCAGGACAGATTTCTTTGTCTCGTCATCTTTTTTGACGATCTTTAATTTTGCTTCAAACTCTTCGTCCAGAAGCACACGCCATACCTGCGGCTGATCCGGATTGTTTTCCGAGATCACAACCTTAAAGTCATCGACTGGTTTGAAGTTGTGCGGTGTGGTGGTCTCCCTTACAATGTAGGTTCCGTATGCAAGCGGAATGGAGCATGCATATCCACGCTCATCCGTGAACATTTCTGTCTGTCCGTCTGCGGTCAGTACAACCGGAGTTGCAGATGCAAAGTCATAGGAACCGTCCTTATTTTTCTTCAGGCTGCTCTCCAGATATGCACTGAATCCCACACCTTTTAACAGATCGGCATCGGTCTTACCATTGTTGGCTGCTTTAATGACCTGGAACGGCTGTTTGATCACATCTTCCAGAGAAGTTGCGGTACGTTCTACCGTCTGAACCAGATCTCCCTCGTCATTACACTCCAGATCATGTTCTTCCGGGTCTGCCAGATATCCAACAGGCGGCGTCAATTCTTTCACGTAATACTTTCCGAGATAGAGGTCTGCGATTTCTGCATTTCCCTCGGCATCCGTAGTCAGGGTTGCAATCTGCGTTCCTGCCGGGTAAAGGACACCTGTCTGTCCATCCGGATGAACGATATCCTCACGGGCATACAGTCCGTAAACCGCACCCTCAAGGGTTGCATCTCCCTGTGCGGTCTTTCCGGTTTCGGAATCCTCTTTTACCAGTTTGATCTTCGCATTGACACGCTCGTTCTGGAACGTGTGGCTGAAAGAAACGGTTGCCTCTTTGTCTGTGGTGTACTGGAACGTAAAAGAGTACACATCCTCACTGTTTCTGGTATATCCGGCCGGTGCAGAAACCTCTTTCATGTAGTAGCTGTTAGCGATCGGCAGGTCTGCCTGATATACGGCTTTTCCGTCTGTTCCGGTCACTGCCTTCTCAATGAGGGTATCTTTTTTGACCACAACGGTTCCGTCCGCTGCTTTGATGTCGTTTCCGGCATACAGGCCATAAGTGCCGCCCGGAAGGTATTTCCTGGTTTCCTTATCCTGTTTGTATACGCTTACGCTTGCTTTTTGGCGGTCATTTTTGAATGTCACGCTTCCCATGACCTTCTCCACATTGCTTCCGGCATAGGAAAGGGTGATTTCCTGCTTTCGCCTGTGCATACCAGATTTTGTGGTGCCTGCATTTCTTTTACCACATATTTTCCCAGATATAGATTATCCAGTGTGACACTTCCGTCATCCCCGGTAGTAAGTCCGGCTTTGACCAGTGCGTCTTTTTTATAAATGACGGTTCCGTCTGCGGATACAATATCCGCTGCGGCATAAACATTGTAAACCGCACTCTTCTGTTTCTGCTCGGTATAAACAAAGGAAACACCATCATCAGTTACCTTTGCTCCGGTCAGGACTTCTCCTAATTTATACACAGTCAGGCTTGCCATCTGCTCTGTATCGGTAACGGTTTGTTTTACAGTATCTCCGATGACCAGTTTCACATCGTAGGCTTTGGTATCCAGCAGATATCCGTTTGGTACGGAGATCTCTTTCAGGTATACGGTATCCTGTGTTTTGGTGATCGTAACGCTGGAAGCTCCGTTGGCATCTGTGGCCGGCATCTTTGTGATCAAGTTCTTTCCATCCTTGTCACTGTAAACGCCATAAACTGCACCTGCGATGGCTTTGTTGCTCTTGCGGTCCTTCTTTACGATCTCCAGAGTTGCCTGTTTTACCCATGACACTTTAAAATCTACATACTTCTCATCGGTCACGCCCTCGCCAAATACCAGGGCAAGGTCCTGTGTCTCGCTTCCGGTTGTGATCTTGTAAGCGGAATAGTCTTTGATGATGCTTCCCTTCATGGTAACAGACCATTCCCCTTTGACATCCACTGCCTGTGTCAGCGGTGCAGATAAGTAGAATTTGGTACCGCCGCAGATCTCCACGGATGCACCTGCACTGCTTGTTTTTCCCGTTGTCACATTATGCAGTTTGACACCGGACGGCAGCTTCATGGTGATGGTCTGCAGTTCGGATGCCTTGAAGGTGATCTCTTCTGTTCTCTGGCTGTTGCCGCTGATATATGCGGTAACATTTGCATTGGAGAAACTCATGTCCACTTCCGGTATCTCCGGCTGGCTCATGCAATAATTGTAGAGTTCCATTGCCAGAGCCTGTCCGGTTGCATTCGTACCGGAAAAAGCGTCACTACTGTTATTGGCATAAGACGCAGCCAGATGGACAATGATAAACTGTTTTCCAGCGGAAAATCAGGATGTTTCTCTGAGAAAATCCATTTCGCCGGATGCTTTTGTGCCGTAGTAGCATACTTTTGCCAGTGCTTTGCTGTCACCTAGTTTGGTGATCTTATAGACACCATCCCCAGGTCCTGCCTTGGACGGCTGCACACAGTAGGCAGTTGCAGACACGTTTCCAAATTTTACGGTATATTTATAAGTTACATAGGAACCCAGACCGTAGTCTGCATAATAGTATGCAGCCCCTCTTGTCACATCTACGTCCTGTGTTACTCTTGTACTGGTATTGACTGCGGTGAATGAAACGGTTTCCCCATCTTCCATTGCCATCAGGTCAATATCCTGTTCCCCTGCCTGCTCCAGAACATCGCTGAGTGTCAGCCCGGATTCTTTATCGGTTGTATTTTCTGTTTCGGCTTCCTCTAATGCGGCATCAAACTCAGATTCAGAAAGTCCACCCTGAAATTCGGGTTCTGTTTCTTCCGGTTCTTCTGTTTCAGATTCAGCTGTCTCCGGCTCAACAATTTCTGTTTCTACAGGCACTGTCTCAGTTTCTTCCTGCGAGGCAGCTTCCTCATCATCAGAACCTGTATCCTCTTCGGTAACTGCCTGTTCTGTCTGCGGTTCACTCTGAGCTGCTGTCACAGGCTCTTTTACGATCAGGTTTCTCCCAATCTGATAAACCGGGTGGTTCTGGTTGACTGGCTCCACATAATAAACGGCATGGTAAGTGTCTGCATGGCTGGTGCTGAAGTTCTCCCCGGCGTCATTCTCTGCTTTCTGGAATGTCACTTTGACTTTGCTTTCGTCCTTGATTTCCAAATTTGTAAAATCCGTGGAAACATCAAAGTCCTGTCCGACTTCCAGCTCCAGATCGGTGGCTTTTACCACTTCCTCTTCATCCAGCTGATCTTTTACGGATTCATACGCTGGCGGTTCCGCCGCTTTCGGCTCTTCCGAAGCATACACCGTCAGCGGTGAAATGAACGTGGATAAGATGGTGACTGCCGCCATCACCCCTGAAAGAATTCGCCTGAATCGATATTTACTCTTCATGTTTTCTACCTCTTTCTTCTTTTTCTTCATTTTGCATAAGAACAGCCGGATGTTTCCACCCGGCCTGTCTGTTCTCATTATTCTGTTATCTCGCATCATCTGTCCGTCCTGGCTTCTGCAGACAGGCATAGGTACTTTTGTCATACCGCCATGCCTTATCCCCGTCCAGATTGGCAAGCAGATGCTTCCGCACATTTTTGTATTCGTCCCCGATCAATCCGAGGCGGAGCAGAAAGGTGCGGAACGTAAATGCCGGGTTATCCCCGATCTCCGTCTTTTTTGCATGGGTACAGGACTGGTTGACCGCCTGTGCGGATATGGCAAGTGCCAGCGTAATGTTTGACCGGACTTTTCCTGCATGGAGGGTGCTTTCAAAACAACGCCATTCCAGTGTTCCCTTGGAAAAAACAGCATGTAGGTTTAAGGCATAATACCTTGTCCAGTTGTAATGCTCGGAGCTTCCGTCATTTCCCTCATACCATGCCCTTTTGAATTTTTCCATCGTGATGGTGCTGTTTGGCATCCGGCGGATCTTCTCCAATACCATAGGACGGACTTTCTGACAATACTCATCTTCCCTTCTCGTCTGTACATTTAAGGCTTTGAACAGAATATCCTCTTTGCAGTACATGATCGTCAGTGCATTTTTCAGACTCCTTGGTGTATGATTGGATGCGTCCACATGGACATGCATGCCACAGGATGAATTGACAAAAGCACCTGCGTTTTTGACACACCGCACCACTTCCTGGAGTTTCCCCATTTCCGAATATTCCAATTTCGGGGATACCATTTCTGTCGAATAATCTCCATCGGCATCTATTACAGTACCATTTGCCAGCCTTTCACAGTCGATACTGCTGTCCCTTGAAAATTTCCACGTTTTTCCATCTGAATCTTTTACACACCAGGAATCGTAAGAACGGATATGATATGGCTCTGTTCCGAACATTCTTCCAACAGCGGCAGCCGCATCATAGCGGCTGATACCTGTCATCTCAATCTCTGTACCAAAATACTGGTCTTTTAGGTCGATCTGCCTCACCCACCCTTCACTTCTGGAACAGGTGAGCCGCTTCGGATCTCTTCATCCACTGCTTTCAAATTTCTGCCTATTGCTTCAATGACATTGACGGTGACACCATTACCGGCCTGTTTATAAAGCTGGTTATCCGATGTTTCTTTTTCCATTTTGGATATCTGATCGTCCCGGTATCCCTGCAGCCGCAGACACTCCCTTGGCGTCAGCTGCGGATTCTGCCGTGGTAGACCACTCCATGACGGTCAGTTGCCGTAATGGTGAACATCGGCTCTTCCGGTTCTTTCATCCTTCTTCCATGCTGGCGTACGTTTTCCCTGGCCGGTGTCATCACTGCCCTTGGCGGTTCTTCCACCAGCACCCCGGAGCTTTCGCCCCTGTGGTTATGGATGCTGGAATCCTGTCTGGTATTCAGACATCTTGCAACCTCTGTCACCAGCGGCGGAGGGGAAATATCTACAAAATGCAGTGTCCCCTGCTGGTTTCCGGTCGTCAGAGTATGGGCAATCTCATGCCCGACTCTCCCCCTGCGACTGTTGATTCCCGGATATCCGAGATCGATGCTGTCCCCCTCGTAGGCCATCTTGTATCCTTTTCGGGTGTTTTCCTTGATTGGGATACCAACTTCGTATAATCCGGTCTTGCCGCCCATACCACCAGCCCCGCTGGTCAGCGTGCAGCTCAGTCCTTCTTCTGCGTAGACTCTTTCTCCCTGTTTGCCAGCATGGACTTGTATAAGAGCTGTTCCATTTGCTTTTGGGAAAGGTAATATTTTTCCGGCACATCTTCCATCAAGATATCCGACAATATACACCCGCTTCCTTGACTGGGGGACTCCGAAATCCTTGCTGTTAAGCACTTTCCATTCGACATGATACCCCAGTTCAGATAGCGTACTGAGGATGGTGTGAAACGTCCGCCCTTTGTCATGCGAAAGCAGACCGGGTACGTTTTCAAGGAGAAAATACGCAGGTCGTTTGTCTGCAACCAGTCTGGCAACTTCAAAGAAAAGGGTTCCTCTTGCATCGGCAAATCCTTCCCTTCGTCCAGCGATTGAGAATGCCTGGCAAGGAAATCCCGCACATAAAAGATCAAAGTCCGGCATTCGTTCTGTTTCAATATTTCTTGCGTCATTGCAGAACCACTCTCCTTCCGTATCAAACAGCACCCGGTAGTTGTGGTCTGCATATGCATCTGCTTCACAGTGTCCGACACAGGTGAAGCCCCCTGCCCTGTGCAGCCCTTCTCGGAATCCTCCGATTCCACTGAACAGGTCAAAAAATCGAATTGTTCCGGCTATCAGCTCCCTTCGCTGCGAAAAAACAGTGCAGATTTCTCTGCACCGTTTCCGTCTCTTGGTTTCTGTTTTGTGATGTCTATTCTTCTGATTCCGCTTCCTCTGGCTCAGATTCTTCTGCTTCTTCGGTTTCCAGTTCTGTTGGCTCTGCTTCCGCTGGCTCTTCGTTTTCTGGCTCTGTCGGCTCTTCATCTGCTTCAGCTTCGTCCGGTTCTGTCATTTCTCCGTCTGTTTCAGCTTCCAGTGCTTCTGTCTCAGGCTCTTCTGCTTCAGGTTCTACTGACTCTTCATCCGGTTCTGATTTCGCAGTCTCAGGATCTTCCATTTCTGTTTCTTCGGCTTCCTCTGACTCTGCTTTCCATTTGACTTCTTCTTTTTCGATTGCATCTTCGATAAGCCCGATTAAGAAGTCTTTCTGTTTCATGCCATTCCTGGCGAGGACTGCTTTCAGTCTGGAAAATAAATCCTCGGTTACCTGTACTGCTACTGTTCTTAAATCTGCCATGTTCGTCTTTTCTCCTTTTCTTGTCATGTGTTCTTCGATTACCATTCAAGGTATTTTGGTATGCTGATTCCTAACTCTTCGACTTCCAGTTTTAGCTTTTCATGCAGCTCTACCGGGATTTTTCCGCATATGTTTTTCATCTCCATTGTGTTCGTTCTCCTTTCTTTTTTCTACATACAACATACCCTAAAACGTGACAGAAAGCTATTCACAATACCCAACGAATATGAGGCTCTCAAAAGCTCCCAAAGGATGCAGATCCAATAACATTCAATAGGCATCACCCCTTTCAAAAATCCGTGATTTATACTAATTTGACTGCTTGAAATTTGGCTATTTTATCACCAGGAAAGACTTGACTTTTTCAGAATGCATCCTCAAGCCCGGAGAGAAAATCCAGCATCTGGGACGGGATTTCTTCCTTTTTTGAAACACTCTCCCCGGAGCCAGAAATGGAAACACCTGCCAGTTCTTCCCGGATTGCCTGCCGGATGCTTTTCTCCAGCTGGTTGTTTTCCTGATCTTTTAAGATCACCTGAACCAGATAGCTGCTCTTCTGTCCATCTGGAACACTTTGCAGGATCTCCCATGCCTTTTTGTGATCTGGGTTATCAAGGTTCAGGCGGAACGAGAAAACGGGTCTCTTTACTTCGCGCACATCTGCCCCACAATCCGCTCATAGCCGGAAGCATTGGCGTGTACGTCTGTCAGGTAAATCTGCCGACACAGCCCGTCCTGCGGTGTCACGTGCCGTTTCAGAATGCTGGCTCCGCCGCCCATGATCACGGACGGAATTGCCTTCAGATCGAACCCGGCTTCCATAATTGCAGACAGTATTTTCTCCGTGTAGAGCCTTCCCTGCCGGACAATGATTTCTTTTGCGGCCGTCCATGCTGCAGCTCTGGCCGTTCAGAACACGTTCGATCTGAATATCCGTTACAGACAGTCCGGTATTTCTGCGTACCTGCTCGGTGATCTCATCCACACACCGGATCACACCAAGTTCCAGGCTGCGGCAGGTAGCGGCATTTGGAACACTGTTGTCCAGCCGCATCAGGTCTACGGTCCAGCCACCGATATCTGCGAGAAGAACAGAAGGCTCGTCCCGAACACATTCCGGGTGGAGAGCCAGGGCTGAGTATCCCTGTGGGAACAGTTTTACATCCTGAATCCGGATCTCATAGCTCTCATCCTCGTACCGGAAACGCAGAGGCTGCTCTTTCCGAAACAGATATTCCCGGAACCCTTTTTTCTCCCTGCCAAAACTTGCCAGTGGGAGCCGGCTGCCAGAACCACATCTGTTTTCCTCTCTCCCCGGCGGTAGCGGATCTCCTGTGCAATGGCTGCCATTGTCAAAAGATAATAATTGTCATTGGAAGTCTTGCTTCTCACCAGCGTCTGCCGCCCAGTTCCACACACATAAAATTTCCCATTGTACTGCAGGACATTCTGCATGGTATACGGCTCATAATCGTACCCGGTCAGTCCAGTCGGGAAACACACATGGGGAGTTTTGATGGCATAATATCCATGATCGATTCCTATAATGATAAGTCACCACATCCTTTCAGGTTTTTCTTGTTCTTTTCCAGCAGGTGGTCTTTTGGTCTGGAAAAAGAAAAAGGGCAGAACCCCGAAGAGCCCTGCCCATGATATTTGCATTAGTTTACGTTGCTATTTATTGTTCGTTATTAAAAGCGAATACTATTGTTTCTAGTAATTTTTTCATATTTTTCCATTCTTCTGTTTTAAAAACTTCATCACCTCTCTCAATTTTATTACGCATTTCATGAAACTTATGCTTTATATCATCTTTATAAGAAATCACTCCTTGATATAATGCTTCTTCAACATTATTTTTATTTCGTATTCGTTTTCTCGATTCCCATTCAATTGGATAATAGTTCCCACCAGTTTTTATAATGGAATCTGGCAAATACAATTCAATAGAAGCAGCTTTCTTGTTAATGTCATCAGGCACAATTTTCCCATTAGGTGCAATAGTTGGGTATTTATGAAACATTGTAATTTCTGGATATAATAATATTCTAAAATTTGCCGGCCAGTTTTTTATTTCATTTAATAATGAGCATTTACTAGAATATCCCTCTGCATCATTATCAAAAATTGCAATAAAATTTGCTCTAATTTTTGAAAAATAAAAAGTTTTTAAGATTTTTTATTACATATGATGTTCCTTCCATCTCTTTTCCACCATGATTCATCACTGAAATCCATAAATAAATAAATCTGAAAGATGAGGATATAACTGTGACATCGCAAATTCTAAAATATCTTTATCGCTTGACCCTTCAACAAGAACAATTGTTTTTGAAACGTTCTCTGTCGCTGCTAGTGCTTTGGGAATACAATCATCTGCCCAATTATCCAAATTTGAGAAATCCAATATTATCTCCATATCATTTGCACAATATTCTAGTATAAGTCTGTATACATATTTATAATTGATTATTTCAGGATTTAAAGCATAAAATGATTCGCTATCCTCATCTTTCAAAGAATAAAATATAACTTTGTCACACTCTGTTGTAATATTAACCTCTGAAAGTGTTCCTCCAAATTGTATGTTTCCATTTGCAAGTTCATAAGAAACAATTTTTTTCATTGCATTTTTCCATTTTTTTAATGAAACATTTTTCTTAATCCGAATTTCATTATTCTTGTCCTCTTCATCATAATCTCCCTGTAAATGATACAAAAAAGATGAGTAGTCTACTGCTTGAACCATTTCATCATTAAATATTTTTTCAAAATTATTAAGTCCAAATCCCTGTGCATCTAAGCGTTCTTTTGCACGCCGAACAGTCGTCCTATACATATATTTAGTGTATGTTCCGGCATCTTTATCATCATCGTCTATATTACAATTATTTACTACAATAAGGTCATTTTTTTGAAAAAAAACAGACTAACGATTTTGCTATCCAAATAGTTTCTAAACCAATGTAATGATAAATTTCCAATTACTATATCTGCATATTCACTCATAATTAGCTTCACACCTTTTCGCTTCATTATTCTTTTACAAATTCATAAAATACAAATCTGCTCTATTGATAATGATATCACAAAAATGTTCTACTGCATATTTTAATTCAATTTTTGAATCCACTCTCTGCTTTCTTTGGGTGCATTTTTACAAAAATTCTGCATCCACATTTTATGCAAGCTAATTTCTGATTCTGTATTTCCTATGTTTCCAACACAGCCCCCCATTTCCTGAAGTGCTTCCAGACAATCCCATTCCTTTTTGAACTCTCCTGCAAATTCCATCCACACTTTTATATGGTATTCCTTAAAACCAAAATGGTAAATCAAGTAGGTCAACCTGTCAAAATCAGCTAACGGCATTTTTTCTTTTTTCAGCAATAACCTTTTATCATGCTCGCTGCATAGATATAAAAATGCAAGCTGTTCTATCTTTGCCTGCTCCATATATTTCTCCCTTCTCTTCTACTTTGTCTCACTTTTACAACCGATTCTACCTTGTCCAATCGTTAAAATCAATACAGATGGTGCAAAAAAGTGAGACAAGCCATCCTTTTACCAGAGAGGAAGAGATTTAAAATGCCAAAGCCAAGGACACAGTCTGGTGAGAAGAATCTGATTAGCCAGCGATTGATTGAACTTCGCAAGACCCACAATATGTCTCAGCGTGATCTTGCCTATAAACTCCAGTTAGCTGGTTACGATATGGATAAAAATGTAATCACCAGAATCGAAACAAACAAGCGTTATGTCACTGATCTTGAATTAAAAGCCATTGCTGAAATCTTTCAGGTTTCATACATATTTCTCATTGATGGCAAAGACGAATAGAAGTGACAAATGGGGAAGTTCCTTTCGTGCTTCCCCATTTTATCCGTCCCTTTTTTACAAATTTAATAGTTCCAGAATTTTCTGCATGCCAGCCTGATATAAAGATTCCGCATATAATATCCATCTTTCACTGACTTCAGTAACATATGCGTCTATCGTTTTTCGCTTTTCTTTTGATAATCCCATTGTCTGAACCTGTTCTTCATATTTTGATATTTTTCCAGCATTCCCTGGTACACTGTATTTTCTTTCAGCTGATCTTCTACCTCATCAATCCAGGTATCCATTAGTAGCTCCAGCAGTTTCTTTGTGTCACCGTCATCCTTTCCCAGTATTGCTTTTTTATTTTTCCAAGCATTGCTCCATAGGAGATCATTTGAGCCTGTCCATATAAAATGGTACTGTTCTTCTATCATTTCCTTTTCGCTTTCCAGTCGGAAATATTGATGCACTGCCTTATGCTCTTCTGTCGTTAGACTGATTGCCTGATTCGACTCCATAAATGTTTCTATTACTGGATACCTCTCTGTAAGTTCCAGTATTTTATTTTGCAGTCTCTGGTATTCCGCATCATGCTTTTTCAGATAGGTGCAAACCTGTTCTCCTATCCGTATCCCCAAGCATTGCTCATTCCAGATGATATCTGGCTGTGCTGTCATATCGGTGTCTCCCTTCTGTGTAGTTTTCCTGTTCCAAGCACAAGACTATACCACACTTCTGGGAGAAAGCTATTCACCAAACCTACTGAAATCTCCTGGCAGATCCTGTGCAACCTATCCCTTTTCCCACAAAAAAACTGGTATGAAAGACTCCTTGTTCTCTCATACCAGCTATCTATTTCTTATTTAACTGAATACACATTCTTTTCTATTCTCTGTGTATCCTGTACTTATTTATGGCAAAAATCAGACTACAGACACGCTATACACTCTTATGCTACATAATCCAGTTTACTGCATCCTGGTTCGAATGTCACATTGAAAATTCCAACCTGAGAAGTAGAAATCGGTGCAAGAAAACTCCTGCCCGAAAAATACTGTGCAAATCCATCGTTTGGTGCACCAATTGGAAATACCATCTCTTTTGCATGCGCCCGCATCGCTTCCTCTTCGTATGGCAAATCTCCTTCGCCTGTTTCCCACACTTCCTTTGCAAGATTGAAAACAGCCCATGCTTTTGGCCATCCTGCATAGAATGCAACATGTGTGATCACAGCAGCAATCTCTTTTTGTGTCACACCATGATTTTTTGCATTTTGAAGATGATATTTTAAAGAAGAATCCGTAATTCCGGAAGCCATCAGAGCAACCACTGTAATAATGCTTCTTGTTTTTACGTCGATGTCCTGGTTATTCCAGTTTTCGCCGAAAAGTACATCATCGTTAAAATGTGCAAATTCCGGTGCGAATTCACCAAGTGTATTTCTCCCTGCTGTCTGTACTATTTTTCCCATATTCTGTATACCTCCATAACGCTGTTATTTATAAAGAGTTTACCCATTCAGTGATTTCCTGTTTCGTTCCACAATTTAACAGTCTGCCTTCTGTAATAACTGCGTCTGATGCAGATGACTGCAATTCTTTCACAGTGTTCCCAAATCCACTTCCTCCGGATGTTGCAAAAAGCACAATCTTTTTACCACTGAAATCGTAAGCTTCTAAAAATGTATTGATGATTGTCGGAGCCACATACCACCAGATTGGGAATCCCAGAAGGATCTCGTCATAAGAACTCATATCCATCTCTTTTTTCATAATCGCCGGTCTATATTTTTTATCACTCATTTCCACACTGCTTCTGGATTTTTTATTCATCCAGTCAAGATCAAGCTTTGTATATGGAACTTTCGGCTCAATCTCAAACAAATCCGCTTTTGCTTCCTCTGCGATCATCTGTGCTACTTTTTTTGTTGTTCCGCTTGCACTGAAAAATGCCACTAATTTTTTACTCATAATAAAAAGCCCCTTTCTTTACGTATTTTTCACAAAAAAATAGATGTATAAGATTTACATTCATCTTACACATCTATTTTAAGCTCTATCGCTTCATTATGTCTAATGCTTATATTGAATTTTGTTTTATGCCTGAAAAGCATTAATCTCCTCGATCATTTTACGGACTGCCAAAGAATATGGGATATTCCGTCGCCAGGCAATCACCGTACTGGTCGTGATTTCAGGAGAAATTCTTCGCTGTACAAGAATATCCTCTCGCCAATACTTTGCAGCACCCTCAATTGAAATTGGATACCCCAGTCCATTTGCCGCCATAACTCCGGCATTCGTTCCAAGATTACTCGTAAAAGCAATCTGTAATTTTGAAAAGTCTTTCCCAAACCAGTTGGCAAGTTCACTTTGAACGTTCATTCTTTCCGGCAGGATCAAGGGCTTTCCAATAAGATCTTCTTTTTTTATAAACTCTTTTTCTGCCAGCGGATCATCCGGCCGCATTCCGACACACCAGTGATCGCAATCTGTGATCCGGATATAATCCAGCCCTTCGGTGTCCACCGGCTCCATGAATAATGCAATATCTACAAGTCCTTTGTTCATCATCTCATACACTGCATCTGCTGTTGCAGTATGCAATACAATCTGAACCAGCGGATATTTTTCTTTATATGTTTTACATATCTTCGCCAATGTCTCCACTGCTGCAAATTCACCGCATCCAATGGTTATCGTGCTCTCTACAACCTCTTCTTTTCCTTTCAGTTCCTCAAGCGTCCTTTCCTCAAGATTAAGAATCTCCAAGGCACGCCTTTTTAATAGAATCCCCTCATCAGTAAGCGAAATTTTCTTCCCACTTCGAATAAATAATGTTATTCCCAGGTCCTCTTCAAATGCCGCCATTTGTCTGGAAAGCGTTGGCTGGGTAATATGCAATTGTTCTGCTGCTTTTGTAAAGCTCTGTTCTTTTGCTACTGTTAAAAAATAGCGTAATAATCTTAATTCCATATCTTTATATTCCTACAAATTTTTTCTTATAACCCTTCTATCATGTTGCATCCCAAACATCATCTATATTTACATGTAATATCTGCACAAAATACCGTGGTTTATTTTCGCATAATATCATCCGCAAAAGGTGTAAAAATGGATTACAAATCAACTGCATACCACATCACATTTTTCCAACTTGTCATATCGCACTATCCCCTTTTACTTTTAATACGTAATCCTAAAATAATCCAAATATGCTTTATATTTATCTCGTGCTGTCAGACAGGTATCTGTCAGATATCCTTTTTCGTTGTCCCATTCCTTCAATCCACGATAATAGAACATCTTCAAATTGTCCTCAATGATGAACGGAACAATATTGTATTTCAGGCACTCCTTAAACATGATCAATCTGCCCACACGACCGTTTCCATCTTGAAATGGATGAATCCGCTCAAACTTCACATGGAAGTCCAGAATATCCTCAAAGGTCTTTTCTTCTTTGGTGCTGTATTCCGTCAGCAAGGCTTTCATTTTATCGGCAACTTTTTCCGGAAGGCTGTATCCCTGCCGCCAACTTCATTCGGAAGTTTCTTATAATCACCAACAGCAAACCAATCTTTTCTGGAATCGCTGGTGCCATTCTTCAAAACCAAGTGAAGTTCTTTGATGAACTTCTCCGTCAAAGCTGCTTTTGCATCATCAATAATCATGTCAATGCAACGGAAGTGATTTGCTGTTTCAGCAACTAAAAGGTATTTCATCTACTAACTAGTATATCACATTATCGGCAAAAACATCATTCAGTTTTACCCATAGTTCCATTTTTTAGCCGATATAACGACTGTTTCCTTATTACTTCTGTATAATATCGATCAACAGTTTATCAACCTGGATTGGCTTTGCTATATGTCCATTCATTCCGGCTGCAATAGCATTTCTCTTATCTTCTTCAAATGCATTTGCTGTCATTGCAATAATCGGTATACTCGCTTTATCCTTATCTGACAATCTTGTCTTATTGCTTTATCCTTCAACTTATCTGCATTTCCTGTAAGAATGATCCATATGCTCTTCCAGTAGTTTTATCACATGGCTCTTGTCTTCTGCTCCATCATATATGCTATAAAGCAAAAAAATAGGTCCATAAAAATCAAGTGCTGTCTGTCTGGCTTTTCCTGCATCTCCCAGCATTCCTGAAAACAAAGCTTCCATATAAGTTAATGGTCCGCTTGCAAGATAATTCTGATATAGCTGTGCCATCTGTGGTTCCCTATACTGTTCCAATGTCAACATCTTACGAAAACAGCTTGAAAACTCTTCCTCTGTCCAATGAAGAAACTGCACCTTTGTGAACTGCTTGATCTTATCAAATGCCATTTCTTTATACTCAGCTGTAACCTTTTCCAGATCACCCTCCGGCATTTCATACTGCTTTGCTCTCTCAATATCCAATTCCTTCATTTTTCAATAATACTGTCCAATATCTCCTGCTTGCTTTTATAATGCTTATACAATGCAGCCTTGGTTACTCCAAGTTTTGAAGCAATATCATTCATGGATGTTCCCATATATCCACTCTGTGCAAATAACTTTAAGGCTTCTTCCAATATTTTTTCCTTGTGTTCTTTTCTTTGCTTTCCATGTCTATCTCTCCGATTAATCTG